>Ga0208408_1000002_pt1 | contig 322520 bp, 246 predicted proteins | sample ETNtaG_4_FD_185776 | JGI IMG/M metagenome (GOLD analysis project Ga0208408, IMG submission 185776) | Marine microbial and viral communities from oxygen minimum zone, Eastern Pacific Ocean - ETNP201406SV67 (SPAdes) (version 2) | ecosystem: Environmental > Aquatic > Marine > Oceanic ... | reverse complement strand
CCGATTCATAGACGAAGTACCTACGGAGGAGTTGCTGGAAGCTGTCAAGGAATTCGACGTGAACATCGTCAGCAGTGACGGTGACACTGTCAGAGTGTTCTGCGAGTGATTCTACAGAATCCTCGTGAGTCCGAACCCACTGAAAGTGAAGAATTCAGGAATAGTGGTGTATTTGGGGCCGAATCAGTCCCTACCCACGAGGATTTGGACAATTAAGGCCAGGAACCAACATCATCCAAGACAGTCATCAATTCGTTTCTGGCCCTTGAAGCACCGCCCTCTGTGAAATGCAGGGCATGGAAGATCCTCATCCCCAAAGCCATGACCGGCTGGTCCCTGAGCATAGGGGCAAGGGCCCCATACTCCTCCGCCCACTCGAGGGCGTGCGACTTCAACTCTCCCACTACCTCGTTGACCATTGAGGGGGCTGTGGCTGTGCCTGCTGGCAACTTTGGCCTGGCGACAATCTCGCTAGGAAGGCTTGACTTGGAGGCCGCCTCTCTCAGTGCGATTTTCTCGCGGTGACCCGATACCCTCCAGTTCATCGGCAGCCTGTGGGAAATCCCCCTGTGCTTCGAGGAAAGAAAGGGGACCCTCGCCTCGAGACCTTGGGCCATACTGTGCCTGTCTGCTAATCTGAGTTGGAAGTTGGAGAGTTGGCCCCTGTCCAATTCGAACTGGAGGGTCGACTCGAGGGATGAAAAATGGGCATCGGGATATATGTCGGCATCGACCCAAGGCTGTCCAAATCCCTTAGGTAGTTGGGAGGTATCAATCCCCCCGGCGAGCTTCAGCCTGTTGCCAACTAACATTGAGTGGTCATGCAGATTCCTATACCTCTCGTAACCGCCGTGCAATTCATCCGCGCCTTGGCCGCACAGTCCAACCTTGACCTCGGATGACATCTCCTCGAACAGGGGCTGCCAAAACAGAACGGTGACATCGAGGTCCTCACCATGCCAGACGAAGTTCGGCAATCCTTTCCAGAATGAGTCCTCCGGCAGAATTGTAGTATGGTGTTCCAAGTCTCGGTGGTTGGCTACCAACTTGGCTGAGATAAGGTCCGGATTGTCCTCGCTTCCAGCAACCGTCCAACAAGCAGGCGCTTCGTGCGATGTTGCATCGGCCACATCTTTGGCTAACGAAGCAATGAGGCTTGAGTCCAGTCCGCCCGATAGGACCACCCCCAGTGGGACATCGGACATCATCCTGTCCTCAATGCCTTCCCTGAGGCTTTCCAGTAGCAGACTGGATTGCCTCGAGAGGTCAAGTCCCTGTTGTGGATCTACGGTGTCCTTAGAATATCTGGCTATGCCAGTCAATACTGCCGCCCCCTCCCTATCGAGAGACCATGTCTCGATTGTGCCCTGAGCGACTTGTGACACCCCTTCGAATAGGGTCGTTCGATCGAATGGGTACTCGTAAGCCAGACGAATTGCAATCGCGTCTATGTCCGGTCTTGCCACAAAGTCAGGATGACCGTAGAATGCTTTGACCTCAGAGGCAAAGAGAAGGGTTCCATCGGGCAGGATGGTCCTGATCATGGGCTTGACCCCAAGAGGATCCCTGCAAAGTATGAGTTCTCGACTCGATGAGTCCCAAAGTGCAAAACCCCAGATTCCATCTAGCTTCGACACCCACTTCACATGGGACTCCGCGGGGTTGCCTGGTTCTTGTGCCCTAGAGCTCTTTCTGATGCAGCCTTCTGTTTTTCCGGAGATCTCAGCAGGATATAGGGGTGATTCCCCCCTCCTGGTCCGATGCAGGGCAAGAATAGCCTCCGAATCCCCAGAAGTCCTCCAAGGATATCCCCTGATGCTTTCCCTCAATGTGCGATGGTTGTATATCTCGCCGTTTTGAACTAGGACTGCACCGTGATCACTCCCCATGGGTTGTGTGGATGCATCGAGGTCGAGGATTGACAGCCTACGGTGGCTGAAGGAGACCATGCCCTCACTCATGTCCTCGTGGAAGCTCCCACTCCCATCGGGCCCCCTGTGGGACAGGCAGGCAGACATTCGCAATACAAGATGTGCGTCACCATTGCCAAGAAGTCCTGCAATCCCACACATGTGTTCGGGGATGTATCGGTCACCAATCAAGGTGTGGGCGGAATCAGAAGTACGCGAAGAAGATGGCAAAAGACGCTATGGACGCAATGGCCCATACTACCAAGTAGGTATTCTGGGATAGCGGTGACTCGACAATTTCAACATGTTCATGCTCGTCTGACATTCTACTCATCCTGACCAAAGGGAATGGGATTGTAAATATGACGGGGGGGACGGTCACAGAAACGGCATCATCAGCACGAGTCCTGCTAGGGGGAGCAAGACCATTGTCGCGTTATCATCGATGAGCTTGATCTTCGGGACCTCCCCCGCTACTGTGAGTGGTGCTAGTAGTAATGCAACGACGAGGTCGGTTCCCAACCAGAAATGACAACCTAGCCATACGAAGTAGGACACTGCAAGTCCGGCGTATACCGAGGCCCTCATATCCTTCTTCTTCCGTCTGACTTCGCCCATCACGGGATCCACGAAGGTCAAACCGAGTATCAGGGGTATCCCGTACATTCCGGACTTCAATCCCTCGCCCTCCATCTCAGGAGCGATCAATAGGGCCAGGCAGACGGCCAAGGCCCCCCAAGCCAAGGCAGAGACCTGGGTCGACTCGTACTCCCTTTGGCCGATGATGATGATTCCAAGCCTGAGCCTAGCAACCTCGATCAGAAGAATCGTGATGCAGGCGATGCTCACAAACTCCCGGGGTTCGAGGGAGATAGCTGCTGCAATCGTTTCGCCATGGAGGTAGTATGCCAATGGGATGGCTGCCATGGAGATGTGTGTCATTCGCCTGAAGGCGTGGCCTCCGAATCCGCCGATTGAATGTTCGACGTGATCAACGTACTGAGTGATATCTGTCAAGGCTCCCCACCACCCTCCACGAGTGAATACACTATGTCCCTAATCGCCTCATCGACGGTTATAGAACCGTCACCTATCTTTCCCAAGTAGGATTCAATTTCAGGGTGAGATAGCAATGTCGAATCCCAGCTTGCGATGAGGCGTTCCCGAATCCTGAGTGTGTTCCTACTGGATCTGGGTTCACAGGAATCCAAGTCGGAAATCAGTTCCGAGACCCCCGCGCCTTCAATGGCTGAGACCAAATGTACCTTGATACTCTGGGGCTTTCCCGCCCCCATTGCTTCCCTGACTGCGTCAGCGGCGGTCTGGGCATTGGGTAAATCTGCCTTGTTGATCGCAATGACATCAGCGAGTTCCAAGATTCCAGCCTTCTCGGCTTGGATGATATCCCCCCTGTCTGGACCATCTATCAGAAGCACCCTATCAGCAAAGGCGACGACTCTGATTTCGGATTGCCCGGAACCAACCGTCTCTATAATCACTCGAGACCATCCACATGCAGAAAGGGCCCTTGTCATTTTCCCAAGACACGGCATCAGGCCCCCGGGGTGGTTCCTCGTTGCTAGTGACCTCACGAATACAGAGTCTGTGGAGTCAGTGGAACCCATCCTAAGCCTATCAGCCAGGATGGCCCCCCCCGTCATTGGCGAGGTAGGGTCCACTGCCAACACGGCAACTGACTCCCCCTTAGACGTCCAATGCTCTATCATGCGTCCGATGAGGGTTGATTTCCCCACACCAGGAGGTCCTGTTACTCCCAAGGTCCACCCAGCCCTCAGTTGGGAACCAGGGTCCTGTCCGGATTCTATCGCTGTTAGCAACCTGGCTAGACTCCTGCGATTCCCGGAGCGCGCAGAGTCGAGTAAATTCCCTATCTCAGTCACTCCCAGTGCCACCCCGTCCCCTCACCGACCCCGACGGGCTCACCTTCACGCTGACGTTCAGCAATAGTAGCCAGGAAGTCGAATATCGAGGCGGATAGGGTTCCAGGACCGAACACCGCCCTAACTCCGGACTGGAAAAGGATGGCTCTATCGCGCTCGGGAATGATGCCACCGGCAAAAACGATAATCGAATTGAGGCCGGCCTCCCTCAGGCCATCGCAGATAGCGGGGATTAGTGAATCGTGGGCTCCCGAGAGAGTGGAGAGGCCTAAGGCGTCGGCATCCTCGTCGCTGACGATTCTTACGATTTCGTCTGGCCTCTTTCGAAGTCCTGTGTATATGACCTCGTGACCGCCATCCCTGAGAGCCCTAGCAATTACCTTGGCCCCCCTATCATGGCCATCGAGGCCGGGCTTGGCTATCACAATGCGCATATTCGCATTTACGCAACTAGTGTGCCGCCTTCAAGCAACCGCACCACCGAACAGACCTATCCCATTAGGAATGCTCATGGGCGGTCTTGTCCCTATGGTGAACGTAATGGTGGAAGGAACGGACCGCATCGAGGACCTGCGGCGACGAAAGGCAAAGGCGGAGGCGGGGGGTGGCCAGGGCCGGATTTCTGCACAACACGCAAAGGGAAAAATGACAGCCAGAGAGAGGGTCGATCTATTGCTTGACTCTGGTTCCTTCATGGAAGTAGACGCCTTAGTGGAGCATAGGTGTAGGGACTTCGATATGGATCGAAACGTGATTCCTGGGGACGGTGTAGTCTGTGGCCACGGGACCATCGATGGCCGACTAGTCTACTGCTTTGCTCAGGACTTCACCGTATACGGAGGCTCTCTGGGCGAGATGCACGGGCTGAAGATTTGTAAGATTCTAGACATGGCTCTGAAGACTGGCGCACCGATAATCGGCCTCAACGATAGCGGTGGGGCGAGGATTCAGGAGGGGGTCGCAAGCCTAGGCTCCTATGCTGAGATATTCTTCAGGAATGTTAGGGCCAGTGGTGTGATTCCACAAATATCAGTCATTATGGGACCGTGTGCGGGGGGTGCTGTATATTCCCCCGCCATCACTGATTTCGTCGTGATGGTCGACAAGACCGCACACATGTTCATCACTGGTCCAGAGGTCATCAAGACCGTCACGAACGAAGAAGTTAGCTTCGAAGAGCTGGGTGGGGCCTCCACACACGCAACCCGATCTGGGGTTACGCACTTCACTGCCGAAGACGACGAAGGTGCTATCGGCATCGTGAGGGATCTGGTGAGCCTGCTCCCCTCGAACAATCTCGAGAAGGCACCCGTACTGATGACCAATGACCCCTTCGATCGCACTTGCGCCCTCGACGACCTTATTCCCGAAGAGGCCAGCCAACCATACGATATGCTGTTAGCAATCGAGGAGGTACTTGACAGAGACAGCTTCCTAGAAGTTCAAGCAGACTTCGCTGCTAACATAATCACTGGGTTTGGCCGTCTTGGAGGGCACACTATCGGCGTTGTAGCCAATCAGCCCATTTTTCTAGCCGGCTGCCTCGACATCGATGCCTCGATCAAGGCTGCTCGTTTTGTAAGGTTCTCCGATGCATTCAACATTCCACTACTGACCTTCGTCGACGTACCCGGATTCCTTCCGGGTGCCAGTCAGGAATGGGGTGGCATCATTCGCCATGGAGCCAAGTTGCTGTATGCATTCGCCGAAGCTACTGTGCCCAAGCTCACAGTGATCACAAGGAAGGCCTATGGTGGTGCCTATGACGTGATGTCATCGAAGCACATCAGAGGGGATTACAACATCGCTTGGCCCTCTGCAGAGCTGGCTGTGATGGGGGCCCAGGGTGCTGTGCAAATCATCCACCGAAAAAGAATCGAGAGTTCCAAGAACCCCGCTCAAGAGAGGGTCAGACTGGTCGATGACTATACCGAGACCTTCGCAAATCCCTACAAGGCCGCTGCTCTGGGGTATTTGGACGATGTCGTTCAACCCTCTGAGACCAGGGCTGCCCTTACACGAGCCCTTGGCGCTCTTCTGGATAAAGAGGAGTCTAGGCCTGCTAGGAAGCATGGCAACATCCCCCTATGAGGTCACTCGATGAAGAAAGCTGAACGTGAGAAGTTGCTTGCCGCTGCGATTGCAGCAGTATTGTCCCGGGCATCTGGTGGGGAAGTTCTGCATACATCCCCCCAAAGAAAGGGGGGCAGTGCATGGTCTGAGGATCACAGGCGCATAGCGACGGGCCAGCGCAGCCTGTTCCGCGCTCGGACAAAAAGAAGCACAATAAGGTGATTCGATGACAGAGAAGACGAGAGTGACCGTCGATGGGGAGGAGTTTGAAGTTGAAGTTGAGTTCAATGGCGAGCAGTGGGACGTTACAATTGAGGGGAAGACCTTCGCCATCGTAGTGGACCAGGGCATGCGATCACCCCAAAGAACTGCGAGTGAGAGGGTGTCTCGCAGAATTAGCGGGTCGGGCACCATCTCATCAGCGATTCCTGGGAAAATAGTCTCGATCCACGTTTCGGAGGGAGAAATCGTTTCCGAGGGTGACGTGGTCCTCGTACTCGAAGCGATGAAAATGCAAAACGAGATCAAGGCGACCATTGGTGGTCTCATCAAGCAAGTATGCTGCCAATCAGGTGATAGGGTCGAGGCGAATGTACCATTAATCGAAATCGAATCGCAGTCGAGTGAGAAGTGATTGAGTGACTGTGTGCGACAGTAATGGCTGCGATCAGCGAGGAATTGTCGTAAGCAGACTATCTCCCGAGGGTTTCTTAGTTTCAAGTGGGAAGATGGCATACTCATTCAGGGAGGCATATGAGCGCTTCCTCTATTGCAAGGAATGCCACGAGAGCCTGATGAGGGATGTGTGGGCCCGCGTTAGGTCGACCGGAGACAAGGATGATGACCATGTCGCGCCCACGGCAGTATGATTCGGTAGGTTCATCGAATATATGCTGCTAGCGACCTCGTGCCGAGCTACGTGAGTCATCTCGAGTGCTCATACACTGGAAAGCAGTTTGAAATTGGGGGCGTGAGGACCGTCTCTGAGTTCGGAAAGCCCCTGCTGGTAAGGTACGACTTAGACAGGTTGGGTATGGGAGTCTCACGCGAGGACATAGGGTCATCCTCGGAGCCAGGGTTCTGGAGATACTCTCCTCTCCTACCAGTCGAGAGGAAGCGAGATAGGATCTCTCTCGGCGAAGTTATCACCCCCCTAGTCCCACTTGAACGCTCAGCCCCCTCCCTAGGGGCCGAACCGGGGAAAATCCATGTTAAGGACGAATCTAGGCTGCCTACCGGGTCATTCAAGGCCCGGGGGCTCGCTCTCGCAGTTTCGATGGCCAAGCAACTAGGGATATCCCATCTTGCCGTTCCAACAAATGGGAATGCAGGTTCTGCTCTCGCAGCCTACGCCAGTCGTGCTGGCATCAGAACAACAGTACTGTGTCCCGATAACACACCCGAAATCAACCTGCGAGAGACCATGGCCCAAGGCGCTGACACCAATTTGGTAAATGGCCTGATTGGGGAATGCGGGCGTGTAATTTCGGATGGTTCGGAGGAGGTGGGCTGGTTCGCTGTTTCGACCCTTAGGGAGCCGTACAGAATCGAGGGGAAGAAGACCATGGGGATAGAGCTCGCAGAACAGATGGGATGGGATCTGCCCGACGTCATTTTCTACCCCACTGGCGGTGGCACCGGGATAATTGGAATGTGGAAGGCCTTCGCGGAACTAAGTGAGCTTGGATGGATTGACTGCGAATTACCCAAGATGGTTGCTGTCCAGTCAACTGGCTGCGCCCCGATAGTCAGAGCTTGGGAGTCGGGCGAGGAATTTGCCGAGTACTGGGGGGATGCTGAGACGGTGGCTTCGGGGATTCGAGTGCCCGCTGCTCTAGGGGACTTTCTGATACTCAGGGCCGTGAAGGAATCCGGAGGCTTCGCCATAGCCGTGACAGACGAAGACTCGCTCGAAGCGCGACGTCAGATTGGGGCTCGGGACGGTCTGCTTCTCTGCCCCGAGGCAGCGGCAACGGCAGCTGCCTGCAAAATTGCCTTGGAAGAAGGGCTGATTAGCACTAGCGACAGAGTGGTGCTTTTCAATACCGCAACCGGACTGAAGTACCCTTTGCCCGAAGTGACGAAACGAATCAACAAGGACGAAGTGGACTTCGGGTCATTCCGCCTTAGATAAGCCCCAGAGCATCCTCGATTCGGTTGAGTTCGGGGCCAGTTGAGCCCGAGCCTACGAGAGCATGAGTGTCACTAGTCGTGCAGCCCGCCCCAACGTAGGGCGACCCGAAGGTTACGGTCCCAACCATCGCGGGAACGCCTAGAGCTGTCTGGATCGACTCAACCTCCTCTGTTGTCACGTCCGGATGGGTAAGGACGCCATTTCCGTTAGCCACAATCATGCTTCCCACAGTCTTGTGCCCGGCTATCTCGGTTCGGACGACTTTTACGCCGAGCACTTCGGAAATCATGTCGGCTCCTGAGTCGGGTATGATTGTGCTGACGACGGCGCCTTTGTCGTTGCACTCGATGAGATTGCCAGCCGCATTTACTCCGCTCTCCATCACTACGACGTCACCAAAGCTCGTCAACTCGTCCAAATCTTCCTGTGTTGCTATGTCGGCCACAGCGATTCCTCGCCTATTTCCCCTCAACAGGCTACCTAGCAGAGCTGAGCCCCCAACTAGGAAGGGATGAGTTTCCATCTCAAATGCTGACTCTATCTCAGTGACTGCGCTCTTGTCCAAGGAACGAGGTATGAACAGAACGTCACCAACGACGCTGAGATAGACTCCAACTTGGGCATGCCCAAGAATATCGCCCGTGGATACTGGCATTCCCTCACCTGAACCCCCTGGCATGCTGCTCGTTAGTAAGATTGGTGTGCGGGGAGGTGAAGGAGAGTGGCACAGCGACGACCTTTCCCGTGGGCTTGCGCACCACAGTACCGGAATCGACGCAGGAGGGCTTGACTTCCGGGTTCGATATGGGACCGGGTAGGACCCCTCCGCTATGGCCGTGCACAACTCTTCCTTCGAATGCGAATTGATATGCTCTTTTGGACAGAGACTCACACTAGTGGTGTACTGTAAGAAATTGTAGATGCTCGGGGGGTTAGTGCAGCTGGGCTGAACACCTCGGCGAACCTCGGTGCTTACACCCGCTGTCTATCAAACTCGTCTTCTACGAGTCCCCTGAGATGCCTCGTCTTTCGGATGACTTCGAGCTTAGATGCTTTCAGCTCTTATCCACGTAGGGCGTGGCTACCCAGCATTGCCCTGCCGGACAACTGGTAAACTAGTGGCCCCGAGCCCTCGTTCCTCTCGTACTAAAGGGCCCTTCCGATCAGGCATCTTATACGCCTCAACCACAAAGCAACAAACCTGTCTCACGACGGTCTAAACCCATCTCACGATCCCCTTTAATGGGCGAACAACCCCACCCTTCCCAGCTGCTGCACCAGGAGGTTGGGAAGAGACGACATCGAAGTAGCAAGCCACCAGGTCGATATGTGCTCTTGCTGGTGACAACTCAATTATCCCCGAGGTAACTTTTCTGTTATCAATGGCCCCCAGAAATGAGGCACATTGGTTCGATAGGCCCTGCTTTCGCATCGTCGATCGTTATTGTGCCGATCCACGTCAAGCCAGCTTTTACCCTTACATTTCACGGTGGAGACTGAACCACCTAAGCTGACCTTTGGGCACGCTTGTTATTTTTTCGAGCGCGTGGCGCCCCACCCAAACTGCCCACCAAGCGGTGTTCTCATGAAGAGTTAGTACAGTTACACACTAAGGACGGTGTCTCTATGGTTGACTACTCTCGGAACTGGCGTCCCGAGGATCAGCGTCTCCCGTCTACTCAGCACGTAATGTGCGACTGTACAACGCCAGGTTGCAGTAAAGCTCTACGGGGTCTTCGCTTGCAGGTTGAGGTTACTGGACTGTGCGCCAGTAATGTCAATTTCGCCGGACGTACCGCGGAGACAGTAGGACTCTCGTTGTGCCATTCATGCAAGTCGCCAATTAAGCGACAAGGTATTACGCTACCTTAAGAGGGTCATAGTTACCCCCGCTGTTTACTGGTCCTTCGTCAGGTTGTAACCCGATTTCAGATACCAGCACTGAGCAGGATTCAGCGACTATACACAACCTTTCGATCTAGCAGTCGCCTATGTTTTTATTAAACAGTCGGAGTCCCCTGGTCACTGCGACCAGCTTATCTCTAAGCTGGCACTCCTTCTCCCGAAGTTACAGAGCGATTTTGCCGAGTTCCTTCGCGGTACTTTGCCCGTCACACCTTAGGCTACTCACCTTGGGTACCTGTGTCAGTTCTAGGTACGGTCACCTCTACGGCTTTTCATGGGACCTAGGCATCATCCGTCTTTTGCTCACGCCTTCTCGATCTTCTCACCATTACGGTTCTCCGATCGATTATCGAACGCTTCGACACCCCATGACAGGAGTGCACGAACTAGCCCGGGCCGTCACCATTGTTGTAGAGGGGCATACGAATATTAACGCATTTCCCATTCGGACATTTCGGTTAAGAATGCCCTTAGGACCGGCTAACCCTCGGCTGAAAAACATTGCCGAGGAACCCTTACCCCTTCGGTGGTGCGGATTCTCACCGCACTATGCTGCTACTCTTCCCTGGATTCTCATATGTACACGGTCCACGAGACCTTACGACCTCGCTTCTGCCCGAGCACATCGCCGCGCTACCCCATCTCCTTTCGGAGGGTCAGCGTATCGGTATTCAGTTTGAGCCCCGTCCATTTTTCGGGCCCGCAAGCTTGACCAGTGATCTGTTACGAACTCTTTCAAGGATGGCTGCTTCTAAGCCCACCTTCTGGTTGTCTTCGGCCACGGACTCCGTTTGTGATTAACACTTAACTGAAATTTAGGGACCTTAACGCTGAGCTGGTTTATTCACCTTTCGTCACGGTAGCTTACCCACCGTGGCTCACTCCCTGCTTCTACGACGAACACAACTTCGGAGTTTGACAGCGTGCCGAGGGATCGCTCCCCCTAAACACCCAATCAGTGCTCTACATCGCATTCTATCTTCACAGAGATCTACCTACGAGTAGTCTCGCGCGGAACCTGCTATTGCCCATCTCGATTGGACTTTCACCCCTATACCAAGCTCGTCCGAGCGATTTGCACATCAGCAACGGTTTGATCCTCCACCCAACTTTCGTCGGGCTTCAATCTGGCCAGGCATAGATCGATAGGCTTCAGGTCTCCCACCATTGACTCCGGGCGAGCACACCCAGTCCCTCGCCAAACGGCTGCGGACTATTCGGTTTCCCTACGGCTTCGCAGATCAACTGCTTAACCTCGCCAATGATCAGAACTCCCAGGGGCATTTTTCGAAACGCACGAATGGACGCTGCTCATATCTTCGCTTTCACGCCCATTCAGCTTGTTCCCGATTGGTTTCAGGGTCTTTTCACATCCCGCTAAGGATACTTTTCAGCTTTCGCTCACGCTACTTGTCAACTATCGGTCTCGAGTAGTATTTAGGATTGGAAGTCTCTGCCTCCCACATTCACGCGCGATATCCAACGCACGCTACTCAGGATACATCACATGGCCATTTCCGTTTCGTTTACGGGACTTTCACCCTCTATGGTGCGCCGTTCCAGGGCGACTTCTACTTCCCGGACTTAGGCTTCAGATGTCCATACTCCACATCTCTCCAAGGTTTCCCAAGGAGATTCGGTTTGTCCTATTCCGTTTTCATTCGCCACTACTCACGGAATTTCTATTGATTTCTTTTCCTCCCCCTACTGAGATGCTTCAGTTCGGGGGGTTCCCCTTCCTCAAACGAGGAATGACTGTTGTCAGGAGGTCCAATTCGGCAATTCGCGGATCCAAGAGATTCATGCCTCTCCCCGCGACTTATCGCAGCTTGTCACGACCTTCTTCGGCTCTCGAGCCGAGCCATCCCCCAATCGGGTTGTAGCATCATGATTTCTTATTTGTTGTACTCACTAATGTGAGGCCTCTGGTGTCCAGGCATATCAATTCTGGTTTCTCAGGCCACTCCGTCTCCCCGCAGGGCGAAGCAACCTCGACCACTTACCCTGATACCTAAGACGTATCAAGGCGCACAAAGCAGATTTCCGACCGACCTATGGTATTTGAACAAGACGGGAGTCTTGCCCCCCCCAAGCAGGGCTGTGCGGACAGAGAAATCTCATTCACGGGAGGGTTTCGGCGCGTGTTCAAGACCGAAGGGTAGGGATTCTTGCTTCGAGGGAAACGGTGCATGGTCAATTCCAAACAGCAGTTGTGGGGGTGCTGGCCGGATGGTTTCTTCACTCTTGACTGAACCATCCTGTTCAACTGCTTGCTCGGCCTCAACAATGCCCCCTTCATTTACTTGGGTGGATTGGCCATCAGGGTTTTTGGAGCTCATAGTGTGGGAAATTGACCCACATGCAGGGCAGACGGACTGGTCCATTGGAGAAAATCCACAGACTGGGCACTCAACCACAAACAAGCCACAAGACTGGCTGACTTGATGATGACGGAGATTTTGGACTGAAAATCAGGAGTACATCGCCCCGTGGAACAAAATCATGAAAATGGTCGCCACGAAGCAGGTTATGATCATCACCGGAAATCCGGCACGAGCCCATTCCCGAGTAGTAATGGGACGGGGGCCGCGTTCGCTGATAGCGACCGTCATGACATTGGCACTCGAGCCAATTGGAGTAGCATTGCCCCCGAATCCCGCACCCATTGCAAGTGCCCAGAACAGGGGGGCGGCTGACAACTCTCCATTGCTGGCCTCGGTGATACTAACGATAACCGGTATCATAGCTGCTGTGAATGGGATGTTGTCCACAATCGCGCTAGAAATCGCCGAGACCCAGATAATCGCGACGGCGAGCATCACCTCGTCATCCCCGAAGTTGTTGAAGATCCAATTAGCAAGTTCCTCCAGATACCCGACATCGCCTACCGCGCCAACGAGGATGAACAGGCCGGCGAAGAAGAGAAGTGCCTGCCACTCGACCTTGTCAACCACGTCGTTGATGAAGCCCTCTCTAAGTTCCTCTTGCACGGGTCTGGCAGCGATGAGAGCGAGACCGGCGCCAGCGAGAGCTATGGCATGAATCTCAACCTCGAGATGGAGGATCTCCTTTGCAGAGAACATCACAACGGTCAGCCCGAGGAAGGCCAGAGTCGTGTTCATCAATTTTCGATCCGTAATTGAATCCCACTCATCCTCCTCCAGAAGTAGTTCTGTGTTGGGGGGAATCTGGGTGCTCCAGTCACGATAGTACCACCTGAAATACCCGAGCGTAGCAATCCATGCGATCAACGTAAGGAGTCCCAAACGCAACAGGAAGCCGTTGAATCCGAATTGCTCCAGCCCCATTGAATGGGCCTCTGCAGCAATCATCACATTCGGAGGATCCCCCACCATGGATGCAACGCCGCCGGTGTCGGACAAAATCGCCTCAGCCATGAGAGGGGGTACAGGATTAATCTCCAGCTTGTTGCAAATTCTCAGTGTGACAGGTGCGATGATTATTATGGCAGTCACATTGTCAATAACGAGCGAAATCAAGGTAGTAAAGGTCCCAAGGATTACTATGAGTCTCCAAGGATCGCCCCGACTCATCTTTGAAGCCTTCACAGCAACGAACTCGAAGAATCCGCACAGCTCCAGAATAGCTGCGAACACCATCATCCCAAGCAGAAGGCCAATAACTTCGAATTCTATCCAACCGAGCATTGTGTGCTCGAGGGTCTCGCTATGAGTTTCGAACACCCCAGTTGCATGGCCATAGGATAGGATGAGGATTGAGCCAAACCAAGCGGCAATCGTCCTATGCACGACCTCAGAGAGAATGAGTGTGAAGGACAGCACGAAAATTGCCAAGACTACCTGAGGCTCACTCACCATTGCTCTCGCCGAGATTTACTGCCTCTAAATACATCACTATTTGGAGATGTCTCGCTGAGGCATTATTGGTCGGAAAAAATTAGCCGGCCCAGAACACAGCTACGTTTCCCCTTTGGAAGGCAATCCTCGAATTTGTTGCTGCCGCTAGGCCCTCAAACAACTTCGTTCTCTCGCTAGAACCCAAAGCAGTGCCTCTGTTCGCCTTGACCTTGACCAGCCTTCTCCTGCCCAATTGCTCGGCGAGTTCCCCTATAACGGCATCTGTGATTCCACTTCGCCCAATTCTGACTGAGACATCAATCTGATCGCCCCTCGCCCGCGACAATACCGCCTTCGGCACAAAGTCAGCCAATTGATTCGCCTCCTAGAAATCCAGGCCCAAGCGCTGGATCCTCCCACACCTCAAGCACGTGTTGGTTATCACACCGGAAGATATCCTGACACGAGAGGACTTGCCGGGAATGAGAGAGAGGTGGCAGGACCTGCAAATCTTCCGGGCGACCCGGGGTTTGGCGCGAACTCCATGTCTCCGTCCAATTCCCATCAATTGACGTGCAGCACTATCAACAGTCTCTTGGTTGGATATCACCCCCGCCCCAAGGATTGCTGAGAGATGCTCGACCGCCTTCTCCGCACCCTCCCTGCGGCCCAACTGCCTCCGACTAGTCCGTTGTCTGCGCCGCCCCATGTGTGTACCTCAAAGTCCAATCACAGCAGAAGCCACGGCATCACCCACCTCTGCTATAGTGCCACTCCCGTCGACAGGAGTCAATAGACCCCGGCTCCTGTACCACGAGCCGAGAGGTTCTGTCTGCTCATGGTAGGCATCAAGTCGGTTCCTTACGGTCTCTTCGGTGTCATCCTTCCTTTGTACGAGCCTGTCTTCAATCTCGGGAGGGGGTGGTTTGAACGAGATGTGGTAGATGTCACCGGTTTCCGGATCCATCCTCCTACCGACTATGCGCCCCACGATGTCCTCATCAGGAACCTCGATGGAGATGACAGCGGAAACATCGGTGATGCTGGCTAGGGCTTCGGCTTGTGGGATGGTTCTAGGGAATCCGTCGAAGAGCACTCCGCTTGTTGCATCGGGCTCCTTCAGCCGCTCCTTGATTAGGCCGATGATAACTTGATCGGGGACGAGTTCCCCGGCATCCATGTATCCCTTCGCCTCTACACCTAATTCGGTGCCAGCGACAACTGCTGCTCTCAGCATATCTCCGGTAGACACCTGTGGCTTGCCGGTCAATTCGACTATTCTGGTAGCCTGTGTTCCCTTGCCGGCCCCGGGGGGGCCGAAAAGAACGATTGACCCGAGCACAACCGAGCCAAAGAGGGGGGGCAGAAAAAAGAAGCGGCTCTAAGGGCTGTTCTGCTCCCACCAAAGGGAGCCGTAGGCGGCCCACTGTTCCATCGTCCAGCCATCTGGAAGGCCGCCACGAGGGAGTGGTGCAGCCCCTTCTGGGACTTGATGCATCGGCGATGAGGGGAGGGAGGAAGCCAAGGCGTCTTGAATCTCGCTGTCAGAAACCTCTCCTGTGATGACCTCTCCCGAGGAGGAAGTGTCTAACGCCGCAGCTCGTCTTTCGGCATTGGAACCAGCCTGCAATGCCGAACCGCGAGGGATGATCTCCTCTTCCGGTCTGAGGGACGCGTGAGTCCTGCGCAATCGTACCCCTACGACAATGATGATCGAGACGGACAACAGGAAGAAGATGGCAAGTGACCAAGCAGGTAGCCCTATAGATTCCAGAACACCTGATAATCCACCATTATTCGATGACCTATCCCTGCTGACTTCTACTGAGTAGATTGATTCGGTGATGGTCACATCATCGCTTGTCACCGTAGAGTTGGCAATGACGCGTAGTTGTTTCAAACCGTCGTCCGATGACGTTGTAGGGCGAATCGCCACCCTCACTTCGGCCGAATCTCCGACGCCTAGGTCGTTGATTGAGGCCGGGACTAGTAGAATATCCCAATCTTCCAATCCCTCTACCCCCATGCTAACTCCAGTCGCAATGTTCCCCAGATTATGCACAGACACCACGAAACTCTGAGGCTGATCTATCCCAATTCCCTGGAGTTGGATGGTTTCGCCCTCCACCAATAGCCATACAGAAGGAACCACAGTCACGTCGAGATTAATCGTCTGAATCTCGACTGCCCCGGTTGGAGACGTCGATTCGACAATTACAGGCACGCTTTCAGAGATGGGTCCAGGCTGGATGCTGCCAGGTAATTCTAGTCCAATGCTGATGACTGAGTCCCGATTCATATCCATGGAGAACTGCTTACCTGAGAGAAACCCACCTGACCATCCATCAGGAATGGTTCCCAGTGTCAGTTCGATTGAGAGGGGGACATTTCCGGAATTGTGAAGCATGACCTCAGCGTTACCAGACCTCCCCATGGCAATTGAAAATCCCGAGGCACTTTGGACATCCAGTGTAGTGATCTCCTTGACTTCCAGTTCGGTGCCATTGCTGACAATGGAGCCCCCTTCCAGCGTGGTTTTGATGGTGATTGTATTCCTGTCACCCTTCTGTGCCGAGAGAGGCACAATAGTTCTGATGGTGATTTCGACCGAGTCACCTGGTTGCAGCAGAACCGATAGTGAGTCTAATTCACCGATTGGTGGCCCTTCGCCAGTTTCGTACACTTGGATTGGCCAGAGGTTGCTCGAGGCGAGGGCCCCAACCTCAAATTCCAATGGGATGTTTCCTTCATTGCCAATAGCCAGCAATGTTGATACATAATCTCCGTTGAGAACTGGTCGAATCTCGGCCAGAGCAATGGGCCCGAGTGGATTGTCATCGGCATCGTAGATTTCGGTCGAGAAAGAGCGGCTCTCGAATACCTCGACCAAAGCCTCTTCAGTTGTCTGGAGGGCAGGATCGTTCACAGACGTGGTAACACATGTTACTTGTTCGGTAGTTCCCGCGGGAAGACCCCCTGTAGGAGGTGGGACTCGGACGCGTATGGGGATGGGGACGAACTGGAGCCTGCTGAGGGGTCCTAAAGTGACATTGGATGACTGGCTATTGCCGATGTTAATCAGCCAACGGTTCTGACTGTCACATGAAATCAAATACTGAGTCGGCCCGTTCCCAATATTCTTGATGGACAAGGAAAATACCGCGAATTCGCCTGGCTCTGCCCCGAGACCTTCCGTTCCAGCAGCTATTGTGAACAACCCCTCCACCCTCTGGACGTTTATGGAAAGTCGAATAGTGTGAGAGATGGTTGGCGCGTTCTTGTCATAGAGGGTCAAATCGGAAACGAAATTTCCAGGCAGCGCATATCTGGCCTCGGCAGTGTCGGAGATGTCGGCATCCCGATCGGAGAGGTTCAGAGATATGATCCTCCTGTCACCATCTTGACCGGAAGGAGAAAGGGTCCAGTAATCATTGTCACCGTCCCCACTTTCGTTGAGAATTCGCCACCATTCGTCCCCAGGTGAATTGAGAATACCAGCCTCGTCCACAATCTGTACATGGGATACGCTCAGTTTGACATCAACCTCGGAAGTTCCTTCATTCCTCAGTTCGATTTGGAAGACCACCCAACTAGTAGTGCTTGGATCGAGATTCCTAGAACGTGCCTGTATGCTTTCATCGTAATCACCAGGAAGAGAGCCGTTCTTCATCAGAGGAGTGGCCCGGACACCAATCTGGGTGACTTGGAAAGTGAACTCGAATACATTGTTGTCTGTTCCGGTGGTTTCGTCATTGAGCTCATCGACCTGAGACAAATAGTCTAGAGTGAGTCGCAATACGTGTTCCCCGGTCGTCGAGAACGAGTGGTAGAGGGAATGCGACTCGATGCCGCCCCCTCCAAGGGAGGAGAACGAATCAGTCCTGATGACGTCACCCTCTGAAATATCCTCCAGCATGATTGAGTACTGGCCGGATTGAGCGGCGGCCTGGTTAGACCAAGCAAGTTGGATTGATACCGTCTCATCCTGCAAGGGGTTTTGGTCCATAGTGGAGATCGAATCTTGGAGAACAGTCAGATCAGCCTCCATCCTCTCCTCAGCCATCGCACTGAACAGTAGAGAGAAGTCCTGAGAGAAGCCACCTGAGTGACCAATCTGAATGGTCCACATTCCTGCCTCTGCAGTCGGAAGGCTGACTCTCTCAAGATTATTCAGTTGGTCCCTATTTCCACCTGAAGAGCTTATGCCATCAACGAAGTTATTACCCCTGTATACGGTACCTTCGGGAGAGGTGATTGTGAGATCCAGGTCGTTAATCAACCTGCTAGCATTCTGATCCGCAGTAGCAGAACCCTCGCGGTCGTTCCAAGCGAGGGTTGCATCGAATCCTACACCTTCGAATAGCTCGAAGGTGTAGATGAAACTGTGTCCAGGGAGAAGGTCACGGTCATAGTCGAATAAGACGGAGAGGTTCTGACCCCCCTTGGTGGGATAGAGGCTGTTCGTTAGGTTCAGTTGACCCCAGCCCTCCGAGGGGTTGGGAACGTCTGGCTCGCCGAGGTCTTCAGCACCATTAACCAGCAATGCTCGAATCAGGTCAGAGCGTGGCTCGGAAATCCCGGCGACTTCCCTCAGGTACTGCCTAGCCATGGCTGCAGCGCCGGCAACGACTGGGGTCGCCATAGAGCTTCCGTTCAGGGTCATGTAGAGTGGGGTCGAGCCGTCGTCATGGATAGTGGAGGAGCAGGGGCCGCCAGTGGCGAATGCAGCCTCCTGTGCCCTAGCGGAGCACAGCATTACCCCCGGGGCGACCAAATCAGGCTTGATTCTACCATCGAGAGTTGGGCCAACGGACGAGGAGGCATGAACTGCACCCAATGTTTCTGAATCGTAGGCACCAGTTGTAGTGGAGCCGACTGAGAGAACGTTCTTCGCAGTACTCGGTGGGTTTACGCCCATCTCGGCCATATCCCCTGCTGAGAAAAGCACCAGAAACTTTGGGTAATCGTAGGTGAATGAATCGGCGGATCGAGAATCCGAAGTATACTGGCCGACTAGATTCTCGGAACCCCAACTGTTGGTCTGAATCCTGGCATCGTTCTGCCATGAGTGCAGGAACATCTCGTAGAGCGAACCCCAGCGTGCTAGGAGTCCGGAGCTGTCGACCTCCAATTGGTAAAAGTGGAATGTTGCCTCGGGAACCATGCCAGTGGCAATAGAATCTCCCGATCCGTCTCCGAGAAGCGTTGCAGTAACGTGGGTTCCGTGTCCGCTATTAGTGTCCGCTCCCGAATTATCGGGCCCAAAACGGTTGTAGATTGGATTTCTCAGTCTCCCTTCGAAGTCGCCGTGATCGGAGTCCAATCCAGTATCCGATATTCCGATAACCTCGCCGTCCCCTGTCAACAAGCCATCGGAAGTCGTGAGAGCTGCGTCCAATCCTCCGATTAGGCTGGCATTGGTATTGTGGATTGCCAGAGTTGGCCCGGGTTCAACCTTGATGATTCTCGGATCGATTGCTAGAGTGGTGATAATTTTAGGATTAACAGACCTCAGTTGGCAGAGATAGGCATCACAAATGGTCGATGGATTTGTAGGACGTGATAGCGCTCCGAGGTCGGCAGATAGTTCGGCAATCTCGTGGGGCATTAGGTTTGACGATGGGATGAGGTCGAGGTCGACCTCGACGTCAACGAAACCGAGCAAGGGGAGGAGTTCTGGTGAAATGGTCCACAGAGTAGGGAAATCCCCGGACCAACGAATCGCTGGAAGATGCTGCATCTGCCTAAGAGCCTCATCCCTTCGAGTTTCGGGAAGGCTGACTACTAGGGCTTCGTCAGGGATTTGATCTATAATTGAAATTCCCAATGAGGACAATTGCTCGGTCAGGACTTCCAAGTCTGAACTAGAGGACTGGATGATGTAAATGCCCTCTAGAGTAGGGGATCCCAAACCTACTCTGGACCAAGGACCGAGGGGGACGGGATGGGTGGTGGGGTCGAAGGACCCGTATGGAGAGTGGATTAGCCCTGATGACTCCGAGAGATGGTAGGTAGAATGCATGGGGTTTGCCAGCATCCTCCAAACCCCTTGGGGGGTATATTGGTTGGAATGTAAGGAAGAATCCTCAGAATCGTCTATTTCCCACGAAATCGACTGAGCGTAGGGCGAGAGAAGGAGCAATGTGAGCACGGCTAACAGTGACTTCGGGCCAGCCATTCAGATTTGCGACCCAAGTTTATCTTTTGACTATTGACTCTATACGAGCCGGTACGGCGTCGAGAATTACAGGGAATAGTACCGAGAGATGGCAGCATCCGTCTTGGCTACCGATGAGCGCCAGTCCGATTCCACCCCCATCAAGGCTCGAATGCAGTCAATGTTCTCAGGAATCACATCGCTCTCCTGGTGTATGGCCTGAAAGTAGTAGAGTCGGTCCCCAACTAGTTTGGCACCATCCTCCCACACGAATATCTCGTGCAGGTCCCCCCACTTCCTTCCAATGTCCCGGGCCATTTCCATGACCTCAGCTGTCGTAGTGAGGCGGTTACCCCCCCCATGCATGACCACAACCCGCGGCGTCCCCTTCCACAAATCGACAATAGACTCGGTCGTTAGGCCGTGGTTTTCAGGTAGGTCGGCAACGATTGCGTGTACATGCATGATGGTTGTGGGGACAGCTACTGCAAGGCTGTTGATGACAATCTCAGGCTTGACAGTCATGACATCCGGGCCGTGGTGACTAGGTACTTTGAGAACGGGTTTGATGGCATTGATGGGTCCCTTCTTTGAGTCACCGGGATCCGCAGCTCGGCGAATCATCGTACATTCTACGTTCAAGGAACCGCAGTATTCGTACAGGGGCACCAACGTGCGTGCGAGGCCGGTGGTGTTGCAAGAGACCACTCGAGAGCCCTCGGCGTTGAGATTTTCGGTGTGGTTGGCCGAAGATGTGTAGGACAGGCCGGTCAGTTCGTGCTTTTCACCACCCTGGAAGATGTATTTGACTCCGGCATCCTGATACTTTGACAGATTGTCCGAACCCACATTTCCTGGAGAGCAGTCGATTACGACATCGGCGATTGAAAGCAGATTCGAGAGGCCGCCGCAGCATTCGAAGTGAGATTCTGAGAATGATGAGATTCGCTTGGTTTCATCACTGGTACAGTAAAGGGGGAATTCCTTCTTGACGGCTAGATTGCACCCGAAAGAGGGGGCGGTCTTTGTTACGCCCACCACTTCCATGTCATCCTGGGCATCCACAGCATCTGCAACCCTCTTTCCAATTGTCCCGTAGCCGTTAATTGCGACCTTGATGGCGTTCACAGAAGTCCCTCGAAACCGTTTCCGGTATTCCGCCGGCGTTTGAAGGCTGCCTATGAACATAACGTAACTCGGCAAGAGTCAATAACAAGACGCCGTATATCGTCGATGTCACGATATGGTTGAGGTGTCTGGGTTCTCATAGGGGTGTGGAGGAAATGAGAGAAATCACTGCCAAGAGCGTGAAGCTCAATCGTGACCTCGATAGGTACGTCGAGAAGGGACTTGAAGAAGACCGCCCAGTGAAAATTGGATGGGGGAAGGCAGGGGACGAGCGCCCGAAGGAAGGGGAAATCGGTGTTATCACATATCTTCCCGAAGGTGCCAGAGTCCTTTGCTTGGGTACGCTCGGCGAGCTTGCGGGTGGGATTAACCTAGGTGGAGCCTTCACCCTGAGGGGCTCGGCATCGTCAATGCTCGGGGCTTACCACGTTGCGGGTAGAACCTTGGTGGAGAAGGACGCGGGTGACAAGGTCGGACTTCGAATGAGAGGGGGAGAAATCACGATTCAGGGTTCCATTGGGAATGAGGGAGGAGCTGGGATGACAGGTGGTACGATAGTCGTTCAAGGGCACGCAGGAAGCAGACTTGGTGCGGGAATGTCTGAAGGAGTCATTTTGGTTATGGGTTCCGTTGGCACGGAACCGGGAATTGGAATGAGTGGTGGCAGGATAATCGTCTCAGGGAGTTGTCCCCCTCCGGGCCAAGGAGTAATCATGCGATCAATAGACGATGGCGAGATTTCTGAGTTCTCACGCCTTCTCGGCCCCCTCGACCTGTCCTTGAACCAGGATGCCTTGATTCTGGAGCCGGCAAATAACCTCGCAGGACCCGATGTTGCTCCGGAGTCCTTCGTTACGGAGGGCTTTGAGAGAATCACCCTCACTCCTTCAAATGAAGATCGCTTATCCAATCATGTTCCTTTGGATCACTATACTCTGATTCTTCCAACTGGTGCGGATTCTGAAGGAGTCCTCTTCCCAATACCATGGCTGGTTCAGTGTGAAACCGCCTCAGGGTGGAAGGGTGGAATGTCTGACAAGCAACCAGCACTAGTTCGATCGGCCCCTCGGGCAACTGATTTCCTTCTCGTGGGGGGGGAGAATTTGGCTGACTCCATTTCGGTTGTCGGGAAATGCGCAGGCATAGTCCTGGACCTCTGCGACTTCCCGGGTTTGAACGACGCAGAGATTGAGGCCCTGATTGTTTCAATGCATAGCAGGATGTTTGAGGACTCCCTAATTCTGTTGAGGGGGCATGTCGATCGGGTAGAGCATCTATTCAGACTCGTGGTTGAATTGGATCTCGACGGTGCGATTGTAGATGGGGCTTCCCCTGGTGGGGCCAGATTGGCTTCGGCCCTTCCGAAGATCGGCCTAGCCTCCAGAGCCATGGGCCTGACCGAGTACGGTAAGTACGTGGTGATGGAATTCGATGATGTGCCTAGTGCTGAAGACTTGCTGATCGCCATCGCAGCCGGTTGCCATTTGGTCGTTGCACCGTTGTTGGACAAGGATGTAGAAGGCTATCTGACCTCGATTGGGAGTGACTTGAAAGGCTGGATGCGCGAACTAGGGATAGACGGACTTGAGAGGATTGGCAGAAGAAATCTCAGGGCCGTGGACTATGATACGGCCGCAATTTCTGGGCTACGTCTGGCCGGGTACGATAGACCGCTACCGATGTGGCTCGAACTGAGGTGATTTGTTGCCTACCCTAGAACTCCAACATTCAATCCTCAGGTACATCCAGAACCTGAATGAAACTCAGCACAATCCCGAGGATTGGTCGGATTGGTTGCCCAAGATTGGCTGTCCGGTGGATAGCAACGACGAGGCAGTGGTGGAGTTGGAGGTATTTCCCGATCGTCCTGACCTACTGAGTCACGAGACGCTTGCCAAGGCCTCTCGTTCATTCCTTGCTATGGGGGATGGTAACGTTGCGATGGAGGTGCTTGAAGGGAACATCAAAATGGATGTTGATCCGTCTTTGCGGAAAGTCAGACCAGTCATCATGGCAGCAGTGGTTAGGGAGGTTGACACCGGCTCCAATGTCGAGGAAAAGAATGATTTCATCCAATCCCTGATGGATCATCAGGAGAAGTTACACCTGACCCTCGGTAGAAAGAGGAAGTTCTCCTCAATCGGCGTTCATGACCTCTCATCCTTGAGCCCCCCCTTCCGCGTAATCACCGTTTCCCCATCATACTCCTTCGTACCCCTTGCAGAGACTGAGAGGATGAGCATTGACCAAATTCTGGATAGTCATCCCAAAGGGGCCGAATATGCCCACCTGATGAGTGAACTGGACCGATTTCCGGTAATTCTGGACTCGAATGATGATCTGCTCTCGTTTCCTCCGATCATCAACGGAGACCACACTACGGTGAACGAGAAGACTACTGACTTCTTCATCGATGTCACTGGCTGGGATGAGCGGGCTTGCGAGGCTTGCTTGCTCTTGATCTGCCTCTCGTTGGCAGAACGAGGGGGCATCGTCGAGAGTGTGCGTGTGACGGGTTGCGATGGAAGCTCAATAAACACACCTCGGGGGGACGAGCGTCAGCACAGGGTACCAGACCGTCTGATTCGGAGGATACTAGGCCTAGAAATGTCAACAGAGGACCTTTCCAATGCACTCGTGCGGATGGGGGGTCGGCTGGATGAGAGTAGGACTGTGACTGACGGGCCCAACAAATCCGAGAGATGGGGCGACTGTGCCGCAGGTGAGCAGGAGCACATAATTTCAATGCCTAGATGGAGGAGTGACATAATGCATCCCATTGACATCGTCGAGGACATTGCGATAGGCTACGGCTACGAAAACCTCCCCAAGGAAATGTCCTCTGTTCACATTGATGCAGTGCCCCTACGGTCGTCCAACTTGAAACGCAGGTTCGGCGAGAGTATGCGAGCTTGCGGATTGCAAGAGGTTCAGAGTCTGACGCTGTCTAATGAAGCGGACCAGTTCGAGTTCACGCGGTGGCCATCAGGAGGGTCCAGGACAACCATTGCTAATCCAATCACATCCGAGCACACTCTGCTTCGACAGTACATCCTCCCATCGCTGCTCAGATTGCTGGCGGCTAACCGGCATCATGAGCTTCCACAGCGTGTTTACGAACTCGGTTCGGTTGTTCGTGACACCCGGAACCGGGAAAGAGGTGCTTGGGCATGTGCCGAGACAGGAAGTGGATTCTCCACCGCCAAAGGGATGGTTCAGGGCTTGCTTAGGGACTTAGGTGCGCCGCTCGATGAAGTCGGCTTCGTCGCTACGGCCCCCAATATGGGGCCGTGGATAGCTGGGAGGGGGGCCTCTGTGTCTGTACGAGGCCAAGCAGTGGGCGAGTTTGGCGAGATTGACCCGTTGGTAAGCAGTGCATTCGGCCTCAAATCGCCGATTCACGCCGGTGAGTTCGATTTATTGGCACTAGCTGAGCTGATTCCGGATCCCGTGATTTGAAGGCTAATCCTCCTTCGAGAGCAGCTTCATCGCATCTAAGAACTTACTAGTTTTCAGATGAGTCTCTGCCTCTATCCTGGCATTCTCCTTGTCTGTTTTGCGTTCGTACTCGACAACATTGGAAACGTACTTCTGCCTAGAAAGACGAGATTTGGTGGGCTTCTTCTTGAACGGCCAAGGTGGGGTCACAGACCTCGAGCAAGGACGGCAAACATCAGCATTTCGCAATAATGCTTCTGAAAACAGTAGTTTTCATTAGAATAATGTCAATTTCAAGATTATGCGGGGACGAGACATCGGGGTCGATGAAGCCGGAAGGGGGTCGGTAATTGGCCCCCTAGTTGTGTGCGCCATCGCGGTGCCTGAGGAAGATCGGGGAATCCTAGTCGACATTGGGGCTGATGACTCCAAGAAACTCAGCAAGAAGAAGCGTGGAGCGGTGGTTTCAGAAATCGATAAGCTCTCAGACTCAAGAGGCTGGGGCGTGGGAGAAATCGTATGCAGCCCCTCCAGAATCGACCTAGGAATGATGACTGGAAACTTGAACTCACTTGAGGTCGAATTGTTTGCTGAGGCAATAAACGCAGCGATGGAACCTAACGGAAATTGTAGGATTATACTTGATGCGTGCGACGTCAATGCCCCTAGGTTCGGGGAGAACGTTGGGTCTGGGCTCGGAGAAAGGTGGGGGGGTTGCAGAATTCTCTCTGAACATGGAATGGATGGTAAAGACGTCGTCGTAGGGGCTGCCAGCACAATTGCAAAATTCAGACGTGATGCCGAAGTAGCTAAATTGACGAGCGACATTGGAATTGAATTAGGGTCAGGATATCCCTCGGACCCCGTGACTAGGGACGCTGTACGAGAGCTCTCTACAGGGCGACTCCCACACGAGTGCCTACGCTGGAGTTGGGCGACGGTTTCCGACATATGGACAGAGACGCACCGGCGCCCCGTGCCCACAAGAGACGCCGGTGCGACGCACCCGGTACAAACGCCCTTAGAGGATTGGAATCAGTAAGAACGGTGAAATGCCACCTTTGCTCGGTCAAATCGATTAGCATGAGCGAGCCTCGTGATTGGAATTCCGACGTGATTGAGGTGGTCCGCAAGTACGCCCTACAGAATGCGGTGGAATACAACGGCGAGGGGCAGTCAAGCAGTGTTCTCGGCAGGCTGCTCTCTGAGCGTGAAGATCTGCGTCAGATGGCTCGCGAACTCATGACCCTAGTCGATTCCGAGGTATCGGCTGCCAACTCAATGGCTGCAAGTCAAGGGGTCGATACTGTCCGAGCCGAGTTGGAGAGGACGGCACCTGAGGCCCTGGAACGAGAGAAGCACCGAAAGACAGAGGGCTTAGGCGAATTGCCCGGAGACACGTCCAGCATCGTGCTGAGGTTTGCGCCCAATCCAAACGGACCAATGACGCTGGGTCACTCAAGGGGCCTATCGATAAACTCCGAATACGCCACTATTTATCAGGGCAAGGTAGTGCTGCGATTTGATGACACTGATCCCAAGGTCAAGCCTCCGATTCTTGATGCTTATGACTGGATAGAGGAGGAGTACGAGTGGCTCACTGGGAAGACACCCGACGTAGTCATCCGAGCCAGTGACAACATGAGCCTCTACCTCAAACGTGCCGAGGAGATGATCTCCGATGGCTTCGGATACGTCTGTCGATGCAGCGTTGAGGATTTCAGAAGAATGCGCGAGGAAAAGAATGACTGCCCGTGCAGAAATCGACCAGTATCCGACAGCCTATCTGACTGGGAAGCGATGAACTCCGGAATAATTGCTGAAGGAGATGCCGTGGTCAGGGTGAAGACGTCGATGGCCCTGCCCAATCCTGCTCTACGAGATTGGCCGGCTCTGAGAATATTGGATGCCCCTCATCCCTCGGTACAGGGCGATCAATACAGGGTTTGGCCACTCCTGGACTTTCAAAGCGCAATCGATGACCATGGTCAGGGAGTAACCCACATCATCAGGGGAAAGGACCTGATGGACAGTACACGCAAGCAAACTCTGCTTTACGATCACTTTGGATGGACATACCCACAAACGATGTACTGGGGTAGAATCAAGATCCACGAGTTTGGCAAGATATCCAAATCGGAAATCAAGGCAGCGATAGAAGAGGGGGAGTTCGAGGATTGGGATGACATTAGATTGCCTACCCTGTCCGCTCTGAGACGCAGAGGTTTCAGAGGGGACGTGGTCCGCGATTATTGGATTGACCTAGGAATTACGCAGAAGGACATCTCCACCTCAATGCAGACAATTGAGGCATTTCATGCCAAGCGAATCGATCCTTTGACGGAGCGCCGTAGCTTCGTCCGCGATCCCGTTACACTGACCTTGGAGGGATCGGGTGGGCCGGGTCCGGAATTATCCATCCCCAAGCACCCGGAAGGTACTGTTCGCGGCTGTAGGGATTGGACGGTTGGAGATACCGTAGCAGTCCAGTCTGCAGATGTCACTACGACTAGAATCCGCCTGAAGGAGTATGCGGATATCGTGGTGTCCGGCGAGTCGGCTTTAGTCGAGTCATGGAGAAGAACGGACGGGCGTCCGGTCGTCCAATGGCTTCCTAGCGGCATGGGTCGTGAAGCGGTGCTCCACAGGCCAGATGGCAGGCTCATTTCCTCCGAGATTGGGCTACTCGAGGATTTTGAACTGGAAGTTGGGGAGATATACCAACTCGAGAGAGTAGGTTTCGCCATATTGGAAGAACTTCCTGACCGAGGGCCCGCGAAATTAATTTGGTTGCACAGATAATTCGGTTCGGGCCAACTGCGCCGCCCATTGAATCGTGCGCGTGTGGTTCCTAGGGGCGTCGCATTCAAGGGCATGGTGCCAATCAGCATACAATGAGTGGCAGTTCCCCCCGAGGTGCGGGGGCGGTAGTTGCGCTGTTGGTCATAATTGTCCTATCCCCAATGTCCGCGCAAGGCGAAGAGGTGAATTCCTGCTGTGAGACTCGGGACTTCAAGCTATTTCTAGTGGGCGAATCGGATGAAGGAGAGTTAACCCCCTTCGACTTTGACTTGGACGAAGAGAAGTCATTCCTCGTCACCCCGTCGATTTGGGGAGAGGTGAACATAGGGGCATGGAGCGTCATCTGGGGTGCAGACGGAGAATACACCGCGGGAACCTGGATTTTCAACATCCCCTACGAAGTAGTCGATGCGACAGGTGTTACTGCCAACGCAACCGTTCTAATCAAGGTGGGAGGGAGCACGTACGAGAGCTCTTCTGAGATTCCCGCAGTATACCTCACCAACTCAGGAGAACTGCAAGTCTCTGTGGATATCGGTGATGGGGAAATTTCCGAGGGAGAAGAAATCGAGATTTCACTTTCGGTGCAAGGGCTGGTCTTCTCCAATCCCGGAAGTGAATCGGGGATTCGATTTCTCTGGGGATCGACACAAAGTGATGCTTCCTTGTCTCTGTCCTTCCCACTTGTTCATATCGAGATGAAGGAGGCGAGCGTGAAGGGAAACCTTGCGTTCTTCCCAATAAAGCTGACTTCGGCATTCGGTAACAAAATGTGGTCCGGATCGAGCGGGGGATTCTCCATTCAAAATACCGAGGTGGGTCAAAGCCCCATCACCACAGCTCTGGAGGATGGCGTCGAGGTTACCTTTGTCTGGGAGATACCGGATGGCTTCGGAGGCGGATCTTTAAGGGCTGACTTCTACCTTTCTCCACAACCTTCTCTGAGAATCGAGACCGACAAAAACCATCAGATTACTGCAGGGGTGGACTCTGGAGGGACTGACTGGTATCCAGCCGAAGAGCCGTCGCGAATTGGTGGATCTGAGCTAGAAGTCAATATCGCATGTGAATACGACGGGGACTCAATCGACAGAGATACTTCGATTAGCTTCGATGGGGCGATGTCCCAGTGGATGAGATGGGGGCTTGACAACATAGGAAACAAGAGCCTAGGCTCCAGCAGTTGGTGGAAGAACTTGAATTCTTACTCCGACTCGGTGAGCAGCTCTGACAAGCAAAACGGAAGAGTCGACGATTCCGAAATTCTGGCTCTGCAAAACCACCTGACGGGATCGAGAGCCGACTTGAGGTCATTTCTGTCCAATGGGCTATTTCTAGATCCCGAGGGGATTTTCGGTGTCAACCCCATTGATTTCGGCCCAATGGATATCGTGATTGACTTGGGTGGGTCGACGGCTTTCAACTCCGAGGTAATTTCCATCACCATTAGTGCGTCCTACGAAGTTGGCGAAGGTCAGAGGCAGAGGCTGATTGAGGACTTCATCCGCCCTGGAGGAAACGACTACTGGGCAAAGGTGGATCTCGACTTTGAGATTAGCACTGGGATGCTCTCAGGACTTGGCGCAGTATACTCCGAGACTGACGATATCTCGTACTCGCACAGGAGGTGGATTGTAATGGAGATACTATTCATCGAGGAATCGGGCATAGATTCAGAGGCAGACTTCAGAATCGACTTCGCCTCCCCGAGTTCCCTTGTGTACAGCCCCTTGGTTTCGGCGATGATCGCTGTTTTCGCCCTTTGTTTGGCAATAGGAATCGCTTTGGCACTGACGAAACGCAGAACGAGGGTTCCGAGCATGATTATGGTCAGCGTCCTCGGCGTGCTGACTTTGGTGATTTATTGGTTCGGCCTCCCGATGCAAATAGTCCTAGGCGTAGTCGCCTCTAGCGTACTCCTAGTGTTCCCTGTTACTCTCATCTCCCCTACAGATGAATCAATGGAGAAAGTTGGTGGCGGGCCCACGAAGGTCGGCAAGGTAAGATGCCCGTCATGTGGAGCCAAGAACAAGGTCGAGTCTAACGTGAGACCCCTGAGGTTGGACTGCTCAGAATGCAGGAGCACCCTCAGAATAGAGTAGGCTCAACATTGCCCGTCTCTGAGAAGCGAATCTACGACAGTGTCTGCTGCGAGGCGGTTCAGTCCCCCCTTCCAAAAAGAAGAGGCCCTAAGAATCTGTGTTGCGAGATCGGTTCTCCACTCTTTTCCAAGGATGCAATGCCACATTAACTCCTCCAATCTGGCCGATGAAGGGGTGCTGCTCGTAAGCGCCGGCTTGGCGAGGTTGGATAGGGCCCTTTCCTTGCCCTCCAAATCCATCTTGCCCCATTGCTTGGAAACAGCTTCCAACGCATCCGTATCCAACCATGGGGAGTTTCTAGTATCTGGGCAGTCGACCTCCGGAATTGGAACCACTCGGATTGAACCTTCGGATAATAGCAGGTCCCTCAGGGCCGTATAGACTGGGTCGTAGGTCGTATCTAGGGCTGAAACCAACCAATTTCCAGATACCAACCATGGCCTCATCCGCCTCAATCTACTGCTCTCGGAGAAGATGGATTGAGCTAAAGCGTGCGCCTGAGACACCGTGGTTAGTGGGCCCTTTCTTGCATCGCCATGATGGCCTCTGAGGCCCTCTACTACCACGGAGGCAATGCTCAGTCCCAGGTGGTTACTTTCGAGGACTGGTCCGGAGCTATTTTCCAGACCCAGAATGTGCACGAAGGGCTGAGTTTCTGGATCTCCAGTCCTGAAGCGCCTTCGATACGGAATTCCCAAGTCCAATAAAGCGGCTTCAATCGGAGCGATAGTCAGGGCGCCGAGGAGAGTGGGGGGTGCGAGAAGAAGGATGGCGTCACTGGAGGTGGCCATCGCCTCGCCGGCAGTGGACAGGGTGCTTCTGACGGTCGAGAATACTTCCTCTCTAAGCAACTCGCGCATTGCGGCTGCCTACGTGAGGGAGTACAAATCACCTGCGTTACTCACTCGACCATCAGCCTGAGCTGATCTCTCTTGTAAGTCCAATCCCCATCTAGTTGGTTAGTCTCCTTATAGTACTTGGAAAGGCGACGAATCTTGGATTCGCACAGTTCGAGTTGTCTTCTGTTGTGGATATCCTTTCTGTTTACCGAAAGGTGGTCAATGAGCCTCAAAGCACGGCGCATCAGGCTCATCAAATCCTCAGGGTAACTCTGAGTTACATCTAGTCTGGCAAGGGTCTGCGAAATTCTCTCGCCAGTAACCAGGCGCACGTCAGGAACCCCGTGCTTATCGCGGAGAATCATTCCAATCATGGCACTTGAGTGTCCCTCTCCAGAGAGATTGGCTATGAGGGCCTCGATTTCGTCCTTATCCGTGTTAGACCAGTCGGGAGGGGCCTCTGAGTAAGGCTTGTTCGAGCCACTCTTCCCCTTGCCCTTGCTGTGCATCCTAGCCATTTGTCAAACCTCGGGCAGCCGGGCCACCTGCTCTCCCTCTATAATCGCTACGTAGTTTCGGTGGCAGTAGATTAGTCATAGGCGGTGCCTAGCACGTGCCAATCTACCGGGGCCACGTGGCCACTCCCAACCCGGGGCCACCGCCCTAGCCGAACCAATCAGCTTGCCTACCTGGAAAACAAGAATCTCGTCCCCAGCTCTAATCGAACCATCAGCGGATTCTGCATTCGAGGAGAATATGTCCCCCACCCAATTCACCTCTTCCCTCAGCGATACTCTAGGAAGAATATCCAATTTATCGAGCAAAGGCAGGCTCGACTTGGAAAAGGAGAATCTCCCCATTCTAGGATTCCATTTTGCCAGCTGAATACAATCCTTCTCGATGGTGAGGATGGGTGGCCTACCTAATACCGACACCCCCTCAAGCCAAGCATCGGAACCATGAATGAATCTAGAAATTGACTTCATTACCTCTAGGCGAGTTCTAACGATCATTTTTCGGTCCCCACTACTCAATTCAGCAGATTCAGTGGCTGATTCCAATCTTGCGAGCGCCTCCCCAGATCCTGCGGAATCCCCCTGACGGGTGTCTATGACGCTGGTTCCTTCGATATCGATGTCAATTCCGGAGTGATTGATGACCTTCGAAAAACCGATCCTACTCACAAAGCGGCCAACCATCGAACGAATTACTTCTAGTTCGTCGGCATCCCATTCCCCCGAAACGGGAATATCATAATGGGCTGCTGGCCAGAGATCCTCCAGCTCTCTGGGAACAAGTCCCAGCGGAGCGGTAACCATCACCTCATGAATGAAGGGATTCCTGAGTACGCGTCTGAATCGTCTGTGACTCTTTGATAGTTTGTATGGCTTCTTCGCCGAGCATGGAAGCAGCACTAAGAGTTCCCTCTGATGTGCGGGTGGAACGTGAACCTCTGATACCCTAGACCTCCAATCGAGGATGAGTGGGTCATTTCGGCTCTCGTAAGTAAGGCATCTGAGACGTCGACTTGCGTTGACTACGCTAGAGAGGACCGAGTGAGTGTTACCACTTTCACTGACCATCGAATCGTGACAGCGCAGATGCTCCACTGAGCGGGGACTGGACATGCTCTGCCTCTCCGCTAGTTCCCGTAGCGTCCCTTCCCTGATTGCCGCCCTAGTGGACGAGACTGCTTGTGCCCACGAGGCGCACTGCGACTCCATACCGAAGTCCTCATCCAGGGATTGCTCCACATTCCTTGGTCCGGATTCCGTCAGCAGAACTCCAAGCGAAGAGGAATGTCTCGACCGAGATAGATCAAACAAGTCGGCACCCATCCAAGCAAGTAAGGCACAATTGTCGGGCCCTGAGATTCCGGGTGCCCAAATGAGGGAGGAGGGGAAACGGGACCTAGTTGCCTGAAGCGCCCGTGGCAGCATACCGGGGCGCTGAGCCAATTGCGGAGCATCGATGAGGATGATTACAGAGGGCTCTGTGTTCAAAACTGTCAGTGATTCATCGTGATGCAGTGAGTTCCAAGATACAGGAATCGCCTCTAAGCCACCTCCAAACTCACCAGAATCCGACTCAACCAGGCTTGGAGGTAGTACCAGGCCCTCTTGCGCGACCCATTTGTCCTCGGAGTCGAATGGATAACAGATGTCCCCCCTTGTACGAATGGTGATAGTGGCAGGTATGGAGTCAGATGACCGAGTAGATCTCAAAGGAGCTAGGGATACGGGCAGTTCAGAGTCATTAGGGCCCAGAACCAGTCCCGGGGACCAAGAGAGGGGGGCCCTCCTGTCGCCCAAAGAGAACAAGCGAGCGAATCGCTGCCTTGCAATGACGTCTCGTCCAATGGGCCGCTCAGTCATCGACCTTCGAGCGAAGCGCTTCGCTTGAAGGATTCTAAGACTTGAACGCTCTCCGATACGTGATGAGGACGATTTGCTTGGCTATTGCGATGATGGTCATCATGTCATTTTCTCAGGTTTCCCTTTCCGAGCAGATGCCCTCGGATTTTCACACAGTCAGTGAAATTGGCGATGCGCCGGATTCTCTGTGGGGGCAAACTGAATTTGATTACACGTATCAAGTGATCTTTGTCAGTTTTGAGATATTTGGGAATTTTTCGGACAATGATTCAATAGACGTCTTTGCCCTGAAAGTGGGCTCAGAAAATGGAACTAGAGTTGGGATAACGACAAATAGTACTGCCAGTTTTCAGATTCTCTCGCTCAATCAGACCGATTGGACTATTGACGATTCAATCAGTGCCAAATCGACCTCATTTGGGGAAGGGGAGTATTACTATGGTGAGATGAATCTCTCGATGGGGCATCATGCAATTCGTATTGAAAAACTGGATGTTGGTGATGGATTGATGAACTACAGTTTCAAATTGGTGGATTTGGGGCCTGTGGTTCCCGATGAAGATTCCTTCGAGGATTTGTCCGGGTTGTTCTCTGATTTCTACTTGTTCGCAGGATTCCTGATGCTGCTTCCGTTGCTGATTGTACTGTGGTGGAATAGAGGCGAAGTACTCGGTCGGCGTTCCAGCATGCTGAAAATCGAGGATCACGAGAGGAGGAGGCTCGGCAGGCTCAGAGAGAGGCTTGTAGAGGCCGACTCAACAGAAGAGTCTGACAAGGCGGTGATCGAATCAGCTTTGCGCCAATTAAATGACAGTACTTGGGAAGCGGTAGTCTCAGACTGGGGCCAGCCCCTGATACGTCATCTGACTCGACAAATCGAGATCTGCGCGTGGAGAATTTCTGGGACCGGGGGGACGTTGCTGGTTGGAATTCGAATAGGGTCCGAGTCGTGGGAATTGGCAGCAATCCGAATCCATTCTCCCGAGGGATCGGGTGCGAGCATTGGGGAGGTTTCCCCCGCACACCTGTTTCACGGGGATGAGGTCTTCCTAGACACGCTCGCTCCTCGTTCGACTATCTTCCTACGTATTTCCGTCGTCGGGGAACCGTCTGTCCTAGGATTCCACCTTTCTGGAGTCGTGGGCGGGGATCCCATGGCTGCCGTCCCAATGAGATCCATCAGATGGGAAGAAGAATAGGGTCATCCCATCCGACGGGATCTTGCCTCGTTCTTGATTCGAACCTCCAAGTCATCGAGTTCCCCCTCCATTTCTTCCCTCATCTCATTGAGTCTCTTTCGCATGGAACGGGTAGGCTTTCTCGGGACTTCCAACTTCAGAACCACGGTCACTGAACCCCTCATGGAGTTGGCCTTGGGTCGTGGCAGACCCCTTCCCATGATGGTAATGGTCTCGCCGGGCTTGGAGCCCGGGGGAACCTTGATTCTCAATTTATCCGCATCAATATGCGGAATCTCTACAGAGGCCCCCAAAGCAAGGTCGGCGTAACTCAAAGGTAGTGCCATCAGGAGGTCGGGGCCGTCACGCTCGAACCAGGGGTGCATTTCTACTTGCAGTTCGATGTACAGATCGCCCGTCTGTTCTCGGTGGCTGGACGCGGCCTCTCCTTGCCCCCTCATCCTCAGGCGCGTTCCGGAGACAACTCCGGGATGCATTGAGAATTTGACCCTGATCGCTTGATAGGCCCTTCCTTCGCCCTTGCAAACACGACAGGGGTCAGTGACAATTCGCCCTGACCCGCGGCAGGGCGGGCACTCCTTGCGGACCCTTTGTCTGAATGGCCCGACCATGGAGATCTCGTCTATTCTCCCCCTGCCATCGCAAGAGGGGCAAGGGCGTGCACCGCCTTCACTATTCGATCCCGAACCACCGCAACCATCACAGTCCCTCAAGATATCAATCTCCAGCTCGTCGTCCATGCCGTCCATCGCGGCTTGGAAGGGCACTGAGTGGCGAACTAAAAGGTCGGAGCCGCGTGAACCCCGGCTCGTGGAGTCGCCGAAAAACTGACTGAATATTGACTCGAATCCCCCTCCAAAGAGGTCGTCGAAACTGATGTTTACCCCTTGAAAACCCCTCGAACCAAACGGAGATCCCCCTGGTCGGTCGTGACCGAACATGTCGTACTTCCTCCTCTCATCGGGGTTAGAGAGAATGGCGTATGCCTCCTGGATCTCTTTGAACTTCGTCTCCGCTTCGGGATCTTCGGGATTCTTGTCGGGATGGTGCTTTCTAGCCAGGGACCTGAATGCCCTCTTGATTTCCGTATCCGAGGATGCTTTGTCGACACCAAGCACCCCGTAGTAGTCACCCTTCTCAGGCATCCTCTCACCATTACGGGGCTCCTGACCGAGCCCTATCAACCGTTCCCCGCTAAGGAGATGTATGAACCGCACGAGGTGCAATAGTTGATGCCTGGATTATTGAATGAACCGCAGTCGTTGCAATTGACAGGTGGTTTCTGTTCTAGGACTTCTTCGGGCACGTCCCACTGTGGATTGAAGTCGGGCTTTGTCTTACTTAGAATGGCAGCTGCAGGCTGGGTTGTGTTTTCCTTTGAGGACGAAGTGGCTACTCTCTTGGAGGCGGCTCGATCCACTGTTCGGCCCCAGAACTCGGAAATTCTAGCTAAGGGCGGTTTGCTATCGGCTATTTCTGACGGGGGTTCTAAACTCTGTTCAATTCCATCGATGCGGATTGAATATCCACCATCCTCGTGCTGTGGTGCCTCGACTTCCTTGGCCTCCTTGTTGAGCACACCGATATTGCTCTTCATCTTCTCCCTAGCAAGCACCGCTCTCTTGCCCTTGAAGTCTGCAAATGCCTTGGCTTCCAGCCTTTGAATCGCTACATCCCCCTCCTCCCACAGGCCCTTGTCCTCGTGACGGTAGGTCTTAGAGAGTCGGTCAATCGCCTTGGATCGGTGGTACTCGTGATCCTCGACGAACCTGTATCCAGACACCATGGCAACGCCAATCAGCAAAGCGAAAATATGTAATCCCAATTCGGCGATTAGGTCGTTGGATAGCGCCTCGCTGAAGGTGGGAATTCCCAACCTGATTGCGACTAGACAGAGGTTCGGGGATGCTACGAGAGCGAAGGACATTGCAGCCGATCTCTGAACCATGCTCAGGCCCCACTAGAAGGTCGTTTGAATTATTCGTGCCTTTGGGGGATTTTTGCATCGCAGCACTCTTGACAGGGCAGTCTTTCGTTGCACCATGGACCCCACGATCTCTGTCTCCACTGTGGTTCGCCCCCACGAGGACCCAAGAAGGGTAACGGAGTCGGTACAGGCACTGTTTCCCGATTGGAATCCAGAATCAGTTCCGGACGCGCAGTGCTTCCCCAACTCCAAGGGGGAAGTGGAATTGAAAGGTACATCGGATTCGCTGGATGTCGTACTAAAGATCGTTAGGGAACAGAGAGTGCTAGATACTGCTCTCGATGCTATGGCTATGTCCTTGGTAGGCGAGTCCACTGCCTTCTCCCTCTCAAGGCAATCTGCACTAACTGGCAAAGTCTCGTTCGTGTTGGATGGTGACCCCTTGGGTGGGACGATGGAGGTAGTGGTCGAGGGTAGGGACTTGGGTTTGTGGCTGGAACAGCAGACATGGCATGGAGGAAGAGATTCAATCCCCAGGAGCACTGGTGACGAACTTGCAATGACAGGGGAGGGGTATCCTTCGGAGTGGTTCGACTCAAAGGGACGGAAGACCATTGAGAGGATGGATTAAGTGACTGGCAGGCCATTAACGAACCATGACTCGACAATTGGAACATCGGCAGGAAGCCAATCGACTTCGAGTAGTTCTTCCCTGGAAAGCCACCTTACCTCGTCGTGCTCCGTCGGTTTGACGGTCTCAGGCGTGACAATCCCACAATACCATAGATGCAGAGATACGTCCCTGTCTTCGTAACTGTGTCTAATCTCTGTAATTTTATGTGATGGTTCGATTGAAATCTGTAGCTCCTCGTTGATCTCCCTGATTATCGCATCTCTTGAAGACTCTCGATCTTCGATCTTTCCCCCGGGAAACTCCCACATACCGGCCCACGTGTCACCAGGGGGCCTTCGGCATGCAAGTATCCTGTGCCGTTCATCGATGACTAGTGCTGATGCTACTTCGAAATGTGGCCTTATGCACAAGCATCTAGAGATTCGGCTTACCACCGAAATCTGTACGCTGATTGGCATTATTGTTTTTTCAGGAAGATGCATGAAAAGCACCGGAGTGGATGGATGCTGCGACTCAGAAATGGCCAAGAGGGTCCTGTAGTAGGTCTCATTGCAAACGTATCCTCCGGCATCCTCGCTCCAAGAAATTCTTTCGAAATCGTCTATGGACTCGTCAATAACATGCTTAGGGGAACTGGTTGCAATGACTTCTGGAGCACCAGCAACGATTGTCCCTGATTTTATTTGCCTTCGGGAATTGTCAGGGATTTGCATACAGTACCTGTTCTTTCCAAACTTCTCGAGTTTTATGATCTCTGATTCGGGCGAGAAACCTAGGTGCAAGATTGCTGTGAATACAGCACCTGTAGAAATTCTTTCAGATGGATCTCTGGACCCCTTTTCGTCAACAGATAGCAACATGGTTTCCACCTCCAGACCCTCGATTCCATTGATAGAAATCTCTTCAATGATATCTTGGGAGGGATTTTCTGTGTGTTTTGAGAAAGGGGTGAATCCCGTCAGCAGCAGTCCGGGTAGAGCCATGGCGACCCCAAGGTCCGTGTCTAGTTCGCCTTTTCTATCGTCCAGAGGTCGTCATATTCTTCCGTAACGAATGGTGGCGAGCATCGTGGCTGAGGAGTATGTGGTTCAACTTGAGCCCGACGATGAGTCGAGTGCAAACCCCCTAGGCGTGCTTTCGGTCATCTGGCATGAATTGAGCGGCGGTGTTGGCCCCTGGGGAGCTGTCAGGCCCCTATTTGCAGTAGCCTTATCCCTCGTCCCCCTACTATTCCTAGGACAGCACTTCAACCGAGAGCATAGGAAGGGTGGAGAGTGGTTCTTGATTCAGTTCCCACTGATATTATCACTCGTACTTTGGCCTTTTCTATACTTCTGGTCAATAGCAGACGCATGGTGGGTCTCGAGTGGAATTGTGGCTTCGGCAGAGACGAGGGAGAATTTAGAATCCATTGGGTAGCTCCAAGGGACTAAACAGGTACCCTGGGCTGGTTGCCCGCGATAGTTGGGCGCGGACGATTTCCTCCCACTCCCTCAAGAGGACTATGGCTTGGGGAAATGGTAGTTCGGTCTTGTTGATTGAAGTTCTCAGAATGGTATCAAATATATCCATTCTATCCTTGTCGACCCTGTTGATGAGCTTTTCTAGAGGGAAGTCGGTGAGAGGGAGAGTAGGGGCGAGGGGATCGGGGGATCTTGTTCGAAGAATATCTTCTGGGATAGTCTCGAGATGTGCATTTGCATGCTCAACTAGGGATTCAGTCAAGATTCTAAGGTACTTGGAAAGGACGAGGGCCACTTCGATGGCAGGAAGACTATACTGGCTGACAAAACCCACCATATTCTCTTGCAGGAAGACTAGTTTGTCCTCGGTGGGCGAGTCGGGGCCGGGCATCATCCCAGCTTCGCCCGCCATGGCCCCTCGGTTGCAATCGAGCACATGAACTGATTGAGGTCAGGAGGTTGTGCGATCGTCGTACCTGATGGGGGAACCGCTATTCCCCCTGATTCCATCCAATAGGTCATCATCAATCTCGAAGAAATCATTCAGCCAATCCCCATCAGTATCCCAATTCGTCGGGTCGGTCCCATCGGCAATTAGATCACCATCGATATCAAGGTACCACCAACCGTAGGGATTCTCCCCGAGGCCAATGTTGGGCAGGTGGTACCTATCTCCTGCCAATCGATTAAATTCATCCGTCCAAGCCCCATTGACAAAAATGATGTCATCACTGGTGTTGACATCCTCATAGTCGGCATCGTTATCATCGATAATCAGGGCATATAGTGAGTCCCCATTGTTGAGTCTGTTCATTCTCAAGTAATTGGATGACAATGAGTTGGAGCCCGAACAAGTGCCCAACAGCGTCTCCCTCAGTTGCCACCATTCCTCTACGGTGTCCCCGGAGCAGTCGTGTAGAGAGGAGGCTCGGACCGCGGAGGGAGAAGACAGAGTGGCATTAACGACAGCATAGTACTCCTGGAAGTTATTGTACGGTTCATATGTACATGAAGAGCCAGAACAGGCCCATTCACCATCCATGTCCGCATCCTGTGCTGCATCAGATGGATCGGTGGCATCGTGAGTGAACCAAGTCCAGCCAAGTGACGGTCGGGCGATGTAGCCCTTCGAGATATCCACAGGTTTCCAGTTGTTTGGAGTAACTTCCTGCCACTGCACTTCGATTTTATAGAAAGAGGACCAATTATCGTTAGTCTCATTCCACCCACGGTAGTGCTCGTAGAAGTCTGGCATCATGTCACCGTCTGTGTCATTATCGAGGGGGTTTGTACCGTACTTGAAAATCTCAAGTCCGTCGGACAGGCTCATGTCTCTGACATAATCAATCATAATCCCGCCTTGGAACACCGGAGTCATGGCAATTGAGTCACCATCAGAGTCCAAGTCGAGTGGTTTTGTGCCATTGTGGAATTCCATGATATTTGTGAAGTACAGTGCAGTGACCCCGTTTGCTATCTGCTGATCGGGCGCATAAGCCGAGAACTCGCGATTCGCCCAGGTCCCTTGCTCAGCGGGATTGTCCCCAATCAGCCTGTCGAACCAGCCGTCGGCATCGGGGTCGTAGTTCGCATCTAGGGGGTTGATCGGATTCAACGACCAGCGGAAGGAGTTGACTGGGAGTACCTCGCCATAGAGGGAATAACAGAACTCCCAACCGTCGGGCATACCATCCCTATCGGAGTCTGCATCGGTTGGATCGCTGATTCCAATGAGGGTACTGTTGAAGTTATCAGGATTGAATGAGTTGATCAGCCCCATCTTCTCTGAAGAGGATAGGCTCTTTGTGGCGAACTGCAGGTAAAGTTGGCCCCATGCAGCTTCCATCGAAAGCCCATTCTCCTCGATTTGAGCGGTAACAGCATCCGAGCCATAGGACACCATTCCAGTACCATTTGGCATGCTGCCTATGGCTAATCTCTTACCGTACCACCTGGAGTCGTACTCAGCAAGGTTGTCAAAGGACTCGGAATCGGAAATCTCCCCATCTTCGTTGCAGTCGTAGGAATCCCCGTCGGAGTCAAAATCTGAATCGGTATCACTTAGAGGGTTCATGGTCCAACGATTGTCCTCAAGATCCCAGCCTGTGAACCAATACTCGTACCCATCGCTCATTCCATCACGATCGGTGTCGATTTCGTTTGGGTCTGTGATTCCTATTATAGAGGATAGAAGAGGCTTGGCAGCGTGTCCATCCTGCCAATCAGAGAATTGCTCCATCGCCAACTCGGCCCTGCCTTCCTTGTTGAATAGGATTCTGTAAATTCTATTCACCGAGTCTAGGTGATTCAATTGATCCGCCTCTTCCCAAAATAGTGGGGCATCGGGAGGGGAGAGTTCGCCATTGACCGGGCCATTGGCAGTTAGGCTCAGTTCGGTCAAATCACGGATGCCGTCACCGTCTGAGTCATAGGATCCGTCGTTTGGAGTTAATGGATTGAGTGTCCAGACACTGTCGGTTGAGTTCCACTTAGAAAAAATCAACTCTACTCCGTCAAGCAACCCATCGCCGTCTGAATCTGGGTTGTTTGGATCTGCCGTTGATCCCGTAGAGTTTCCCTGCTCTTCTGTGATGAATGATCCAAACGACAAGGGTGATTCGGCCCCGATCCAAGGGGTCTCCAAGAGTGACCCCGCTGCATCAGAGAGGTAGAACTGGGGGACAGAAATATTTCCATCGCTTTCACTCAATTGGCCGTCGATGACGTTGTACTCCTCCCAGTTATTCATCCCGTCGCCATCTGGGTCACCGAGCCTGTCATCGCTATTCACAGGATTGAGCGTCCAGTCTTGCTCAAAGAGGCTCCACCGGGCATTGAAGACCTCCCACCCATCTGGCATCCCGTCCCTGTCCGAATCAGAACTAAGGGGGTCAGACGTGCCTATATCGTCCGTAGGTAGGCCAGCACTCAACGATTCGTAGTAACTCCCAATGTACTCGCCAAAAGAACCTGGCGCTAGTCCTTCCCATGACTCGTGGGGCAAGACTGAGGTCAGATTGCCCGGGTAGTATTCACCAGATGAGGTACCGCTCGGCAAGAGGATTTCTGATTTAAGGTGGTATTCGAGCCAATTGACAAGGGACTCCCCCAAATCCAATGTTCCGTCGTGATTGTAGTCGTAGCCATCACCGTCTGGATTGTTGAGAAAATCAGATCCGTTCATCGGATTGATTCCTGCATTTTCAGACGGCCAGTGGCAAGAGTAGCGAGCCTCCCAGCCATCTGGTAGGGAATCGTGGTCAGAATCCACTGAGTTAGGATCGGTACTGAACCAGTTGGCTGCCGATTCCTTCGATTCACCATGAGTGTCCAGACCCAATGCCATAACACGATTGTGGAGGTTTGCCCACTCGTACTCGCAGATATTGCTGAGTCCATCGCCGTCTGCGTCCTGCATGGCATCTGAAGGGTCCCTAGGATCTAGGGTCCAGTTGTTCCCCCCGGTATAGACATCCCCCAACCACCTCCTATGGCGGATCTCCCAACCATCAGGCATACCATCCCCATCCGAGTCTGGATTTGTTGGGTCAGTGGGCCCATCGCTACCACCACCCGAGCCCGAGCCTAGCCACCCTCCAAGGTGGACATCCCTTGCTGACTCCCCTGTGTTGGAGTCACAAATGTAAGCCCCATTGAGGTAGTGGCAATCAAATGAAGTCGAGTCAAAGAACCAACCCCAATACTCCTCTCCATCACTCAAACCATCGCCATCAGAGTCGGAGTTTCGGGGGTCGGTGCCGTTGAATCCATCCATCGTAGCCGAAATGAATCGAAACTCGTCCAAGTTGCTCCATTGCCTCGTGTAATCCCCATCGTCACCCCATGAAATCGAAACTCCATCGGCGTCTGGATCTCTGAGGCTGTCGTTGGGGTCGGTTGGATCTAGGCCGTAAGCTACCTCCCACCCATCTGGCATCCCATCCAAATCCGAATCACGAGAGTTGGGGTTCATGGGTGCGATGTTCATGTACCTGCCAGGAGAGATGCCAGCGAAGAGCCACTCCTCCCCGTCTTTGTCTAAAGTTACAATTGAAGTTACGAGCCCGAGAATCCCAGTTTGGTTGAGGTTCAGCCCAAGTATCCCCGAAGATCCTCCCTCTAAGCACCATGTGCCATCCTTCGACCCAACCACAACCATCCCACTCAGGGGAAGGATTGCACGGACGTCGTTTGCCCCGGACAGCAGGCCATCGACGTTGAGCATCCTGTCATTATCGAATGCTTCTGTGGGTTGGGATATTATCAGGTCCATGTTGATCTGATGCAGACCGCCACTTGTGCCCACCCAGACTCCCTCCTCCCCCTCGATTCCATCGTCAATCACAATGGTGTTGACCCTAGCGGCGTTGGTGGAGTCAAAGAGATTGGTATTAACGAAATACTCTGCGTTCATGATGTCGAAAATCCACCATGGCTGGCCGATCGAGTTTGATCCGTCAGTAGTATTCCAACCCAGCATCCCAACATCCGTACCTATGAACAGAAGCGGGCCCCTCCCAAGAATCTCTACATGTGCGGCCGTGGTAACTGTGGCATTGGAGTCGGAGAGCATTGCTGATAGTTCCACCAGAGGAGAAGGTTCGAAGCTAGAGGAGTTGGCCTCGAATCCAACTGACAACTTGACCTTCCATGCATTCAATCCTCCGAAAAGCAGGAAGTCGAGGTCATCCGAATTGGTCTTTAGGGGGGTTATGACAGAGACGGGCCCTATCTCTTGTATTTTCATTGAGTCCATCAAAGGTAGGCCGTTCTCCATCCGGAGGGTGTGGAATCCAACATTGGTTCCCAGTAAGAGGTAGTCCGAGTCACCAATCGCATAGCGACTCATCGTCAATGCTTCGATACCTGACTGGAGCTCAAAACTGGAAGTGGTCCCCCTAAACGGATCTATGACAGTGATTCCAAATCTTGAGCCGACAATTAGGCGGTCCCTTTGTTGATCAGCAATCACGGTGTGGACAGCAGGATCGAAGAGGCTAGTTGCGGTCGAGTGGTCAAAATTTAGCACCTGGCCATGTTCTGATGAAACCTTGGTGCCCCTGAGACCCGGCCTGACTCCGGATGCCTCATCGAAGTCGATGGAATACTCCTCATAGTTGCTGAGTGACTCCCCCCAGTGCGCCGTCGATGTAGTTACATCCGGGGTGATGAAGCCATCCCTATTGCCATCCCATCCATCGTAGTCACTATCTAGGACAGAGTCACTGGCATTACGGGGGTCCATGCCGTGGTGAGCCTCCCAACCGTCGGGAATTCCATCTCCGGGAACTATGAGTTGGGCCGCCACGACCTCGTCCCATGAATAATGATCTGAATCGCCAAATCTGGGGTCACTACCCATCCAACCATCAGTAGAAGTAGGTCTGGCGTACTGTGTCTGGCAAGCATCCTCAGACAGCCCGTAGATTTGCCCGTAGCACCAAAGTCCATCTCGCTCTGTGACCCATTCTTGAGGAGTGCCATAGAGGTATTCTTCGGTGTTTGTGAATCTCTCACTAATGTCGATGGCCCCATCGCTGTTGAAATCGAATCCATCACCGCAGCCCCAACTGAAGTCAACCTCGCATCGATCGAAGTCCTCAATCAGATCGCTGGGATCCAGAGGATCGAAGTATTGGCACTCCCAACTCTTCTTCGAATTCAATGGATCGTTTGGGTTGTTGCTGAAAAGGCCGCCAGTCGTACACATGTATACTTCATAGCCATCAGGAAGGCCATCGCCGTCGGTGTCGGAAACTCTGGGATCGAGGTATTCCCTCAGACCTGTAGCGGTCTCCTCCGGTGACTTCCCGGTAAGGCTATTCCTCTCTTCGAAGCATCTGTCAATGGTGTAGGGCCAACAGTACTCCTGCAAGGCGGTAAGCCCATCTCTGTCATTGTCTGAGAGGTTATCAGTGGCGTCGGAGGGGTCAAGGCCACTGATGGTAATCTCCATGGTTACGGTCTCCAAAATGTAGTCGTCCCCGAAAATGACTTCGTAGAGATCAGGGATGAGGTCTCCGTCCTGATCAGTGACAGGGGACACAGTGCCTTCTGCGAGGTTCGGATTGGTCGAAGACACCGGGGACTGTGGCCGGGTTTGAGAAACAAAGGCGAGGCTCGATAGAATGAGGAAGGAAAATATCAGGGCAGACTGCTTGCGCCGCACGTTACTCACCCGATGCGTTTTTCCCTACTTGGGTGATTTATCATGGTGATGGAGCGCCGTTCGGACATAGATAGATAGATCGAGGTAGTGGCTAACCGCCAAGGTCTTGGAAAAGCGTGTGATTGGGACAAGATTATGGATTGATTCAAAGGGTACTGTGAGTGGGACAAAGGCACAATGAGCATCGAGATTACTCATCTGGGTTCAGGCAGTAAAGGCAACGCCGCACTTTTAAGCTCCGGAGACTCAAGGGCCTTGATTGATTGCGGATTCAGCCTCAGGCAAACTGAGAAGAGGCTGTCATTGATTGGAGTCGCGCCGGATTCGATTGATGCCATTCTCGTAACGCACCATCACAAGGACCACTCTGGCTCCGCTCTCAATGCCTCGAAATCATGGGGTGCCAAACTCCACTGTAATCTAGAAACTGCAATGAGATTGGGGTGGCGCCCTCTGGAGGACTGCAGGACGTTCAGCAATCTCGAGAGGGTAGAGTGTGCCACTGGACTCAGTCTGATAACAGTTCCAGTTCCTCATGACGATGCCGAAAACGTTGCCGTAATCGCCAGCGATAGAGAAGGGGGGAGGGTTGCCATAGTGACTGACCTCGGAGAGGCCACTGCTGAATTGGAGAAGCATCTTCGTGGCTGCAACCACATCTCAATCGAAGCGAATTACGATTACACTAAACTCATCCAAGGGCCCTACCCTGATTCCCTCAAACGAAGGATTTCGGGACGGGGTGGACATCTTTCGAATACCCAAACCGCCGAACTATTGGGAAACGTGTGCCACTCGGGATTGGATAGCATCGTCCTATGTCACCTTTCTGAGAAAAACAACGCCCCCCATTTGGCGGAGAGCGAGGTCCTCATGACCATAGGGGATACTTTCTCTGGTGATATTTCCGTCTCAAAACAGAGTGGGCCGGAGTTCAGTCACTGGACCGGAAATGCGGGATCACGGCGATTCGCGGCTGCCTAACTATTTCCCCATTACCGCTCGATGAACTAAGTTCTGGACCTCCCTCATGCTGTCCACAGCCCCCAGTTCTCTGAACAGTGCGAGTGAGCGCTGGAGGTAGTCCATTCGCTGCGATCGATCGGACTCAACCTCTCCGAGGCGCGCTAGTAACTCGCCCTGTAGCATTCTGAAGTCGTTCGCTTCGGCCACTACCAGGCCATTGAGGTAGTGTTCACCCGCCTCATCCCCCCTACCAGCATCCACCAGTACTTGCCCTAGCAGCATCTCAATCTCCACCGCGCTTCTTGGGTCATCGAGGTGGGAGAGTGTTTCCAGAGCACCGGAGTAGTGGTGGAGCGCTAGCTCGTTGTCAGAAATCTTTGCATAGAATCTGCCGAGGACTGCTCTCGAGCGCGCGTGGAGGAAAACTTGGTCGGTATCCTTGGTGTTTTCGAAGGACGCAAGAGCATGCTCTCTGGCCCTGTCCAATTCCCCCATCTCGATGAAGGCAGAAGCTAGCCTGATTCTGGCTTCGTTGAGTTCGGGGCCAACCTCGAGCTTCAACAGGTCCTCCACATTGCCATAGACCTCTAGTGCGCGTCTGACGTCCCTCCTCCTCCTGAATATGTATCCCATGTTATTGTATGAGCGCGCTGCCCCGATCGCATCGCGAATGTCTTTGTGGGTTTGTATCTGGAGGGCTTTGCGATGAAGTTCCAGCGCGTCGTCCATTGCTCCACGTTTCACGGCAATGTCAGCCCTAGCAGAAAGGAGGCGGGCTAGTTCGGGACTGATTTTCCTCCCGATATTCCTAGTAGCAGCGTCGTATTCGGTCTCCGCTTCGTCCCATCTCCCCTGGATGGAGAGGATATCTCCCTTTAGTTCCCGTATCAGACCCCAGCTCTTTGCGTCGAAGTCGTTCCTATCAAGGGTGTTCAAAATTGAGAGTAGTTCCGTATGGCCGGTGCTCACTAAACTGTGGCCCTCTGAAAACAGAATCTCGGTCAGGCCATCGTCGTCCCCGGTATTCCTAAGGTGATGAATGAACTCAATCCTATCGGCAGCATTGTCTTTCCTGTTCCTATACCACTCCACGGCAATCGAATGTAATTCCTTCCTCAGTTCATCGTCCATCGAACGCATCAGAAATTCTCTAACGAGATCGTGGACATCGTAGTTTTCCGTATCGGACTGTCGGGCTAATCCTTTTTCGACCAATTCATCAAGCAGGTCAGTACTCCCTTCTACTTGCTTGACCGCATGAATTGGGATGGGTTCACGAAAAACAGCAATTGCTCCGAGTAGGCGCTTTTCGGCACCTGAAAGGCGGCTGAATATTTCCTGTTCAACGAAAGCCTCCAGAGTGGCATGGAATGTATCCGCGACATTCCCCCGGTTGATGAGTTCGAGAATAAGGGGGTGCCCCCGGGATAGGGAGTAAATATTGGAGAACTGCTCGTGATTCAACTCGGGCATGGCAGTCAGAATCTGCTTGCTGGAATCCTCGTCCAGCCCCTGGAGAGGCATCACCAGCGTGACTATCTTTCCAGTTCTGTCAGATTCAGGGACGACCATTCGGAATGAACGGGAGAACATGACGAGGCCGACTTCCTTCAGATTGGGGATTCTCAAGGTGAGTTCGCGAAGAATGGCGTACAGAGTCTCGTCGCCCACCTTGTGGAGGTCATCGATGACGATCAAAGAGGGAGATACCGAGAGCCCTGACTCGATTAGGTTCACTGTCATGATTGGTTGGGGGACGGGCGTGGAGGCAAGGTAGTCAGAGAGATCGTTGTGACCTATCGACGCCAACCATTCAGAACATGCCTCGAGAAATGCGCGTGATCCCTCCCAGTCCTGACATCTGTGGTACAGGAGATTCCTTCGATGAGTAAATCTTTCCAATATTTTCGTCGATAAGGAAGTCTTGCCAATTCCCGCAATCCCAGGAAGTAGGATTGAGCCGGATTTGGCCTCGAGTAAATCGGCCATAACATCGAGTTCCTTCGTCCTGCCGTAGAAGCGACGAGTGCGTGGTAGGTCGTTGAGATAGGAAATGAGTTGTTTTTCGATGTGCTTGGAGAGGTCTCTCTCTATGAGATCTGGTGTGAGCCCTGTGAGGTCTATGGTACCCGAATCGTCCATGTAGCGGAGCATATCGACATGGCGAAGAGGCAGGTTCGTCACCTCCAATGCATAAGAGAGGGTGGTGGATTCGGAGCGACCGTCGGGGTGTACAAGCCTGACCGGCTGCTCGGATACCTTGTTCCAAATCTCATCGGCGACACTAGCGCCATCCTCGGTGAGGAAGTATGCCTTGCGCTTCCTGGTGACTCCAGTGACATGAGCCTGACGCTCGATGAGGTGGCCAGATTCTTTCATTCCTGAGATTGCTCTGGGAACGTTAGACCGAGCGATTGCGACGGAGTTAGCAATTCCCATCTGTGATAGTGCGAACGGAACTTCGACCTTGTCGCTGTGGTCCGTATAGTCACGAAGATGCAGGAAGATTCGCTCTTGGACCCCAGGGCGGGTCGCAGACATCGTGGCCATAGTTCTCAGCCCCAACCTCTACTCAATAATGTTGGTAGCGGTCGGGCAGATCATTCGGGGTCATGGTATTCGGGATCCGCGACCCACTCCTCCTCAATGGGGTTCCAAAGCCACCCGGGATAATCCTCATGTTGCTCCAACTGGGGATTCTGTTCTGCGATTGGAGGGGGCGTTTGGTCGTCAGCCTTCGCCCAAGCATAAGGGTCGTCGGGCTCATCGAGCTCCGTTGAGAGGGTGGCAGGTGACTTCTGGTATTCATCATCATCCTCGATTTCGACTAAGAAGTAAGCCAGAGCGCCAAACAGCACGATTACGATAACGCCACCCAGAGCGATCTTGTTCCAGTTCGACCCCTCTTCCTCTGGTTGGCCCAATTGAATAGGCTCCCCAGGGGTAAAATCACCGCTGTAGCTAAATTGGGGGGTGGCGGAGGAACCTTGGATTCTTGATGCAGGTATGCCGAGTACCCAAGTTCCATCCTCGCCCACTATGGTGTTGTTGACCGGAATCCCGCCAATTAGTACGGTGACCTGCTTACCTGGAAGGCCGGCACCCGAATACACGGAAATCCCATCTAACTCCACCCAACTCTCCTCCGGGGACTCTATCGAGAACTGAATGGGTACGACAGTAAAGGAAATAGGAAGTGAGTTGACCTTGGAACCAAAAGAATCGGTTGCAATGAATATGACATCGTTTAGCGTCCAGGAGCCTATGTCTGGATCGTAGAAGAACATGTCCGCCGGGTTATAGTATGCCAGGCCATCACCTCCGACATTAATCACGATGGCAAAGTTGTCATCGGCAGAATCGGAGGTATCGTTGAACACTGAGATGTACTGTATGTCCCCATCGACATCGCTGAAGAATTCCATCAGATCGATCTCAGCCGTGGTGCACCTATTAGCAGAGCTTGACTCGGTATCGCAGAATAGTGTAAACTCACTAACCCATTCGTCGGGGTTGAACAGGGGCTGGTTGTTGCCTGCGTCGGGCGGGTTATCGGCAACGATCCCCACTTCGGCCCAGCCACTGAAGTCCATTCCATCATAGGATCTAATTCTGATCAAGTAGTCAGCGTCATGCCGAAGTTGGGTGGTGTCCCACTCGATTTCCCATTCACCATCTGACGAGAATTCGTGGGTCGAGGCGAGGTGTACGGTGATGTAGTCGTTGGAAACGTCCTTGACCTCCACATCCACCCTTGTAACCCCGCCATCGAAGTCCCTCGCCACCCCGCTAAGTAGCGTACTCTCGGAGACTGAGATTCTGGAGCCCGCCTGTGGCTGGTTGACACTGATGGTCGGTTGGCTGTTCGAGTTGTCTATGCCCAGCGTCAGAACCACCGGTTGGCATTCATCAATGATGCCATTGCAGAAGTCGGAGTCGGATGCCCAAACGGTAAATGTGAAGGTGGCGAGATCCCGAGGTTGTCCACTGAAGTCCCATTCCCAAGCCCAACTGCCATCATCGTTGGATTGGACTGGAGTCGTGACTTGGAAGTTCGGGCCCTCGATCTGGAAATATACCAGTCCAACGTCCTTGTTGCACTCCGAAGGGCAGCCATAGGAATCCTGGGCTGTACCGGTAAAACTCACAGAACCCCCGTCGTGCGATGAGTACGAGCTCGGTGAGGTTACGTAAACTGTAGGGGGCTGTGTGTTGAGCTTGAATGTCTTTGAGACAATAGGGCTGTAATCGATTCCATCAAAGGCACGTAGTTCAAAGGTATAATCGCCCTCGCCAGCAATGCCACTCATATCGAAGGCGTAGTACCAGGAACTGAAAGGCCGATTGAACCTAGTGACCTGCCCCTCCCCGGTCCCGCTGGTGTCGACGGCAATGCCGGCATCCCCCCATACATTGGTGAACGGGTCCTTGACCTGTATCGAGTGGACGTAACCGCGTTGGTCCCACTGAGCCAACTGGTCGGTAGCGTAACTGTTCGCCAATTGACCATCGTGCGCGCTGCCAGTGATGTTGACAATCCGCCGGTAGGAGTATCCATTTTCTTGGGTCACAGTAACCGTCGGAGCGAGGTTTTCGAGACTGACAGTCTCTTGGTAAGAGCTGTCTACGAGGGTGAACTCTCCACGGTAGTAACCGAAACCGAACCTGTATGCGGTATACCTGTATAGGGACATCTCCCTAGTGCCCGCGGAGTAGTTGCAGTCATTGTCATTCGTATCAGTGGTTAGGTCGCCATCGTTGTCGATGCCATCGGAGCAAGAGTCCTCGTACTCGTCATCCGCGAATCCATCGGGGTTGTCACCACCACCAAGCCCCCTGAAGTCAAGATGGAAATTGGAGGGAAGGGAGATCCAGGGGGTGAATCCGTCGGACTGGGTTTTGATGGAGTAGAGGTCGTTCCCTAGGGCGTCCTCGACGAGGAGCAGGGCATCGTTAACCCTCTCCCCCTTAATCAGTGCCTGGAACCTGACCAGCTCAGCCCTGCTGATCTGAACCGCGAAGTGTGTGGGTTGGGTTTCAATCTTGATTTTAGAGAGGTCGAGGTTGGACAAGTTGGCGAAGGTGAAAACCGTGGAGTTGTTGTCCATGTTAACCGCGAGGGGGAAATTTCGCGGAGTCATGTTGTCGCAGTTTGCGCAGTTCTTGACCGGAGTAGGCACAATAGAGCCCTGAAATCCGTTAGCAGGCCATGCCTCTTGGTCTGGCCAGTCAAGGAGAACTGGATGCTCTCCCGAAGGGGGGCTCGGAATGTACTCGGACTGAACGGTGATTGAGCCCTTGGTGACGTTGTAAGTTACTTCGACCCCATTCCACGTGTTCTCTGAGAAGAAGCCGAGGGTGCCATATTGATCGGCTTCGGAGTAGCCGCTGTCGAAGTTCCTTAGAATGGCACCCGACTTAAGGACGTTGAAGACGTTTCTCTGGATGTCAAGAAGCGAGCCGACTGCCCTGATGCCATCGGCAGTGCCACCGGCGTTGACGACGTTGTCGTACATCGTCACACCGGTCACGAAAGCATGAACGGCTGGGCATGTGAAGTCTCCGCCCCAGTAGGTATTGCTGCTGCACGCTCCGGCCCCCTGAGTAGAGATGGTGTTGTTAGCTAGGAAGACCCGTGATGCCGAGGCCGAGGATTGAGTGTACCTTCCCGCCACGATTGGCTCCCTTCCAGTCTCGAAGATGGTGTTATTCTCGGCTATAACATCGAAAGAGCCTGTCAGCCAGAGTCCGTTGTAACCACCAATGGGGCCAATCTCGTTATTGTGAATGTTAACAGTACTGGAGTAGACGGCGATTCCCGAGGCTTGAGAGGCCCCCTCTATGTCGTTATTCGACAGTGTGGCCTGAGCGCCGCTGTAAGCCGTAATTCCACTGCCTTGCACGGTCGTGATGACATTGTCCGAAATCTCGAAGTCGTAGTAGACGGATCCTATGGACTTCTTGCCGTTGATGTCGATGCCGTTGCAGTTGACATTTGCAGTGGAGTTGGTGACGCTACCCGCAGAGGTCCTAAGACTGATACCGAAATCGCCACTGGTGATTTCGGCATTGTCGATTTCCACGAATGACTTCTCGGCCCAGATCGCGGCGCGGCCGCGGTCCCGATTCCCGCATCCGTTGTCAGTGCTAGAGAGTGTGATATCACTGAGGGTGAAGGGGGTGATGGAGGACCCCGAGGAGTAAATCTGTAGGGCTGGGCCTACGATGCTTCTGCTATCATCGCTGCCCACGACGAAGGTGCCGCCGACAAAGGTGGGTTGAGCGAGGTCCGTAGTTAGGACGCTACTGGTATTGACATTCAAGAACTCAAGGTTGGTCAGAGTAGGGCTCGCACCATCTAGAACGAGGGCTGCGTAACGAAACTCACTGACTGCTGTGATGTAGTATGGCATCCCCCAGGGACCGTCGAAAGTGACGTACCTCATCCCCGTCTCAGATAGATCGATGCTGCTCCTCATTAGCACCCCCTCGTTGCATGATGGGTCGTCGATCCAGATTTCCTGATTGCTCTCGGACATGCCATAGCACTCCCCATTGGCACTGGAGTTGAGAGGCGCTTCCCACCTGAGGGTGATTCTCATCGAATCGTCGGCATTGCTGCTGCTGCCACACGAGACCACCCCGGCGCATAGGCTGCCACGAACGTCAAGATGGGTCCCATTGGGAAAGGAAATCGTGGCTCCCGCGTTGATGATGAGTTTAGCACCCGGTGCGATTGTCACATCTCCAGTCAGTGTGTGTGTTCCAGCCCAAGTCTCAGTGCCCGTGATGGTGCCAGAGGTGGTCTCGTTGGACGCACTAACCGGATAGGCTGGTAGCACTAATGACAGTAGGATGCTAGTCAAGAAGAGGGCAGCGAGAGAAATGGAGCCGGCCTTTCCACAACGCGCCATGGCTCCGGGTTCCATCGGGGCGATTTAACCGTAGGGTAATATCGAGCCCTGAAATCTCAAATAGAGTTGAACTCGAGTGCCACTTGATCGGACCATGCTTTCGCATCCAGGACACCATAACCTATCTTCGGGTCATGAGAACTTTGTTGGGAAGGGGTTTTTTGAGCCGATTTGGCCAACGCGACCTTGACAAGTGCCATCTCGTCTAGGTCAATTATTCCATTCTGCCCGGCGATAATCTGGCCGTGTTCCTCCAGTAATAGAGCTAGAGCACCAGTGACCAATACTGTGGAGTCGCTGGTTCCTGTAGAGTACGCGTAAGGGGGGTCGCTACTGCTTGAAACGCAAGACCACAGAAGTACGCCGGGGGCTGAGATCTCAGGCTTCTGATTTGGAAACGTTCTGTTCTCGCCTGAGTGTGGGTCGACAGTAGCACCAATAGCGCTATCTTTCCAAGCAGCCCCGTTTCGACCATGTGCTCCAACCGCGATGACCCCCTCGATGCTTGCAGGTGTCGAGACGTCATAGCCATCAGTGAATGAGTTCATGTTCCCCGCAGCGGCTATGACGAAGATGCCATCTTCCAAGGCCTCAGCCACAGCCTCAACGGTTTCTGATTCCACCCCCATCCCCGAACCCGGCTCACTGCCTAGGCTTAGAGAGATGATGTCAGCGTGCTGAGTGATACGGCACCAACGTATTGCCTGGGACACCATTCGCTCGTCGGACGACTTTCCCGTAGGCCCCAGAGCGATTGCTATTGAGAGGGAGACCTCAGGGGCGGCACCAATATAGGTGCCGTTGGCAACAAGAAGGCCGGCCATTAGCGTACCGTGTCCCTCATTCCCGATGTCCCTGACATTATCATGCTCGTCGCCGTAGAAGTCCCTGAAACCCGCTAGGTGGATATTGGAGAAGTCAGGGTGTGAAATGTCGATTCCCGTATCCACGATGCACACGTTAACCCCGCTGCCGAATGTACCTGAACTCTGCAGTTCCCTGATTCCGGTATCCTCGTATGCCCATTCCGAGTCAGGCAGAACGAGTCCTAAGAAGGGCGCAATAAGGCTCCAAGTCAACAATAGGAATACAATTGTCAAGGAAAACATGATTGCCCCCCACGGCCAAAGCACCGTCATTATCGGGCCGGCGGGCCATCGCATCTCCCTAGCCTCCTCGTCGGAAATCCCATAGGCTTGGCCGGGGTAACCCGGGGCATCGCTATCGACTGTTGTAAGCAAGCTTGGCTCATCTGGTTCGGGCATCAGTTCGAGATGCCCGATCCCCGGCATCACTGACCCTCATGATTCAGAGAGTCGGCCCCCCTATCACCCATTTCAGAAGGGGGCTCCCGGCCTTCTTCCTGTCCGGCGGGTCAGAGACCATAATGCCAATGCGAGCATGAGCAGTAGTAGATAGGTAATCCACCCAAGCACTTCTTCCTCGGCCTCGGGCCAGAGTTGTGCCTCCATCACGCACACCAATACCTCGTCCACCTGCTCTGAACAAGACTCCAAATCATCCCCCTCATTGAATCCGGGGGGGACGATTTCGAAGATGATGAAGTACTTGTTAGTGGTGAAATTACTGAAGTCCATGGGGACGTAAAATAACGAGCTGCCCTGTTCTGGGACGTCGCTTACTACAGTCGAGTTCACCCCAGCAGTTGACTCGCACCTGATGTCGTTACACAGTCTTGCCCGCAGAGTGACGTCCTCTGCACTGACATGTGCCTCATTTACCACTTCCACCACATAAACTGGCTTCTGGCCCGCGATGGGGTTTCCACCACCTTGGAGCTGGATTGTGTTTCCACGAATCGAGATGGCGGGCGAGTCCCTGAGGAGAGTGATGTGGTAGTCATAGGAATTGTTGTCGCTATCCCTCACAGTGAACTCGATCGTGTACTCCGGGAGGGGCCCCTCTTCCCCCTCGACTGCGTATGAGAGGGACATAGTCGTAATTCCCTCCGAGAATGGGGAGATTGGTTGCATCGTTGGCATTCCCACGTTCCAGTGCTCCGTTGATTGGTAGTCGAAAGTCAGGAGGTCGTCGCTGTTCCCCAGATTTTGGTACGGAATCTCCACGTTCAGGAGTTTTTCCCCGGAACTGAAGTAGACTGTGTCTACGTAGTCCTCGGTTACATCGAATCCCGAGAGCTTGGGGACCACCACCGACAGGCTGTGGTCGATGGAATAGCCTTCGGCAGTCGAGAGCTTGATCAGGATAGTGTGACCGAGTTGGAAATGGTGGGCTTGGCTCTTGTTGGCTGGACTGACTCTGACAACAAAGTTGTCTATCGTCTCAGTGTTATCGAGGCCCATCTCGAATGAGGCAGTGCTGTTCCATCCTCCGGAGGCATTCTCGAACTGGACAAGCCAGAGACCGCCGTCCGTCCCAAGGACTGTACCCGCAACGTCGTATGTGTCGTATGGATTGTGTCCGGAGTAATTGATGTGCAAGATGAATTCTACAGGCAGGTATTCGCAGTCGGGCTCGGCTTCGCAGTCGGGGTCTAGCTCCAATGTGACAGCGCTTTCCCCGATGGCCGAGATTTCGATGTCCTGATTAGAGGCCCGTTCCAAGCTAAGTGTCTTTAGAGGGCTGTCCTGGCCGGCCCTCATTGTAACGCCTTGACCGCCAGAGTATGACATGTTCCTACTCCGTTGTTCAATCTCAAAGTCACTCGATGCATCGATTCGCCCAGTGGGCAGTAGCATCTCGAGGATTCCGTCCCCGTCCAATTCCTCGGACCATTCCACCCCCATTCCGACCGATATCACAAGATCGTAGTCATCAATCTCCAAAAGGGAGTGCGATTCCCCCTCATAGTCCAACCACTCTGTATCGAGGAAGAGTTTGCCGCCAATCGAGAGGTCTGAATCTACCGAACCCCCATCGGTATCGGCATCAAGCAAATCTACTGCGACTAGGTAGAGGCCCTCCTCGGGCGAGTCCACAGTGGCGTAGACAATCCATCGTCCGGGTTCCACCGAGGCAACCCACTCACCCGTCCACCCATCTACTTCGTTGCCAACCTTTTCCGGAACGACCCTTTCCCTGGAAATCCCATGCGTAGGAATCAGCACGATATCCCAGTCATCGTCAAATATCCATTCATTGGAAATGTACGAGATGGTCCCGGAAACCTCGACGGATCCTGCGGTAATTTCGATATTCTCGATCTGGCCGATAGCACCTAGGGTGACGAAAACTGATTCATTGGCAAAACCCGGCTTTTCCACGGAGATGTTCCACGAACTGCCGGCCGGGAGGTAGATTGCCCAATTGCCGCCATCATCAGTGGTCAACGAATGGCTGGTGTTATCGATGGAAGAAATGTTCACTGAGACGTTGGCCAGGCCCTCTCCGAATCCCGGGAGCTCGTCATCATCGAGGTCCCAGTAGACCTTTCCGCTCATCTCGACGAGTCTTCGTACTGTCAGGTTGACAATATGTTCGACACCGACAGAGACCCCTGATTCGATTAAGGAAGAGTTGTCGATAACCCATCTCGCTCCCTGATTGTCAGACTGGTTCAATTCTACGTTCCACATCCCGGGGGTCGGTCTGATCTTGATGGTCTCCAAGAAGCCAGAGGTATCCTCAGTGAAGGAACCCAATCCCTCCTGAGAAGTGAACTTGAGTTCCATCTGGTTGAGACTGGTACCAGAATAATCCTCAAAGAGGACTATCGAAACTTCGGCCAACTCAGAGGTCTGGAAAAATAATCTGCTCCCGGCGCTGACTTGGGACACGCTAATGAGACGCCGAAGTCCTTCGAAAACATCTGAGCTAGTCTCAAACTCTTTCACGATAACGATCCAGTCCCCTTCGAGCAGGTATTCCACTACCCTTCCTTCCTCGTCCGTGAGGAAGGTTTGGATCCAACCGTTGTCGCTATCGACGAACATGACCTCGTGATTGGTTAGGAGACTACCGCTCTCGTTGCTGAAGGAGATGTTTACGAGCCATAGGGGCTCGAATCCCACAGACCTCTCAACAGTCGATGAGTCCATGCCCACTTGGAAAACGTCGTTGAGGTCGTAGAGAGTATCAAAGGGCTCATCGGCTGAGGCATTGGCCCTCTCCACGACAATCCTGTACCTACCTGGTTCCAGAGATACCTCGGCCCTTCCGGTGGAAACCCATTCGTCGCCATCGACAGTGACTTCGTAACCGGCGCCATTGGCCTCTAACGAATAGACAGAAAACGGATATGTCACCGCGGTGCCGTTGGAGGCATTGTTGTCCCTCTCGTGGTCGATAAAGAAGTCGATAATGACCGTGCTGTTACCCTCTGGGTAGACGAGGAGTTCTAGATCCCACACGGAAGATGAGTTGATCTCCCTGGCTTCTGTGCTTGAGCCCATTTCTCCGGCATCAAGAACGAATGTCCAGTCCCCCAGAGGAAGAATCATCTCGAAGTAGCCGTTGGAATCAACCTCCTCCCTCCAAATTCCGTTTGTGACGCCGTCAGTATTGGTGGCGACGACATGGACGCTTTCCCAGCCCTTGATTGAGTCGCCGTAGTGGTTCCCGAGTCGGTTCAGGCTCACAGTGCCGGTTGCCATGGCACTCGAAACAACGCTCAGCGAAACAACATCCATCCCCTGTTCCACTGTGAATCGTGTTCCGTTGGATAAGAATCCGTCCATGCCCATGAGGACTTCGACAGTGGCGTACACCACCGCATCCACAGGGAGTATCACACTGAAGTTGCCGTCTTCGTCAGATGTGGTCGTGAGAGTGAACCCCCCCCATTGGAAAACTACCTCCGCGAGGCCTACGACTTGGGCTGGGATTTCATTTTCCTGCTTGACGTCTTGGGAGAAGCGCACTGTGCCGTTCACCGTTTGGCTGACTTGAAAGCTGAACGAGTCAGATACGTCCTCCTGGCCGATTTCTATGATTTGCCAGAGCTGCTTGTCTTCACCCAGAGTGTGGTTTAGTATCCAGGTTCCTTGGGAGAGCTCGGCCCTGTAGGATTCAATATCCGAGTCGTAGATAGCCATGACCGGGGCAATAGACCCGTTTTCGGATCGCAGGCTGACCTCTAGGTCCGAGAGAGGGGAGTCCCCATCCAAGAGGGTGAAGTAGAGGTCGGACATTTCCGGAATGGGGGAGGGGAAAGTTGCCACGGCATCCTCCTCAGGAAGGAATTGGTAGGCCTCAGAAACCTCTGGGAAGCCGTCATCGTCGATGTCGACCTCGACTAAGTAGTTACCCGGGATGATCGGTCCAATCTGGAAAGAGCCATCATCATCAGGGATGACCATGCAGGGAGGGGCTACTGTCTGGGAGGAGCACTCCGCAGTGGCATTCTCGGCCGTGTCGTTGCTTGGGAAGATGGAAATCTGGCTGAAAAGAGGCTCGCCAGATTGGTCGACCAAGCTCCCCTTTATGGCCCCTCCAGAGATAGAAAGATGCACTGGGGTCTGAAATGCATTCAACCCGATTAGGAAGCTACTCGCCAATCCCACTGCCGTGCCATCATCGAATTCGATAGAGACGTCGTACTCGCCCGGGAGGGAATCGGCGAAGTGGAAGGAGCCAGGTTGGACCATTGGACCACTGAAAATCCCGGTACCGGAGAACAAGCCTGTACCATTGATAGTCCCATAGGCGGGCAGTGACTGCGTGGTGTCGGCCTCAAACTCACCAGATCCCACAAAAGTAGATTGGTCGAGGATTCTTGAGAACTGGCTAGTTTCGTCTGCGGTGAACCTGCCCGAGGCGTCTACAGTACCATTCACGAGGTAGTCGCCATTTTCGAGCAAACATGAGACAGCCCCATCAGGAATTTCATCGTCAGGGCAGGCAATGACCTCGATGTTTTCTAGATTCCCTGACAGCGTGCCCTTACCAGTAAACTGGCCCTCTCCGGTGATGCTGTGGTTGTTGAAGATAGTCTGGGTGTGTGTACCGGTAAAGTCGGTGACTGTCACAACGCCCTGTGAGACAACAGTGCCCTCACCAGTGAGGATGACTTGACCAATGCCGTTGAACTCCAGTGACTCGCCCTCTACCGTGCCATTTGAGGTGAGTGTTGAATATGGCTCAATGGCAACCTCGTCGGAGGATGGGGTCAGCACCACATGCGAGCCCACGACCGGATCACCGTCAAAGTCGAGGCCACCGGACCACACCAAGACCCCGGATGCAGAGGAGGGCTGAACTGAGATTGGTGCTTGGATTCGGGATTGGCCATTACTATGGCCATCAGACCCAGAGACATTGACTATGGTCTCGGAGAGCCAGGTCGAGCCCGAGACGTTGCCTAGGATCCCCGTAATCGGGTTGATGTTTCTCTGTTGGTTGTGCTCGGTGAACAGCTCATACATCGAGTCACCGAGGTTAGAAGCCGTGGAGGGAGTTATCGACAAGCGAGCAGCCTCGAGATCAGGCTCGCCAGAGAAGGCAGAGACCCTAATCTTCCCCGAAGGGACAGTGAAGGAATACTCTCCGTTTTCGTTGGCTTGGGTATGGCCAATCGGAATCCAAAACGTACGCTCGTCTCCGTCGATCACGCTACCGTTCTCATCCGGTTCCTCTTCACCGCTGAATGCATCCCTCTCTATCAGGATCCTAGCATTTGGGACTGGTCCGATTCCTTCCAACTCGACCGTGCCCTCGACAGTAGCGCCACTGTAGTACTTGAGTACCTTTACAACCCTGTTCGAGTCATAAATTGTGCCGCATAACTGGCTGATCTTGGCACCAGTCTCATTGAGCTCACACTCGCTGTCGTCGTACCAGTTGGAGATGACGAAGTGATTCATCATCGCTCCGGGCAGGGCGAAAGCGTACTCCAAGGGAGAGCCCGGGGCACCCTTGATGTTCGTCTGCTGAGGGTTGAGCCAGACGGCTGGAGTCTCGGCATCTCCGGGAAGCCCCAAAGTCGAGGACCCGTATCCAACGTAGACCCTAGCGACCATGGTCTCGAAGAACTCCGGTTGGTGCTGGTAGTCGATGTCGGTCATCCTGATGACTTCGGAGGGGTCTGAGGATACCCCAGAGGCCTGATCAATCAGGTCCCTTTGGTACGCTTCCTCGTATTGAGCCTGGGTCATCTCATCGGCTCCGGTCGGGTCATCACCCCTCTGGGTCTGGTACATGGTGGAGATGTAGGTCCGCAAATCCAGTCCCGAGAGGTGCGTTGGCGCATGGAAGATGCCTGTCGTCTGCCCGCGATGGTATGATTGGTCCTCGTAGTAAGAGCCACCAAGGGGAAAGAGTCTGTTGTCGACGGCGAAGTAGCGAATCTCGTTATTTCGGGTCACTGTGCTTCCCAGTGGGGAGTCGTAGTCAGATACCTCGTACTCGATTGAGGTGATGCCATGGTAGATGTCGACTAGGGTCCCCATATCGAAGGCGGTGATGAGGAAGGCGCGCATCATCCCCAGCCTTGCATTGTTTCTGTTCAGCGCAGTGGAAATGTCGTAGTATTCCTCTATCAGGTCCTTGGTGTACCTGTAACCACCAATGTCGTAGTGCACTGGCTCACCGATTTCCACCGTGGCTGATGAGGCGCGGGTCACGTTGAACAGGGTCATGGCTTCGGATTGGCTGGAAGTGGGCTCGGAGACTTGGACGCCATCTTCGACAACCATCCAGACCTTTTCTAGTTGGGGAAGGCCATCGCTCCCAAGCCGCTCGCCGTACAGGAGTTCGACGTCATCGTACACTGCTACGACACCCATGGATCTGTTGAGGACGAAATCCCTGTTGCTGTTGGAGAGTATGCTCTCGAACTCCCCGACCTGCCCCAGGGTCATGTGCTCGCTTAGGGAAGCGATGAAATCATCGCCAAGTTGTCCGGAGTTCGACTTCTTATCGCCCTGAGCCAAGGTGGCGATGAACATGGACAGGGTGTCTTCTTGTCCGGCTGACAATAGCATCCCCCCACTGTTCGGGATTCCCGACTGGAAGTTGTCAGCAACGGTGGGATGTTGGCCCGAGGCCAGGGCCTGGAATCCGTAGTCCCACCAAGAGACAAAAGCAGGACGCTCGCTGAAACCTTGATCCGAGTCCTGCTCAGACAGCCAGTCGTAGGCGTGATTCCAGCCCTGGCTGTTAAAGCTGGGGCCGAACGTGCCCATGTACCAGAGGCCAGAGGCATCGGGATTGTACTCCTTGCCGTTCATTACGGAGAAAATATTGAAGAAGTCCTCCCTCAGTATGTCCGGAGCGATGTCGTAGATTGCCAAGTCGACATCATAGGCCGATTCCTCCCCTCTTGGGATGCCTGAGTCAATCCCATAGGTGGAGTGCTGAGAGGTGACTAGCAGTAGGACAATCAGAATCGCCGGGATGCCAGGACGAGCCTTCGTCGCAGGCCACAGTGATCTGAACCGGGCCCTAGGCGTCCCAATGCCTGACCTCCGCCATTCTTTGACGAATTCTGAGGAATTGGCACTGCCCCAGAGCATGGCGATACCGATTCCGCCCACCACCGCCATAGCAGGGGTTGCGTTGATGATGAATCTACCAGCGGTCCATGCCATGTATGTCGCGATGATTACCCAAAGCCCCAATAGCGTCATCTCGGACTTGTTCCGGCGACTCCCCCTCCATAGGAGGACAAAGCCACACCCAATTGCTATCAGAGCAACCACGGGGCCATATGAGGCGAATAGCACCCCTCGACTGGGCGCCTGTGCCTCGCCAATGGTCCCGAAGATCTTGTTCTTTGAGAAGTAGAATCCCCCTGTGAAAAGTATGTCCCACCCACTGTATATCTCGAAGGTTTGGAGCAGGTAAAGAGCGGCTAGAATCGAACCGAACAGAGTCGTTCCGGTGATGATTACGAGAAGCCATGGCTTGTCCCTGAATGAGCTGGCCACCCAACCCAATGCAAATGTGAAGCCGATGATGTAGAACATCGGCTGCATGCCGCTGGGCGCGAAGACCAGGTTCAGGCCGGGCCAGCCGTAGAACGGCAGAGGTAGGAGGATTGCTGTCATCATCATCTGCAGCGCGGCAGCAGTGAACTGGAGGCTGTCCCTGCCACGGAAGATGTTGAAGGCAACCTGAACGGAATATGCAAGGAATAGGATTCCGGGACCGTAGACGAATCCCTTCCAGCCCAGCGCCATCAGGGTGAAGGCAATCCCGGACATCGTGGCGTTTGCCATAACCTTGGGGTTCTGCTTCCAGCTCTCCCTCATTCCGGCAAGCAGGTAGAGTGGGTTCCGACTGGTAGATTCGAATATCCTCTTGTGCTCGAGTCCTGAAAGCGCCCTGATCCAGAAGTAGATTGCCGTTGCTAGGAAAAGCATGGCAAATGAGTCGTGGTCGGCCATGGCGAATGTCGACCTGCTAATGTGACCAGGCATCAGTGCGATCAGCCACGCAGACAGGATGCCGGCAGTTCTGCTGTGGACCTTGGTGGCAATTCCAGCGATGGGGATTACGATTAGGGCCCCGTAGATTGCTGGAAGGGCGGAGACGCTCCACCAGACAGCCTCCTCTGCGGGAATCTCAAGTAGCCAGGAGAGGCCTAGGCCCCCTAGAGCGAGGGACCACGAGAACAGTGGCGGTCGAGGGTTCACGCCCCCTAGGGGGTACGCCCTATCGTGATCGAAGATGAGGTGGCTTCTCTCGGCAATCACATAGTCGACGACCCTCTTCATGTACCATGGGTCAGACCCCCCAGTCATGTCCCAAAGACCCGTTCCAGAAGCGTTCATCGCCGGGATTACGTTCCATGCGGCCCTTACTACCAGCGCAGTTACCAAAGCTAGGCTGACCATAATCCCGTAGGAATTGGTCTTCCACCAGATTCTGAAGCCGCTTGGCTCCCTTTGAGGGGAGGTGTCCCCGAATACCCCTCGAGATGCAGCCATAATTCCGAATAGGTTCAGCCAGAAGCCGAGGAAGAACCACGAGAACGAGCCAATCATCCCCCCTTCGTCAAGAGGGGAGGGGAACTCGTTGCCGATCTCGTGAAGATGGCCCAACGTGTACAGTACCCAATTGATCGCTAGCAACGCACCGAGGACGTGCCAGCCCTCGGCCCGGAAGAAAGAGTGCAATAGGAGGGCAAATGTCGTGAACATCGCCCAAACGACCCCGAGATGACTGGACTCGGAGAAAGCCCCCAAGTCCTCGATCTGCCCCATCCACACTAGGGGGATCAAATGGGCTACAAAGATGAGGGCAGCGTAGGATGGCGTCTCTAGGCTCCGTGCGGGCGTAGGGAGCACAGACATCATCGAGCCGGAGCCCACTTCCTCCAATGTGCCCCTCAGAGCAATCATGACAGTAATTCCAAGTGCAACCGATGCAAACCAGAACGCAAAGAAGGCGGAGCCGATTGCCTGCCTCTCGATATCTACCAACTGGGATGTCACAGCATCGTCGATAATCCCCAATCCTGCAGCGTAAGACGTGGCGAGGTGCAGTCCCACAATCGCGGATAGGAAGATGCTTGACTCCTCAAACTGCTTGGACTCAACCAAGAATCCAGTCACCGAACCTACTAGGAAGAATGTGGCGATGAACAAGTTGTCGAATGTAGAAGGGTCGAGAAAGTTCGCCGCGAATGAGATTGCCAACAGTCCGAATGACAGGGCCGAAACGCGGAGTCCTGAGCTGGAGCTGAGTCGCAGCCAAGGGGACATCCTTCCGATGCATGCTGAGGCTAGGGCTGCAAAGGGGAGGGTCAGGGAACTGGAAAGGTAGTCATTGTCAATTGTCCGTCCCTCGATTTGCGAGAGTGCTAGGAAGAGGATGGTCAGCATCGCGGTGATGGCGATTGGCGATGTGAGCTGGGGGGGTCGAGGGCTGTCTTGGGATGCTTCGTTATCGGTTTCCATCACACCCACCAGACCACGTAGCCAAAGGCTCAGCAGCGCGGCGACCTGAACGCTTGTTTTAACCGTTCGTAGAACGGTTGCGGCAATGAGGGGGCAGAATGGGTTCGCCCATCATCTCGAAAGGGCACGGAATCCGATATCCGAGCGGTAGTGTGAGCCTTCGAGTTCGATGCTGCCGATGATCTGGTAGGATGATTCGACTGCCTCCCCAAGAGTGGGGGCGATGCCAGTCGCGGAGAGGACCCTTCCACCGCTGGAATGGAGGTTGCCGTCTTCTCCGATAACTGCACCGGCGAGATGGGTGAACGCCCTAACCTGTCCCTCCTCGATGCATGCATCCCACCCAGATACCGGTCGGTCAGTGGCAGGGGTTCCGGGATAGCCCTCGGACGCGAGGACGACGGTGGCGGCATTGAGGTCGTGGAATTCAACCTCTGCACGAGCCAGAGATCCCTCTGCAGCAGCGAGTAGGGTCAGACCGAGATCGGAGGCGATGAGCGGGATTGTGACCTGGGCCTCTGGATCCCCCAGCCTGACATTGAACTCCACCACACTGGGGGACCCATCGCGATCGATCATGAGCCCGACGTAGAGGCATCCCCGATATGGCGTGTCACCATTCCCAAGATGATGGTGCATTGGCTCGACGATCTCCTCAGTGACCCTTCTCATCACGGCCGGTGTCGCAACGGGCGCGGGAGCATAGGCACCCATTCCACCAGTATTCGGCCCCCTGTCACCATCATCCACGCGTTTGTGGTCCTGGCTGGCTGGGAGGAGGACGTAGCCTGACTCGTCCATCACGACAAGGACAGATGCCTCTTCCCCAGAGAGATGCTGTTCCAATAGGGCGAAGCCATCGGACTCCACTGCCTCACACAAAGCCTCCTCGGCATCCTCTCTCTTGGACGTCACAGTCACCCCCTTGCCTCCGGCTAGAACGTCTCGCTTCACCACCCATGGAGGCTTGAACGAATCTAGCGAGGATTGGACATCACCCTCGTCGTAGACCACGATGAAATCGCCGGTTGGTATGCCCAAGGACTTCATGACCCTCTTGGCGTGGAGCTTCGACCCCTCCAACTTGGCACCCTCAGAGTGGGGGCCGAAGCATGGGATTTCCTTGGCCCTGAGTCGATCCGCGAGTCCTTCGACGAGAGGGGACTCGGGCCCTACAACGACCAGGGCTACGTCGAGATCGACCGCGAGGCTCACCAGTCCATCGATGTCAGTGGAACTAATCCCGTGATTCAATCCGACCATGGACGTGCCGGCATTTCCTGGAGAAGCGTGAACGGTGGACACGGACTCGCTTTGGGAGAGACCGATGGCCAGCGCGTGCTCACGCCCACCGCCGCCGACGATCAGTACGTCCATGCCAGCCATGCAGTTGCGCTTGTGCTTGACACGATAGATTATCCCCTGGTCCGATATCATTTGCTCAGTACGGGACGGACTTCAGGCCGAGGCGGTATCCGAGGAGGTTGAATGACCTGTGGATGATCGGAGTGATTAGCAGCAGTATTGCCATTCCCATCATCAGATCCGAACTGCCAACAATAGACGGGTCCAGCAGTAACTGACCAAACAGGAAGGCGGAAACCGCGAATGGGAGGGTGTCGAGCAATGGTGCCTCAGAACTCTCATCGCCTTCCCTCTTGTGTCCGAGGCGACGCTTGACGAAGGAGCCTGCAGAGTCACCGGCCATGCAACCAAAACCCAATACGCATCCAAGCACGAAGACGGCCCCCCACTCCCCGCCAATCCAGAACCAGGCATCTGAAGAAACACCTGTCAATGGATCGATGAAAGGGGCATCTGAGTCCTCACTGCCCGGAGAAAGAGCGTGAGTTAGCATGCCGAGCAGCCCACCACCGAGGGTTCCTCCGGCTAGGCCGTTCCATGTCTTCCCATCTCCCAGAAGCCTGTTTCCATCACTGAGCACCCGACCCCCGTCAATGGGATTTGCGGCAATACCGGTCATTTCCGGAATCCACTTGCCGCCAAGCATCGCAGTGGTATTTGAGAGGTATCCGGGAAGATAGAGCCACAGTACTAGCAAGGGTGCGATGAGGGGGCTGTACTCAGATGCCATCGGGTTGAGCACACCGCTTGGGCGGTTGAACTTTCGCACATCACGAATTGAGGGATATTGCATTGTTTCGCAGACATGCCGCCGTGATGTTCATTTCCCCCTCGGCCAGCCGAATGACAATGAACGGCAGAAGAACCTTGGTGGTTTGCATGGTACTAATATCGGCTGGGATGGTTCTGCCACCGGGAGCATTGGCCGAGAGCGGGGAGGACATCATTATCGAATCTGACATGACTTGGGAACAGGACATGACCCTGTCACAGAATGTCAGGGTCATCAACGGTGGATCCCTGACATTCTCGAACGTCCAAGTAACACTAGAGAATGGAGTGGACATCTTCGTTGACCCAACGTCTTCGATAACGATTGATAACTCAGGATTGGTGGCTGCAGAGCCACCTAGTGGACTAGTTGGCTATGGCTACTGTGATGAGGGCAATCGTTCAGGCATCAAGGTAGAATGGCCGGACCCCGGACGGCGAATGGAAATTGTACTAACTACGATTGAACCATCAAGCCTAGATGGGGTCACAGCATACTTTGGGGATGATTCTGAGTCCCTGAGTGGTGCAAATGACTCTATCGTTTTTGATTTGGGGACGGAGGGCGAAATTTGGGTCGATTTGGTTGGGCCACTTTGCTACCCACCTTCTCTGAGTGATGTGAGGGTAAAAAGAGCGAATTCGGAGATTTCAGATTGTCAAGGTTGTCAATCGGGAAGCGCTGCCGACTTCGGACACAGAAACATGATGGTCCACGGCGATCCCGGGTTCACCATGACTATAGAAGGAGAAATGTGGTCTAATGGCTCAAGACTGGTTGGCGGGCAGATTGCCAATGCAGGTCGACTTTCGATCAACGATACTTCATTGGACAGGGTCGGCCCAGTCATTCTGACTAGCGACGATGCGGCGATAACCCTTTCAGGGACCACTCACTTCACCAATAGCACTGACGACCATGATGTCAGAACAAGGGCTTACAGCTCAATTGAATGGGGCGACAATGTGAGCGGATCCGGTGGTTTGACTGACAAGTGGGAGAGGCGGCTTGCAGGACAGCGTCTCAGTTTCGAAGCCATCTATGTCGCCTACGAAATCACGGGCATGCACAACACCCCATCATACAGTAACTTCAGCAACTTGGACGGGGTTTCCTTCGTCAAGGGAGGAGGCGAGAGGGTCGTCGAGATCGCATGGTCCGATGACAACACATGGGAGGATGGGGCCATTTGGACCGAACAGGCGGTTGTGACCATCACTGACTACAGAACAGCGTGGAATCCCGATGGATCAGGGATTGGGGACTACGGAGGAGGTCAATTCCCTCTTGGATGGCAGTCAGATGTCGTAGTCGACCAAGAAACGCCGAACGTAGGGTGGGTGTCCATCACCACAGTGGGAGATGACGGAAATTCGACCGATACGGCAGTATTGGGGGACTCTGTCGCAGTCGAGGCGGTGATTGCAAACTCTGGCACCGCAGCAGCCATCCTTGCCATAGATTGCAATGTCACCAGTACTGGAATCGCTGCGGAGATGTCCCCAACCTGGCCCAATGCGATGATTGGGGCTGGGGGCGAAGAGATCATCCACTTCACTTGGAGGAATTCCGTTATCGGCGAGGACAGTCTGACTTGCCGTGCCCTGACCCCTACGCAACTGGTTGACGATCTGGCCTATGGCGGCGGCGAGATGTCTAGCGGTGCCATCACTTGGGGAGAAGCCGAGGAAGAGGAGGATCTGCCTCACACCCTACCAATCATGCTGGCACTGGTCGTTGGAATCGCGATTGCGGGATACGTGGCCGTCAATAGGATGAACGAGGTCGATGAAGAAGGCCGTTCGCAGGAGTAATCACAGGATGCCCTGGGCCATGGTGGACTCGGCGACCTTCAGGAATCCGGCAATGTTCGCCCCGGCGACGTAGTTTCCGGGCATCCCGTACCTCTCGGCTGTCTCGTGGGCGGTCTTGTGGACATTGACCATGATACCCTCGAGCTTCTGGTCGACCTCCTCCCTGCTCCAACTCATCCTGATGCTGTTTTGGCTCATCTCCAGTCCCGAAGTAGCAACCCCGCCGGCGTTCGAGGCCTTGCCCGGGGCAAACATAACCCCATTCAATAGGAAGCAGTCCACGGCATCGGGGGTGCAGGGCATGTTGGCGCCCTCGGCAACAGCGGTGACTCCCCCGTCCACTAGCATCTTCGCCTCGTCGCCATTGAGTTCGTTCTGGGTTGCGCACGGTAGTGCGACATCGACCTTGGTACTCCACATCTGATTGAGGTTTGGCTCGGGCTTCGACTCGGTGTAATCCACCCCATCGAAGTGCTCCGCATACTCCTTCATACGCCCCCTGCGGTTGTTCTTGAGGTCCATAATCCAGTCCAGCTTCTCTCGGTCAATGCCCGTGGGATCGTAGATGTAGCCACTGCTGTCAGACATAGTCACGGGCTTGCCCCCGAGTTCGATGACCTTCTCGCAGGCGAACTGGGCGACGTTGCCCGAGCCGCTGATTGCCACCGTGGCACCGTCGAAGGACTTGTCCTTGGTAGAAAGCATCTCGCGCGCGAAGTAGACCAACCCGTAGCCAGTAGCCTCTGGCCTAATCCGCGAGCCGCCGTAGGAACGGCCCTTTCCGGTCAGAACCCCCGTGAACTCGTTTGCCAGTTTCCTGTACATTCCAAAGAGGTATCCTATCTCCCTTCCACCGACGCCAATGTCCCCGGCAGGGACGTCCAAGTCCGCACCAATATGCCTCCACAGTTCCATCATGAAGGACTGGCAGAAGCGCTTTACCTCGGAATCCGACTTGCCCTTCGGATCAAAGTCTGAGCCTCCTTTGCCACCGCCCATCGGGAGTCCCGTCAGGCTATTCTTGAAGACCTGCTCGAAACCGAGGAACTTGAGGATGGAGAGATTCACACTGGGATGGAATCTCAGGCCGCCCTTGTATGGTCCGATGGCGCTGTTGAACTGAACCCTGAATCCACGATTGACATGGAGGTTGCCGTCATCATCGTACCAGGGGACCCTGAACTGAATTACACGCTCGGGCTCAACCATGGCTCGGACTACGTCGATATATTCCGGATTGGCTTCTATCACAGGATCCAGGCTGTCGAGGACCTCCTCGACTGCCTGATGGAACTCAGGCTGATCGGGGTCCCTTGCTAGCACGCTATCGTATACAGATTTCATCGCATTGTCCATTTGGCCACCAACGACTTCGACCGATATCCCTCTCAGGCACCGGGCGCCCCGGCCAGCGGAGGCTTCCTTTTCAATGGTTGCAAGTACCATTTCATAGCCCCAATGTGACAGACATGAACGAGAGGGGGCTTCAGGAGAACAGATGACGCTCTGCGATTTCTGCTACCTTCTTCTCCGTTCCAGGGAGCGTCATCACATATACCGCATCTTGGCTGACCTGACGCCTTCGTAGGGCTTCCGCCATGGGGGTCAATTCTCGCAGCCACCGGGTCCTTCCGTCGTCGCCAACTACCCTGATGTCCACCTGGGCCATCCTAGGTTCGGACAGGAGGAGTTTCACACTAGGCACGTCGATTGCCACATAGCCCGGCTCAATCCCTGCTCGGAACGCGATTTCGTCTTCCATATACTTCCTCGAGTGGGGGTCATTGGCCAGTTCCACTAATCGACCGGCTTGATCGCCAGTCAGATCTTGCCTGCGACGAGTCAAGCATATTTTGAGCAAATTACGGTACTTCAGCCTCCTGATTATGTCCTTGGCGTACCCTCCAGCGTCATTGAGTGCACCCCAAATCTCCGAATCTACCCTGCGCTGGAGGTCGAACGCCTCGGGCAAGGCCTCACTGCTTCTCTCTACTGCTCTTGACAGCATGACCTCGGTCACTCTCGTGACCCTGTGGAAATAGACTGCGCTGTACATCAGGCCCCTAGCCGCTAGCATGCCCTCCAGCGCAGAAAGGCCCCCCTCACCAACTACGATGTCACCGCCTTGGCTCCTGAGGCATTCGATAAGCCTGCGGTGGTCCACGACCCCATGCTTCACACCGGTGAAGTGTGAGTCGCGAGGCAGGTAGTCCAACTGGTCGCAGTCCACGGGACCGTGAATCAGGTGTGCCATAGTACGGTCACTACTGGAGAAGTCGCCCCTACCCTCTGTCCAACTTTGCAGTGATCCCTCTGTCCCAGAAGCATCTGGACCACGAATCAGAGAGGCGATTTGAGCGGGATCGAGCCCATGCCGAGTGAGGATGTCAGGAATTGCCTCCCTGCTGGGGACCGAGGTCCCCTCACCTTCCACTAGCACATCGTACTCACCAAGAATTATGGCCTCCGTTACCGACATGTGATCCATCCCCCCCTGCTCCAGGAGAATGTGCTCTAGCGTATGCGAGTAGGGACCGTGACCCACATCATGGAGCATTGCGGCGACCTCGACGGTTGTCTTATCCTGTGCGTCCAGATCTAGGGAGTCTGCCATCAATCCCGCTACGTGCGAGGCCCCTAGGGAATGCTCGAACCTAGTGTGATGCGCTCCAGGGAAGACCAGATGGGCGAGCCCTAGTTGCTTGATGTGACTGAGTTTGTTTAGCTCAGGGGTGCCGAGGAGGTCTTGAGTAACGCCCTCGAGCTTGAACTGGCCGTGGATAGCATCGTTGATGACCTTCATCCGAGCACCACGGCCCTTGCAGGGACCCATGTGCCTTGAATCGCTCTGTGAGGGATGATATCTGGAGGTTCTAGGTAGGTGCACGTTCTATCGTATTGCAATTGCATTTCAAATGCAATACAATTAAGTGTCTCTGCCCAACTCGAGGCTCAGGAGGAGTTCGAAGTGGCCGGCGTCAGTCCCATGGTCTCGCTAAGGATTCCAGAGGATCACCTGATGGAACTGGACAGGCTCGTGGGATTCGACGGGATGAGGAATAGATCGGATGTCATCAGGGAGGCTGTTCGCAGGCTTCTGGCATCTCCGCTGCCCGGGCAGGGGGGCAGGGTCGAGGTCGATCTTGGTCCTGATTTGACCATCAGACTCAGCGACTACTGCAATCTCGTTGGTGAGTCAGCAGATGTCGTGCTCCGGCAGTCCGCTCGTGAGTACATTCGCAAGGAGTTGACCCAAGGGGCAACGGTAGAGGAACTCCTCACGAGACGCAAGGATGAGTTGCGTTCTCGATTTGATGACGATTCGAATGCTCTGAGGTGAGAGATTGAGCGAGGATGGGATGCACACAAACAACACGGGGGGGCGGCAAAACCGCCCCCCCAACCACAAATCAATCCAATGCAGAGGTTTTTCCAATGGGCTTAGGAACATCAGGAGCCGTGCACGGCTCTCTAATGCAGCTGGATATGGCGCAAGTCAAGCACCGAGGGTGCTACGAAAACAAGAGCGAAACTGAGCGCACTCAACACACACCGTCCCGCACGAGAGTGCGGGGCACACCCTCCGGTCCTCTGAAATGCAATGCCGCCAACCGAACTCTGATCATATGAGCAGGGGCATCACAGACTGGAGTCGATTCGAACGACTGACCCCCTTCAAGGTCACAGAGGTTCTCCTGGTGGCCAGTCAGTTCGACCGCTACCTCCTGGAAGAATCTGGCTATCTAGCAGAGATCCTGCAAGAGGAGTACTCGGTGCTGAACCTATCCCAGGCACCTAGAATCATCCATAGCCCTGATGCTGATGATGCCCTGAGCCTCATCGCCATTCGCAACTTCGAGTTGGTAATCACCATGACGAAAGTAGGATCGATGGACGCCTATACCTTTGCCAGGCTGGTTAAGGGGCATCATGTGGACTTGCCAGTGGTGATGCTGAGCCATAACACAAGGGAGTTGGCCACCCTCAGAACCGGTGATGGAATTGACAGGATTTTTGTTTGGGGAGGTGATAGTAGAATCCTACTCGCGATTTGCAAGTTGATCGAGGATGAGAGGAATGTGGAGAACGACGTCAGGGACGGTGATGTTCAGGTAATTCTACTCGTCGAGGACAGCAGGAGGTTCTACTCAGCCTACCTGCCGCTCCTCTACACTCAACTGGTGCGGCAGACGACGAAGCTCATGGGGGAGGGGGGAAACTTCCATGAGAAGCTACTGAGGTTGAGGGCCCGGGCAAAGATCCTGCTCGCTTCGGACATGACGGCAGCCAAGGAAATAATTGACAAGTACTCAAGGAACATCATCGGAGTCTTCACCGATGGTAGATTTCCTAACCAAGGTGGTGAGAGAGACACTGCGGGCCTGGAGTTGATTCGTTATGCCCAGAGCGGTCATAGGTACCTCCCAATACTGCTGCAATCAAAGAATCTCGAGCTGAAGGAAGCAGTAGAGGAACTAGGTGTTCGTTTCCTCCACAAGGAAGATTCTTCTTTGTACCAGAGAATAGAGGAGTTCATGCTCGAGGAGATGGGTTTCGGCGATTTCATTTTCAGGATGGCCGATGGGACTGAGATTTGCAGATCATCGAATCTAGAGGAGTTCATTGCCGGGGTGGGGAAGGTACCGATTGAGTCCATAGAGTTCCATGCGACGAGAAACGAATTCTCCCATTGGCTCCGTGCGCGAACCGAATTCTCGCTCGCAGCCTCCATCAGGCCGATGACCCTGGATGATTTCGAGAGCTCAGAAGATGTGCGGGAGTACATATCTGGATTGATAAAATCCCATATTTCCAATGTCAGGAAGAAAACGATTAGGGATCACGAATCTGGTTTAAGCGAGGTTGGTTTCCAGAGAATTGGACGAGGGAGCCTAGGGGGGAAGGGACGGGGCCTCGCGTTCGTCTACACGAAGATGGAGGAGTTGGGGCTAGGTGATGAGTTTCCAGACGTTGACTTCATTGTCCCAAACTCGGTAGTCATTGCCACGGGGGTCTTCGATGATTTCGTGGCTAGGAACGAACTGGCTAGATACGCTCATGAGGACAGATCCGATGATGAGGTGAATCGGGCATTCCTGAGTAGTCAATTCGGAGAGGTTGAAATCAATGAGATTAGGGGGGTGCTGGAGAATTCAGAATGGCCGCTGGCAGTGCGATCATCGAGCTTGCTCGAAGATTCCAGTCACCAACCCTTTGCGGGGGTGTACGCGACACACATGCTCGCGAATGATCATACTGACCTCGAGGTCAGACTCAAGCGACTGCTTGAAGCTGTTAAGTTGGTATACGCATCGATCTTTCACATGAGTGCCAAGAAATACGTCACGGCCACTGCCAACACCATTGAGGACGAGAAGATGGCAGTGGTTATTCAGGAGGTCATAGGGAAGGAGGTTTCGGGTCGCTTCTACCCCGAAATCTCCGGGACGGCAAGGAGCCGCAACCACTATCCAGTCGATCCTCTCAGAATGGAGGACGGACTGGCTGCCGTCTGCATCGGTCTTGGCAGGCAGGTCTCCTCAGGAGGCAAGTGCCTGAGATTCAGTCCAGGGCAGCCCAAGAGGGTTCACCAGTTCTACAACACCCAGTCGATTATCAATACCTCACAGAGTCGCTTCTTCGCCATTCCGATGGTTCAGGAATCGGGGCCGGTGCTCGCTGCTGAGGAGGAGAATCTTCTGCATCTGGGCTTATGTTCTGCAGAGGAGGACGGGGGGCTCTCCCTTGTCGGTTCCACTTACATCACTGCTGACGACCGGATCGTGGACTCGATCAAGATCGAAGGGGGGCCAAGGCTAGTCACCTTCGCGCCGATCCTCAAGCACCAGCGTTTTCCCCTCCCTCGCATTCTGCACCACGTGCTCATGACGTGCGAGAACTTCTTGGGCTCGCCCGTCGAACTGGAATTCGCCCTTACAGTCAATCCCGAAGACGGGAGGCGCAAGTTCGCCATCTTACAAGTCAGGCCACTGATGGATGAATCGGTTGACATCGACATTGACTTGAACGAGGTCGACAAGGACAAGGCTGTCTGCATCAGCAGCAAGTCACTGGGAAACGGCATCATCGACCATATTGTAGACGTCGTTTACGTGCACCCAAAGCGTATGAACAGGATGAAGACGATGGATCTCATACCCATAATCGAAGAGATCGATGCCGGTCTCCGATCGGAGGACCGCCCCTACATTCTGATTGGACCAGGGCGTTGGGGGTCATCTGACCCATCGTTGGGCATTCCCGTGCAATGGAACCAGATAATGGGGGCCAGGACCATCGTCGAGGTTCCTATGGATGACATTCGCGTGGAACCGTCCCAGGGCACCCACTTCTTCCAGAACATCGTGACCTTCAACATAGGCTACCTGACCATCCTCGAGGGCGATCTGGTCGATTGGGAATGGCTCGATGGCACCGAGGCCTTGAGGGAGGAGAATGGACTACGTCACGTGAGACTAGGCTCGCCATTGAAGGTAGTCCTGGACAGTAGGGACTCCGAGGCCATTGTAATTAGATGAGGCCAATCTTCTTGGTGGTTCTATTTACAGGGGGGTTTCCATGTCAGTTGGGAGTGAAGTCGAGTCACGGCTATTCTTCGCTCATGAGCAAATTAGGGATTCGCAGAAAAAGATGGTCTCTGATGGGATAATTGCACTCCAAGAAGGAGGTTCCCTTTTGGCTGCGGCCCCAACGGGAATAGGGAAGACCGCCGCGGCACTCGCATCTGCATTTGAAGTCACGAATTTCTACAACGCCAATCCAGAGGTTCCGAAGATCCTATTCATGACAGGGAGGCAATCACAGCACAGAATCGTTGTCGAAACTGTGAGGCTAATCAACTCCAATCTCCCATCCGGAAACCCGAGAATCAGACTAGTGGATATAATCGGGAGGGAAGGTATGTGTGATAGCGTAAACAAATCTACCGGCGAATGCACCTGCGAAGAGGGTATTGTTGAACCTGCTCGGAAAGGTAGGAGAGCAGACTTGGAGGATTTCATCCTAGAAGAACCAAGACATGTTGACCGGGTGATCAAAGAGGGAGTTGCTAGGGGAATTTGTGCTTGGGCGACAGCGAGATCGGCAGTCAGAAGAGCGGACATTCTTGTCTGCGACTACAACCACGTCTTCGTGGAGGAAGTCCGGGAAAATTCGCTTCCCGTGATGAGTGTGGATTTGGATAACGCGATTCTCGTGGTAGACGAAGCCCACAACCTACCAGACAGAATCCGACTTGGTTTGGAGAGGATTGTTACGACAGAAGTGTTCAGAAGAGCAAGAATTGACGTTAACGCGCACAAGGAAAACCTTGAGGAGTCGACAAAGAAGCTTGACTTGCCGGCATCCAAAAGCCATAGTGATGCATTACTCCTGGAGAAGCAGGTCAAGGCATTGGAGGACGACTCCGCATTGAGCACGTGGTTCTCGGAGAAGACCGCTGAGAATGAAGCATCCAAGGTTGGTGATCTGAGAATAGATACTGGTGAGTTCCTCGGAGTCATTGCGAGAGCGATAGAAGGCATCGAGGAAAATGGTCCTGAAGATGGGATTGCCAGAATAAAGAGAATGAACAGTAGGCTGCTTTCGGTTGTGGTTGATGAGGATGATTCTATAGAGGAGGACGGGCAAAACGACTGTATCAGGCTGGCAGAGTTTCTGGATATCTGCATCAAGTACAGGGATAGTCCTGCCCTGTCTCTGATTTTCGATAACGTTCTGGAAGTCCCACGGGTGATTAGTCATCTGCTTGACCCAAGTGTTGTTGGTGGACCGATATTCAAGCAGTGCGCAGGCTCAATTCTAATGTCTGGAACCCTATTTCCTCCAGTCATGTACTCGGACATCCTAGGGATCCCCGAAGATAAAGCGATGTGCAAAGAGTACTATTCCGGATTCCCCCCTGATAACAGGCCGGTTTTTATTGCAAGAGACGTGACTAGCAAGTTCACAGAGAGGGAGGGAAGCTACTCCTCCATTCGCGACCACATTAGATCCGTACTGGAGAAGACGGATGGAAACGTAGCGGTTTTCGCCCCTAGCTATGCGATGTTGGATAGGATTTATGCAGACATTGACTATACGTTCGGTAAGCAGAGGTTTCGTGAGGAGAGGGGGATGAGCAAGAGATCGGTCGATGGTACGGTAGGAAGGCTGCATGAGTTGAAATCCATGGGGTTTGGAGCGGTATTATTTGGCGTATTGAGTGGTAAGTTCTCAGAGGGTGTTGACTATGCAGAAAATGTCCTTGATGCTGTGGTTTGCATAGGCCTCCCCCTACCCCCACCAAGTGCTAGGCAGGACGCCTTGCTAGAGTACTACGCTGGGCGCTTCGGGAGGTCGAAGGCATGGAAATATGCGAGTCTACAACCAGCGGTAAACAGTATCATGCAGGCTTTGGGTAGGCCGATTCGTAAGAGGGAGGATAAGGCCATCATAGTACTACTGGAGAAGCGATTGCTTGAGAGGAGAGTCAGAGATTGCTTGCCCAAGTCTATGCACACTCGACAAACCACCAGCCCGTCCAGGACCTCCAAGCACGTAGAGCGCTTCTTCGAGATGTCATAATCAATGGGTTCATTCGGGTCCGTTCGATGCATCGCTCCATGGTACGGTGGTCGAGAGTCGAGGTCGAGGTAGATGTCGACGATGAGGAAGGGGGTGTCAGCATGGATTCTCCCGGAACAGGGTTGGATGCGGACGCTCAGCAGATGCATGAGTTATTCCTTGGGGGACTGCCACACCTCTCCGAAGTTCAAGACCGTCATGCAGAGATCCTGGACGGAGTTTCCAACGCGGTAGACGGGACGAAGACATTCGTTAGGGCCGCGGTTCCGATGGGGGACTTCCTAGCAGAGTTAGGAGGGGCGTGGTCAGGCTCAGAGGCAGTAGTCCCCCTTCCCTCTTCCCTCCCAGGGGGAGTGGTCATTGAGACACTCATGGAAGAGGGGGTGCAAGTGGCACGCCTCATCTCGCCAGAGAGATTCGGCGGGATGCTCAGGACCTTCAGACTCCCCTTGGGCAAGACCATTGCAGGAGCGACCTGGGAAGATGGTGTCCTGACCATCAGGATGAGTCAGCCTCGCTAAGCCTCGGCCTCAATGGCCTTGGTGCTTCTTTGGGGGATTTCTTGCAACTCCTCGATTTCCCGTAGAACCGAAGCTAGAGCGATCTTGGCATTCTCCCTATGATCCCCCCCAAGCTCGTGGCTAGAGTACCGCGCCTCCTCAAAAATCCGGTCGAGCGAGATTAGCGAGGACTCACTGATTGGCAGTGCATTGCGAATCGCGATTTCGAATTCCCTCACGGTCTCGAAATCCCTGCGGAGGAAGCCACTGCGCATCAGTACGGCGCACAGTTTCTGGTAGCATTCGAAGATTGCCTTCCTGAATTCGTCTCCCGATGCGAGCACGTCGGCAGTGTAACTGAAGACGTCGGCGAGTTCCTTGATTGCCGTCTTGCGACGATGAGAAAGCACGACGAAGACCGAGGTAATCAAGACAGCGATGACCAATATAGAGACTAAGCCAAACACGACCGGGCCGAAGAAGGGGTCAGAGGAGTCCTCCTCATACCCTATTTGGACCCCCTCCCTAGGCAGATAGGCCAGGCTTCGAGCATCGATGAAATCAGAGTCCGAGTCCAGCATGACACTGAGCCTTCCCCACGAGGAGATGTCCGAGAGCGGAGGAAGGGGGGAGAGTGCCTTGAATTCGTACTCGAAGGTCCCCTCGGCATCAGTGAGGCGAGACATGGAGAAGTGAGAAGTGGTGCCATTCTGCAGCATAGCGATCATGGAAAGGCCCTCCACGGGTGAACCCGTGTCCCTAGCAGTGACATTGACAATCCCCCGTATCACCCTCTGACCGGTGGATAGTTCGATGCTGGATAAGGTGAAGTCGACCTCTATCACGACCGTGATTTCGATATCCTTGGAGGCACCGTTTAGGAATCTCGACTGATCGGGCCCAATCTTGATGGTCACGATATTCTTGCCTGGGGGCATGAGCTCTTGCGCCTTTGCCTTCATCTGGAAGTTCATGGTGTTCGGATTGTCCCAGGGCCCCGTCTGGAGGGGGAGGGCGCTCTCACCCCATGAGAGGCTGATGGTAAGGTTCTCGAAGATGCTCGAGTCGCCACCGATCTCCCTGACAAAGCCTTGAATGAGGATCGAGTGGGAGATGTTGCCCCTGATTATCTTCGAGGTGATGGGTTGGACCTCGATCAGCACGTCAGAGAGTGCGAAGACAGTCAGGTTGGCCTCGGTGGGGAGATAGAGGAACTCGCCCCCATATGAGAAGCTAATATTGTGACTCCCTCTTGGGATGGCATACCCCAAGCTGTGACTGTAGTTGAACAGGCCACCCAACTCGGTGAAGACAGTCCCAACGACAATCCCGTCAAGAAGGACGGATACTTCTCTGTCATCCAATCCCAGCTCGTAACCGGTGTCGCCCTCGTACAAGCGCCCAGAGAAGTTCCATTCGGACCCCCTAGTGGCTGACAATTCTTCGGTTTGGGCGCTGATCACGGTGTGGTATGAGATAGTGAGGGTGGCTTCCACGTTGCCCTGCCTGTGGTACCCCTGGGCTGGAGCAATGACAGACAAAGTGTGGTTTCCAATATCGAGGGAATCGGGGATTACCCATGGAAATGACCAATGGCCGTTATCACCGGTACTGGTGATGCCAATTAGAATTCCATCAAGGAATATCTCGATTGTGTGGTTCCCCAGCCAGCCTTCCTCAAGGTTGTCTTTGGCCGTTCCACGGAGGATTATGGTATCGTCCACTGCAGCGAGAGGAGGGTCCACAATGGAGATGAACACGGGGCCAAAGACAGTTATGACGGTGGATGAGTTGGATGACAGGACGAATTCCTCTCCGGCGAATTCGATTTCCACAATCCTATGGCCGAGAGGCATATCAGGTGGCACTGGCATATAGACGCTGAACGAACCGTTGCCACCGACTTCCAGTCCAGTCATGAACTGGCCACCAACGGAGACTTCTATGCCCCTATCCGCCAAACCCCTGCCAACACCGTCTGTCAAGAGTCCTTGTATGAGAACTAGATCGGAACGATCGACTTCACCAGGAGAGGAGGTAATGATGACCTGGGATGTCTGGGTGACATTGAACCCGATGCTATTTGACGAAGGGAGATAGAACTCAGGGTTGAGTGAGTCCCCCTGCCCCATTGGATCGGCCCAAGTGAAGCCTCCGAGGAAGACAACACCCACTTGGTGAGACCCGAAGTACATGTCGAGAGGAAGGTCGTATGTTATCATCCAATGCCCATTGGTCGCATTGGAAATCGTAGTGTAAGTCGGTCCAACATCTGCCCCATCAATCGAGAGGTGGATGACCCCCCCAGCGAGAGTGCCATCCTCCAGCAACGGCTGGCCCCTCTCATCGAGCAGGGTGCCACTGAAGGTCACAGAATTCCCAACAATGGAGGGGTGGGTCGTTCCTGTAATCCTGAGTTCGCTCGGAACGAGGATGATTACGCGGGTCCAGACCTCGTCTCCGAGAAGTCCGGTAGTTCCGTTGACTCCAGTGAAGATGGCCGTCACAGTCATGGGACCCGGGTTACGGTCAGAATCAACGAGAAGTTCCGCAGAAGCATTTCCATCGGGGTCCGTAATGCCATTCCACACTGGAGCGCCATCTATCTGCATTGTCAGTTGTGCAGACTGAACAGGGTTTCCAGCATTATCAATCAAAGACAATACGATGTTCACCCGATCCCCTCTGAGCGTCCTGCTGTCAGGATCGAGGTCTGTAGGATCGTCAATTGAGAGCAAGGAGAAACCCCGGCTGTCGAAGAGTGCTAATTCGGTTGCTGTGGTGTAGTAACTGACCTCGGGCGTGAATAACACGATGATACCGTGCGAACCACGAGGGAACGAGAGGTCCAGCCTGAGAAGAGCGCTCCAGTTCCCATCTGGTTCGTAGTTGAGTTGAGATACCGTGAAGGTATCTGTCTCGCCATCGATAGAGAATGTCAGAGTGGGATTGAGCAGGTTTCCCGTCCTGTCCGTGAGTGCGCTACCATTGCTGGAAACCAAAGATCCCGTGACGTTGAAGAACTCACCTGCAAGAGGATTGTCAATAATCGGATTGATGGCCATGATGGCAGGTGATCTGACCGTAATAGTGCTAATCGTCCTGATTGTAGCGTGAAGGTCCTCTGAGCCGTTGAAGAACAAAGAAACGTTCACAACACCCAGAGGATGGTTGTGCGGAATATCGAATTCAAAGGCTATGCTGCCATCCCCTGAAGATAATTCCTGCTCCATCCAAGTGTCGTGGAACTTGGCTGAGACGGAGAATCCGGATAATGCTTCGTCATTGTCACTGAACTCGACGAGGCGGGATGTGATGGTGGCCGTATCCCCCCTGTTGACGACGGTGACTAGGAAGGGGGTCGTGCCGACGAACTGGGGGATTCCCCTCACGAGAATCGAGGCATCACCGGTCCCAGTCAGGTAAAAGGGGGTTGTCCCGTTCAAGACACTCACCACGACTGTACGCATTCCCTTGGTCACTCCATCGCCCAGGGTGTCTGTGGGTACGGAGAAGTTGAAGCTACCATTGCTGTCTGTCGTATGGTTCTCGATAAGTATCTCTTCTGGTTGGTCGAGGAAGAAGACCTCGAGTCCCACTGGTCCTTCGACGGTCCTGTTCGAATCGATTGAGTCGAGGACTGTTCCTGCGATGGTGAAGTAATGCAGGGCAGTAACTTCGGTTGGAATACTACTGATCTCAACGAAGCTCGGGACCTGGACTGTTAGGTTGACGTTGCTATGGTTGCCAAGCCAGCGTCCGGCACTCTCAACACTTAAGTTATCAGAGAGATCATCTGGAGCATGGATTCTGACTTCGTAGAAGCCTGGTGCGATCGAAGAGGGGATTGTGGGGCTAAACGCAGCCACGCCGCCCGAACCCGTGATGGCAGAATCGAGTATCTGCTGGAGAGGCCCCCCCCAGTCGAAGTAAAGGTCGAGGTCCACGCCTGCAATGGCCTTTCCCTCATCTTCCACATCTGTGACAGTAGCGTTTACGATTAGATCGTCCCCTGCGACTAGAATGACCGCACTGGGCTCAGTTGTGACCACGAATTCTGATTGTATCCCCCCAGGGATCTCAGTGCCGTCGGAGATGGCGAAGTAGTGCCCACCAGGAGGGGGGTTGACAGTGAAGTCCAGCTTTATCCTTAATGTGTAGACCCCCGAAGCGACCCCGCTCGGCATCTCGAAGGATAGGTTGTAGCCGCCGGTCGCGGTATTCACCCACCCAGTGGCCAGAGGGTAGATGTCTGGAGCGGCAGGAAATCCATCGGGTGCCGGGGGCAGGCTCGAGGGGACCTCGAGTCTCAAGGTTACAGAAGAGTTGTTTCCGGTGACGGTCGAGAAGAGTACCATGTCTCTGACGAATCCGGAGACCCGGTTGGTGCTGCCTCTGGGAGTCCAATCCAAGTCAATGGAGGCGCTGACGTTCGCCAAGCCCATAATCCGAATAGTATCCTGGACTGAAGTCGGTTGCAACCACGTTGACCCGGAGTAGTTCATGACCCAATCATAGTCCCCGGCCTCCAACTCTCGGTCTGGCGTCCAAGCGACGGCGAGTCTCGGTGAACTTGGGTCGGTCACGTTCCATACCCCAGTCCCATCGAAATCGAGGTTGTAGCCCCCCTCAAACGAGGCGAAGGAACTCCCCGTGTGATCTGTGAGGATGACTTCAACCTCTGCTGAAACCCCGCGCGGCTTGGATACCAAAGTGTAATTGAATTCAACAAAGCTCCTGATTCCGTAATCTGACAACTGAACTTGGTCATTGGCGAAAAGACCATCAGCGTCGAACTGAATCCGTATTTCCACTGGCCCTGCAGGAATTGGGACCTCTGCAGCAGAGAAGCTCCAATTGACGACGAACTCACCAGATGACAGGGGGTCCCAAGATGTATCGTTCATTTGCCAAGTGTGCAGAGTAGTGTACGGGCCTGAGATATCCAGTCTCCTCATTTCCAGAATCAGAGTGCCGTTCAGTGTAGTTGGGTTTACGCCCCTGCTCAGAACGGTGCCGTTGAGGAAGATGGGGTTATCAATTTCGAGGACGGAGTTATTGGAGCCCAAGGCCTCGAGTGTGACGGACAGGTTCGGAGATAGAGTGATGTTAAACTGCAGGGAAATGGAACCGGGTCTCGCATGGTAGGATGGAGGTGTGGCGTTGTTCATATCGTCCTCGTGCCAACCCGAAAAGCTGATTGAGGCATTAATCAGGCCCAGTGGCTCAGATTCAGCGATTGGGACTGAGAACTCATAGTACCCGCCTCCAGCCACAATTGTGGTGAGATTTACCTCGCCTTCGTTCACGGTAACATAGTTGAGGACTATTTGGAGGTCATCGACCTGGGACGGATCCAGTTTGGGAATACTGGACCAAGACAATTGCCCAATGATGGTGGTGTTTACCCCAATTCCTAGCATTGGCTGTTCTAGTGGGGGGGGTTCCGAGATCGAAAGCGCCACATTATCAGTGATGTTGATGAGCCACGGGAACGTGACCCCTTGCGTACCAACATAACCCTGCTCCGTGGTTTGAATCACCAGAGAACCGTAACCAGGCCGTATGGCTTGTGGGGGCAGGCCACTGAGGTTGAAGTTGCCGTTCTCATCGGTCATGGCAGTTGCAACCAAGTGATTGCTGGCAGCAGAGCGTCCCGGAATGTCGTCGGCATTGTCGGGGTCTACAAGGTACATGGAAATGGAGAGATTCTCGACAGCAGTCGAGTTGTCTACAAACTGCAAAGTCCCCTCAACCCAGATAGTCTCGGAGATTGAAATGTTCCTATCTATCGCACTCGGGCCCCAAGTCTCGTTGACAGCCTCAATCAGGGACATCGGTGGGCAGGCCTCGAATGGAACCCAACCAAGGTCCAAATCGCCCTGGTTCTGATTGGTTTGAAGGTGAACCTCCACCCAGCGGGAGAAGTCCTTGCCGAAGACAGCGAAAGAATCTCCGTTCCACGTCCCCCCCGAGAAACCTGTGACCTTCCTAGCAGGGATGCCGGCTAGCCGGACCATAACTGCGAATACGGTGGCAAACTCGTCACAACTCCCCTCGCGTGACGCGTTGAGTAGCCAATGGGAGATATCGCTGTCTGTCCCTAGGCCGTCCACCATCTTCGAGCCATCATGGTTCCTGAGGAATGTGATCGTCTCGTTTCCATTGGTAAGGAAGTCCTGAATGGCAGCCACCTTGTCCCAGGCTGATAAAGCTCCGGACTGGTTGATTACGGCCTGAGTGACGTTGTTGACGTAGGCACTGTCCTGGTCCAAGTACGTGACAGGGAGGTCGGTAGCGTAGGTGCTTCCTGTGAATGCGGTGGTATTCTCCTTTACCTCGGCCGAGAGGATGACCTCAGGAGCGGTTACGTACAGGACCTCGATGATTGATGTGTCGACTATGACGTCCCTAGTGTAATTAGAGAAGTTTAGTCCTGCGGTGAAATCAGACCAAGTAGAGTAGTTCTGCACGTTATAGGGCTGTATCAGTTCCTGACCCGGACCAATGTAACCCGCCTCGTCGAAGATGATCTCCCATGGGAGTTGTCCGCTATGGTTCCAGAACGACTGGTCGGCGACTCCCTGATTTGTCGACCAATCCGGGAGAATTTGAGTGAACCCAACTAGGCTGGAGTTGACCCCCCACGAAACCCCTGTGTAGGAATCGTACGTATGCCATCTCCAGTAGTGAGTAACCGTGGGATCCATTCCAATTGATTTGTTGGTGGCAATGAACATCAGCGCGTTCTCAATTAGGTCATCCGTTGGATCGAACGGGTCTCCAGGGGATCCGTCACAATCTGAGAGCCAGTACTCAGGTGGGCATTCTTCACCGTCGGGAACGCCTCCACCATCCGTATCAGGATCCCTCCAATCAGTGCCGATTTCTTCCTCTATGGTATCTGGTATCCCATCCCCGTCGCTGTCGAGTGGGTTGATGTCGTCATCCGGGTTGTTTTGGGGGTTGGTACCGTCGATGTACTCCTGGCCATCCTCCACCCCACCGTTGTCAGAATCAGCCACGTTCCACAGGGTGACCCAAGTATCGAAGGTGAGATTCCCACCCATAATGCCGAAAATCATATCACAGCCAGTTGTGTTCTCAAAGTAGTTGTTGAGACCGTCGTCATCTGAATCAAGCAGGTTGTGGCATGGCTCCAAGGGGTTGGTTTGGTTCTGAATCTCCGACAGGTCGTCCACCCCATCACCATCGGAGTCTGTCAGGTTGACGTAGGAAAGGTACCCCCATGTCCCCATCCTTTCCTCCCAATCCGCTATACCGTCTCCATCCAAGTCCGGGTAATCGTCGTCGCAATGGGGGTCGTTAACCGCACCAACTGTTGCATTCCAGCACCAAGACCCGTTGGTGAAGACGACGTTTGTTGCACCACCTGGCAACGGTGTGTCGACTCCTTTCAGCCAGTGGACATCGACGGATGTGAATCTGAATGGGGTTCGCTCGCCATTGAGTGTCTCGTAGTACGCCATTGGAGCGCCCGACTGTCGCCAATCAAGCGGGTTAGGGTTGATTCCGATGGTCGAATTAAGGGTCAGGATATTCTGGTTTGAGTCCCAGTCGGTGATTGTGAAAACCAGTTCGACGGAGGACGTGCAAGGATCCGTATTGCGGAAGAAGTCACGCTCGTCTCCATCGTTAATACCCCCTCCATCGGAGTCGGAGACGTTCCACAGCGAGCAACTAACATTCTCCTGCCAATTTGGGAGGCCATCACCGTCGAAGTCCCCATCATCGTTTACCCTTGTTGGATCAGTCTCTCCCTCGTCTACGACCCCGTTTCCGTTGAGGTCCTCCTCACCATCGTCCAGATAGTCCCCATCCGTGTTGTTGTCACGGGGATCCGAGCCCTGTGGTGGATTGTCGCCGTATGAGCCGTTGAACTCTATGCCATCGAGGATGCCATCTGAATCCGTATCCACGGCGGTCGGATCAGTCAGCAGGACGAGGGCCTCGAAGGAGTCATTGAGACCGTCACCATCGGTGTCGTTGTTATTGGGGTCAGTCTGCGTAATCCCGTCGACTTCGGCCGTGAATATCTGACAACCACCGGGACCGAGGGAAAGTACGGGATTGCAAGGGGATTCGGTGGCTGTCATATTGGTCGGCCCGGGTCGAAAGTACTGGGTGGGGGGGAATGTGGAGCCGTTCCTAGTGCCCCAAGCCGGATTGACGTATTCGTAGATATTGGCAAGGCCATCCCCATCAGGGTCTCCGTAAGTCCCATCCTGATTGGAGTTCGAGGTGGGGTCCAAGCCGTGAGCTGCTTCCCAACCGTCGGGCATTCCATCGCCGTCTGTGTCCCATCCATTGGGATCCTCGTCCATCAGGCCGTCACCATCGTCGTCATTGGAGTCGCAATCTGCGTCTCCATCATTGTCTCCATCGTCGGAATCCACCATGCCATCCTTGTCGTTGTCAAAGGTGTCCGTGCAGATATTGCCCATTGGATCCTCATCAGCCCCATCAGAACCCGTCCCTTGGATCAGTTGCATGGCAGACTCCTCATCCCAGTCGCTGACGGGGACGGTCCCGTTCCACCAGACCCCATTGTCCAGATTGTTGGGAGTGGATGGCTCGTCCCACCCGTCTGGAATGCCGAAAAGGTACTCGTTTAGGTTGGTGAGGGCATCCGAGTCAGGGTCCCCAGTGGAGCCGTTGTCACCAGCAGATGATAGGGGATCGAGGCCATACTGCCACTCCCAACCGTCGGGAAGACCGTCGTTGTCGGAATCCCAGTCCTGTGGTTGGGTGTTGATGTAGAACTCGAGGCCATAGGAAAGACCGTCGCCGTCTTGATCGGTGGTTGCCATTGCCTCCCAAATCCCAAATTGCATCACCGCGTGGCTCGATAACAGAAGGAAGGCCGTGAATACGAGTGCTGAGCGCTTCCTACCCCTGGGATCCAAGGCCTCGTAATCCCTAATTACGAACAGCAAGGCTACCATCCCTATTTTGCTGGTCCTACGAACGGGTCTTAAGAGGAATGGAGCGCCGTTCGGACATATGCAGGAGGTTTAGACTAGTTCAACATCCTCATCGTCGTATCTGTCAGTTCTATGTCCACTATCCAAGACGGTGACAGGTGCTGGAATCTGCTGCTCTGCATCTGTTTCCACTGTTGCTTGATCATCGGAAATCGCATCAATCAGTGACATCTGTGCGGCCCAACGACGCCGATTCATCCTGCTCTGGATCCCTGCAAAGAGGAGCAGTGCGCTGACAACAACCAGCACCAATGTGATCGGGCGGGGATGGGTCAGCTCGTTGATGAGAATGTCGGGGATTGAACCAATCTCAACCACGGCATCTAGGGTGAACGTTGCTGTGTATGACTCGGAAAAACCTTGCTCGGTATCGAGAGGGGTGGCTGAGATTGAAATTGGGATTAAGTCACCGTTGTTCGCCGACTCAGAAACGGAAATCTCGACTGTGAAGGCGGTTTCCTCGAAGGCCCCGATCTCGATGAGTGGTGATCCGGACAAGCCTCCTATCTCGGCATTCCAGTCATTTTCCTCGACGTCGGACTCCAGCAGGACTGTGAGGGGGCTGTTTCCTTGGTTCTTGACTTTCATCTGAATCGAGTATTGGCCGCCTGGAACGAGTTTGGTGTTCTGAGACACCTGAAGGATTTCGAGCATGGGGTCGTCAGCATCGATCTCGAAAACCATGGGCAGGTCAAAGTACCGCGGATCCCCATCCTCCGTGTCCTCGACGACCCTCAGGTATACGGTGTGGTTACCGACTTCGACTTGGTTAGTCATAGTGGCGGTGACGAAGACCTCGGTAAAGTCGCCAGGTCCGAGCGAGACTCTGGGGATCGATTCGCCGTCCGCATCGGTGATTTGGTAATCCCATTGGCCGTAAGCTGGGTTGCGATCGGTGTTTTCCTTCAGGGAGGACGGGTTCTGCAATAACCACCATGTTGCTGCCTCATCCCCAGTCATGCTGTTGGTGATTCGAGCACGGAACTCGATTGTCGGCCTATCTGACCCGGGGGCGCATAGTGATACCTTCATGTGACCCAAGGGGGTTCCGTCACAGTCCTGTGAAACCTCAGCGCGGACACCGAATGTCCTCTGGATGGTGAATGTCACAACTGATTTCAATGAGGAATTGCCGACGCTGGTGACCTCAACCTCGATCTCCCCGATATCTGGGTCTTCTCTGTCCAAACTAGGCTTGATTCCAAGAATGAACACTTGGGTCGCATGACGCTCCAACAGCGATGTATGGAAGGTTCCATCGCCCTCATCCTCCAGAATCCTCTGACCGGTAGTGTTGTCATGTAGTTGGAAAAGTGACTTGGAGCGTTTAAGGACGTCAATTCGGAACGAATCAGCATCGAAACCCGTGTTGAATATCTCGAGGATGAAGGGGTTGAACTCGTCGTAGTCGGTGAACCTCGGAATCGTTGGATCTATTGCGTCGGCCCTAGATGAGTTGGCGATCGGAATCTTGTGGTCATCGGACCAGATAGAGGTGACGGGGGGTTGGTAAACATCTATCTTCTCGATATTCAGAATGAGAACGTCTTGGTGCACGACCGACATCACACCATCAACATCAGCCTCGGCAACGGCACGGATCTCGAGCTTCTTGGCCGTTCCAGTGAGGTCACCGGGAGCTGTGAGAGTGACGGTGGGATTGAGAATGGTGCCACCCGAATTGAGTTCGTATCCGGCGGGTGAGTCGAACTCGATTAGCCATGAGCTACCGAGGTTGGTCAGGACCTCCAGTTCTACGAGCATCGACGTGGTGGAATCACCCCTATGGACTAGTTGGAGTGGAATTGGAGTAATTTGGCCGGGGGCGAAGTACTCCACGTTCCTATCGTGCCTGTGGTTGACGGATACTCCCCACTGGTGCATGGTGATTGGTTCGTGGTCAATAGCCACCGGATTGCCTTGGATATCGGTGACTCGAAGTTCTACGGAGTACTCACCAGAAGGGAGGCCACTGGGGTATGTCCAGAGATATGTCCCAAAGATTCCGGTATTCGAGTCCTCGATGTCCTCATCATCCTCAGAAATTCTGTGATCGACCACGTAGGTCCCTTCCGGGTCCCGCATCAGAAGTTCGACCTTCGCGATGTCGAACCTTCCGAACGAGCTCTTGGCATCGATAGAGAACTGCATTGCCCTGTCTTCTATGATGTCGTTGGGGAACCAATCGAGTTCCGGGCCTTCGGGGAGGTTTGCACCTTCCCTCTGTAGAACAATGATGCTTTTGCTCAGGGCGTTTGCATCGGCCTGCACGTTCGAGAACCTATTCTCGCCCGAGATTTGGTTCCACGCTACCTCTGCCGTGCAACTCGAGGAGAAGATTCCGCCATCGCAACCGCTCATGCTCGCTCGCACATTGACCTCGAGTCGTTCGTCCTTGTCGACTGTGAATGACCGATCCCCCCCAATGTTGACTTCAAAGGATTCGTAGTCGAAGGAACAGGTGCTGGAGAAGGTGGAGTCGCACACTGCCCCCCCATCCCATGTCGAGCTGCCGACCGAGCCGCCAGAGGTCCGGACCGAGACAGTCCAATCGACACTGGACTGCGAGGATCCGGTAGCTTTTAGAAACAGATTGACCGGCAGGTAGTACGAATCATTGGCGTGGTACTTGCGCCCGAAGAACTCCATTGAGGAGATGAGTTCATTCGATTTGAACTCAACATTTGAATCGAGGGCGCTAGCAGTCTCCTGACCTCCGCTTTCGGGAATCTTGGTGGTAATCAGCCCGTCCATTCCCGAGCCGTTCCCACTAGCGAAGTACAGGGTGTAGAAGTTGGCATCGGGGGGGCTTGAGTCGACTCTTGAGGGGAGTGGGGCGAGGTTGTCCCTGGAGTCTCCGGTTAGCCCGACTGGTAGTAGCATCAGGGCCACTATGGCATAGGTGACGAGGTGGGCTCGGCCGCATGACTCGATTCTTGAGCGATTTCGCACGATTGTCCGTCGCATTCGGGATGTTAAAGCGTTCGGGATGCTGGAGCGTGCAATGCATCGGTTCTTGCATAGTTGGTTTCCGCTCGATTGAAAGCAAGCGGCTCAACTGGAGGTGTGCAGGGGTGCCCGAGTTGGACAAAGGGGCCGGACTTAAGCTCCGGTGCTTAGCGCTTCGTGGGTTCGAATCCCTCCCCCTGCACCAATCAAATTGATGAGTCACTTGAGGCGAGTTACCGAGCAGCCTAGCTCACCCTCGAAGTCGGGGATATCCTGCTTGGTGATCTTGACCGATGCTGCCATGACCTCAGTGGGTGCCAACAGCTCGTCAAGCAACTCGGAGGCTAGACTCTCGAGCAGTCCGAATCGACCCCTTGAGATCACGGAGTCCAAGGCAGTTTGGAGGTACTCGTAGTTCAGGACTTGGTTGATATCATCACCCAAAGGCGTCTGAGATTCTGACTGTACAGCGTAAATGTCGAACCTGACCGATTGGCTAGCGTCGTGCTCGAAATCATGGATTCCCACCTCAATCTCCCGAACTGCGTCCTCCAAGAAGACTATCGTGGCATCCTCCGAGGACTTCGAGAGTACCGACGCCAGCGCATCCACTAGCTCGGTCATGACTCTCCCTCCGTCTCGAAGATAACGTCCCTAGGCCGCATAAGGAACCTTTCCCCAGAGTCAACGAAAATTACCTGCCCGGTGACAGAGCCAGCCCCCATCAGATAAGATACAGCACCGGCGATATCTTCTGGACCTGGTCCGTAACCCAAGGGAGCCTCAGACTGAGCCCTAGCAAACCCAGAGGGGGATTGAAAGGGACTAGGGAGCGTGTGACCTGGAGCCACAGCGTTGACGCGAATGGAGGGTGCGAGCCCCCTCGCGAGGGCTTCGGTGAGACCAAGCATAGCATATCTGGATGCCGTGTAAGAGAGATGGTCGGGATTCGGGGCTGCGATCTTCTGGTCAAGGATGTTCACCACAGATGCTTGGTGGCCTTCACCGAGTCGCTGGCATAGTGATCTGATCAACAGCATTGGTGCCCTCACGTTCACGGCCATGTGGCCATCCCAAGAGGCCTCATCGAATGTCGTGATGTCGTCGTGGACGAAGGTCGAGGCATTGTTCACCAGTCCGAACACGCCTCCCAATGCCTCAGAGGCCTTGTCAATCAAAGTTGAGGTGGCTGCCGGATCCACCAAGTCGCACTGTACTGTTGTCGCGCTCCCCCCCATGGACGCGATTTCACTGGCGAGGTCCGAAGCCTCCGATGCAGAGTCGCGGTGGTGAATGGCAATGGCGTAGCCATCATTTGCAAGTTGGATGCAGATGGAGCGCCCGATACGCTTGGCACCACCAGTGACCAGAATAGCACCCCTGTCCATGCAGCGCGGATGAACGACTTGCATTTTACCGATTGCACGGCTCGCTTGGCATCTGATTAGCATGATAACGATTAATGTTGAGTCTCCATCCGGCAATCCTGATGGACAGGCGACTGTCGACCATTGACCCCAGGGATACCCTACCTGGTGGCTGTGGCGGAGTATCCAGAGGGAGTCCACGGGAGCGCCGTATGGCTGCTAGAAGAAGGCTCCCGGACTGGTTCAGGACCTCCCTTCCGACTGGAGTGGCCCAGATTAGATACAGGGAGACCAAAGCCAATGTACGCGAACATGGACTCTGCACAGTTTGCGAGGAGGCCATGTGCCCGAACGTCCACGACTGCTGGGGAAGGGGGACGGCTACCTTCATGATTGCTGGAGAGGTCTGTACGAGGGGTTGCAGGTTCTGCGCTGTAGGAACTGTCAGGACCCCCTCCCCACTAGACGCCAATGAACCTGGAGAACTGGCAGAGGCAATCGCGAGAATGGGATTGAGCTACGCCGTGATCACAGTGGTCAACCGCGACGATCTGTCGGATGGGGGAGCCGGTCACTATCGAGACTGCATTAACGTCGTCAACGAGAATTCGCCTGATGTCGGGCTGGAACTCCTATGCTCGGACCTCGATAACAACATCGAAGCATTGAGCTTCTTGCTGGAGGGGCTACCGCTGCGCGTGTTCGCACACAACGTGGAGTGTGTGCCGCGACTAGATGGTGTTGTTCGTGACCCTCGGGCCTCGTTCGAACAATCCCTTGAGATCCTCTCCGAGGCAAAGAGGCTACGCCCGGAGCTCCTAACCAAGACCAGCATCATGGTAGGCCTGGGGGAGTCTGACGAGGAAGTCGTCGAGGCGATGAGGGAAATCAGACGGGCAGGGGTTGACATGATTACATTGGGGCAGTACCTGCAACCCAGCTACAAGCACCTTGCAGTCGACAGGTTTCCTGAACCAACCCAGTTCGCCGATTGGGATCGCATAGCCCGTGAGTTGGGCTTCAGGGCTGTAGCGAGCGGACCATTGGTGAGATCGAGTTACAGGGCAGGACTGCTCTGGGAGGAGGCCAGTGGAATGGAACCGGTGGTGACGAGGGAATCCACGGGTTCAGCTGTATGTCACCCCATAGGAAAAGAGGCCCATGTGAAGGTCCGAAGCCAAATGTCATGAGTGTATGGGGTATTCATAGCATGGCAAAAAAGAAGGAGTCCGGTCTTAAGGTTCCGACTGCCCCAAGTAGGCCGGGTGAAGAAGCGGATTTCGGAGACTGGCCTTGGAAGCCCGGAAATCTCGAGCGACCGGATCCTGCCAAGTGTAACGCGGACGACACGGTACCTCACGCTCATGGCCTAGTCAGAGTACTCGGGAATGATAACAAGGCCTCAGGAGCATGGAACCCTGAGCTCAGCGCAGATCGGTTGCGCGAGGGGCTCGAGCACATGGTCAGGCTTCGAATATTCGACGAACGAATGATGAAGATGCAGAGGACAGGGCGGCTCTCGTTCTACATGCGCTCGCTCGGCGAAGAGTGCGTTGCAATTTCTCAGACGATGGCTCTTGAGGCCCAAGACTGGATTTTCCCCACTTACAGGCAGCCAGGAGCACAGTTTGTTCGCGGACGTGACATGGTCAGCATGATCTGTCACTGCATAGGAAATGTCGAGGACAATATCAAGGGGAGGCAGATGCCTGTCCATTACTCTTACAGAGAAGGTCGGTTCATCTCAGTATCTAGTCCCGTCGGAACCCAGTTCAGCCAAGCGGTGGGAGTCGCGATGGCATCCCAGTACAAGGGGCTCGATGAGGTCACGATTACATGGATAGGCGACGGTGCCAGTGCTGAGGGAGACTACCACTACGCACTGAACTTCGCCGGCGTCTACAAGGCTCCCGTGATACTCAATGTCGTCAACAACCAATGGGCGATATCGACCCACGCAAACATAGCTACTGGAGGGGACGAGTTCGCCTCCAGAGGCCTGCCCTACGGATTACCCTCATTCAGGGTCGATGGGAATGACTTCCTCGCTCTCTACGCGGTTACCAAGTGGGCACGCGAGCGTGCCGCTTCCGGTGCCGGAGCTACTCACATTGAGGTCCTGACCTATCGTGCAGGGGCTCACAGCAGCAGCGATGACCCAGGTCGCTATCGCCCCGGAGACGAACTCACGAAGTGGCCGGGCGGCGATCCGATCTACAGACTGAGGGACCATCTCATCGAGATCGGAGAGTGGAGTGAGGCACAACAAGACGAACTCAATGAACGCATAGACGGGGAAGTGATGGGGGCCTACAAGGAGGCTGTCGAGTTCGGTGACCTAGCCAACGGCCCGTACCCCTCGGCGGATACCATCTTCACCGAGGTCTACGAGGAGATGCCTTGGCATGTCAAGGAGCAGCACGACGAGTTGATGGAGGACTGAATATGCCGAACATGAACGTCATCCAATCCCTAAACAGTGCGCTTGACAATATGCTTGAGGATGATCCCGATGTAATCATCTTCGGTGAGGACGTCGGCTATTTCGGTGGGGTCTTCAGAACGACCGACGGACTTCAGAAGAAGCACGGATCGCACAGAATCTTCGACACCCCTCTTTCCGAAGGAGGCATAGCGGCGATAGCTTTCGGTATGGGAATCAATGGTCTGCGACCGGTCGTGGAGATACAGTTCGCCGACTACATCTTCCCAGCATACGATCAGATCGTCAACGAGATGGCCAAGGTAAGGCACCGCTCCGGAGGAGAGTACTGGACTCCCGTGACCATCAGGACACCCGCGGGCGGGGGCATTCGTGGTGGGCATCACCACTCCCAGTCTCCCGAATCCCAGTTCACACACACACCAGGGCTCAAGGTGGTGTACTGCTCTACGCCATACAATGCCAAGGGCTTGCTTATCAGTGCGATAGAATGCAACGACCCAGTGGTCTTCTTCGAGCCTAAGAGGTGTTACAGGGGCCCGTTCTACGGCGACCCCCACAATGTCCCCACTTGGACTGACCACCCCGAGGCTGAAGTCCCAGAGGCACCCTACAGAATCCCACTGGGGCAAGCCCGTCTTGTCAGAGGGGGCAGTGACTGCACTGTAATCGCTTGGGGGGCAATGGTACACGTCTGCGAGCAGGGGATCAAAGATAGCGGCGTCTCATGCGACTTGATTGACCTCCAGACGCTATTACCCTGGGATAGAGAGGCAATAGTGGGCTCCGTGCAGAAAACCGGTAGATGCGTGATTGTCCACGAGGCCCCTAAGACGAGTGGTTTCGGAGCAGAGATGGTGGCTTCCATCCAAGAGCGCTGCTTCTATCACTTAGAGAGCCCAATCGAGAGAGTCACTGGCTGGGACACCCCATTCCCCCACACAACTGAATGGGATTACATGCCGGGACCGGGTCGTATCGCAAAGGCGATACATAGGGTCATGGAGGAATGAGAGTGGCGAAGTACGTCTTCAAACTGCCTGACATCGGTGAAGGCGTCGTTGAGGGCGAGGTCGTTCAGTGGCACGTGGGCATTGGTGACACTGTCATCGAGGATGCGCCGATCGTGGTTTTAATGACAGACAAGGCCACTGTGACCATCCCCTCCCCGACCAGTGGCGTTGTTTCTTCAGTCAGCGGGGAAGTAGGTGACATGATCGCCGTTGGATCGATGCTCGTCGAGTTCGATGCCGAAGGAGTCTCGAAGACCGTTGCAGACATAGAGCCCGTTCCCGAATCGGGCGCCGCCCACGAGCCTGAGTCAGCCCCCACCCCAGCCGCCAAGCCCACACCCGCACCCACATCCATCCCCGCACCCATACCGAAGCCAGCACCCCCTCCTGCGGCACCACCGATTACGACTGCTGCAAAGAGGACGGATGGGAGGGCACTGGCAAGCCCAGCCGTTCGCAAGCGAGCCCTAGAGGCGGGAGTGGAGCTGGGCGTGGTCAGTGGGAGTGGCCCTGCCGGGCGCATCAGGCACGCTGACTTGGACGCGTTCATCGCTGCCGGAGGAGATGTTCTTGGAGCAGCGCCGGCTGCCTTCTCCACCAGTCGTACCGGCGTCACCGAGGTGAAAGTGGTCGGACTTCGACGTAAGATTGCCGAGCAGATGGTCAAGAGCAAGTCGTCAATACCTCACTTCTCGTTTTTCGAAGAGGTCGATGTAACTGAGCTCGAGGAGCTTCGCCAGACGCTGAACTCCAACAGGCAAGACGGCCAGCCCAAACTGACATTCCTTCCATTCATCATGCTCGCCCTCGCTAAAATAATGCCTGAGCACCCCGAGTGCAATGCACACTTCCACGATGGCGAGGGGGTCGTTCATCGCCACGCTGCAGTTCACATCGGCATTGCAACGCAAACCGAGCGTGGGCTATACGTACCTGTGGTCAAGCACGTCGAGGCCATGGATTCGTGGCAGGCCGCCTCCGAGCTCCTAAGGGCCTCACAAGCGGCCCGTGATGGGTCTGCCAGTCTAGATGACCTCACAGGATCGACCTTTACAATCACCAGCTTGGGCCGTGAGGGCGGCCTCGGAGCCACTCCCATCATCAACCACCCCGAAGTTGCGATTCTCGGAGTGCACAAGGCACGTGAGATGCCTGTGGTTCGAGGCGGGCACATAGTCGTCAGGCGCATCATGAACCTCTCTAGCTCCTTCGACCATAGGGTGGTCGATGGTGCCGACGGAGCTCGTCTGGTTCAGCATCTCAAGCGAATGCTCGAGCACCCGGCAATGATCTTCATGTGAGGTCCGCTATGGCAGAGACTCGGAAGTGCCAATTGCTCGTCATCGGTGCCGGCCCAGGTGGATACGTCACAGGGATACGAGCCGGACAACTAGGGCTGGACACGATCGTAGTCGAGGGCGATAGGGCCGGAGGCACCTGCCTGATCAGGGGCTGCATCCCTAGCAAGGCGATTATTCATGCAGCCGATCGCTTCGAGGCACTGCGCCAGCACTCTACAGAAGGAGGGCACATGGGCCTGTCAATAGACGGTGGGCCAGAGGTCGACATGTCCGCCCTCGTCTCATGGAAGGATACTATCGTGGACAAGCTCAACAAGGGCGTGGAAGGGCTTCTAAAGGCGGCAGGCGTTGAATTGTTGAATGGTTGGGCCACATTCTCCGGACCTAAGCACTGTACCGTGGAGACTTCCGAGGGCCCCGTGGGGATAGAGGCCGAGAACGTCGTCATCGCGACTGGATCGAGTCACATAGACCTTCCATTCATGCCGTGTGACGAGGAGTTCGTGCTCTCGTCCACTGGCGCTCTAGATCTCAGCAGGCTACCCAAGAAGGCCGCGATTGTCGGAGGAGGGTATATTGGCCTAGAACTGGGTTGCGCCTTGACGAAACTAGGGACTGAGGTCACCGTTGTGGAGGGTCTGGACAGTATTCTGGCGATCTTCGACAAGGAATTGCGAAGGCCATTGGAAATTTGGCTCAAGAGACACGGAGTTACCGTTCACACCAACGCGCTTGCTCGCGGGATCGAGATCAAGGGTAAGGGAGCATCCCGCAAGGTTGAGTTGATGTTCGAGAAGGAAGGAGAGGAGGAGTCGATCAAGGTCGATAATGTCCTAGTAACAGTAGGTCGAAGACCCAATACCAAGGGCTGGGGATTGGAGAATATGGGTGTCAGGATGGATGCATCAGGGCGTTTCATCAGAATAGACAGCCAATGCCAGACCAACGTCCCCGGAGTCTTTGCGATCGGTGATGTATCAGGAGAACCTATGCTGGCCCACAGGGCTAGTGCACAGGGGGAAATGGTCGCTGAGATCATCGCTGGCCATCCTAGGGAGTTCGACAAGGTGGCCATTCCTGCAATAGTTTTCACAGAGCCCGAGATAGTCTCTGTGGGACTCACCCCCAGCGAGGCAGAAGAACGAGGAGAGAAGATCGTCGTCGGCAAGTTCCCACTCGTGGCCAGTGGCCGCGCACTGACTCTGGAGGCAGATAGGACAGGGGGTTTCGTCCGCGTCACTGCGCGCGAGTCCGACCATGTGATTCTTGGCGTTCAAGCAGTAGGGAGTCACGTGGCAGAACTGCACGGTGAGTTCGTCCTCGCACTCGAGATGGGAGCTCTGCTCGAGGACGTCGCAGGCACCGTGCACGCTCACCCCACCATTACAGAGGCGTTCCACGAGAGCGTTCTGAAAACCCTAGGTCATGCGATTCACACCACCTGAGGCGAGCGGATGGGTCAAATCACTGTGCTTCGAGCAGGCGTGGTCGAGCATCGTTTAATGGCCGAGGTAATGAAGGAGATGCAGCAGCAGAGAATTGATGGCAATATTTCCGATACCCTGATTCTGGTCGAGCATCCTGAGGTGGTAACAGTCGGCCCCAAGGCGGTGCGGGAAGGCGTCGTAGTGGAGGGTTACCCGACCTCGCTAACCGATAGGGGCGGGGGTATCACCTGGCACGGACCGGGGCAGTTGGTCGTTTATCCGATCATCAAATGGATCATCGAGGAGCAGAGCGTCCGGGGGATAATCGGCAGGCTCGAGGACTGGGCAATTAGTGCCTTTTCCGACTGTGGCATAGAGGCTTACAAGGACCACTCGATGCAAGGAGCATGGGTCGACGGACACAAGATATGCTCAATCGGGCTATCATTCCTTCACTGGGTCAGCCGCCACGGCATGTCCATCAACATCCAGACCCCGGGCACCCGCGTAGAGGACCTCAAGGGATGCGGCATGAGGGCTGGCGTGCACACCAGCCTCGCTCAACTGGGCTACACCCACGACCCCACGGGCAGGGCTCTGGACATGACACGCATCGAGGAGGCATTGCTCGGCACATGCGAACAACACCTCGGACGCGCACCCCTGGATCCCATCGAATGGAGCCCGGAGATGCCCGCATGAGTCGACCTCGCAAAGGCGAATTAGCGCATCACTGGACGCTGGATCCCGAGACGTGCTTTCTGAATCATGGCTCCTTCGGGGCAACGCCGACTGTCGTCCTCGAGGAGCAGAGCGGTCTGAGGGCTCAAATCGAAAGGGAACCGGTCCGGTTCATCGAGAGGGACTACCTCGGACTGTGGAACCGTGCGCGATCAGCCCTCTCCGAGTTCCTCAATGCCGATCTCGATGGCATGACCTTCGTCACAAACGCGACAGCAGGGGTGAATACCGTTCTGCGAAGCCTCGATCTTGCGGAAGGGGACGAGATCATCGTTCCAGATCATTCCTACCAGGCCTGCTGGAACGCCGTCGACTTCGTCACCGAGAAATCAGGTGCGAAGACGGTTGTCGTGAAGATTCCGTTCAGGGTCGGGGGAACGCAGGAGGTAATCGACATCGTTATGGGTGCTGTGACGGACAGGACGGTCCTAGCACTGATTGACACTGTGACCAGCCCTACTGGCATGAGGATGCCTTTCGAGGAGTTGGTCGTCCAATTGCAATCCAGAGGGGTCGATGTCCTTCTCGACGCTGCCCATGGCCCTGGCATCGTCCCCCTCGATCTTACCGAACTCGATGTGGCGTACTGCACCGGCAACTGCCACAAGTGGCTGTGCACCCCCAAAGGCTCGGCCTTCCTGCACATTCGCAAGGACCGCAAGGGCCTCGTTCGTCCGTTGAGCATCAGTCACGGTGCTTCGCACGTGGGTGATGCGCAGGAGATATTCGAGTTCGAGTTCGCATGGCCCGGGACTCATGACCCGACGCCGTGGCTGTGCATCCCGAAGGCGATCGAGTACATTGGGAGTCTCACAGAAGGTGGCTGGCCCGAAATCATGGAGAGGAACCACGCTCTGACCGTTGAGGGGCGGAGGATAATCTGCGATGCACTGGGAACCACCGCCCCATTCCCGGACTCGATGGTCTCTGCGCTCGCAGCAATCGAGATGCCGGCCGATGGAGAGGTCGGGGCCATCGGCCTCGAGGGAGATCCATTCCACAATCACCTCCTTGACAAATACGGAATTCAGGTCCCGGTCTTCCCATGGCGCCATCACGACGTCAGGTACCTCCGCATCTCGGCCCAGTTGTACAACCACATAGACGAGTATCGGTATCTGGCCCATGCTCTCAAGGAGAGCGTGTGAGGGCGTGGAATCATTGAAGCGGGAATGCTTGGAGGGCAAATCATGCCAGAGGCTGTCGTGGCAATCACAGGGGCTTCGGGCGCACGCTATGGCGTCAGGCTGATTGAAGCGCTGGCAGAAGCCGGTTGGGAGATGAGGCTGATAGTGACGCGCGAAGGCGCGATTAATCTCGACCTCGAATGCGGGATCACTCCGAATGACCTCTCTTCCAGATTCGGCTTCGCATTAGAGGACAATGACAATCTGGCTGCTATTTCGGCCTCGGGCTCCGCTCGGTTCGATGCATATGTGGTCTGTCCGGCCAGCGGCACTACGATCGGCAAGATCGCTGCGGGAATTAGTGACAATCTGGTGACCAGGAGTGCCTTAGTGGCCATGAAGGAGCGACGCAAGCTCATCCTAGTTCCACGTGAGACTCCTTACTCGACCCCTCACCTCAAGGCGATGGCCAACCTCTCCGAGTGGGGAGTGGTAATCCTGCCTGCAAGTCCCGGATTCTACCACTCGCCGTCCACGATCGAAGAACTCGTTGACTTCGTAGTGTCTAGGATCCTCGACCAGATGGGCGTGGAGAACCGCCTTAGCGAGCGTTGGTCCGGCGAAGAGGTAGACGTCGGCTGAATGACGTCCGACTGGCACCTATCTGGCATGGGTTCAAGAACGACCCGGAAGCGCTCGGCAACGGTGATTGCGTGAGTCAGTGGGGCTCCAGAACCGTCGACGAGCTCAAGCAGGAGTTGCGTTCTAGAGGGATGCCGGTATCTGGCAAGAAGTCTGAGTTGATCGAGCGATTGGAGCTTGCAGGCTCGGATTCATCCGTCCTCGATGCGGAAATCGTCATCGAAGACGCGTTCTCCTCGTCTACGGTTATGAGCCGCCTCAAGGAGGGTCCCGCAACCGTCATTTCACGAGCAAAGGAGTTACCGGTTGCCACAGTGGTGGTCGCTGTGCTACTGGTAGTCGGAGTTACCGGTGGGGCCTTGCTCTTCGCCGATGACCTCGTGGAGTGGATTCAAGGTGAGCCAGACTACGTCCTGATCGACTTCGACAGCAACCAGACCAGGGCGTATGCTGAGGAGCTCGTAAGCCTCGGCCACCCCCAATGGCAAGGCAGGCTGTCCGGAACGGTAGAGGAGGAGAACACGGCCCAGTCTATCAAGCTCAATTTCTCTAGCAGCGGTATGCCAGCGACGCTTGAGACGTTTGAGGTCCCCCTATTCTACATGGGTAACGAATTCGAAATCATGATCTGCTCACCTGGGGGCATCGGCAACATACTCGGCGGCCCGACCCCGTGCTCTGTGGCCGATGTGAACAGGGACGAGACTGAGTTCACCCACAGAGTGGATTATGTGGTCCAGGGATACAGTGGCGACGTCGACATAGTCGCTAGCAGCGATGTCAACGTGGTCGATCTGGGAAAGGGCAACGAGTCCGCTGACTGGGGGTCCGCGGCCAACGGCATAGGGCTCGTGTGGCTGATGGACGAGCATGATGGCCAGCCTGCCACTGAGAGTAACACGGTACTTCTTCTCAGGGCCCAAGAGAACAGCCTGAGAGGTCTGATTACCGTAAACGCTAGACAGAACTGCGACGAATTGGTGACCGACGATTGTGTGCCCTACTTCAAGTCATCAGACATCACACAGTTCGATGAGAAGCCCTATGATATTGGATTCGTCATGGTATCGAAGAGCGTTGGCGAGATGATCACAGATCAGGTCATCAATGGCGAGGACATGCTTCAATTCGTTATTGAGGTGGACAACCAGGTGAACGTCAATGTCCACGTGCCGTGCGGGATAATCGAAGGCGAGTCTGATTCGCTGATAATCATCGGAGCCCATCACGATACGGTGTACAACGGTCAAGGAGCTGTCGATAATACAGCTGGTACTGCCACCGTACAGGAGATGGCTCGGCAATTCGGCATTCTCCACTCAGAACTCGGCCAGCCCAAGCACACTATCTATTTCTGCACCTGGGGTGGTGAGGAGGAGGGGCTTTGGGGCTCATCGGAGTGGGTCAAGAAGCACCAGAGCACGCTCAGGGATAACCTGAGACTGTACGTCAATCTCGACATGAACCACGTCGATGCCCAGAGGAACTCGGGACTGACCCTTCAGGGCAACAGCCCTAGTGATGTCAGTCGAATCGAGGGTCTGGTCACTGCCTTCACAAAGTCCTACCCTGATCTCGCGTCCAAATACGACATCAGCGTCAGGCTGCTGGATTCGATAGAGATGCCATACAACTCTGACCACGCCCCATTCGTATACGGCCTCGACGAGGGTGACGAGGGGCAGAAGCACTACGGCAAGGCCATGATGTGCTATGGATCCGGTTCCGAGGAGTACCACACGTACCTCGACAGTATGGATCGCTTCAACGAGGAGAGTCTGGTCGTTTCCGGGATAATCTACGGCTCTTTGGTGCGCTACCTAGCATGGGGCTAGGGCTGGCTCTCGCAGTAGGCTCACACCCTACCAAATAGTCCTCACGATGGCCATCGCCATATCGTGTGCCATCAACGTGAAGTCTGGTGCCGCTTCGGCTAAGGGCAGCATGGGACAGTTGGTTGGTCTTTGCTTTCAACCATGCTCATGTAATGCGGGATTGGCATGAAGGAGTTAGTTTCCATTGCCGATTGGGCGGAGGCAATGTCCAGAGAGAGGGTTCTGATCATGGTTTCCAAGAGTGACTGCGACGAGTGTGAGGCGGCACTGGCTGGCATTTCCTATCTTGATGAAGAAGACGTCTGCATTCTATCTCTAGACAATCCCGAGGCATTTCTGCTGAAGGACGAACTTGGGTGGTTGGAGATGGAAGTCGACGTGGTCCCTTTCTGGAGGCTCTTCGTTGGAGGCGAGGTTGGCGGAACCGTTCGTGGCCCGAACCTCGAACGCGTCAGGTCGATGCTTTCCGAGTCGGACTAGTCACATCCTCTGCGGAACCTCGATTCCAAGCAGTCCCAGACCGAGTTCCAGCTCCCTAGCTGTCAGGTCGCACAGGGCAAGCCTGCTGTGAACCGTGCCCTCTTCCTCGGCCGAGAGCACTGGGCATGCCTCGTAGAACGAGGCGAAGGCCGAAGCGATCGAATGCAGATGGGCGCAGAGCCTATGCGGAATGTATGCATGGGTGGACTCATCCACTACCGCTGGGAAGTCAGTTAGTCGGCGAGCCAGTAGGCACTCCTCAGGGAGGGAACAGGAGATTTCCGATTCGCTCAGAGAACCACGGTCCCCGCCCCACTTGCGGAAGATGCTGCAAATCCTAGCATGGGCGTATTGCAGATAAGGAGCCGTGTCGCCGTCAAAGGAGAGCATCCGCTCCCAATCAAAGACGTAGTCCTTGGTCCGCTCGGTCGAAAGGTCGGCGTACTTCACCGCGCCGATACCGACGATTCGCGCCACGCGCTCTCGCTGCTCTCCCTGAAGGTCAGGGTTCTTCTCCTCGATAGCCGCCCTTGCCCTCGTAACAGCCTCAGCAAGAAGGTCGAAGAGTTTGATCACATCTCCCTCGCGACTCTTCAGAACCTTGCCATCGGCATCCATCACAGAGCCGAAGTTAACATGTACGGCATTATGGCCATCATCCATGAATCCCGCCTGCCTAGCTACTTGGAAAACCATCTCGAAGTGCTGCTTCTGAGGCGTTCCTACCACATAGAGGAAGGAGTCGCACTTGAGGCGCTCGACGCGGTCGATAATGCAAGCGAGGTCGGACGTAGAGTAGTTGTAGCCACCATCGGCCTTCCTGATGATCATCGGGAGGGGTTCGCCTTCACGATTCACCCATCCACCCGGATAGGCGACATCAGCCCCCTCGCTGTGCTCGAGGATGCCTGCATCGCCCAGACGATCGACCACCACTGGCAGGAGGTCCTGATACCTCGACTCGCCCATTATGTCGTCGTCAGTCAATAGGACACCCAGCATCGAGTAGACCTCGTTGAAGTATCGCATTGATTCGTCAACGAGGACGCGCCACAGGCGCAATGTCTCCTCGTCACCACCTTGGAGCAACACCACACGCTGCCTTGAGCGTTCGGCGAACTCCTCCTCAGTGACGAACTTGGCACGGGCTTGCTTGTAGAAGGAGTCGAGGTCACCGACCCCCAACTCGTTGGCCGCCTCGGCCTCCCCGAGGTCGAGCAGGTGTTCAATCAGCATGCCAAACGGCGTTCCCCAGTCACCGACGTGGTTCTCCCGGTGCACGAGGTGACCCCTGAACTCAAGCATCCTGACTATGGCATCGCCAATCACAGTAGAACGGAGGTGGCCGACGTGCATCTCCTTGGCCACGTTGGGTGCTGAATAGTCGACTGCATAGGTTCGACACTCTTCGAGGCCTATTCCCAGTCGTGGATCCGGCATCATTGCCTCAATGCGTCTAGAGAGCCAGGACGGTTGTGCTCGGAGATTGACGAAACCACTGACTGAAGAGGCATCGGCGATTCCATCCAAGGCACCTCCAATCAGGCTGACGACCTCGTCAGCGATTTCGGATGGAGATCTTCTGAGAGTCTTGGAAAGCGCGTGGCACGGTAGAGCAGCATCCCCGTGGTCCTCCACCGTTGAGCGCCCTAACAATGGAGTCCAGACTGACTCGTCAACGCCCATTTTCGACATGGCCTCGGCCAAGGGAGGGCGAGCATCCTCAATCAGGTTCCTCATCTTCACAGCCTCATGCGATAGGATACCTCAACAGGGCAGCGATCCCTCCGAATGCCGTGTTCAGGGTATCTCCCTCCTCAGTGTCGAGGGAGATGAGTCTTACTTCGGCCGAGGTATGCCCTGCGAGGATTGACATCTCGTCGATCAGCTCCATGGTTCTGTCAGAGTCCTCGTGAACGTTGTCAGATTTGCATTCAGGGCAATCGGGAGTTTCCGAGAGGTTGTTCTGAGTCGCCTCCCACTCGTGTTTGCAAACCTTGCACAGCCACACGACACGTCTCTTACTCAGGGACTCCGATAGCAGCAGGGTAGCCACTGCTCCCTGTTTGAGGGCAGATCTCACCATTGCCTCACCGTAGGTTGCCTTGGGGACGCTCTGCATCACCTCACGCAGGAACTCGTCTACTAGGGTGCGTTCGCGATCGAGCTCAATTTGATCCATCATCGAGCCAGCCCTTTGGATCAACTCCCTCAGGCCACTCTCGTTAGAGTATCCGACATCGAAGAATGGCTCCGTGATGAGCTTCTTGATTTCGTGATGGAAGTAGTCATGCTTGACCACGTAGTCCTTGGTTGCTCCCGGTCCCCCGATAATGATGCCCCTCAGGTCCTGGATCATAGGCAGCCAGTAGTTGCAGGCCCTCTCTGTCGCCTTCTTGAAGAACTTGTGAGCAGCTTCCTCTATGAGTCGCTCGAAGCGTTGCGCCGATTGTCCACCCCGTCCGTGCTTGGAAGGGACCAGCGAAGTGATGTGCTCTTGGCAGTGGAGGCGCTTGCCCGAAGCCAAACCATAGGCGGCCTCGGAGCGATCGATGACGAAGAGCCCGTACGAGGTTCGATCGATGAGCATCTCCTCGAGCTGACTGATCTCAAATGAGGAGTCGCACCTGTACCTGAATGAGGAGAAGGGCTCGGGGGGGTCGTCTATGACGGTGGTGACAAGCCTAGTCTTGTTATTGCCAACTATAACGTGACCGACGAAGATGGCAATGCCACCCTCGCCCGGGGTCTTGTAGCGGTTAATGGTGGAAACGGCTGATTCGAGGGCGTCGGACACGTGCTTCCTAGTAGACTTCGACTTGATGTTGGCAGCCTGGCCGGCCTCTTGACCCAGTTGCTGCCTAACATCACTGATCATGCGATCAGGGGGTATGACCACCGTGACGAGTTCGGTGCCCATCCCCCTCATCTCGGAGAGTTCCTTGACAGCCTTCTTCAGGCGGAGCCTCCGCTGCTGCTGCGCGAGCTCCTCGGACATGTCGTTCCTCCGTGAATTGCCGCAATGGGCGGCATTTCAACCCTTCAGCGCGTCTTGAGCGTAGGCATTGAAAGGCAGGGGGTCCACCAAGGGTCGATGGCGACCGTGGTCGTGGCTTTGGGTGGTAGCCTGCTGCGTCCCGAGGTCGAGGAGCGTCACGATTGGCTCTTAGAGCTGGTTTCCATAGTGAGAGACCGTGTAGCCGTTGGTGACCGCTTGGGCCTAGTGGTCGGCGGCGGCGCTCCGGCGAGGGAGGGAATTGAACTGGCAAGCCCCATTATCGATGACGTCGACCATTTGGACAAGATTGGAATCGCTGCAACCCGCCTGAACGCCACCATCATCAGAGAGGCGCTGGCCGATGGGGGCATACCTGTCTCGGGCTCGATCCCCCATAGCGTGAACGAGGCCGTCGAGGCCCTACTCAGTCGCAAGGTGATTGTGATGGGGGGCACCGTTCCCGGTCACACTACCGACGCGGTCGCAATTCGATTGGCCATAAGTGGTGGGGCTGGCAAGTGCGTCATCGCCACCAATGTCGCGAAAGTCCATGAGCAGGACCCAAATGAGAATCCCGAGGCTGAGGCCTTCGACAGACTCACGTTGGAGCAGTTGCAATCAATCGTCGGACCGGCGAAGCATGCCAAGGCAGGGGGCTCGCAAGTGGTAGACCCCATTGGCGTGGGAGAAGCCGTGAGGCATGGCCTCCCCTTGGACATCCTAGATGGAAGAAAACCGCAGAATATCCGCTCGGCCCTCGAGGGCGGTGACTTTGGCGGAACCGTAGTGGCCGGGTGATATGTTGAGTCGCAAGGAAACCATCCTCAAGGCTGCGCGGAGGACGGCTCAGGAGGCACGTGCAGCAGCCTCACGCAGGAGGGACGCTCCTTCTAGCAGGCAGGCCGAATCAGGAGTCAGGTCGCACAGGCACTGCGTGGTATGTTGGACACCCATCCCCCTCGACAACGACCCCCCCATCTGTGACAAGGACGATTGCGCCACTATGCAGGAAAAGAAGGAGAGATCCAGACGCAGGCTGACCTTCATGATGTACCTCTTCCCGGCCATCGCTGTGTTCTTCGTGATTCTCGAAGTCTTGGGGCCGTCAGGTTGAATCGGTAGGGCACTTAGAGGATGATGTCATGATGGTCAGGATAATGTCCCTTCTTCCCGGCATAGTCGGTCTTGCCTGTGCGATCGTTCTCATTGCCAGTTTAGTAGGCTACTACCCCGATGAATCGCGCATGGAGATCCCTATCGTCCCGTGCTCAGACGACGATGCAGTAGGTTGCCAAGTGGGGATGACTGGTGAGGACCTCTCAGTGCCACCCGCGTTCATGCTGCTCGATATCGATCTCGAGGTCGAATGGGAGGAGCCGGGGAGGAGTTGGCTGGCCGTGGTTGACGCTGCCGCTGCCGACGAGTGCCCGCCCGACTCGAATGGCCTCACGGCCTGCACAGAGGAGGACTTGGCAGAGTACATCGTCACGGGTGGATCGGACGCTGACGGTTCGCTGATCTTCGAAGTTGGCCCTGGAGGCTATCGGTTCATCACCGCCGGCAAGGACGGATCTACCCTCGACACGCAATTGGTGGTGCTGAGCACCTCGGTTCACCTGAACAACTACTTCGAGATAGCGCTTGCCATCGTAACCGTGCTGCTCTTAGCCGGAGCTGGTGAGATGGCTTTCCCAGTGCGAGTTCTGTGGAAGCGCTTCAGGGATGCCTAGGGTTGGGGTTCAGCATCCTTGAAGAACCTCATCTCAGTGGACCGAACATGACGGGTATGGCGTGTCCTAATTGCGGTTCTTCCATTGAAGTCGACAAGGATAGGGGACTTTCCCCTTCCTACGGGGGCTATGACCTGTACTGCGTGGTTTGCGGTCATGTTTGGCACATTGATTGATTTGACCTATGCAATACGACCATGCTTCTCATCATTGCGCGGCCAATTCTCGGGAAGCTTGAGTGGATCTAGAATCTCGTCGGCGGCGATGATCTCGATGAGTTGCGCCCTCAACTCCTCCAAGCCCTCCCCAGTCTCTGCGCTGATTCGCATTTCGTCGCTCCCTGCTGTGGACTCGAGGAGGTCGGATTTACTGCTAACCACGATGATGGGCCTCTCTGAGATGAGTTCGCGAACCTCACCGAGCAGGTTCTCCTGCTCCGAGACAGGAGTTGTGGAGCTTTGCGAGAGATCGACTAGGAAGACCAGTGCGTCGCCCAGATGCTCGAGAGCCGCAATCGCCTGCATCTCGATCGGGTTCCTCTCGGCCATAGGCCTGTCCAACAGACCGGGCGTATCGACCATCTGGTAGGACCGCCTGCGGTGAACGAAGTGCCCCAGATGCAGTTGCTTGGTGGTGAATGGGTAGGATGCCACTTCGGGCTCACCACTGGAGAGGGCGCTGATCAGTGCGGACTTGCCCACGTTGGGGGAGCCTGCGACGACGATACACGGCTCCGTGGGATCGATTGCCGGTAGTTTGCGAAGGGCGTTCCTAGCCTCTCCCAACCACAAAACCTGGGGGGATATCTGATCGATGATCGAGGAGAGTCGACCATAGGCGTGACGCCTGGCCTTGTGGAAGCCATCGATGTCCCTGAGCCTGAGGATCTTCCTCTGGGCCTCCCCGGCGATGCGATGGGACTGCTCTGCGGCCCATTGTAGGGCAGCCAAGTTTCTTCTGTACTCATCACACCCAACGGCGGCGTCGACCAGAGCACGATCGAACTCAGTGAGGGCATTGAGGCTGGGCCATCGGCCGACATAGGAAGTCAACGTCTTAGCGATGACGTCGGAAGCGGATTGAACCATCCTGTTCATCTGCTTCCGGACCCGATGGTACTTGTCCGGATCCTCGACCAGATCAGCTAGGTTTCTCGCCCTCCCGAAGGCCTTGTCGAGGATCTCCTGTGGATAGAGAACCGTTGGGATGCCACGCCATTCAACCGATGCCATTGGCTTGCCTCCCTCATCGCCGCCACGGCATCGCACTTCAAGGCATTAGTCAAGTCCAAAACCGTCAGAACGGCTAGTAGAACCCGTTTCTTTTTCTATGACGACACGAGCGTCGAAGCGTGACAGATGAACGTAGGGGGAGGCGGGTCGAGGACCTGCCAGATTGGGCGAGGCGCTTGTATGAGGAATATGGCTCTCCAGAACTAGAAGGGCTCGGAGATGTGTTCCACGGTCCGCTGATGGACCGCAAGTCGGGCCTCAGGAAGGATGATCTTATCGAGGTCCTTCTAGACATAAGGATGCTGCCTGAGGACCGCGAGCCATGGGTCAGGGGAATGCTGATTGGTACCACACGAAACGCCATCGAGATCCTCGACCAGCGCGGCGACTTCCGTTCTGTGGCAAGGGACGTGATCGTCGAGGTCAGACTGATTACACACCTTCGTAGGACCTACATCGAGGATAGGGAGTTGCTGAAGTTCGAGAAGGATGACATGCGCCGCCGCTCGGAGATGCACGAGAAGGCCGAGAAGACCGGTGAGGGCTACGAAAGCAGCCTATGGGGCTGATGGGATGGTCTGCAGACCCGCCATGCCGTCTTCAAGCTCAGATGAAGGAGGCGAGCTATGATCAACTCCCGTAAGACTGGTGGGCTGACAGAGCCTAGTTTCATCCTCGTGACCGAGTTCAAGCGGAATTGAGGTGCTGCGTTGTCCCCAATGACATTCAGGATGCATGTCTTCATCTGCACCAATGAACGTCCAACGGAGCATCCGCGCGGTTGCTGTTCAGCGAAGCGCTCCCTAGACATCATGACCCACCTCAAGCGTGCAGCGCGGGCAGAGGGATTGGATGACGTCAGAATCAACAAATCAGGATGCCTCGGATACTGTGAGCAGGGGCCGTCCTGTGTGATTTATCCCGAGGGGACGTGGTACACACTGCCCGACGACGAGGGGCTGGACAATATCCTCAATCACCTCAAGGGAGGGGAGATTGCGCAGGAATATTCGATGGTGAGAGAATGAAGAAAGTGGTCTATCCCAAGATCGGAGGTCCTGACTCCATCGAGATCGTAGAGGCGAAAGACCCAGTGGCTGGGCCCGGAGAGGTTCGTGTCAGGGTCCACAGGGCGGGAATCAACTTCGCAGACCTCATGATGCGCCAAGGCCTGTACGGTTCCGCACCAGACTTCCCCTTCACCCCCGGGTACGAGGCCTCTGGGGAGGTTCTGGATGTGGGGTCAGGCGTCGAGAGGGTAGCCAAAGGGGATCGGGTAATCGCCATGACCGGGTTTGGGGGGTATGCCGAGAAGATCGTGGTCACCGATGACCGAATAGTCAAGTTGTCCGATTCCATCAGCTTCGACAAGGGTGCGGCCATTCCCGTGGCCTACGGGACCGCCTATCACATGCTCGTCCACCTCGGAAGCCTGTGCCAAGGCGACTCCGTGCTGGTGCACCACGCCGCGGGTGGAGTTGGCACCGCTGCCGCGCAAATCTGTACCGCCTTTGGTGCCTCACTGGTTTTCGGGACTGCATCGGGGCCCAAGCAAGAATTCGTGGAGTCGATGGGGATGCGCTTCATCGATAGGGAGAGAGAGGACTTCGTCGAGGTGTGCAAGCGCATGACCGATGGAGAGGGCGTCCACCAAGCCATCGACCCCGTAGGTGGTAAGCACCTAATGAGGTCTTACAGGGCACTGCGAAACGGTGGGAGGCTGCACGTCTTCGGTGCATCCTCTGCGGTTCCCGGGGAGCGTCGCTCGCTGCTCGCTGCGATGAGGATGTGGCGGAGCACACCGCGCTTTAATCCGCTGAAGATGATGAATTCCAACAAGGCGGTCTTCGGAGTTCACATGGGACGTCTCAAGGACGAACAGGTCTTCAGGGACCACCTCGAGTCCCTATCCAAAATGCTTCTGAAGGGGCAGATAGATCCTGTAATCGACTCGGTCTGGCGCTTCGAGCAAGTCGCTGACGCCCAACGACACATGCATGACCGCAAAAACCGGGGTAAAGTCCTACTCGACTTCTCGTGATCACAGCCCCTCTGGAACGACCATTGTGAGAACCTCACCATTACAGGCGAATTCAATGTCATCGGGGATACTGATTCCCCCAGCACCCCAGGAAGCACTGACGGCCTCTCCAATCACTCCGTAATGATCAGACTCGATCACCGCATTCATCGTTTCCAGATCAGGCCATATGGTGCCCGCGATTATTCTCTCGTCATCTGCGACCAATGCCCCCCTCAAACATCCATTCTGCATAGCGAATTCGAGGAAGTTGTCCTTCCAGGATGTCACCATTTCTTCTGTCACTTCATTACCACCGGTCTTGACGACCCAGTACCTTGCTATTGGCATGAATGGGCCTGAGAATAAATTCGTATAACCATTCCCTATGGATTGCTAATCGAGGAAAAATGGGTCTCGATTAGAGTCGTACAGGACGGGTCGCGCCACAGGCTTGGCACTTCAGTTGGGTTGTGCGGTCCTCCCTGACGAACCTAGTGTCCGGGGCTTTGCACTCGCCGCACAGGATGAAGGTCTTGACATATGAGACGATCTTCTCCTTAATCCGCTTAGGGGGGATGCGTCCCTTCAGCATGATGCGTACCTGTTCCCGACTGCCTGAGGTCCCAAGCTCGTTCAACAGGAACTGGAATACGTGGTTGGAGTCCCTGTCCATCGCATCGACAATATCAGAGAAGTTCCTCAGGATGGTCTGACTGCCTTCAATCATGATATCAGGCTCTGGCATGGTCCAGCGAGAGCGCTCGCTAATGTCCTTGGGAATGCGTTCTCTGGCTCGGTCCAGCAGCGCCTCGTAGTCGGGGGTGCTCACGGCCATGCGACCGGAGGGGCCCTTTTCACCCCACCGGGCGCGAGAGAGTCCTTGCCAACGGTCAAGGACCGCTTCAGTGCCCAACGACACGTGAGTGAGCCGCTTGAGGTCAAGGTCGCGCGGACCCATCCGGACGCGCGGATGCCGACCAAGGGAAGCGTGCATGCAGCAGGCTGGGACCTGTACTCGCTCGAGGATACCGAGGTCCCCTTCCGAGCTAGCGTCAGGCTGCGGACAGGTTTGCACGTTGCAATACCAGTCGGCTACGAGGGACAGGTTAGGGCTCGCTCTTCTCTCGGCTCGAAGGGGCTCATCCTGCCTCACAGCGTCGGTACGATTGACGCGGACTACAGGGGTGAGCTGTTCGTCCTCGTGACCTGGATTGGAGAAGGCAACTCTTACGTGGTCGAGGCGGGAGAGAGGATTGCCCAGTTGCTGATTACCCCCATACCGAAGTCAGCATTCACCGAGGTGAGTCTCGAGGAGCTGGGGGAAACTGCGCGCGGAAAGGGGGGATTCGGTAGCACCGGACGCTTCTGAGTCGTCGCTATAGCCCATAATCCCACAGATTACCCCCGGTGGATTCATAGCATCGCATCGTTGGGGAATGGTGATGCAGTTGAGCGTTGACGAACTCAGGGCCAAGGTCGAGGAGTTTCGTTCCAGTGGGCTTAGCACCCAACAGATCGCCGACGAGCTTTCGCTGTCCCAGACCACCATCCAGTGGCTATCGACCAGTGACTTCGTAATCGAGGACAAGCCATCGGACGTCAAGGTGGGATGGAGATCCATCGCTGTGAAGGGTGAGCGGATTGAAGCGGCGGCATTCATTTTCTGCGACATCATAGAGGAGATGGTCGGGGATGAAATCGACACCATAGTGGGAGTCAGCATCAACGGCATCGCCTTCGCCCAGTCAATCTCCTCCCAACTGAGCCTCGAACTCTCCGTAGTCAGGAGCATCAGCGAGGACCGCAGTGGCCACCTCTCGGAGGTCTATGCCGGTATAGCCGGCAAGCGCGTCGTGGTCGTCGACGACGTTTTCTCAACAGGCACCACCATGAGGAAGACCGCTACCAGTCTGAAGGAGGCTGGGGCGGACGTCAGGCTCTGCTTGGTGCTTGTGAACAAGTCTTGGACTGATGACGTCGATGGCGTTCCACTTCGATCCCTAGTCAGAGCGGCGACAGTCTGAGGCGTGGTCATGCACTGGGCGGATTACACCGCGCAGAGACTGAGTGGACGTGGCGGGGCTCAGGTCGCAGCCTCGGGCATCACGCCTTCGGGTCAATTCCATATCGGGCACCTTCGCGAAATCCTAACTGCTGAGATGATCCACAGGGCCTGCCTAGACGCTGGTCTAGATTCACGCTACCTCTTCATCGTCGACTCCATGGACCCGTTGCGCAGGGTCTACGACTTCCTCTCCTCGGACTACGGACGGTACATTGGTCACCCGTTGGCCTACGTGCCCGCACCGGGCCCCGATGGCGAGCTCGGTGACGGCACCACCAGCTATGCAGAGCACTTCCTAGCCCCATTTATCGATGCCCTGAGGACCATTGGCGTGAAGCCAGAGGTCGTGATGAACCACGAGGCGTACCAAAGCGGTGCCTTCGCCCATAGCATAGACCTCGCCATCCAACACAAGGAGGAAATCAGGGAGCTGATAGAGGAAATCTCCGGCAGGGAGGTCCCAGAGGGGTGGTTTCCCTACAACCCCATCGGCTCCGATGGCAGCCTCGACGGGGTGAGGGTAACTGGTTACGAGCACCCTCGGGTGCATTGGGTGGACGGTCACGGCGTTGAGGGATCCTCGGATATTCGCAAGGGCGAGGGGAAGCTCCCTTGGAGAATCGACTGGGCAGCCAGGTGGGGTATCCACGGTATCACCTGCGAGCCCGCAGGCAAGGACCACGGTGCTGCAGGCGGCAGCTTCGACACGGGGATTCCAATCAGTCACCTGCTCGGGGGAGACCCTCCTGAGAAGATGGTATACGAGTGGATCCAACTAAAGGGGATGGGTCCGATGTCTAGTTCCGCGGGACTCACTATCGGCCCGATGGAGGCACTTGACCTAGTGCCACCCGAGATTCTACGCTACGTGATAGCACGCAGTAAGGTGAACCGTCACATCGACTTCGACACAGGGGCCGCTCTTTTTGAGACCGCTGACGAGTACGAGAGGCTGGTCGCAAACCCCCCCTCGAGCAGCGAAGAGGATATGAGCAAGCGACAGCGAGTGGCCATGGAGACCCAACTAGGAGCCGTCCGCCTGAGTCAGGTCGAGATTGGGGGCGATCCGACGGACTCGGTTGGGGGCGTCTCCTTTCGCCATCTCGCAATGCTCGCACAGATCAAAACTACCGATGAGGGAGTCTGGGAATCCCTCCAACGCTCGGGACATCTCGAGGGCGAGCCCAGCCAGACTCTCTCCGGCAGGCTCGCTCGAATGCGTACTTGGATTGATGGACCGCACTTCCCCGAGGGGGCTAGGATTGTCATCCAGACCGAAGTAGGAGACGAGGCGCGTGCGAACCTGAGTGACGAGCATAGGGGCTTCCTCTCCGAGCTAGCAGGAGCCATCTCCGACAGCGAATGGAGCAATATGGCGATCGACGACTGCATCAGGGGGGTCTCGGACGAGGCTGGAATCGCCAAGCGACAGGCGTATGTTGCTCTATACTGGGTTCTGCTCGACAGGAGCCATGGCCCAAGGGTTGCCTCGATAGTCGCTGAGATGGACAGGGGTGACTTCCTCGCCCTGCTCGAAGATGCATAGCCGATGCAGGGAGGGGCAATCCATTACCGAAGTGAGTCAATGCCCAGTCAATCGAAAAATCTCCCTGACATCGATAGTTTTCCAGAGTCGTGATTTGTGACATTGGGAGGTCGAAAATAAATTGGGGCCCACTGGTGGGGGGTGTGCCCCCTACTGCTCCCAGCCCTTAACCTCGTAGTAGTCCTCGACCAATCGATCGATGTCGATGATCGTGCCCTTGGAAGGGCCGTCGGGGATCGGCTTGCCGACGAAGCGCTCGGGCAGGGTGTCATCCTCCCGAGTCAGCCCTTCCCGCAGGTTGAACTCCCTCTCGACCTGGCTTACGTGGGAGCATACCAACCACAGGTCTTGGGCTGTAATCTCCTTACCAAGCAGGCCCGAATAGGCCTCCGCTGCGAGATCGAAGTCTATCACATCCATTGAGCAGGAGATGTTCTTGCAGACAGTCATGCTGTCCGAGAGGAGGCCCAAGTGCTCTGCATAGTTCACCAAGGCACCCTTCCCCTCCTCCTTTAGGCGGTGGGCGGCGTCGCGGTTGCCGATGCGACGAAGTGCCAACTCCTCGTCACCGGTGAGCTCGATGGTCGGCTCACCTCGATAGTGGTCGCCACCACGTGAGTTCACGGCATTCATCAGCCCGAATCCCTTGATCCCTCGTGGGTCCGCAGAGAAGAGTTCGAGCCCCTTGACCTCGGCGGTGAGCTTTCTGGCCTCAGTACCAAACTTCTGGGCTGCTATCTTCGTCCCCTCGGCAAGAAGGTCGCCGATCCCCTCCCTGTAAGCTATCATCTCGGGCAATTTGAGGAGGGCTTCCTTGGAGCCCCACGAGAGGTCGATGCCATCGCAGTCATCATCTGTGATGATTCCCTCGTGCTTGCATTCCATGAGCCATGCCATGACCTCGCCCGAGCTGATGCAGTCCAATCCCAACCGATTCACCAGATTGGAGACGTGGACTGCCAGCTCAAGGTCAGTGCACCCACACTTCACGGTGAATGCGGCTTGGGCCTCGTACTCTGGGCCCTCCCCCTCGCTATAGCTGGTGTAGTTGTAGCGTGAGCAGTAGACAGTGCAGTTGTAGCACGACTTGGGCTTGACCATGTGGTCTCGACGGAGAGCCCTAGAACCAACCTCCTCCAATCCCTCGAAGAGGGTACTACGATAGTGGTAGGCCGGTAGAACCCCCATGTCAGACAGGGACTCCATGATCCGCGTAGTCCCGTAGAGGCGCCGGGATTCGAACTGCCGATGACCCTCGATTGCCCCCATGAGGTCGTCGCATGCCTTGTCGAAGCGGGCGGGGTCCACCGGGATGACTGGCTTGCTGCCGCGGACGGCGATGGCCTTGAGCTTCTTGGAGCCCATGACAGCACCCATTCCTGTGCGGCCGCAGGCACGCGCCAAGTTGCATGAGATGATAGCGTACTTGACCAGATTCTCACCTGCGGGGCCGATGGTGGCTACCTGCAGGTCGGGGTCGCCATGATCGTCGATTAGCTGCAGGGTCGTTTCGGTAATGTCCATTCCAGCGAGGTGGGACGCATCCCGGAGCTCAATCTGGTCACCGTTGACGTAGAGGTAGACCCAACTCTCAGACGCGCCCGAGAACACGATTTGGTCTATGCCGGCCCAGCGTAACTCGGCAGCGAAGAATCCCCTTGCCCCCGAGTCACCCAGAAAGCCAGTCAGGGGGCTCTTGGCACTGGCGATGAAGCGGCATGTGGCCTGGAGCTTGCTTCCAGTCAGGGGGCCGACTGAGATGCAGAGGAGGTTCTCGGGACCCAATGGGTCGATGCCTGCATCCAACTCCCGGAGAAGGGTGACGCTGTTCCACGTCCGGCCTCCGATGCCGTTCTCCGGAGTTTTGTCCCAGTGAAAGCTTCCTTCGGTGAGGTCGACCCTCAACGCATTTCCTTGGTAGATGCTCATCCGTCCACCCTCACTCCCGAAGCCCATCCCTCTCTGATAGGTTCGGACTCGATGGTCGCGTAGTTAGCTCGTTTCTGCCCTGGCTTGCCATCAAAGCCCATGAATGCCCTCAAGGAGATCTCTACGTCCTCGGTGTTCGATAGGGCCCCAGTCGGGCAGACCTCGACACAAGCGGGGGGCCCGTCACCACAGAGATCACAGAACAGGGGCAGGTCGTCGTGATAGCCGACGGCCCCCACGGGACACGCCTCATAACAGGCTCTGCAATTGATGCAATCATCCTCTTCCAATACAATCTCCCCCCTGGATCCCACTGAGAGGGCTAGAGTCGGACACTCAAGGCACGGCTTCTCCAAGCAACTCAGGCAAGCGATGGCCAGATCTATCCCCGACCCCTCCATCTTCGCCACACGGATGCGTGACAACTCAGAGGAAACACCGACATAATGCCCCGCACTGCAGGACACTTCGCACATCCTGCAGCCCACACAGAGACCGATGTCACAACGTATCACAAGTCTACCTCGTCCACCCCTTTTCCGGCTACGCGTACCGCCTCAAGCATCGACGGGGGGCAACTTTCTCTGGGCGGCTTCGATGAGCTCACCGGGGTACTCGTAGTTGCTGAGCTTCCCCCCATTGAAGTCGATATAGGCCTGGACGTCGAAGTGCCCGTGGCCGGACAGGTTGAACAGGATAGTCTTCTCCTCACCGGTACGAGCGCATTCCATTGCCTCAGTCATCGCAATTGCAACGGCATGAGCCGTTTCGGGAGCCGGTAGGATCCCCTCCGCGCGAGTGAACTGCTGAGCTAGCTCGAACGTGTCCACCTGGGGTATGGAGGTGGCCTCTATGCATCCCAATTCCAGAAGGTGGCTGACCATGGGGGACATCCCGTGGTACCTGAGGCCCCCCGCATGGAGGGGCGGCGGAATGAATGAGGAGCCGAGCGTATGCATCTTGGTGAGGGGGGTCATCATTCCGGTATCCCCGAAATCGAACGCATAGGTTCCTCTGGTCATTGACGGGCATGCGGCGGGCTCGACTGCAATCACTCGGACATCCCCTTCCCCGCGCAGCATCTTGCCGATGAATGGGAAGGCGATGCCAGCGAAGTTGGAACCCCCTCCGGCACAACCTATGACTATGTCCGGGTAGTCCCCTGCCATCTTCATCTGCTCGATACACTCCAAGCCGATGATTGACTGATGAGTCATGACGTGGTTCAGCACGCTTCCGAGGCAGTACTTCGTGTCCGGATCAGTCGCAGCCTGCTCGACTGCTTCGGAGATGGCCATGCCGAGTGATCCGGGAGTATCGGGAGTCTCCCCCAGAACCTGGCGACCGAAGTTGGTCTCCTCGCTCGGACTGGCGTAAATCTCCGCACCGAATGCCTGCATCAGGCCCTTGCGGTACGGCTTCTGATCGAAGCTGATTCGGACCATGAAGACCCTGCACGCGATGTCGAAGAAGGCGCAAGCCATCGCCATTGAGGAGCCCCATTGGCCGGCCCCTGTCTCGGTGGTGATTACCTTGGTTCCTTCGATCTTGTTGTAGTAGGCCTGAGCCACGGCAGTATTCGGCTTGTGAGAGCCCACCGGACTGGTGCCTTCGTACTTGTAGTATATCTTCGCCGGGGTGCCTAGGGCTTTTTCCAGTCGCCGGGCCCTGAAGAGGGGGCACGGCCTCCACTGCTTGTAGACCTCGCGAACCGCCTCTGGAATCTCGATTTCCCTGTCCTGACTGACTTCCTGCATAATCAGCGCCATAGGAAATAACGGGGCTAAATCGGGAGGCCCGATGGGTTGACCTGTGCCTGGGTGGATGACTGGGGGGGCGGGTGTTGGCAGGTCTGCTGCGATATTGTACCAGTGGGTGGGCATCTGGTCTTCAGGCAGTATGTACTTCGTCTGTTCTTCATCAGATGGCATGAGCCCCACAGGGAACTACCAAGATAAAAGAAAGAACCCGAACATATCCGTGTGGTACCGCGTTCAGGCCCGTATTGAAGGGGTTTTCAGAACTGCTCGGACTCGGTGCTGCCGCTCATTGCCAGCGTGCTCGAGGTGCCTCCGCTGATTGCCTTGTAAACCTCGTCGAAGTATCCGGTTCCTACTTCTCGCTGGTGGCGTGTGGCGGTATAGCCTTCGGTCTCTAGGCTGAACTCGTCCTCCTGAAGCTTGACGAAGGCCGTCATGCCATCGGTGGTGTAGGCGTGCGCCAACTCGTACATCGATTTGTTCAGGGCATGGAAGCCCGCCAGAGTGATGAACTGGAACTTGTATCCCAAATCCCCCAGTTCATTCTGGAACTCTGCTATCTGATCGTCATCGAGGTGCTTCTTCCAGTTGAAAGACGGACTGCAGTTGTACGCCAGCATCTTGTCCGGGAACTCAGCGTGGATCGCTGATGCGAACTCGCGCGCCTCGTCGATGCAGGGCGTGCTGGTCTCGCACCAAATCAGGTCGGAGTAGGGGGCATAGGCCAAGCCGCGAGCGATAGCGTGCTTGAGCCCGGGTTCGATTACCATGTAGCCCTCAGCTGTGCGTTCACCGGTGATATGCGCGTGGTCGATGGGATCGATATCGCTTGTGAGCAAGGTGGCTGCGCGTGCATCGGTGCGGGCGATGACCAGGGTCGGGATGCCCATCACGTCAGCGGCCAGTCGCGCTGATTTGAGAGTGCGGACATGGTGGCTGGTGGGGATGAGCACCTTGCCGCCGAGATGTCCGCACTTCTTCTCGCTGGCGAGTTGGTCCTCCCAGTGGACCCCTGCCGCGCCAGCGACTATCATGCCCTTCATCAGCTCAAAGGCATTGAGTGGGCCGCCGAAACCTGCCTCAGCGTCAGCAACTATCGGCACGAACCAGTCACGTGATATCTTTCCCTCTGACCACTCTATCTGATCGGCGCGCATCAGCGTGTTGTTGATGCGCCGTAAGACTGCTGGAACGCTGTTTGCGGGATACAGGGACTGGTCTGGGTACATCTGCTCGGAGAGGTTGTTGTCTGCGGCGACCTGCCAACCCGATAGGTAAATCGCTTTGAGACCGGCTCGCACCATCTGCATCGCCTGGTTTCCGGTGAGCGCGCCCAGAGCGCGAACGAACGACTCGTTCCGTAGGAGTTCCCACAAGCGCTGCGCACCATGGCGAGCTATGGGGTGGTCGAAGGTCATCGAACCGCGCAGACGGACGACATCCATCGCAGTGTGCTCGCGCGTGATGCCCTTCCAACGGGGATTGGTGTCCCAGTCTTCCTGTAGCTCTTCGGCCTGCTTCTCCATTTCCCGTTCGATGTCCATTCTACCATTCCTCTGACGATTCAAAATTATACCAATTCCCGAACATATCCGAAGGAGTTCGCAGACGACTCCTTGACGTGCTTCGGCTCGTGGGGAATGGGGTCGACGGAGGCTCTATCAATTACATACCGCCATCGATGTAGACGCTCATACTTCCACCATCTTGGTTGTGATTAACTGGTATGCGGGGATGGTCAAGAAGGGAGACGGGTCTGGTGATAGGGCAGTCTCAAGGAACAGGTCACACGCCTCATCGAGCATGGTCGTGTGACCAGCGGAGCGTTGAGCGGTGCGTGTCTCCTCGACGAGTTCTTCCACGAGCGCTGCGTCTACGGCCCTCCCATCGGTCAACTGGGCCGAGTGGCGTACCCATTGCCATACCTGATACCTGCTTATCTCAGCCGTCGCAGCATCCTCCATCAGGTTGTTTAGGGCCGCTGCCCCAGTTCCCCAGAGCCACGACTGTGTGTAGCGGATGCCCACATCCACGTTCAGCTTGATGCCATCGGGAGTGATGCTGCCATCAGGGACGCTAAAGTCCTGCAATGGTGTGGGATCGCTGTCAAGCGGAGTCATGTCGGGAGCTGTCGGAATCTGATGGGTCTTGTCAGAGAGGTGAGCGGCGAAGGCGTCGAACGCGACCTCGATCAGGTCGGGGTGGGCGACCCATGTGCCATCGCACCCCATCTCTACCTCTCGCACCTTGTCCGCCTTGACAGCAGCCAGAGCGCGCTCGGTGACCTCTGGGTTGCGCCGATTGGGGATGAAGGCGCTCATGCCTCCCATTGCCGATGCCTGTCTTCGATGGGTGGTCCTCACTAGGCGGCTTTGGTATGCGTCCATGAATCCGACGTCCATCGTCACCTGCCCTCGCTCTGGGAGCACGCGGCTGGGATCGTTCCGTGTGGATTTGATGGCACTGAAGATGTAGTCCCAGCGCCCTGCGTTCAACCCACAGATGTGCTCGCGCAGCGCATGCAGTATCTCGTCCATCTGGAAGACGGCGGGGAATGTCTCGATCAGCACCGTGACCTTGATGCTGGCCCGGGGAATCCCTAGAGCATCCTGTGCGTGGACGAAAACATCATTCCACAGCGATGCCTCCTCGTGATGCTCTAGTTTGGCCAGATAGTACCATGGCCCAGCTCCGCGGGAGAGCTGTTCTGCAGCATTGTGGAAGAAGGTGAGGCCGAAGTCGAAAAGGGAGGCACTGATTGCCTCGCCGTCGACCTCGACGTGTGCCTCGTCAAGATGCCATCCGCGGAAGCGCACCAACAACTTAGTCGAGGCATTTCCAAGTTCGTACGACTTGCCCTTCACAGCATCCTCAAAGGTCAATTCACGGCGGACGGCCCGCATCACGTTGACCTGCCCCCATACCATGTTGGACCATGTCGGGCTAGCCGAGTCCTCGAAATCGGCCATGAAGGCCTGCGCGCCGCTGTTCAGGGCGTTGATCATCATCTTCGCCTCGACGGGCCCGGTGATCTCCACGCGCCGGTCGAGCAGCGGGGCCGGGATAGGGGCGACACTCCACGCACCGGCCCGGATGGCCGCGGTCTCGGGCAGAAACCCGGGAAGATGGCCAGAGTCGAATTCGGCCTGCCTATCCTCTCGGGTGCCGAGCAGAGCGAGTCTGCGGCCGTTAAATCTCCTGTGCAGATCGATGAGGAAGGCCCTCGCCTCAGTAGTAAGGACCATTTCGACAGCCTCGGAATGAGTGCCTAGGACACATAGTGCGCCAGCCTCTGGGACTGAGGCCGCAGCGGGCATGCCAATTGTATCTCAATTAGGTTATTAACCATGATTGCTGCGTTCTTTGACAGTGGTCTTTGAGCGGTTCTGACCAATGAGAATGCCTCTAGCTCATCCATGGGGTCCGCTTCTATGCGAGGCTTCTCCGAAGCGATTAGGGCCTGCTTGAACTCATGGCTCGGTCTTAGACCGAATCAACAAGATTGGATTCCATGACATTGATGCCCCTGCAATGCTGGTTGATTGCGAACATATTCGCCACCAATGATATTCACCTCATTGTCGCCCCCATAATCGTGACCATTAGCACGATGGCATTCATTCGAATTATTCATGTAATGGCCGGAGTGGCATGGTTTGGTGCGGTTGTGACGGTCAATACCGTGTTAATTCCGTACCTGCTTTCAATTGAGATCGGAAATAGAAGGGAGGTGCTCACCACTTTATTTCCCCGGATTTTTCGCTTGGCCTCCGTACTATCCCTTGCCGCAGTTCTGACTGGATCGGCCCTCCTCTACCTGATGATTGGCACGGAAATATCGATCCTGTGGGAATCGCAATGGGGGTTGTACATACTGATTGGTGGAACGTTGGCCACCATTCTCACGGTATTCCATTTCATTATCGAGGAGAGGTTGGAAAAGCCACTAGGGGCGATTCTGGATGATTCGAAAAATAGTGACATCGAGGTTGCAACGAAATTTCTCAGAGTCGTTCCAAGGGTCGGTTTGGTTGTAATTTCCACCGTATTGCTCTTGATGATATTTGCCAGCCATGGATATTACCCATGACTCAGACTTGGGCCAAAGCCCCATCCAAATCAGCGAGGATATCTTGAGCATCCTCGATGCCCACCGAGATGCGCAGCATTCCCTCGGTGATGCCGGAAGCAGCCTTGTCCTCGGCTGAAACTAGCCTATGTGTCATCGATGCCGGGTGTTGCACTAGGGTGTCCACATTGCCCAAACTGACCGCCAATGAGCAGATCTCGAGGCCGTCCATGAATTTGGTCGCTGCCTCATAACCCCCCAGTTCGAAAGAGATCATGGCTCCGAAGTCATCCATCTGACGAACCGCTAACTCGTGCTGGGGATGGCTTTCCAATCCAGGCCAATGGGCCTTCTCGACCTTGGGGTGAGCCTCCAGGTACTCAGCCAGTATTCGCGCATTGGCACAATGCTCCCTCATTCGCAGGGGGAGAGTTTTGAGGCCTATGTTGGTCAACCAGCAGTCCATGGGGCTAGGCACAGCGCCGATGTAGCGAATCAGAGACCCTCCGCCGTTCTCCATGAAGTCGGCATCGGCGCTGACTATCGCCCCCCCAATCACAGTCCCATGCCCGTTGATGTACTTCGTCGTGCTGTGGACTACGACGTCGGCACCTAGGATCAAGGGACGTTGAAGCACGGGGGTGGCGAATGTGTTGTCAACGACGACCTTTGCCCCATGAGCGTGAGCGATCTCGGAGGTTCTAGCGATATCGACAATCGTCATCGTGGGGTTTGCTGGGGATTCCAGAAAGACGACCTTTGTGTTTGGGTGGGCGATCAACTCGGCTTCGAGAAGCTCAGGATCCAGCAATGGAACTCTGCTGCTGGAAATCTGGTATCTCGGCAGGATATCGGTGAATAGGTGGTCGGTTGACCCGTAAAGAGCCAACTGGGCTATGGCATGGTCGCCCGCGCTGGTTAGCCCCAGTACTGCGGCACTCACAGCCCCCATTCCGGATGCGAACAGTTCGGCGGTGACCTGCTCGGGGCCCTCAAAACCATAACCCTCCAAGGCAGCCAGCTTCTTGGCCAAGGATGCCCTGTTGGGATTGTCGACCCTGGAATACACGTAGGCGCCGGATTCCCCGCTCCCCCATGACTCGATGGCTGCGGAATTCTCGAAGACGTAGGTCGAGGTCTGGTGGATGGGTGCTACATGAGCGCCCGAGGGGTCGTGCATCTCCCCTGCGTGAACCGCTTCGGTCGCTAGTTGACATTTCGAGAGATTCTTTTCTTGACTCGCCATTCTTACTCGTTTCATCGGACGTTGCAACGCCATATTATGTTGTGTTGGTGAATCGCGAATCACAATATGGAAGATGCATTGGAATCACTAGGGGCGACTACGCTATTCCTCCCCAACAGAGCCGATGTGAATGGCCCTGCGTGGCATGTACATCTTGACTAGGACTGCATTGACCAAGGCCACCAAGGCTGGTGCGACAGCAGCCCCAGTCATCCCGTCCATGAAAGCCAGCCTCGCGTTCTCGATCAGTTCCAACCCGAGCATGTTGCCGCCCTCCAATAGGTCATGACCGATTCTCATGGCAGCGGGAAACGACTCGGAGACCACACTGGAGTGCTCCTCCAGTCCCTCGGGCACAACCAACTCCCTCTGATAGATCTCATTGAGAGCGCTGCCGACTATGGCGATCCCGAAGGCCCCTCCGACCTCCCGGCTGGCATCGTTGGTCGCACTACCCACGCCGGCCTTGTCTGGGGGTATGGAGTCCATCACCATGGTCGTCGATGGTGCCATTGTGAGCCCCATCCCCAAACCGCACAGGAAGAAAATCAGGAACAGAACGGTGTAATCCGTCCCTATCTCGACGGTCGTGAAGATCAGCATCGCCGTAGCGATCAGGGTGAGTCCGACGGCCACTACGTTGTTGCTCCCGAACCTCGCGCAGAGCCGGTCGCTATTCGCCGCAGCAGGCATCAGGCCCAGCGGCAGAGGCAGGAAGCGCAGGGCCGCCTGGAACGAGGAGTGGCCCCGTACCAATTGGAAGTGGAGCATCTGGGTGAACATGAAGGAGAACATTACGAAGAAGGCCAGACTGATGGCGATTAGGCCCAGTGTGAAACCCTTGTCCCGGAAGAACTCGATGGGCAGCATCGGGTACTCAGTCCGCCTCTCCCACCACACGAACATCATGGTCAGGACCAGCCCCAGAGCCCCGAGGCCCGCGACCTCGTTGCTGGTCCACCCAGCGCTCGGACCCTCGATGATGGCATACAGTATCGAGCCCAGCGCGGCGACGGAGAGCGTGGCGCCGATAGGGTCCATCGGATTCCCCCTCTCGTCACGAGAGTTTGGGACCATTAGCAGGGCCAAGGTCATCGCCAGTGCGATAATCGGGGGGTTGATCCAGAAGACCGCCCTCCAGTCGAAGTTCTCGACCACCCACCCCCCTACCAGAAGGCCGATTGGTGCGCCGATCCCGGCCATGCCCACCCAGACTCCTACTGCCTTGCCCCTCTCTTCGGGCGGGAACACGACTACGATGATAGACAGGGTTGCAGGCATCACCATGGCAGCCCCCAGCCCCATCAACGCCCTTGCACCAATCACATGCTCGGAGGTCGTTGCGTACTGCGCGGTCATCGCGGAAACAAGGCCAACTAGTGACAGTCCGACCATCAACGCGGGCTTTCGCCCGAAGCGATCGCCAACCGCGCCCATCACTAGGAGCATGCCACCGAACACGACCACGTAGGCATCCATGATCCACTGCAGCTCGGTATTGTCCGCATCCAGATCCTTCGCGAGCTCAGGAAGGGCCACATTCACGGTGACGTTGTTCAGCAGCGTAATTACCAGACTCAGACTCATAATACCTAGGATTATCCACCTTCTCTGGTGAATCACCTCTGCATCCACGACCCGTGGAATTCGAAGTCGCTAATAATTAGAAGGTAAGAACCTCCACGTCCCCGCAAATAGGTGCCTTCGGATCAAACGTCACTGGCGTCTTAGGCGGACCACGCCGATAATGACCACGAGGATAACCACCAGGGCGGCGATGTTCGCGACGAGAATCGCCTTGCTGTCAATCAGCAGCCCGTATACAAGCCAAAGAGCCAGTGCAACGGTGATGAGGCCAAAGGTCGGCAGGGAGATTCCCTCGTGCCGCCGATGGACCCACACCTCGCGAATCTGCGGGAACCACGCGATGATGCCCAACGTGCCGGCGACCAACCCGACCGCTTCGACCCACCATGCCGCCATGGCTCGCCCTCAGGCTAGGCCCTCATCAAGCCAGCCCCATTAGGAGCTAAGACTGACGAAGGGGATGAGGCTGTTCTCATTCGAATTCGATTAGTAGGCCGGCCGTTTCGTAGAGGCTCGGGCCGCTGCCTAGGAAGTACACCGAACCGCGACGGTCTCGAGAATCCTCAGGCGTCGAGTTGTTGTCGGTGGCGCAAGAGCCGGTACAGCCATCAGCGAAGGCCACGTACGCGCGTCCCTCGAGGTCGATGTGGAGGTCGTTGAAGTCGAGCAGATTCCGATTGCTGGACTCCCCGATAGTACGACAGTCCCCGCTGTTCAAGCAGATGCTGCCTATCTGGACGGGGTCGGGTGACACCCGCACCGTGTGGAAGACCGGGTCTGGGTCTAGGGCGTTCAGGCTGTAGGTGATGTACAGGTAGTAGCTGACATTGCCAGTCGCGTAGTGCGGATTGCCGTTCCATGCCACATCATCGATGTCGGGAAGGCCCAATTCGCTGGCATTCTCGCTGCCGAGGTATGTAATCGCAATCCGCCCTGGGTCACCGGCATCTATGTGGGGGAAAGTGGTGGAGATTACCTCGATGGGACTCACACGGGTGCTCTCCTGCTCCCATGTCTGGCCTGAGTCCTCGCTGCGCGACATGTAGATCCCGAAGTCAGAGCCGACCCAGATGTGGTAGGCGTTGGACTCGGAGTCAGTTGCCACCTCTGAGTTCTTGCGCGGGTTAGGCGTGCCAACGTCCTCGCCCATCGTCCGCTCCACCCAAGTGAGGCCGTTATCCTTGGAGAACACGATGGTAGGCGTCTCGACCCTAGGAGTCACATAGACGGTGCCGTCGGGAGCGGTGGTGATCGCACCGTGCAGCCCGCCGTTCTCCGTGGCCAGGCCGAAGACCATTCCTCCGACCTCGAAGCTGGCTCCCCCGTCGAAACTGGTGTAGCAGAAGATGCCAGCCCCTTTGTTGTAGCAGAAGTAGACTGCCTGCTCGTATATCGGGTCCATCTGTCCGGGGATGCCGTAGCCATCATCGGTCCACGGGCCCGTGCCCAGCTTGATGTGGTCATTGAGGGGAATCGGGCCGGAGTCATGCGGGTTGCCCAGCCAGTTCACCCCGTCGTCATCGCTCCATGCAATCCAGGTGGTCAAGAGTCCCACCATCTGGACGTCGAACACGCGGTCAGTCACGGGATCGACCCACAGCCACGGATCGCTGGTCGAGGGATGCTGGAATATCGAGTTCATGTGCTCCCATGACTCGCCGTGGTCGCACGAGCGCATGACCTTCTCGAAGGCGGTGAAGAACATGCAGCCGCTCGAGGTGATACCAATGCTGGGCTCGGCTCCGTCCTCCCCTACGTCGCTGAAGACAAAGCTGAGGGGCAGAGGCTGGTGGAGGTCCAATGAGAGGCTCAGGCCATCCGACCCAGTCATGAAGATCCCATCGGGCAGCGAGGGAGGGCCGGGCAGGGGTGGGGTCTGTTCGTCCTGGAGGCAGCCGGAGAATGCAGCCGAAAGCATCAGGGCCCCGACGAGGAGGGCCTTCGTCTGCATGGTGCATCGGCAGAGCCACAGCGCAATTATCTTGCCATGGCCTGCTCCCGATCTCGGGACCCAAGCACCCAATTGGATATTAGGCAGGGCTACGGACCTCTGCCCAGTCCGAGAGCTGTGGTGCCATGGGGTCGATGAGGCAACTGGTGTTCGACAAGTGCCAGGAGGTATTCCCCGGATGGAGGGGGATGGCCATGGACGAGTTCGAGTTTGCCGATCCGAAGGGGTTCTCCACCTTCACCATGGGTGTTCGGGCGAGGCGCGACGCCACACCCGGCGCAGTCCTATATCGCCACTTGGAGGGCAAAGAGAACGCCATCTTGGACTTCCCTTCCGAGAAAGAGGTGTTTCTGGCCCTCGGCCATGAGAATATCGCCGCCCACTGCCATCACTACGATGACGAATGCCGGATTGAGGAATTCTACCACGGGAGTACTCTAACCGCAAGTGAGGTGTTCGAATCGGAGACCCTGAGGAAGATTGCCGGCGAGCTGTACCGCTTTCACCAGCTCACCCCCAGCAACCTGCCTACCAAGACCTTCTTCGAGCTCCTTTACGATAAATGGGGGGGGCAGGCAGAATTCGTCTTGGTGGACCAAAGGCACCGTTTTTCCGCAGAGGAGCAGGCAATGTGCGAGGGGCTCGCAGCGATCTTCAGTGAGGAGACCCTAGCGAAGGTCCAGCGATGCCTGCCCGATTCGAGACCCGTTTTCTGCCATAACGACACATACCACGGGAACGTCATGCGACTGGACTCAGGTGACATCAAGCTCCTTGATTTCGAGTTCTCGTGCCTCAATCACAAGGCCTTTGACTTCTCAAACCTCTTCGCCGAGACCGTCATGCAGCACAACCTGGAAGAGCCCCCTCACTTCTCCATAGGCGAGCCTCAGTTCGGGGATCATGAGATATCGGTATTGATTGGCCACTATCTGGACAATGCCTGCTTCGAGAGCGAAGGGCAGAGGGAGGGGGAGCTCGCAACACTGCTCGATGAGACCAAATCGATGATTATGATGTCCGACTACATGTATGCGATGGCCGCGCTGCCCCTAGCTCTGGAGCCCATCCAAAAAATCCGCTTCATCCCCTACGCCTCCCTGCGATTCGCCAAGTTCCTACGGGCCTATGAGGAGAGATTTGCATAGTCGGCCCACGAGGGACTGCAGACACCTACTGCCTGCCATCCGTGACGAAGCCCTTCCACCCCCTCATGTAATCGACGAAGACCGGGCTGAGGCCGGCATCCAGCAGGTGCTCGGGCGTGAATGGCGGGCGAGCCGGGTCAAAGTCATCGCTGGCGAGCCTGCTGGCCCAGTCAGGGTGTGCTATCGCCACCCTAGCCACGCCGACCAGATCGGCACCCTCCCCCAGGACGAACTCTGCATCCCCCCCGGTCCACACCGAGCCGGTGGAGAGCAGCGGGAACGATGATGGGATGGCCCGGCGAAACCTGCGTGTCAGGGTCCCCGGGTTTTCGGGCTCGTCATCGGCTCCCACGAAGGCGTCCCAGCAGGAGATGTGGATGATATCCACACCCCAGTCGGCCAACATACCGGCCAGTTCGATGCTGTCACTCAAGGAAACCCCGATGCTGGCGATCTGGGGTGATATTCTGACAGATACCAGGAACCTATCCGAGGTCCTGACGCGTATCGCCTCGACTACCTCCCTGAGGAAGAGCGCCCTCCCTGCGAGGTCCCCACCCCACCTGTCGTCCCTTCTATTGGTCTTCGTCCCGAGGAACTGACAGATCAGGTAGCCGTGCGCTCCGTGGACCTCCACGCCGTCGAAGCCGGCCCTCTCGCAGCGTTCTGCCGCCTCGGCGAAGGCATCGACGAGGTCGGAGATCTCGGAGTCCGAGAGCCCCCTAGACTCCTCCTCGACCCCGTGCTCAGTGTTCTCGCTGGCAGACACCGGCTGCTGGCCGGTCAGAGACCTCGGTGCTCTAAGCCCCCCGTGGAAGATTTGGACTAGGCTGAGCGCGCCGCGCTCCCTGATGCCTTCGGCCAGCTCAGTGAGCTTGGGCAACTGATGATCGCCCCACACCCCCATCTCGCCTTCCCAGGACTTCCCGCTGGGGTGGACATGGCTGGCTGCAGTGGTCACGATACCGAATCCCCCTTCGGCGCGCCTGTGCAGCCACCCGATCTCAGCATCCGAGAGAACGCCGTCCAGCCCAGACTGCTTGTTGGTGATGGCGGCCAGAACGGCCCTGTTGCGCAGTTCGAGCCCGGTCCTAGGGAGGATGAAGCCGGTGTTCACGTCCATGGACCAACCCCGGCCCTCGATTTCACGGGAACCGCATTGAACCTCATAGGTAGCCCAACCACCATAGGAGGAAGTAAGCGATTGGGAGCATGGGCAAGCAGTAGAGGAAGAAGAGTCTCAGCCCCTTCCTCCACCAGCTCTTTTCATCCCCTTCGGGAAGGCTGTCTATGACGGCAACGACGAGTTCTTCGATTACCTCCGTATTGCCGACCACGCCACGGTGGAGATGCGCGTGACCCATGAATGCCTCCCTTAATTCGGGCTCTCAGGAGGTGTTCCCATCGGGATCCAACTAGCCTTCGTGCCCGGAGGAGGGGTCCGGAGATTTGAACCGCCGTGAATGGGTTCGGGCGCCGTGGAGCAGTGGGATGTGGTGGTGATTGGCTCGGGGGCCGGTGGCATGACTGCAGCCGTGGCGCTGGCCAACGCCGGCAAGCGCGTCCTTGTGCTGGAACAGCACTACCTACCGGGAGGCTGGACGCACACATTCTCCCTCGAGGGGCATCGTTTCAGCCCCGGGGTGCACTACCTGGGCGGGCTGGAGGAGGGCGGTGACATGCGTGCCATCCTCGAGGGCATCGGAGTGGGCGGCGACATGGAATTCTACGAGCTCAATCCCGACGGTTACGACCACGTCATAGCCGGCGACCAGCGCTTCGACATCCCCAAGGGCTTCGAGAACTTCAAGCAGCGACTGTGCGAGCGCTTCCCCAACGAGCGCAGGGGCATAGAGCGATACTTCTCCTACATGAGGAGAATCGATGACGAGATGTCCAGTAGCAGCAGGATAAGGCCACCCTTGGCATCGCTCAAGGCACTCCTGCTCACCCCGCGCCTCGCGCTCACCGGGCTGCGTCCCATCTCGGATAGGATAGCCAAGTACGTCAGCGACCCCTTCCTTGTCACCATCCTCGAGTCGCGCTCCGGGGATCACGGGGTGAGCCCGGCGCGCGTGCCCGCCGCCGTCCACATCGGAATAGACTCCCACTACTGGGAGGGGGGCTGGTACCCCAAGGGAGGAGGGGGTGCCTTCCCGAAGGCACTCGCTCGCAGGCTCAAGTCCCAAGGCGGACAGATCAGGCTGCGCACGATGGTGGAGGGCGTGCTCATAGAGGAGTCGTCCTCCAGCAGGAAGGCTGTGGGCGTGCGCCTTGCCGACGGCACCGAGATTCCCGCGGACCTGGTGCTCTCCAACGCCGACCCCCACGTAACCTACCGAGAGCTGGTGGGAGACGAGCACCTCTCTGGGGGGCTTCTGCGCCGCTTGGATGGAGTGGAGTACTCGGGCTCCTGCCTGAGCCTTTTCATGGCCACTGACCTCGATCTAGCGGCCATGGGGCTGGATTCGGGCAACTACTGGATCTGCGAGAGGTCTGACGTCGATGCCGTCTACCGCTACGCCGAGGAGCAGCTTGACCTCGGGGCTGCAGGTCCGTTCCCGGGGGGCTTCCTGACTGTGACCACACTCAAGGACCCATCCAAGATGAAGGACGGTATTCACACCATGGAGGCCTTCGCCTTCGTCTCGCACTCCGCCTTCTCCCAGTGGGCAGGAAGCCGGACCGACCAGCGCGAGGAGGGGTACGAGCGCCTCAAGGAGATTCTGACCGGGCGGATGCTGGATATGCTCGAGCCGGTCGTGCCCGGTCTGCGCGACAACCTCCTGCTGTGCGACCTAGGCACCCCCCTAACCAATCAGTACTATGTCAACTCGCATATGGGCAACCTCTACGGCACCGCTAAGACAGCGCGTCAGGTTGGCCCCTCATCATTCCCGATAAGGACCGAGATTGTCGGACTGTTCCACTGCGGGGCATCAACCACCTCGCACGGGGTGCTAGGCGTCATGCACAGCGGGCTGCTGGCCGCCAAGAAGATGCTAGGGGTTCAGATCAGGGATCTGCTGGTCCACTCGGACGAGGGGTCAGTGACCATCCACTAGGGCCGACTTGCAGGCTAGCGTCTGGAGAGGACCTGCCCAACCCCAGTTAGAGCGAACTGATCTGCAGCAGCCTGGGCTCTGGTATGCCATTCCTCGCCTCGTCTATGGCCTCGACCTCCATCCTAGCGCCTGCCATGGTGGTCACGAAGGGTATGTTGAGCTCGACGGCGAGCCTTCGCATCATATTGCCGTCGAGCACCGCCCCCCCAGACGATTGTGGCGTGTTGATGACCAAGTGTATCCTACCCTGCCTCATCAAATCGAGGGCGTCGGGAGACCTGCCCTCCGCGATCCTGTAGCAGGTGCTGACCTCGAGGTCCCCGGCCTCTCGCAGCACGCGCGAGGTACCCTGGGTGGCATACAGAGTGAAGCCCATCTCCTGCAGGCGCCTTGCCAAGGGGATGGTGTCGAGCTTGTCCGAATCCTTCACGGTGATGTACACCCCACCCTCGGTGGGAACGGGGAGCTCGGTGGCAAGCCTCGCCTTCAGGTAGGCGGCCGCAGCCCTCTCGTGCGACCCCATGACCTCTCCAGTCGACTTCATCTCTGGCCCCGGGGCTGGGTCGAGTCCTCGCAGCTTGATGAAGGGGAAGACTGGGGCCTTGACACAGATAGCGTCGGTTTGCGGCTCGGGGATGTCGAGGTCGGCCAGCCTCTCTCCCAGAGCGACGCGCGCAGCGATGCGCGCAAGCGGGATTCCAGTAGACTTGGCCACGAAGGGGAAGGTGCGCGAGCCGCGTGGATTGACCTCGAGCACGTACAGCAAGCCATCTTGAATTGCGAACTGGATATTGAAGCATCCCCTGATTCCGAGCTCCATCCCTATCCTAGTGGTCCACTCCTCCACATCCGAGAGCAGTTCCGCAGGTATGTTCTGGGGGGGGATGAAGCAGGTGGAGTCCCCCGAATGGATTCCAGCCTCCTCGAGGTGCTCCATGATTGCTCCGATGAGGACTTGTTCGCCATCGCACACAGCGTCGACGTCCAGCTCGACGGCGTTTCCCAGGTACTTGTCAATCAGGAGTGGGCGGTCGGGTGCTAGGTACGCCTCGCGCATGTACGACTCGAGCTGCTTGTAGTTAGACAGGATCTCCATGCCCCGTCCTCCGAGCACGTAGGAAGGTCGGATTATTACGGGGTAGCCGATTTCGTTGGCCGCCTCCCTGACCCCGTTCGGAGTCGTGGCAGTCGCACCGTCAGGCATCCTGAGGCCGCATCTTGTGGCGAACTGCTCGAAGCGCTCGCGGTCACTGGCCTCGTCGACGGCCTCGGGAGTCGTTCCCTCCATCACGAATTCGAGGCCGAGGTCCGACAGGTAAGGCATGGTATCTGATAAGGGAAGAGCGAGGTTGATGGCCGTCTGCCCTCCGAACTGCAGCAGGATGCCATCGGCATCCTCGCGCAGTAGAACCTCAGTGACGCACTCGAGGGTCAGTGGGTCGAAGTACAGCCTGTCGCTGGTGTCGAAGTCTGTAGACACGGTCTCCGGATTATTGTTGATGATGATTGCCTCGTGCCCGAGATCCTGAATCGCACCGGCAGCGTGGACGCAGCCGTAGTCGAACTCTATCCCCTGTCCTATTCTAATCGGGCCCGAGCCGACCACAGCAATGCGCTGCTTGGTCGAACCCGCCAGACCGGGCACGAAGTCGATGCCCTGCTCCGAAGATCCGCCCTCGTAGGTCGAGTAGTAGTATGGGGTCACCGCAGCGAACTCGGCTGCACATGAGTCCACCATGCGGTAACGAGGGTGGATGTGCAAGGCATGACGACGGAGGCGCACTGCCGTCTCGTCATTCCCCGACTGGAGTTCCTTGAATCCGCCGTCGGGGAATCCGGCCAGTGCATCGGCGATGTGCAGGTCAGTGAAGCCGGAGCCCTTCCACGACATCATCTCGGCCCGGGGAATCTCGGCTGGTCGCATGCCAATCTCACCGGCGGCCCGAATCTCGGTCTCGATGGCGGCGATCTTCTCAAAGTGGTGCAGGAACCACCTCGTCACCCCACCGGTAAGGTCCCTGACGTCCTCGATTGAGTAACCCCTCCTGAAGGACTCGATGATAGCACCTAGTCGCCTGTCTGTAGGGATGCGCAGCCAGTCCTCCATGAGGGCGGTCGGCAGGTTCTCGGCTGCCCGCTCGTCCATCAACTCTCCATCCGATGCATCGGACATCGTGAGCGGGCGGGGATGGGGCTGGCCGTACTCGAGGCTGGCCCATGCCTTCAGGCAGGCCTCCTCGAAGCAGCGGCCAATTGCCATGACTTCGCCAGTGGACTTCATCGAGGTGCCTAAGGTCCTGTCAGCGGTGCGGAACTTGTCGAACGGCCAGCGTGGGATCTTGACCACGCAGTAGTCGAGGGTCGGCTCGAATGCGGCAGTAGTTCCCTCGCCGGTGATCGGGTTGGGCAACTCATCGAGGGTGTACCCAACGGCGATGAGTGCGGCCATTCGCGCGATTGGGTAACCGGTGGCCTTGGAGGCGAGGGCAGAGGAGCGGGATACCCTGGGGTTGACCTCGATGACCCTGAACTCCCCCGTGGACTGTTCGACTGCGAACTGGACATTGCAGCCACCCTTGATGTTGAGGCGCCTGATCAGCTTGAGCGAGGCATCCCTGAGGACCTGGTGGTCGCGGTCCGAGAGAGTCTGCTGTGGAGCCACTACGATCGACTCGCCGGTGTGTACGCCCATCGGGTCGATATTCTCCATAGTACACACGATTATGGCGTTGTCAGCACCGTCGCGCATGACCTCGTACTCATGTTCCTGCCATCCCAGAATGCTCTCCTCGATGAGCACTTGCCCGATTGCGGAGTGCAAGATCCCCTGGCTGGCTATCTCCACCAACTCGCCCATGTTGAATGCGGTGCCACCACCCAAACCGCCTAGGGTGAAGGCCGGTCTGATGAGAAGCGGGAACCCGTCGAGCATCTCGGCGGCTTCGATAACCTGCTCGATGGAGTCGCATGCAATAGCCCTGCAGACCGGGAGGCCGATACTCTCGCAGACCTGCTTGAACTGGTCCCTATCCTCGGCCTCGTTGATCGAGGCGAGGTTGCATCCGATGAGTTCCACTCCGAGTTCATCCAGAGTGCCATCGTTGGCCAGAGCGGAGGCGATGTTCAGCGCCGTCTGGCCGCCCATGCCGGCTAGCAGGGCATCGGGCCTCTCGGACTCCATGATCCGCTTGACTACCTCTGGTAGCAGGGGCTCGATGTAAATCCGGTCTGCCATCTCCGGGTCGTTCTGTATGGTGGCCGGGTTGGAGTTGACGAGTATGACTTCGAAGCCATCATTCCTGAGCGCCCGGCAGGCCTGGGAGCCGGAGAAATCGAACTCAGCGGCCTGTCCTATACGAATCGGGCCACTGCCGAGGATTACTATCCTGCGGAGGTCGTTGCGACGTGGCATCATCCACCACCTCCGCTTGATGCGACCGCTGCCCAGTCGATGCCAAGGTGATTGGAGACCATTTCCTGGAACCTGTCGAACAGGGGTGAGGCATCATGTGGGCCGGGGCATGCCTCGGGGTGGAACTGGATGGTGAAGGCGGGTTTGCCGAGCAGGTCCAAGCCCTCTACCGTGTGGTCGTTTGAGTTCACGTGACGGACCCTGAAGTCCGATCCGAGGACGTTCTCCCCAGCCTCGGAGTGCGCGCCGCTCGGATGCGGTGCCAGCATCCCCTGGACAGGATCCTCCACGGCGAACCCATGGTTCTGGCTGGTGATGTGGACCCTGCCCGTCTCCAGATCGAGTACGGGCTGATTGGCACCCCTGTGGCCGTACCTGAGCTTGTAGGTGCGCAGCCCGGCAGCCAGCCCCATCAGCTGGTGCCCCAGGCATATTCCCATCACGGGCATGCCCGCTCTAACTGCAGCAGCGAGAGTCTGGCGGGCAGCCGTCGCTGCCCCGGAATGGGCCGGATCGCCCGGACCGTTGGAGGCGAAGACAGCGGCCGGCGTCCAGTCCTGCATGATGTCGTCAAGCGGCATGGTGGCCGGGCACCACACTACCTCGAAGCGGCGGCAGAGCTCCCTGAGGATATTATGCTTGATACCGCAGTCGATGGCTGCAAGCCGAGGGAGTGGTCGGCCATCCTCGTCCTGCGCTCCGGGGTTGAGCAGGACGGCTTGCTCGCAAGTGACCTCTGCCACGAGGTCCTCGGAGTCGGGTGGGGCCATCTCCTTCAGCATGTCCCACATCTCGGAGACGCGCTCGATGGGGCCGAACGCGCACAACAGGGTACCGTGCTCCCTGACTCGGCGAGTCAGCGCCCTGGTGTCGATTCCCTCGATTCCGGGCACGTCATGAGCGACTAGCAGGTCGTGCACGCTGCCGACGGAGTCCCTGTGGTCGGGCAGGCCGGTGTGATGGCGGCAAACCACCCCTCGTGGGTGGACTCCCGAGGACTCCGAGATTCCTGGTATGATCCCATAATTGCCCAGAAGTGGGTAGGTGAAGGTCAGCACCTGACCTGCGAATGATGGGTCAGTCAGGCTTTCCTGGTACCCGCACATCCCCGTAGTAAAGACCAGTTCTCCTTGGGCGATGACCTCGGCACCAAACAGCCTGCCCTCGAACCTAGTGCCGTCAGCGAGCAGGAGCAGGCCTTGAGAGCCGCTCGGCTGCTCGATGCCGCCATAGTCAATCAGTACATCCGCAGCATCCCTGAACACAGGAGGTGAGTCGACCCCACGAATACCGGCCCCGGGGGAGAAGCCCCGACCTCCGGTGGTCTCCGACATCAGCAACGCTGCCCTAGTACGATTCTTAATCATTGAGAGTGACTTTCTCCCTAAAGCCACAAGGACTCAGTCGTCACTCCTCCTCGTGGTTGATCACGATCTTGCCCCTAGTGGAGGGCACTACCTCGATCAGTCCACCTTCAAACCTCGATGGATCGTCTATCGGCCCGACCCAGGAGTCGAGGAAGACCGCGAGCGCGGCGACCTCGGAGTGTGGCTGGTTTCCGACCGAGACGTTGTGATTGGAGAGATGGAACATCTCCGAGGGTACCTTGGTCCCCCCCACCACGACAATTGCTGGCTTGTCAGTGGAAATCTCAGTGATGGCCTCGCGCCACGGTTGGCCGTACATGGTGAGGTGGACGATTGTGGCTTCTCCATCCTTGGACGAGCTTCTGAGCCAAGCCATCGGCTTGGGCTCGTAGCGACAATCGAACGAACCGCCGAAGCGCTCGGTCACGGACTTCCAGGTCTCCAGGGCCGAGGGGTCTTCCTCGCCGGCGAGCACGACCTCGTCAGCGCCAAAGGCCCTCGCCGTCAGACCTAGATGGGAAGTAATCCGCTTGTCTCGCTCGCGCCTGTGGCCCAGTCTGAGGACGGACAACCTAGGCAGTTGGGCACGGGCCATGGCTCACGCGTAGGGGGGCTCCTCATCAGCCTGACCCTCGTAAGCAGATTCCTGAGGGGTTGGGAACACGTCAACTCCCATGTTCAGCATGCTGGCCCTGACCCATTGCAGAAGCATGGCATCGAACATGAAACGCGATGCGAAGTGAATCATGACGGCTAGCAGCAGCAACCTGCCGGAAGCGAACAAGGCAGTATCGAGGCCGATATCACTGAAGTGGAGAAGCGCCGGCTCGATGATGTAGAAGAGCGCTAGAACGACCAACAGCCCCCCTGCCTGCGAGAGGGTCGCGTTACCCTTCTCCCTGCCTATCACCATCACGAGAGTGGCTGCTAAGACCAGCGTGGGGACGATGAGGCTCAGCGCTCCGAAGTCGAATGCCCCTATCAAAGAGGTCGGAATCTCGGCATCGTTCACCTTAGCAGCGCCCTTATTGACGGCTATCCACCAGAACAGGGCACTGGACATGAACAGTGCGCCGGATATCCATCCGCGCTGGGTGATCATGTCCCTGACGTGGTGACTATCCCTGGGTTCCAGCCTTTGGACTATCGATTCGAGAATGAACAGGGTCTCGGGGTCATTAGCGGGTTCGACATCTGCCTGAACCTGTCCTGAGGGGCCCTCTTCCAAGGCATCATCTCCCAGAACCATCGCTCGATTGCCTCTCCGTCACATCATAAAGCAATCGTCGTTTGGAAGGGGCGAGATGGCCGACTGGCGACCTATGCTCAATCACCGAGAGAGTGGAATGCCCCAAATAATGGGTGTTGTGAACGTCACTCCGGACTCGTTCCACCCCAGTTCTAGGGCTCCGGATAGGCTGGAGGCTGTCTCCCGAGCCGTTCTCATGGTCGAACAGGGAGCCGACTGGATAGACGTAGGAGGCGAATCGACTCGTCCGGGCGCCGCTCCCGTTCCAATAGGAACCGAGGCTGAGCGCGTGGTACCGGTGATTGAGGGAATAAGGGATGCGCGGCCAGACGCTTGCATCTCCATCGACACGCGGAGAGCAGAGGTTGCTCAGAAGGCGCTGAGTGCTGGAGCGGACATGGTCAACGACGTCTCATCACTCGGGGATCCGGACATGCTGGGGGTGATTGTCGACCATGGCTGCCCCGTTTGCGTAATGCATATGCAGGGACTGCCGGAGAACATGCAGAAAGACCCGAGGTACGGGGACGTGGTGGCGGAGATCAGGGGGGCTCTGGAAAGCGTGGCTGAACGCCTCCTAGACCATGGTCTGGCCCCGGGGGAGATCGTCGTTGACCCCGGCATCGGCTTCGGTAAGCATCTCGAGCACAACCTCGCACTGCTATCCGCCGGGAGGTGCATTGCTCCAAGGGAGGGCATGCCCCTGATGTGGGGGGTGAGCAGGAAGAGCATGTTCGGGGATCTGCTCGGCAGGGATTCGAGCGAAGACCGGTTGTCGGGCACGCTGGGGGTGGCGGCGATGGCCCCCTCCAAGGAAGTGGACATAATCAGGGTGCACGATGTGGCAGAACATTCCGACCTGTACGCAGCGATGTCCGCATTGGGGTGAACACATGAATCAAGGGGCACGCAGCGTGATAGATGTGGACGAGCGGCTTAGGCTCGTTGGCACCGCTCATGTCAGCACCCAGTCCGTCGATCTCGTACGCAGGCAGATCGAGGAATGGGGTCCCGACCTAGTGGCTGTCGAGCTGTGTCCCTCTAGGATGGCGGCCCTCACTGAGCCTGACTCACTGGAGTCAGAGGACCTGCTTAAGATAATCAACGAGGGCAAATCGGCGATGATCCTGCTGCAATCCGCCCTAGCAGCCCAGCAGCGCAGGATGGGTATCGCCGCTGGCGAGCAGCCGGGGGCCGAGCTGCTTGCTGCGATCGAGGCAGCCGAGCATGCGGGAATTCCGATCGAGATGATCGATCGTGACGTGGTGGTCACACTCAGAAGGGCGTGGGCGAGGATGGGCCTGATTGAGAAGTGGAGGGTCCTCAACGCGCTCCTGTGGGAAGAGGATGAGGATGAGGATGTATCGATAGAGGAAATGCTCGGGGATTCGGACCTCCTGAGCAAGCTGCTCGAGGACGCGCGCGAGGTCGCACCAAATGCCGGTGAGGTCTTGATTGACGAACGCGACGCCTTCCTAGCTGGCAGGATCCAGCAGATCAGGGGCAAGGGCAGGATTCTGGTAGTGATAGGAGCAGGTCACCTCAGCGGCGTAGCTCATCACCTCGGGGAGCCTGCGATGGAGACAACCGCCAGGCTCACCGAACTGAGGCTCGAGCCCAAGAAGCCAACTTGGCCCAAAGCAGTGGTGATGGCAATCCCCATCCTCCTCTTGGGAGCGGTTGCCTTGATGGGGTACAACGGCCAAATGGATGACCTCAGGCAGACAGCTGAGACCTGGCTGGTCATGAACGCCCTACTAGCCGGATTGGGCGTTCTCCTTGCTCGGGGCCACCCCCTATCCATACTCGTCGGAGCGGTTGCCTCCCCGATAACATCCCTGAACCCCGCTCTGGCTGCGGGTTGGTTCGCTGGCTACACCCAGCTCAAGGTGGCTGCTCCGACTGGCAAGGACGCTCAGGACTTCCTAGCGCTTGACGAAATATCGCTGCTCTGGAAGAACCGGGTCGGAAGGGTGCTAATGGTCACGGTCATGGGGAACATTGGGTCGTCACTAGGTGCTATTCTTGCCGGCGGGGCGATTATCGGCATGCTACTGAGCTAGTCTCTCTCGTCCGGGCCGGGCAAGCCTCGGCTAGGGCTCAGCGGGACAATTCCGCGACTATGAAGCGCTCGCGCGACTCATCGTCGGCCGCAAGGACGACACGGTGCAGATCTGCGACCATTCGGACCATCCCTGCAGCGGCCTTGCGATAGTTCTGGACTGGTGATTCGTATCCCGATTCCACTATCGCCTCAGCGGCCAGCAGCCCGCTCTCCAGAGCCAGTCTGATGCCCTCGCCGGAGAGCGGGTTGCACAGTCCCGCGGCATCGCCGACCAGCAGCGCGCCCGAGGCATCGAGAAGTTGCTCACCGAAGGGGATGGCCCACCCCTCCTGGAGGGCCGCTTCACCGATCTCGGCCACCCCGTTGCTCTCCAGCCAATCGGAGAAGCGATCCAAGGATGGCATCAGGTCGGTACGGGCCTCCTCAGTCATCCCGCTGCCAATCTTGAGCATCCCTCCCTTGGGCACGGTGTAGGCGTAGAACGGGCTGAGCGTCTCGGCGAAGACGCAGTGGAAGTCCGATGGCATCTCCTCGGAGACGCTGACCAGCCGCTGACCTACGAGTAGCTTGGGTGAGGGGGCATCAGGATTCAGCATCCTTCGAACAAGGGAGTGGACCCCGTCTGCTCCGACAAGGCACCTCGCTCCGGCCTGCCTGTCCTCGCCCTCATGATGGTAGGTGACATTGAAACAATTGGTCGCATTGACCTCGATGACCCTCGCTTCGTGCAGCACCTCGGCACCTGCTAGGGATGCTCGATCGCGCAGCCACTGGTCGAACTCGTCCCGCTTGACGTTTATCAACCGGAAATTGCGAACCCGCCCCCCATTGGCCTCACCGCTCGGAGGGGTGTAGCGCAGGCTGAGTTCCGCTGGCTCGGAGAGCACCTCCGGTGGCAGGGGGGAGTCGAACACATCCTCGATGAGCTCCCCTGTAATCTCGGGTAGAATGCCCCCACAGGGCTTGTGCCGAAGCCTGCCGCCCCGCTCGAGCAGGAGCGTGCTCAGCCCAGCAGCAGCAGCCACGGTGGCCGCACTAGCGCCACCGGGACCGCCTCCGACGACAATCAGGTCCCATTCCGTGCGAGTCATTCCACCACACCCCCCTTGGCAACGACCCTCTGGTCCGTATCGGCCTCGGGCGTCTTTGAGGGGATGAAGCAAGTCCCATGACATGGATTGACATTGCCCATCACAGCCTCCAGAAGAGGCAGTTTGAGGTCGGCTTGGGCTTCGAAGGTGCCAGCGTAGGCCTTCCCCTCCTCACCGAGGTTGTAGCAGGTCTTGCCCACTATGTCCAGAATCACGCCGGGGATGCCAGCATCCCTGAAGGCCTCGTTGCGCTTGATGAAGAACGGTTCGCAGGCGCAGCCGATCCACGACTTCACCCCCTGTGCCTTCATTCCAGCCAGAGTCTCCTTGAGATGTTCGAACTTGACGATGGTAATCGCCTCCAGATTCTTCTCCTTGGCCATTCCGTAGGCATCTCCGATGGTGCACATGCCACACTCGTCACAGCCTTGGGTGAAGCGGTACTCGCAATCGGGCAGCTTTGCGCAGTAGGGCAGCAGAAGCACGCTCGCATCGGACATCACCTGTTCGATGCTACTGCCCTCGGGGACGTTGACGGGATACACGGAGCTAGCATCCCCCTCAGATATTCCGATTCTGTTGTAGCTGGTCTGCTCGAGAGCGAGCTTGACCGCATCGCAGAAATCGGCAGGAGTGAGGCCCACTAGGTCCACCTGATTCTGGTCGAAGAAGCGTGTGATCGTACCGCGGACCTCCGGGAAGGGGGTGTTCATCAACTCCGCCTCCAAATCCATAATGGCCCTCCGGGGATTGATGAAGAAGTCGCCCGTTATCAGGACCTGGCGAAGCCACGAGCGCTTCACATCCACTGCGGCATGAACACGAAGCATGCCACCTGGGCGCTTGTGTATCGAGGAGTAGATCTGCTTCTCGCCATCCGGGGCCGAGATCGAGTGAATCCAATCGTCGGACTCGAACTCGGGCAACTTCTCCTCGAGCCTCTCGAGCTCGCTATGACTGAGTCCCCCGGGGGCAAACTCGGCACCCAGTGCCTCGGCGAAGGATCCGGTGAGCGCCTCCCTGATGGCTTGGGCAGTGGGGACCTCTGTCAAGAGGTCCGAGAGGCAGGTCACCCTGTCACGGGCAGTCTCCAGCCCCCTAGGAGTGAGCTTCTCGGTGGGGATTCGGAGTGCCAGCAGCATCGCCTCGATGTCAAACTCGACCAGCACCGTCCCTTGATACAGGAAGATGCCATCATCTGCAACACCTCCTGTGCCGGATATCTTGCGCCCGTCCACCTCGATGTCGTTTCGCGGGCGGAACTCCGCTGCAACCCCAAGTTCGCGCAATCCTGTGGCAGCGGCTTCACAGACGGTGCGAGTCAGCCCCGTCATGTCAATGCCCTCGAAGTCAGTAGTGGCACCGACCAACTCCCAGCCTATCTGTGTCGAGTCGAAGTAGATGGCCCCGCCCCCAGTCAATCGCCTATTGACATCGACACCGTGATCCCTGCACCAATCCACCCGTGCCTCCTGGACCACTACCTGGTGGTGGCCGACGAGGACTGCAGGGGGGGAGAACTGCATGAAGCGGAGCGTGTTCGGGATCTCGTCGGCGATGCGGGAGTCGAATAGCACCTGATCCAGTGCTATATTCTCGGCAGCCGACCTGACCCCGGTGTCGAGCAGCCTCCATGCCTTCATTTGCCACCCCCTAACCACAACATCCAGTTGTTGCTCCCTCGTCCGTCAGGCAGCAGCACCCCGTCGAGACCGAGATGTCAAGACCCATCTCGATGGCAAACTCGTGCCCCTCCTCCGAAGGATAGGCCATCCCGTTGACCCCAGCGCGAATGGCGAGTTTGTCTGTCTCGATCTTGTGATCCCCCAATGGTCGAGCACATCCCATGATGACAGGGGTGTCGGGCATTGCCAGCCTGCAGGCGAGGATCACTCGAGCTACCTCCATCGGCGTGCTGGTTGGGGAGTCCTCCATCGGTGTGTCGAGCAGAGGCTTGAACGCGACAATCATGACGCGTTCGGGCTTGTGCCGTGCTATCATGCGGACTGCCTCGGCCTCGCCCCTAAGCTCACCGCGATGCAACCCGACCACCACGTGAGGCATCAGCGGGACGCCATGGTCGCTGAGCAGCCCCATTGAGTGTTCGAAAGCCTCCTTGACGATTTCGAGATGGTAGATCTCGCTGATGGTGGAGTCCGAACCCATGATATCGAGCATCGCCCCATCCACCTCGGCATCCGCCAGGGCTGCGGCCACCTCCTCGAAGACGACTCCCGTGTGTACCACGACTGAGAGGCCGAGCTCCTTCTTGGCCCGTTTGATCGTCGGGATGAAGCGCAATAGCGGGACATCGCCCCCGAGGGTCGAGCCGCCGCTGACCAAGCATCCCGTCCCCCCTCTCTCGACAATCTTCAGGAATACCTGCCAGAGCTCTTGGGGGGTAGTGGCCGGAATCATGGTCTCGAGCATCTTCGCATCGCAGTGCTCGCAAGCCAGAGCGCACGCATCTCCCGTGATCGATACAGAGGGGAAGCGGAACGGGTCGGTCTGCTTGATGTGCTCGGTCTCGTACGAGACCATTCCGGGAATGCTGAGCGCGAAGTCGTCTCCGAAGTGCTGTCGGGATGTCTGCCAAGCCTGCTCGAAAAGTGGCCCGAGCTCCTCCTCGGGGGCTTTCATGCAGAAGTCGATAACATCCACGTACCGATCACTGATCATCATACGGGTCCACCTCCTCGTCCTCGGCCCCCTCGTAGTCTCCGAGCTGCCTGCGCACGTGAGAGATATCGGATTCCACAGGAGGAATTGGGAAATTGCGCCAGCGACCTTGGGCGGCCTCGTACGGGGAGCAATTCCCGAACGGCCTATTGCAGGCGCAATCGACGGTCTCGCCAGAGCATCCCGAGGTCATGAACGCCTTGCCCTCGTCGGTGACAGCGTTGAGCAGACGTTCATCGACCCCGAAATCGGTGATGCGCCCAGTCCCATCGTAGGACATGGAATCACCGCGGCCGAGGTCCTCGTTGATAAGGTGGCGAGCAAGTTGGATCCTGCGGTAGGAACCGATGGGCGGCTGTGGCCAGTCCTCGAGCAGGGTCCCGGGTTCGGGATTGAACGAGAACAGGTGAGTCAGGGCCCCCATGTCATGAGCCCTCTGCATCGTGGCGACGAGTTCCTCCTCGGTCTCCCCGAGCCCTGCGACCAAGTGGATGCCGGAATTTCGGGGGCCGAAAACCTCGATGGTGTCCTCGATGCAACGCCAATAGTCGTCCCAGTCCAATGGCCCCCTCACTTCCTTGCCCCTGACCGCATCGAATACCCCCCTCGTAGCCCCATCTAGGGCGGTTGCAACCATATCGGCGCCAGCCTGCTTGGCGCGTATGAGCCACTCCTTGTCGATCACCGTGGGCATCAGGAGGATGGAGATCCGCGAAATCGACTCCGAAAGCTTGCGGACCGCCTCGATAGTGTCCTCCTTGGCCCCACGGTTCAGCACCATCGAGACGCACACACGCTCGATATCGGGAACCGAACCGCTGCTAATCGACTCATTGACCTCCTCGAGAGAGACGAGGGGCCAGTCGACCCGGATGAAGGAGCGGTCGATCCAGTCATCCTCTGATTCGCGCGACTTGGCCAGCCCGCAGTATCCGCATTTCGCATGACAGCCATCCTCGTAGTCGAGTAGCACGTTGATCGAATGCAGCCTCGCATCACGGTAGAATCGCCCATTCTCCGAACCCATAACCAGAGCTGCTGCCTGACTGGTCCTCACATGGGTGACCCGTGGGGACTGCGAGTCTTCTGCGCCCGGCCCGCACTTCGCTTCACCATCTGCCAAGGGGAGATCGATTGCCCCCGATGACCTGACCGTGGAATCGCACATAGACAAATCACCAACACCCAGCTAGAGCCCTGCCACCGTCTAGATTGAGTGGGAGAATAGAGTTTTTCATATATCGCAGAATCATTATATGCTCCCCACACTCGTAAGGCGAGACGGTGGTTTGGTGACTCAAGCCAATTTCGAAACAAGCGGTTCTGACGGGGGCGCTGAGTTCCTGCGTGCAGCCTCCCTCATCATGCGAACCCTGGGCCATCCGGAGAGGCTGCGCATCATCGAGTACCTCTCCCCGGGCGAGCGCTCAGTCGGTGAGATCCAGAGGCATATCGAAATCAGCCAGCCGCAGACCTCCCAGCACCTCACTAGGATGCTAGATCGAGGGATCCTCGTTTGTCGCACCGAGGGCAACAAGCGCTACTACTCCATCACCAGCCCGTTCATCCACAAGCTGCTTGGCTGCTTCTCAGAGTGTCAGGAGAAGGTCGCCTCCGGTGAATGGGCCTTCCTTCTCGACATATACAGGGAGAGTTATGAGAAATGACGGAAGTTGAAGTTGACATGGAATTGGACTGCTCTGGGCAGAGTTGCCCACTGCCCGTTCTGAAGACGAAGAAGGCGATGGACAATATGGAGAGCGGTCAGATTTTGAGGATGGTATCCACCGATCCCGGTGCGGTCAGCGATATGGACGCATGGACCAAGCACACCGGCAATGAGTTGGTGGCCAGCGATGTAGCGGGCCCCGAGTACGTATTCTACATGAGGAAGAAGTGAGGGGGCTATGGAATGAGTGAGCAAGCACCGAAGAAAATGGCCATAATTGCCTCGAAGGGCACGCTTGATTGGGCCTACCCCCCCTTCATCCTCGCCTCGACTGCAGCAGCAATGGGTATGGAGGTGAAGATTTTCTTCACCTTCTACGGCCTGCCCCTGCTGAAGAGGGATCTGAAACCGGCGGTATCCCCGCTCGGTAACCCGTCTATGCCGATGAAGATGCCCTTCGGGCCGAAGTTCTTCCAGGGCATCAACTGGCCGATCCCGAATCTGGTCACGAGCAACGTGCCCGGGTTCGAGACCGTGGCAACCGGATTGATGAAGAAGACGTTCAAGAACAAGGGGGTGGCGACCATCGGAGAGCTCCGTGATATGTGCCTGGAGTTCGATGTCGAGCTCATCGGCTGCCAGATGACGATGGACGTCTTTGGCTTCGAACTGGGGGAGTTCATCGAGGGAGTGAACATCGGCGGGGCTGCTACCTTCCTCGAGTTTGCCGCCGAAGCCGATATCCAATTATTCGTGTGAGTGTCAGAAATGGAGGGATGAGAGATGGACGAAGATGATGGAAGCGTTGCGATTTACATGACCTCCGGGCCGGCGACCCCACAGCGCTGCGCCACCCCCTTCTACATGGCCAGCATCGCTGCGGCGATGGACAACGAGGTCAAGATGGTCTTCCAGATAGACGGGGTGCTTCTGATGGTCAAGGGGGTGGCCGATGACCTCTATGCGACCGAGGGTGGTAAGCTGGTATTGGACTTCATTCGCGACGCCAAGGAGGCAGGGGTGGAGATGTACGTCTGCTCTGCCGCGCTCCAACTTCACAGCATCACCAAGGACGACCTTATCGAGGAGTGCGAGGGAGTTGTGGGTGCGGCCTGGATGACTGATGTGGGCTTGGACGCCGATCTGGTGCTGATGTACTGAGGTGAGAGAATGGAGGTGAACAACTGCATGCTGCCGGATGGGCTGCTATACCACGTGGATTACAACGTCTGGGTGAGCCAGAACGATGACGGGACCGTCGACCTCGGAATGACCGACATCGCTCAGACCCTAGCTGGCTCGATCATCCACTGCAGGCCCAAGAAGGTCGGCAGGGGGGTGAAGGCGGGCAGGAGCGTTGCCACAGTGGAATCGGGCAAGTGGGTGGGACCGGTCAAATCCCCTCTCACAGGGGAGATCGTCTCGCGGAACGACGCGGCCGAGGCGGACGCGACCATCCTCAACCGCTCGCCCTACAATGAGGGCTGGATCGTCAGGCTGGCGCCCGTCGACTGGGACGGCGAGCGTGCTGCGCTGGTAACCGGTGAGCAGGCTTCCGAGGGGTTCGCTGCCTACATGGCCGAGAAGGAGCTGTCAGAGTGCATCCACTGCGAGGGTTTCGAGGCATAACATTGGATGGTGTCGTTCTGGGGGGATTGAAGCTGCAGGTATTCACACATCCCGCCTGTCCCGGATGCGGTCCGGTGGTTGAGATGGCCTGGAAAGTCGCTGAGAGTCACGAGTCTGTCGAGTTGCAGACGGTGAAGCTGGAGACCGAAGACGGCCTGTCTCTGGCTCAGGCCTCCTCCATTCGCACCATACCATCGGTCGTCCTCATTGTCGACGGGGAGGAGGTCGAGAGGTTCGCAGGGACCCCTGAGCCCGACTCGCTGAGAGAAGCAGTCGAAGGCATGCTGGAGGACTGAGGTGAGGTCATGCTGCCATTGTACCGTGATGCGAAGTACACCGACGTCCCCACAGGGGACAAGCAGGATCTGTTCGATGCCGTCAAGTCCGACATGAGGTACTCGCACGAGCTGTACGGCTGCTACGAGTGCGGCATCTGCGTCGCAGCCTGCCCCTCTGCGAGATTCTACGACTTCAGCCCGAGGGTTTTCGCCCAGACGATGGCGCGCGAGGACATTCACACCTTCTACGAGCTGCTCAATGACTCGGTGTGGGACTGCTCGCAATGCTTCTCGTGCACTTGCTGCCCCCGTCAGAACAATCCCGGTGGAATCATCACCATCATGCGCGAGGTGGCAGTCAACACTGGGCTCCAATCCGCCAAGGACGCCCTGCGTGCATACTCTCGCATCATCTACAAGGTGATGTCCACGGGGACCCAAGTCTCCCCGGACATGCTGCAGCCGGATTTCTTCCCCGACTGGGGGCCTGATGTGCGTGACGTCTCCTTGAATCTCGACGTCTGGCGCCGTGCCATCCCCCCCGAGACGCTGCATACAGTCGAGATGGCTTGGGATGTCAGCGAGAAGACCAAGCTGGAGCTCTACATGATCTGGAAGCTGACCGGTAACCTCGAGATGATCGAGAGCGTCGACGAGGGGCTGTTCATGATCCTCGAGGAGGTCATGGAGGAATTGCTGGACGAGCACGGGTACGACATCGACGACTACGACTGCATAGTGGGAGACTGAGGGGTTCGATGATAGGGGACGACGGGGCAATCCGATTGAAGGTGGCCAACCAAGCCCCACCAAAGGCATCGGATCGGGAATTCGAGCTTCCCAAGGAGCCGCCGACCGCAGACCACAGGGAGCAATTATTCGCCCTCGAGGAGGCCGGGGAGCTGGAGGTCCTCCGCGTTCCCGAGCCCTTGGTGAAGGTAGACACGAAATACGGACGCAAGAAGAAGATCCCAATCGAGAACACATGGCATCACAAATCCTGTGGCCAGTGCGGCCACATTCCCGGCTACTCCAGCTCCATCTACTGGTTGAATCGGCAATTCGAGCTCAACTACCACGACCCGCGGGAACAGACGTCCTGCACGGCCTGGAACTACTACGCCTCATCCACATCCAATCCAGCAGCCCAAGCCGCAGTCGCCTGTCGCAACTTCGCCCAGGCCAAGTTGGACGGATACTTCCCGCTCATCCACTGTGGAACCAGCTACGGGCACTACAAGGAGGTGCGTGCGCAACTACTCCACTACCCAGAGTTGCGTCAACAGGTGCGTGATGTGCTCGATCGACTGGGTTTGCCCTTCGTCTTCCCCGAGGAGGTCGTTCACTACTCCGAGTGGATCCATGTGATGAGACATCGCATAGCCGAACGCCAAGTCAGGGACTTCTCGGCCATCACCGCCACCGTCCACCCTGCCTGCCACTATCACAAGCTGGTCGTCGAGGACGCGATCTACGACCGCGACCTGTACGACGGCCAGCGCACCGCCATCGTATCAGGAGTTGTCGAAGCCCTAGGTGCCACGGTGGCCGATTACTCGACTTGGCACGACTGCTGCGGCTTCGGCTTCAGGCACATACTAGTCAGCCGCGACTTCTCCCGCTCCTTCGCCACCATCCGCAAGATCGAGCGCATGAAGGAGGAGGCCGACCCAGATGTCACCCTGACCCATGACACCGGTTGCGTGACCACCCTGGACAAGAGTCAGTTCTCCACACAGGCGCACGGGCGGAACGTCGGCATCCCGGTGATGTCAGACGCCCAGTTCGCCGCCCTCTCGATGGGAGCGCACCCGTACCTCGTGTGCCAGCTTCACTGGCATGGCGTCGACATGAAGCCGCTGCTTGAGAAGATGGGGATAGATCACGTCGGGGCTTGGGAGGAGTTCGAGAGGGTCGCCGAGAGGCTGGAGCAGAATCCAGAGGCGTTCCTGACTTGGGAGGAAGTATGAATGAGTGAAAAGAGGATAATGGTGATTGGTGGGGGGCCTGCTGGCCTAGAGGCGTCTCGTGGAATTGTGGAACTGGGTTACGAGCTAGTCCTAGTGGAGCATCTGGAGGAGCTAGGCGGCTCACCGATCTCGGCTGACTACGCCGCTCTGACGCCCGACATGGAGGATACCGGGGTGGCGATGGCCCGGATGGTCGACGCGGTGGTCGGCAACGAGAATGCTGACATCAGGCTGAGCAGCAGCATTGCCTCCGTCGAGGGCTCGGCCCCCAACTTCCGCGTAACTGTGGAATCTGGCGGGGAGTCCGAGGTGGTGGAGGTCGGTTCGATCATCGTGGCCACCGGCTTCAAGCACTTTGACCCCGGACGGGAGACGCAGAGGTACGGATACTACGAATTCGACGACGTCATCACCCTAATTGATGCCGAGAGGATGCTCAAGGGAGGCGGTTTCGTCAGACCCTCCACAGGCGAGCCCCCCAAGACCGTGTGCTTCATCCAGTGCGTGGGCAGTCGCGACCGCCAGATAGGGAACCAGTGGTGCTCCAAGGTCTGCTGTGGCGTGGCCACCAAGGAGGCCATCGAGATCAAGCACCTCCTGCCCGAGTGCAGGGTGATAGTGTTCTACATCGACATGCGCGTGTACGGCTTCTGGGAGGACCAGCTGTACTGGAAGGCCCAGGAGGAGCACCATGTCAACTTCATCCGCGGCATCATCAGCGAGGTCACCAAGCGCGGGGACACAGTCGTAGTCAAGGGCGAGGATACCACGATGGGGCGACCGATGGAGGTGCCGATGGACGTCGTCATCCTCTCGGTGGGGATGGAGCCTTCGGACGGCACCCTGGCGATGGCCGAGATGCTCGGCCTGCCATTGGAGTGCCATGGTTGGATCGAGACCATCGATGGTGCGCTGAACACGGTGCAGACCCCGGTCGACGGGGTCTTCGTCGCCGGTGCGGCTGCCGGCCCCGCCGACCTCGAGGACTCGATCTCGATGGGCGGTGCAGCGGCACTGAAGGCGTGCTCCTTCGTGCGCCGCACCTCACTACCTACAATCTAAGGCGGCCTTCGAATGCTATACGACTCACTGACAGTTCGGGATGTGGTGGACTCCGAGTCCGCCGTCGAGTTCCTCAAGGAGGCGACCAAGCTCGCCACCTCGCACGAGCTGGAGGGCATAGCCCAGAGGCTGGAGGCCAAGCGGGACCTGTTCGGCACCGAGCTGTCCGAGGTGCGTCTGGGGAGTATGTCCGAGGAGGGGTTCGTCGAACTCCTCCGGCACGTCTTCTCGATTCGGCGCAAGTCGCGCAGACTGGTTCGGATCGTGGGCGTGGATGCGCTGCGAGGGGCCGTGAGTGACCTCGTTCATGGCAGTGGGGATCCCTCCGACCGATTCGAGGCATTCGTCTCCTCGATGGACGGGGTCATCGACCAACGTCGTGCCATCAACCTAGCCGGAGAGCTGCTTCACTTCAGCGACCCGGAGCAGCACTGGCTGTGGACCAATTGGATGTGGGACCACCAGACTGGCTCTGGGGCGCTCCCGATGGTCATCCAAGACGATGCCCCCCTCTCAGGAGGCAGCCTCGCAGAGCGATACCGGAACGTCGGGGCTGCCCTTCGCTTGGTGGAGGCCTCAGGCCATTCTCGAAACATCTCCGGAAACGCGGATGGGATGCTCGGCAACGACCTGTTCCTGGCCTGCGTGCACGGCGTCTACATGTACACCGTGTTCCGGCTCAAGCTATCCAACGAGTTCAACCGCATCCTCCCCGAACTACCCGAGCTCGTCGAGAGGGTTCTCGGGGTCCGCAATCTGGAGGTACGTCCGAATGACTGAGCACGAGTACCAGAACTTCGTCGAGAAGGAGAACGCGGTTATCGATGGCATTGACGTGTCCGGCATCTGGAACCGCATGTGGGAACCGCGGGAGTTGACCGGTTTCGACTTCACCTATCTCGACAAGGTCACGAGCCTTCCTGGTGGGGCGTCGATGAGGGCATGCTACCAGTGTGCCGAGTGCGTCGGGGCATGCCCCGTGGACAACGTCGGCTCGTACGGCCCACGCAAGCTGTTCCAGAGGCTGCAACGTGGAATGGACCTGTTCAACCACCCCGACCTGTGGCTGTGCACCACCTGCAACAACTGCCTGAGGGTCTGCCCCAAGGGGGTGGATATGATGCAGGTCATGCCGGCTGCGCGAGAGCAGGCCATCCTAGACGGCAACGTACCCGCCGAGCTGCAGGAGATGCTCCAGAACGTCGCCGAGTACGGCAATCCCATGGGCGAGTCAGCCCGGAGGAGGACTCGTTGGACCAAGGGGGTCGAGTACCCGGTTCGCGACCTCTCGAAGGATCCAGGCGAAGTCGACGTGCTCTGGTACGTGAGCGACTACTTCAGCTACCACTCGCGGGGCAACGACGCGGCCCGCGCCATGGTCAGGGTGTTCAACCACCTAGGGGTGGACTTCGGCATACTGGGTCGCGGCGAGCGCTGTGACGGGGACTCGCAGCGCCTGTGCGGTGAGACCGGTTTGTTCGAGGAGCTGGTCGAGCACAACCACGCCCTGTTCGAGCAGAACCCGCACCAGACGCTGGTGGTTAGCGACCCGCACGCCTACAACGCGCTCAAGAACCACTATCCCGAGCTCACAGGGGTCGAATACCCGGTTCAGCACTACACTCAATTCCTAGCCGGGCGAATCGACCAGCTCAACGGGCTTCTCACTGGGGAGTTCGCGCGCAAGGTGACCTTCCACGACCCATGCTACCTCGGCAGGCACAACGGCGAGTACGAGGCCCCGAGAAATCTCATCGAGACCGTTCCCGGCGTCGAGCTGATCGAGATGTTCCGCTGCAAGCAGCAGGGCTACTGCTGCGGCGGTGGCGGTGGTGGGATGTGGTTGGACGGCCTGACTGCCGACCACACCAGCGAGCGCCTCTCCGAGAACAGGGTGCGCGAGGCGGTGGAAGTCGGCGCGGAGGTCCTAGCGGTCTGCTGCCCCTACGAGGTCTCGCGCTTCGAGGACGCGGTTAAGTCGACTGGCAACGAGGACGTCCTCGAGGTGCTGGACATCATAGAGATCATCGATATGTGCATAGGATGATTGGATAAGGAGGGGAATAATGAGGTTCGCAGTGCTTCTGAAATGGGTACCCGACCTCGTTGAGGACCTGGAGGTCGACGACGAGGGGACGGGGGTCGACACCGAGGACCTGAAATTCAAACTCAACGAATTCGATGACCACGCCCTCGAACAGGCCCTCCTCCTCGCTGGCGAGGGCGACGAGGTCGTCGCGCTCACGCTGGAAGGGGATGGGGCTGAGAAGATGCTCTGCACGGCCATCGCCAAGGGGGCGAGCCGTGGCATCAGGCTTACCGGGAGCTCGTCCTTGGACACAGCGGGCCTTGCCGACTCGTTCTCCCAAGCCCTGGGGGCAGATACGTACGACCTGATTCTCACCGGGGTCCAGTCGGTCGACGACCGCGACGGGCAACTGGGGCCCGTCCTAGCAGCGCGGATGGGACTGCCGTGCGTCTCGGTTGTCAGCGAGGTCGGCCTTGAAGGCAGCACTGCGATGGTCGCCAAGGAGTACTCGGGGGGGATGGTGGCCGAGTTCGAGGTCGACCTGCCCGCCGTTCTCGGGATACAGGCTGCCAGTGAGGCGCCTCGCTACGCACCCGTGAGCAGGGTCCGCCAGGTCCAGCAGACCGTGGACCTCGAGGAGTTCGCAGTCTCAGGGACGGGAGCCAGCTCGGGTAGCTCGATCACCGGGATGGCCCAGCCCGAGTCCGGTGGCGGCGCCAAGATGCTCACGGGCCTCGACGAGTTGGTCGAGGTCCTCAATGGCCTGGGGGTGACCTGATGGCCGGGGTGCTGGTTGTCTGCGAGCACCTCTCTGGGGGCTTCGCGGATATCACCTTCGAGATGCTGGGGCTGGCAAGCAGCCTGCAGGTCGGTGAAGTCAGCGCGGTTGCCTTCGGATCCATGGCCGACAGGTCAGGCGAGCTCGGAGCGGCGAGCACCGTGATCTCGGCTGGCTGCTCGGACGACTTCAACCCGGAGGAGTACGCTGCAGCGGCCAAGTCCGCCGTCGAGACCACATCGCCCGACCTCGTTCTGGTTGCCTCGACCTCGATGGGGTACGACATCGCGAACCCGCTGGCCGCCACTCTGGGAATTCCACTCATCGCATACTGCACGGGAATAGAGCCCGAAGAAGGGGCGTTTGTGTGCACCAGCTCGCTATACGGCGGCAAGATGGGGGTCACTTCGACAGTCCCGGGCCCGGCAGTGGTGATGATGCTCTCCGGAGCGCACAACGCCGATGACGGGAGAATCGAGGGGAGTCCGGGGGTCAGCGATCTCGGCGCGGTTGACACGCCGGGCAGGGTCCGCTTCAAGCAGCTGATTGAGCCGGACCAGGGGGACGTCGACATCACCCAGTCGGGTGTGCTGGTCGCCATAGGCCGCGGAATAGGCGGCAAGGATGACATCGAGGTGGCCGAGGAGCTAGCCGATCTGCTGGATGCCGACATGGCCTGCTCCCGACCCCTCGTCGATGCCGGATGGATGCCGAAGTCCCGTCAAGTGGGGAAGTCCGGAATGAGAGTCAAGCCGAGTCTGTACATCGCACTGGGAATTTCCGGCGCCCCCGAGCACATTGAGGGGATGAAGGACTCAGCTACCATCATCGCCATCAACAGCGATGAGAACGCGCCGATCTTCGATGTGGCTGACTATGGCATGGCAGAGGACCTGTTCGATGTCTGCGAGGAGCTTATCGAGGAGCTGGAGTGAGGGGTTTTGGCGCAGGGGGTGCATGAGTGTTCAGCGAGCAGGAGCGCCTCGCCTTCGTAGCCCTAGCAGTGGTATGCGGGGCTCTCGCATGGCCCGGTTTCAGCAGGATCTTCCGAATCGTCCTCAGAGGGGGGGCCGCCAAGCGCACCGACCGCCTAGTCAGCCGCATATTGACCGCGGCCTTCGACGTGCTTCTCCAGAGGACCGTGTTTCGCACCCGCCCCATCGTCAGCATCCTGCACGCCTTCATCTTCTTCGGATTCTCCTTCTACCTGCTCGTGAACCTGAGCGATCTTGCAGAAGCCTTCGTCGGGGACTGGGTGACGATAGGCAGAGGAGGGTTGTTCGGCGCGTTCAACCTCCTAGCGGACCTGTTCAGCGTGCTGGTGATCTTCGGCATGGCATCGATGCTGATTCGGCGTTTCGCGCTCAAGCCGAAGGCCTTCGAGTTCAATGACAACGTGCTGCTGCACCCCAAGGTATCGGCTGGGGCGATTCGCCGTGACTCCCTAGTCGTCGGGCTCTTCATCATCCTGCACGTCGGCTCGCGCTGGGTCGGCACGGCGCTTCGCATGGCGCAGTCCGGACAGACTGACCCCTGGCTGCCCACAGCGAGCCTGCTGGTGCCGCTCTTCGCCGACTGGGGCCCCGATGCCATCGAGTCTGGCGTCCACCTGACGTGGTGGCTGGCTATTGGGCTGATAGTCGCCTTCATCCCGTACTTCCCACGCTCCAAGCACATCCACCTGATGGTGGCCCCAATCAACCTCGTATTCGCGAGGAGCTCCCACATCGGGGCCCTGGATGCGGTCAATGACACGGCCTCCCCCGGCGCTAGGGGGGTGCTCGACCTGTCCTGGCCGCAGTTGATCGACCCCTATGCCTGCATCATGTGCACGCGATGCCACGAGGTCTGCCCAGCGCACGACAGCGGCACGCCGCTGAGCCCCTCGGCCCTGGAGATCAACAAGCGGTACCTGATCAACGAGGGCAGCGGGCCCCTGGCTGCCGGGCAGGACGTCGGGCTGCTGGGGAGCGCCATCTCGAGCGAGGCCGTATGGGCCTGCACCACCTGTCACGCTTGCGTATCCGTCTGCCCCGTGGGCAACGAGCCGATGCGCGACATCGTCGACCTGCGTCGCAGCATGGTGTTCGACTCAGAGGTCCCCGACGAGCTCGCCGAGACCCTGCGGTCTCTGGACGAGCAGGGCAACTCCCTGGGAGAGTCCAACCGCAGGCGGAGCAGGTGGACGAAGGGACTGGGGATGGAGATCAAGGACGCTCGCAAGGAGGCCGTCGACCTGCTGTGGTTCGTCGGCGACTACGCTTCCTTCAACCAGTCATGCACCGGCACCACTCGCAAGGTGGCCGAGGTCCTGGGGGCTGCCGGTGTCGACTTCGGGATCATCAAGAGGGGCGAGAGGAGCGCTGGCAACGATGTTCGCAGGGTCGGGGAGGAGGGGCTGTTCGAGTCTCTGGCGGAGCAGAATATCGCACTGCTCGAGGAATGCGAGTTCAACCGCATCATCACCACCGACCCCCACACATACAACACGCTCAAGAACGAGTATCCGAAACTGGGGGGTGACTACGACGTGGTGCACTACTCCACGCTCCTGCTGGAGCTCCTTGACTCCGGGGCGATCGTGCTGAGCGGGCGGCTGGAGGGCAGCGCCACCTTCCACGACCCCTGCTACCTCGGCCGCTACAACGGGATATTCGATGCCCCGCGCAGGGTCATTGAGCGCTGCGGCCTCGAACTGATCGAGATGCCGCGCAACCGGGAGAGCTCGTTCTGCTGCGGTGCCGGCGGCGGGCAGATCTGGCTCAACGATCACGATGACATGACCCAGAGGCCCTCCGAGATGCGGATCGAGGAGGCCCTCTCGGTAGGGGTCTCGCGCTTCCTGGTCGCCTGCCCCAAGGACATGACGATGTACTCGGACGCAGTCAAGACCGGCGGGCACGAGGACGACATCGCGGTCGAGGACATTATCGACCTCGTGGCCGCAGTGATCGAAACACGGGAGGGGGGCGAGTGAGCAACTACGGCTTCGTCATCGACAACCGCACCTGCATCGGCTGCCACGCCTGCACGGTGGCCTGCAAGTCCGAGCACAGCGTCCCCATAGGCGTCAACCGAACCCACGTCAAGTACATCGAGAAAGGCACGTTCCCGGACTCCACACGTGAGTTCAGCGTCCATCGCTGCAACCACTGCGAGAACGCGCCGTGCGTGAGCATCTGCCCCACGACCGCGCTGTTCAGCCGGGCTGACGGCATCGTCGACTTCGACGACGAGCGCTGCATCGGCTGCAAGTCGTGCATGCAGGCATGCCCCTACGATGCCCTGTACATCGACCCCGACAATGGGACTGCGGCCAAGTGCAACTACTGCGCGCATCGAATCGAGCGCTCCTACGAGCCGGCCTGCGTCGTCGTCTGCCCGACAGAGTCCATCACCTCGGGCGACCTCGACAAGCCGGGCTCGAGGATTTCGCAACTCGTCTCATCGCACCGGACCACTGTCCGCAAGCCCGAGCAGGGCACCAAGCCGAGCGTCCACTACATCGATGCGAGCGAGGAGATGCTGGATCCCGCCGCCACCGAGGTGACCGGATACGGGATGTGGACGGAGCAGGCTGCCGGGGTGGGCCACTTCGCCAAGTACGCACAGGAGCGCCTCGGAGTGGCCGACTCCTCATCGATGATCGTGCAACTGGCGCTCGAGAAGAAGGCGAGCCAGTCCGCCCCTCGCGATGCTGCGATCATCCATGACGTAATTGAGCGTCTTGCCGCCGATTCTGGGGCCAAGCGCTCCTACGACCAGCCCAGCAAGGGCGTCCTGTGGGGCTGGGAGGTATCCACCTACATCTGGACCAAGGCGATCGCATCCGGCACATACCTAGTCGCGATGCTGCTGATGCTGGCCGGGCAGGTCGAGATGACCGACCAGCTGTGGTCGGCCACCCTGGGCATCGGCATCGGCTTCCTGGCCATCACCGGCCTCATGCTCGTCATCGACCTCGACCGGCCCGAGCGCTTCCTCTACGTGCTGCTGCGCCCGAACTGGGACTCGTGGCTCGTGAGGGGGGCGTACATCCTGTCTGGCTACGGCGCCGTGCTGGCCGCCAGCGCAGCGGTGCTGCTGCTCGACCTCGACCGCGGCCTGCTGACCTACCTCGCCTACGCCGGCATACCCCTAGCCGCCCTCACGGGCGTGTACACCGCCTGGCTGTTCCAGCAGGCCAAGGGGCGCTCCTGGGCCGAGGATGGCCTGCTGCCGCTCAAGTTCCTAGCAGAGACCCTAGTCGTAGGCGGCGCCGCCTTCCTGCCGATGGTGGAGCAGCGGCCATTGGTCATCGCCGCTGGCGCAGCCCTGCTGGCTGTGGCTTGGGTGCGCGGCAAGCGAGTGGTCAGGAAGCCGCAGATGGAGCCGCTGCTGTGAGGTGATGTGATGGGGGGGACGTTCATCGAGGACCTCGCTCAGAGGCTGGGCATCATTCCCGACCTCGACCGCGAGGATGCCAGTGGGGCCAGCGGGGCCCTGCGCAGGTTTCCCGAGCCGGCGGATTGGGACGAGCACGTCGAGCTCGATGCCGATTCGTGGCCCGAGCGGGTCGAGCGGCGCTACTCCCTCGTTCCCACTACCTGCTTCAACTGCGAGTCCGCCTGCGGCATGCTCGCCTACGTCGACAAGGACTCGGGGCAAGTCGCCCGATTCGAGGGTAACCCGCACCACCCGGGCAGCCGCGGGCGCAACTGCGCCAAGGGACCTGCGACAATCAACCAGATTCAGGACACCGAGAGGATCCTGCACCCACTGAGGAGGGTGGGCAAGCGTGGAGAGGGGGGCTGGGAGAGGGTCTCATGGGAGGAGGCGCTGGACGATATCGCAGCCAAGATCAGGGGCTCCCTCAAGACCGGTGCCAAGGACCGGGTGGCGTACCACGTCGGCAGGCCGGGCAACGAGGGCTACGTCGAGCGGGTCCTGAAGGCCTGGGGGGTCGACGGGCACAACAGCCACACCAACATCTGCTCGGCGGGGGCCCGGACCGGCTACGCGCTTTGGCACAAGCACGACCGCCCGTCACCCGACCACGCCAACGCCAAGGTCATACTCCTGACCTCCTCCCACCTCGAGACTGGTCACTACTTCAACCCGCACGCGCAGCGGATCATCGAGGGGATGATGGATGGCGCCAAGCTCATCGTGATCGACCCGCGACTGTCCAACACCGCTGCGATGGCCGACCACTGGATTCCCACGTGGCCGGGCTCCGAGCCCGCGCTCTTCCTTGCTTGGGCGAGGATGATCCTCGAGCGCGGCCTGTACGACCGGGACTTCGTCGAGAACTGGGTCAACTGGGAGATGTGGCTCGAGGCCGACCACCCCGACGAGCCGCGCACCTTCGAGCGCTTCATCGAGCTGCTTCTCGAGGAGTACGCCGAGTACACCCCGGAGTTCGCAGCGGAGGAGTGCCGCATCCCCGTCGAGCAGGTCATCGAGGCCGGTGAGGCCGTGATCAACGCCGGCAGCCGTCTGAGCGCTCACGTCTGGCGCTCGGCCTCCATAGGCAACCTCGGTGGTTGGCAGGTGGCGCGTACCATGCACCTGCTGAATGTCCTGACCGGGAGCGTTGGCACCGAGGGCGGGACCCTCCCGAACTCGTGGTCCAAGTTCGGCCCCGAGCTATTCGACGTGCCCCCCGACCCGGACGGCTGGAACGAGCTCCACTTCCCCCCCGAGTACACCCTCGCGCACTACGAGATGAGCCAGATCCTGCCTCATCTGGTCAAGGACGGCCGCGGCACCCTCGATGTCTACTTCACACGCGTCTTCAACCCGGTCTGGACCTACCCGGACGGGTTCTCGTGGATTGGAATGCTGGAGGACGAGGATTCCATCGGCTGCCACGTGGCGCTCACCCCGACCTGGAACGAGACTGCCTTCTACGCCGACTACGTGCTGCCTATGGGGCACGCCTCCGAGCGGCACGACGTCAACTCGTATGCTACCCAGTCGGGCAAGTGGGTCGCCTTCCGGCAGCCGGTGCTGAGGGAGTTCGCCCGGCGCGAGGGGCGCGAGGTCGAGTTCACCCACGAGGTCAACCCCGGCGAGGTGTGGGAGGAGGACGAGTTCTGGATCGAGCTGTCGTGGCGCATCGACGACGGCTCGATGGGCATCCGTGAGCACTTCCAGAGCCCCTATCGCGAGGGCAAGCGGATAACCGTCGACGAGTACTACCAGTACCTCTTCGAGCGCGTGCCCGGCCTGCCCGAGGCAGCAAGCAGCGAGGGCACGGACCCACTGGGCTACATGCGCAAGCACGGGGCCTTCCTCATCGAGGAGGAGAGTTACAACAAGCACGAGGAGGTCGGCTGGCCCACCCCCAGCGGCAAGCAGGAGCTGTACTCGCAGACGATGGTGGAGTTCGGCCATCCCGAGCACGCCATCCCGCACTACCGTATCCGCAGCCACGTCCATCCCGAGAACCTGCAGGGCGAGGACGAGTACTGCCTGCTGCCCAACTTCCGGCTCCCGCAGCACATCCACTCGCGCTCTGCCAACGCCAAGTGGCTGGCCGAGATCGCGCATCGCAACCCGATCTGGATTCACCCCTCCGATGCCTCCAAGCTGGGCGTGGGCGAGGGGGACCTGCTCAAGATCGAGACCGAGATAGGGTGGTTCGTGGACAAGGTATGGGTGACCGAGGGAATCAAGCCCGGCGTGGTCGGCTGCTCGCACCACATCGGGCGCTGGAGGCGCAGCCAGGACCGCGGGAACCGATTCATGACCAACGAGGTCGCCATTGAGGACCTCGGAGGGGGCAGGATGCGGATGAGGACGGTCTCGGGCGTTGAGCCCTGGGAGTCAGATGACCCCGATACCAACAGGGTGTGGTGGAGGGACGGGGGGGTTCACCAGAACATCACCCACGCTGTGCAGCCCGACCCCATCAGCGGCGCCCACTGCTGGCTGCAGAAGGTGAGGCTGAGCAGGCCGTCTGCCGACGAGAGGTACGGCGATGTCGAGGTCGACACCGAGAAGTCGTTCGAGCACTACAAGCGCTGGAACGAGATGGCCAAGCAGCGCGAGACCCATCCGAGGGGCGAGCGCCGACCACTGTGGATGAAGAGGCCGCTGTCCCCGGGCAAGGAACACTGGTTCATGCCCGAGTAAGGCTCAGAGGGCCTCGGTCATCTTGCCCCAGGTGACCATCTCCCAGCCCCTCTCGTGCATGTAGTAGAACATCATCTTGAGTGAGATGTCAGCTCCAGCGAAAACCGCGCCGTGCTCGAACTCGCCTGTTATGGCGATGACGATCGCGACCCCCGTAAAGGTGGCAATGGCCCGCCAACTAACCGCCTTGACGAAACTCCGTGAGCGGGTCTGTCCCATCCCCAACGGGGCGACGGTACAAACTCACCAAATAATCTGTACGGTCTCCAAATCGCGCGAATAGCGGTTTTGACGCCTCCCCAAATGGACGCCGCCGGCGAGCATCTCAATGAACGGGATGAAGTTCCAGGGAATTGATATCCACATCGACGTCCTCAAGGCCCCAATCCGATGCGCTCCAACCTCGCTCATGCAGATAGTACAGTAGCATTTTCGTCACCACCTCAATGCTAGCTATCCCCAAACCGATTGTCCAGCTTCCGGTTAGGAGTCTGGCGATTAGGATGGTGTCCGTCGTGGCGATTGTCCTCCACGACAGGGTCTTCGCTAGGCTGCGTGCCCTATTTGCGTGCCCCGTTCCCTTGATGTGCTCTGGCAACTCCGCTTGGAGTTGCAATTTACCTTCTGGAGTTTCTACCACAATGGGCTCTATCATGTTATCACATGCTTCGCGGAGTTATCTGCTGCATAACCCCTCCTACGGCGAAAAAATGGAAAACGGTAGAACGACCGATAATGAACGCGATTGCTGACCGCTACAAAGGCATGATAAGGGCATGATTGGCCGTGTGCGCTGGCTCAGGAGTCGCTCTCTTCATCGGTCATTGACCCGAGATAGTCGGGGAGTTCGACGCCCGACATCTTGGCGACGTCGTGGATCGGCGGCAGGCTCTGGACCAGGCTGCTGACGAAGTTGCTGGTCGCCGAGGAGCCGTCGGGGCTGTTACCGCTGTCCCACACGGTGACCTTGTCGATCTTCAGGTTGCGAATCGCCTCGACCTGCGCCGCCACCATGCTCTCAATCTTCTCGACCATCAAAAGGGTGGCTGCGGCCTTGGGGTCGCCGGAGGCGCTGGCGACTAGGTTGTTGTAGCCCTGCGCCTTGGCATCGAGGACCTTCTGGATGCCCTCCGCCTCGGCCTCGTACACCGCGAGGATGGCATCCGCCTCTCCTCGGGCAGTGCGTCGCTGGCGCTCGGCCTCGGCATCGGCAGCGATTTCTATCTGCTTCTTGGCGATCTGCTCGCGTACGATCTCGCTCGCCTTCAGGCGCTCCTCCTCCTCGCTGTAGAAGGCTTTCTGGATGGCAGCCTCGGCCTGGGCCGAGGCGATGTCCGCCCTCTGCTTCGCGGCGGCCTCGGCCTGCGCGAGGTCGGCGTTGACAGCGGCTATCTCCGCTTGGGCCGCGTTCTCTCCGGCCACGGCCATGGCCTCCTGCTGCTCGACGAAGACACGCTGGTCGGCCTCGGCGGCCTTGCGGCCCTTCTCTGCCTCAGCCAGGTTCTCAGCGACCTCGATCTCTCGGGCCCTGTTGGCCTTGGCAGCGCCGATAGCACCGTCGCGCTCGGCGTTGGAGACATCGATGCGCGCCTGCTCGACTGCGTGGGCAGCTGCCTTCTTGCCGATGCTCTCGATGTAGTCGGACTCGTCTGTGATGTCGACGATGTTGACGTTGATCAGGTACAGGCCGACCTTGCGCAGCTCGGAGCCGACGTTGGTAAGGATGAGCTCGAGGAAGGCATCCCTGTCCTGGTTGATCTGCTCGATGGTCATGGTGGCCACAGTGAGACGGAGCTGGCCGAAGATGATCTCCTTGGCCATCTCCTCGATGTCCGGGATCTTGAATCCCAGCAGGCGCTCGGCTGCATTGGACATGATGGCGGGCTCGGTGGACACGCCGATGGTGAAGGTGCTCGGCACGTTGATGCGGATGTTCTGCAGCGAGAGTGCGCCCTTCATGTCGATGTTGATGGTCATCGGCTTGAGGGAGAGGAAGGCGTAGTCCTGGATTAGCGGCCATACGAGGGCAGCACCGCCGTGCAGCGTCCTGGACGCCTTCGCCCTGCCTTCTGCAGTCCTCTCGGTTCGACCGTAGATGACCATGACCTGGTCGGGCGGGCACCTCTTGTAGCGCTGGGCGAAGAACATCACCGCAGCGACCAGTATCAGTACGACTGCGAATATCATTATCGTTAGTATTGTGTCTGCATCTGCTGCCATAGGCTCAACTCTAGGATGGAAGGGGGTAGGGGCCCCTATCAATGCTTACCCGGCAGACTTCCTCTGCGGCCCCGGGATTCGCCCTGGAATCAGATCCTCTTGACGACGAGTACCTCGCCGATGATGTCCACGACCTCGATGAAGTCCCCCGTGGCAATCTCAGCGTTGTCATGGGACTTGGCGTTGAACGTCCTCTGGGTCCCGTTGACCTCCACAGTCACTTGACCCACGCCATCACTAGAGATCCTGAGGTATGTCTGCCCCTTGGCGCCAATCGCCTCCATGAGATCAGTGGTGCCGTCCTGCTGGAGCTCGACGAACAGCTGGAACAGCATGCCCGTAGCGTACATCGACACGCCTCCTGTGACGGCGCCTGCTAGGACGGCGAGGCTATCGCCGCCACCGGACTTTTGGGTATACAGGCCGGCCAGCCCGAAGAACATCATGAAGGCCATTATCCCCTGGAAGGTCAGGGCCTTGAACGCGGCATCGGCACCCATGTCCACATCGATTCCGAAGAGCCCGTCGAAGACGTCGGTGGCAATGCCACCTATCATGAGCAGGAAGAAGTACAGGACGAACAGGATCCCTCCCACGAGGGCGCTGGCAGCGAAGAGCAGTTCCAAGCCGGAGGCATCGCCCAGGCCGACGAGATCGAAGAGGCTGTAATCGAGGAGGGCCATGCCGTTCGGTGAGGCCATCACGATTTGACTTGTTCGGCGGCGCGGGGAGGGGTGAGTCACTTCCTCGACATCATATGGCCGTAGTACCTCTCGAAGTTCAGTATCGGCCCGAGGGATAGCCCCACCACCATGAAGGAGACAATCAGGTTGGTCCGGTCGGACAGGTGTCCATCAAGGATGGTGTAGGTCAGAAGCCCTAAGCAGAACAGCAGCAGAGGTATGGCGACCCTGCGGAAGAAGATGTGGTAGCCGCCCATCTGGTCGAAGGCCGGGTTGCCGATCACCCGGTCGATGAACTCCGATGGCTCGTCCTCGGGCATGCTGCGCCCTCAGCCGACCAGCCATGCCATCAGACCGATGAAGGTCATCACCGCTGGGACGGCGTACCAAGCGGCCTTGAGGGGCTTCGAGGAGTCGTCGACGAGCACCTTCTGACCGGTCACCGGGTCGGTTTCCAGCACGGTCTTCTCGAGCTTGCTGTAAGCATCGGTGAACTCGGACTCATGACGGGCGAGGAAGATGAGGAAGTAGATGCCAAGGGCGATGGTCCCGCCACCGGAGACCTGAATGAGTTGAGCCAGCACCTGCGAGGTCCCCGATTCCATCAGGGCCTCGCCGAGGAGGAGCTGGGCCACCCCGAGCATGAACCATGTCCATGAGTCCTTTCGCGCCATGGCAGAATGACAGTGCGGTGACACATCAATGTATTGCCGGCATGCGCTAATCGGTGCCGCCTTGGCTGGCAGGGCGGGAGGCCCAGACCGCCCAGACACCCTTGGCGGAGGCCACAAGGGTCCCGTCCTCGGCAGTAATCTCACCCTCCAGGTGGGCGATGCCGCTGCCCCTGCGCACCATCCTGCCGGCGGCGACGAGGTGCACCCCGGGATAGGCCGCGTTCAGGAAGGAGACGTCGAGCTGCGCGGTGGCGCACCACTCCCCCTCGGACAGCTCCGAGACGAGGGCCCCGCTCATCGCGGTGTCGAGCATGGTGGCGTGCAGGCCACCGTGGGCCACGCCGGCGAGGTTGACGTGGCGCTCGTCCACGCTGCACTCCACGGTGCAGTTGCCATCGCTCAGGCTAGTGATGGTGATGCCTATGGACTCGGCGAGGTCGCTTAGCCTGTCTGTGGAGAAATCGACCACGGCGCACCCAGGAGACTCGTCCCTTTGAGTGCAGCGACGGGCTAGACTGACACGGACTCGCCGGTCTGGACGGCCCACAGCCTCGCATAGAGCCCGTCATGGTCCACCAGGCTGTCGTGGTCGCCGGTCTCGGTGATGCGCCCGTCCTCCATCACCGCGATGAGGTCCGCGTTGCGCACCGTCGAGAGGCGGTGCGCGATGATCAGGGTGGTGCGGTCCCTCGAGATCCGCTCGATCGAGCGCTGGAGGGCTGCCTCGGTCTCGTTGTCCACGTTGCTGGTGGCCTCGTCGAGCACCAGCACCGGGGCGTCCTTGAGCACCGCTCGGGCGATCGCGATGCGCTGGCGCTGGCCGCCGGACAGCCGATGGCCGTCCTCGCCTATGTTGGTGTCCCAGCCCTCGGGCAGCTGCTCGATGAAGCCAGTGGCCTCGGCTATGCGGGCTGCCTCGGCCATCTCCTCCTCGCTGGCCCCGGGGCGCCCGTAGAGGACGTTGTCGCGGACCGTGCCCGGGAACAGGGTGGTGGTCTGGCTGACCAGCGCTATCGAGCCACGCAGGGACTCGAGGGTCAGGTCGCGCACGTCGTGGCCGTCGAGGCGCACTGCGCCGCCCAGCGGATCGTGGAAGCGCAGCAGCAGGCGCACGAGGGTGGTCTTGCCCGAGCCGGTCGCCCCGACCAGGCCCACTGTATTGCCCGCTGGCACCTCGAGGTCGATGCCCTGCAGGACGTCCTCGCGCCCGGGGTAGGTGAACTCGACTGCATCGAAGCGGATGTCCCCGGAGACGGAGTCGAGGTGGGTGTCGCCCTCGACGATGCCCACCTCGGTGTCCAGCAGGTCGAGCACCCGGGAGGTCGAGGCCATGGCGCGCTGGTACAGATCGAAGGTCTCGCCCAGCCGCGTCAGCGGCCACAGCAGGCGCTGGGTGATGAACACGATGACCGAGTAGGCGCCGAGCCCGATGCGGCCCTCGATGGCGTACCAGCCACCGACCAGCATGTTGGCTGTGAAGGCGAAAAGTATGGCCATTCGGATCAGGGGGACGAAGGAGGCGGAGAGCCGGATCGCCTCGCGGTTGGCGTCGCGGTAGGACTCGGAGGCCTTGCTGACCCTGCCGGCCTCGCGGGCCTCGGCCGTGAACGACTTGATCGTGGTGATGCCGTGCAGGTTGTTGTTGAGGATGGCGTTCATCTCGCCGACCTCCTTGCGCACCTTGGTGTAGCGGATTCCGATCCTGCGCTGGTACACGAAGGAGCCACCCACGATGACGGGCACGGGGATGACCGCGAGGATGGCCACCTCGGGGGCGACCGAGAACATGATCGCGCTGACCACTATCACCGTCGTTGCCACGTGCAGCAGGTCGGTGGCGCCCTGGTCGAGGAATCGCTCGAGCTGGTTGACATCGTCATTCATTATCGCCATCAGCCCGCCGGTGCTCTGCTCGGAGAACCACTGCATCTCGAGGTCCTGTATGTGGGTGTAGGCCTGCATCCTGAGCTCGTGCTGGGCGGTCTGGGCGAGGTTGCGCCAGAGCACCCCGTAGAAGTACTGGAACAGCGACTCGAGAACCCATATCGCGATGGTGAAGGCCGTCAGGATGTACAACTGGTCGTACACGTCGGGGTAGCCAAGACCGGCCAGGAAGGAGTCCTCCTGCTCGGCGACCACGTCGATGGCCATGCCGATCAGGATGGGCGGTGCGAGGTCCCAGATCTTGTTGAGCACCGAGCAGAAGGCAGCGAGGTAGACAGTCGCCCTGTGCTCGCTGAGGTGCCAGAGCAGCCTCATCAGAGGATGCCGGGCCTCTGACATGGCGCCCGCTCAGGCAAAATGCGTTTCAATGTGCTCGTGCCGGGAGATGAGCCCGTTTCCTCCGGAAACGAAGGGTTCAGACTCACGAGGAAATACGTTCCCAACGATGAGGAAGAGTAGCCGATTTTCATGCCGAGTCCACGAGGACAAAACCCATCTTACGCATTACTTCGTAGGGTTATTACGTCTATCTGTGTTCCGATTACTGTGAGCGAGGAGTCCGAGAAACAGTCTCTGGACACAAGGCTCAGAGGTGCCTTGGACAAATTGGACGAAGGGTCGAAGAAGGTTGCTGAGTCGACAAAGGAAGGCTTCAACAAAGCAAAGGGCAAGGTCAAGGAGAAGTCCGATTCCATTGATGCCAAGGAAATGATGAATAGGACTAGGAAAGGGATTTCCAGCATGAACGAGCGCATCTCCTCGGCTGCCGAAAGGGCCGATGTGAAGGGCAAGGCTACCAAGTCAGCCTCATCCATGTTCTGGCTCGGAAGTAGGTTGGAAGCGTTAGTCTACTGGCTAATGGGGTCCATGCAGTACCTAATCCCGGCCACGATAATCTTCCAATCTTGTGTTTGGCTAGCGTATCTCTCAGAGGGGTCATCGTCACACGACTTCGTATCGCAGTTCTCAGATGGGATGGCCGAATCAGACCAACTGATATGGACAGTCATCTCATTGTTCGGTGCGGCTGCAGGATACTTGATGGTAGTTAATTTCGACTCCACAGGAGAACTGATCGAGCCAGTCGGTATCGCTCCCGTCTACGACATCCTAGTCATTTTGCTTCTAACTTCATCAGTCCTGTATCTATTGAAGAGCTCCAAGTCCCTTTACTACCTGTCACTGGCCTTCGGTGGATCAGTGGTAGTCAGATTGCTGGAGACTAGCATTTTCGACTATAACTGGCTTCTGATGGTGTTGTCAGTTGTCGGCCTAGTTGGATTCTTCTCGACACTATCGCTGCCGTTCCTGAGGAATAGGTTCTCCCCAGCCGAAGAAGCAGCGGTCCCGTTTTCCGATTCAATCGACCTTTCGGGAATAATTTCTCACGAATTCGGCGAACCCTCATATCCGACCCTCTCGCTCGGCGATTTGGACCTGAACATGGAAGATATACCACTACTCCCCCCAAAGAGACCTAGCAGGAGATCAGAGTACGAGTTGTACGAATGGGTTTGCTTGATGGCCAACTTCATCCTGTGGCCTACCACCCTAGTAATCTCAGTGGTTCTCGGATCTGGGGTGGAGATGTACGGGACCGCGTTCTCCATGGAAAGCAACTCGATGATGCTATTCGGACCCGCGGCAATGACGGCCTTCTTCTTCATCATGCTGTACAGGATGGATGCCAACGCGAGGGATGGCAGCCTCTATGCAGCGCAGAAGCAGGCCTATCTCGATGAAATGGAGAAATTCACCGAGGCTAAGCGCGCCTACTTGGAACTCGTGACCTTGCAGGCCGAAATCAGGAAAGAGCAGCTCAGGGAGGAGAACCCCGACCTGAGTCCCACGGCCTCGGATAGTTGAATTGGAAGGAAATTGCGGATAATCCCTCGTGGTCTCGGTCAAAAGAATCGGCGAATCCTCGCGAGTTCGAACCTACCCAGTCGTCGAACCAACCGTTCAAGGCAGGCACCTCCCTTCGCAATCATGGAGAATGAGGGACTCCCCCCGTTTCGACGACCCGGCCCATTCCGTCGATTCTTCATGATCGATGACAGATCTTTGACGGCGAATTGGCACTGGCCAATTTCCAGGGGGTTGTGGCTCTGCCTCTTCCTGTTCATGGCTCTGGACCTCTTGGCGACCATTCTCTATGCAGAGGACTTCCTGAATGGAGAGGAGTCTTATTGGTCGTTGATGTCCACCCCCGGGGTTTGGCTGCTCTGGTTCGTGGGCATCCTCTTCCTGGCTTTCGGCATCTATGTCCAAGTCTGGGCCAACGACTAGCCGAGTCATAGCCCCGGAACGTGGTGCTCGTGCCCACCTCCGGGCGCTGGGAATAGAATCGCATCAAGTTAGGGTCAATTCGGACAGTACCTCGAAGATGAGGCTGCAGCGGGTCAGCGCGCCCTCGACCCTCTGCTCTCGGGACTCATGAGGTGGACTCATCATTCGACTGCATGCTTCTCGAGGAGGTCCAAGGGGACGATCTGGAGAGTCTCCTCGTGGGTAGCCGAGAGTATCACGGGGCAAGCCACCCCCTCGTCGGCAGCGTCTTTCCACGTCTGGGCGCAGACGCACCACCTGTCTCCCGGCGAGAGGCCGGGGAACCCGTGCTCGGACATCGGCGTGATCAGGTCGTTGCCCTGGGAGCGCGCGAACTCGAGGAACCCCTTGGAGACCATGCAGCAAACGGTATGCAAGCCCCGGTCGTTGCGGTCAGTATTGCAGCAGCCATCCCTATACCATCCCGTCAGGGGGTCGGCAGAGCAAGTCTGCAACTCGCCACCAAGGACGTTGAACGAAGGTAGCAACGAAGCCAACTCGGGAATTTGGTTGATTAACCCATGGATGCGGTCATTCGCCGGTGCCTGCCCCCAATCGCCTACCGATTCGTTCAAAGGCAGGACTGGGTGCGAAGCACGCCCCGGAGAAACCGGGGGAAGAGGTCCTCCGGGGACCGGGTTTTGTTGTTATTTCCCGGCCCAGGCCCTTCTCCCACAAACAGAGCTGTCACTGGCGCCCGTATCGTGACACTGCGCGGACAATTTCACTGCGCAGACACTATAGGGAATGGGTCGGTCCCGGCGCACATGTTCAACAAGCTGAACAAGAGAAATGCTGCACTGCTAGGATGTCTTGGCCTTCTGACCATGACGGTTTTCGCGGGTGCCGGAAGCGCGGTCGCCCAGGACGGCGGGGCTGCCGTCCACGAGGTGACCGTCACCGGTTCCGACGTGGTCTTCACCCCAGCCGACCTCACTGTGGATATCGGCGATACGGTCTACTTCCACTGGGAGGACACCGGCATGGACCACAACGTGGCCGAGTCCGACTCAGCTGGTTCCGACGAGTACAAGGAAGGCGGGTTCCGCAGCGGGGATGTCGCTGCAACCGTTCACTTCAACGTCACCTTCGATGAGGCGGGGACCTTCTACTACATCTGCGAGCCTCACACCTCGATGGACATGAAGGGGACCGTCACCGTGGTCGATCCCGATGCCGTCGAGCCCGAGGCCACGCCCGGATTCGCCCCCTTGCTGGCCGTCATCGGCCTGGTCGGGGCCGCCATCGCTGGTCGCCGAGCCGATTGAAGCGGCACCCCAGTAAACGAGCCTAGCGTACTGAGATGCGTCAAACTTGATGGCCATCTCCTTCTGCCGGGTTCGTGGGAAACCCGAAGATAGAAGCCGCGACACAGGGGCATTTGATCGATGTCCTGTCAACCCTCCATCCCCGGGCAAAGAGAAACTCGCTGCGACGGATGATCGATCATGGGCGTGTTCTGGTAGACGGCAACAAGGCGTCTCGGGCCAAGGAGATTGTTCCCGCCGGGTCAATCGTTGAGACGCTCTCCCGCACTGAGGGCGATGGAGCTGCCAAGAAGAAGGTGGATGGCCCCCCAGACCCAGTTATCCTACACGATGACCGAGAGCTACTCGTCGTCGACAAGCCCGCAGGCCTCCTTTCCGTGGCGACCCCGAGGGGCGAGTCGGACACGATGTTCGACCGTGCATTGAATTGGCTTTCGAGTAACCAGTCCACTCGGGCTCATCTTGTTCATCGCCTCGACAGGGAGACCTCTGGATGCTTGCTCCTCGCCAAGTCCCCAGAAGTCAGGAGTATGCTGCAAAGGCAATTCAAAGACCGCACCGTCGAGAGAATCTACCATGCGGTTGTCTTCGGGAAGCCCCCTGCTGATTCGGGTGTGGCAAATACCCGTATCCAGGAGACCAGGGACAAGCGAGTGCGGCTTGTGCCGAAGGGAGGGAGGGGCGGCAAGGAAGCGATAACCAACTGGAGGGTCGAGCAGTCGGCGCCGATTCACAGCCTCGTCAGAGTAAAGATCGACACAGGGAGGAGGGCCCAGATCAGACTCCACATGGGCGAGATTGGTTGTCCGGTTGCTGGCGATACCCGGTATGGCCGGGGAAAGGCCAGCGTGAACAGATTGTGCTTACACGCGTCAGCACTCGAGTTTGAACACCCCAATGGGAACAGGATTCGGGTTGAGAGCGAGATACCAACCAAGCTGTACTCCGAATTGAAGCGCAAGTCGCTATGAGGAACGCATCGTATTCCCTAGGGAGGTTGATTCCTACGACATGGCGGAATAGAGGCAGATTGCGATAAGCATCGGCAGAATAACCATCGGGAGGACAGGGAAGTGGTCCACGTACCCCCTCAACTTGGCCCCAGCAACTGTTGAGAAGAATACCCCCAACCCAATAGCGGTTCCAATCAGGATGGCTTCACTGGATGCTGCATCATCTACATTGAAGCTACACCATAGAAGGATTGATCCAATCCCCATCGGACCCCCTCCGATTGCCATCCTCATGGCGGAAGAAGGGCCGGTGTCCAATCCCTCGACATCTCCGAAAATTCTCTGGTTGAACCCAACAGGATCGGCATTCATTGCTAGTCCAATCATTACGGCCACTAGGCCAACTATTTGCATGGCTAATTCATGTTCCATGTTTTTCATCAAATCTTCAGGCGGCCCTTCATGGTACGGGTGAGAGTATTGGCAGGGAAGTTGATGTATGCGTGAAATAGAGAAATATTAGCCATTGTAATAACTGATTTAACTTGAGGGGCCTCCGGGAGGTCATGTCAATCATAGCAGCGTACAACGAAGCCTGGCAAACTGGAAACCTAGAAGCACTCGCAGAAGTCATTCATGACGACTTTGTCTTCAACCCACATGTTGGCGGCGTGACCATGAGCAAGTCTGATCTGATGGGTTTTGCTGGCAATGATTTAGCCCGTTCTGAAAACGATCGGATACTGTTCGAAAACGACGAAGTTGGCGTTGCTCACTCCTTGGTGCACTTTGCCACCGGCTCCGCCTCTGAAGCCGTGTTGTCTTTCCTCCGATTCAAGGACGGTAAGATCATCTCAATGGAAACCGGCGCTACACCACTCTCTGATGATTACACATTGATTGGAAGCGACATGTGAGGTCCCGTACCCCTCCCTAGTGGACGAGCCATCCTCGCCAGTGTCCAAGGGCACCCGAGGGTCAGTTGATGATTAGCCCGATCTTCCTCAGTAGCCACAAGTAGAACCTGCCGCCCTCCAAGCCAAGTAGTTGGTTTCCTTCTTCCATCTAGTGTAATTAGTAAAGTACTTCCATTTCTACATTTCCCCTTCCTGCATCACTGAGCGGCTCGTTGGCTTTCCCCGAAGTCCGAACCACTGCCCCAATGCCATTGCACTAGGGTAATATAGTCCCCGAAGGAGGGCTGCGCTGTTGATAATCGTAAAAGCAGGCGGTTCGGCAATTACCCACAAAAGCGAGCTGTACTCGCCCAATGAGGGCATCATTGCCAGCGTTGCCGAGCAGCTCTCGCAGACGACTCTGGCCGACCAGGGGGTGATACTGGTCCATGGGGTAGGCTCCTTCGGCCACCCCCTCGCCAAGGAGCACGGTCTCGGCCACGGGTACGATGGCACTGAGGAGGGGCTGATGGGTGCGATGTTCACGCACTACTGGGTCGACGAGCTCTCCCAGATCTTCATCAAGGCCATTATCGACCACGGGGTTGCCGCACTGAGGTGCAGGCCGACCACCTCCTTCGTCACCAAGAGCAGGCGGATCGTCGACTTCTACTCGGAGCCAATAGAGAAATACCTCGAAATGGGCATCATCCCAGTCTTTCACGGGGATGTTCCCGCAGACCGGGACCAGGGGTTCTCAGTCCTGTCCAGCGATCAGATCGCCGTCTTCCTCGCTCGGCACTTCGGTGCCAAGAAGGTCATCTTCGGGATGGACGTCCCTGGGCTGCTCAGGAAGGGGGAGGCGCTACCCGAGCTGGGCTTCGGCGGGATTCCCGACTTCATGGAGTTCGTCTCCGACAACCACGATGCCAGCGGGGGCCTGCAGAAGAAGCTGCAGGAGATCCAGACTCTGGAGGGCTCGGGCATCGAAGTCCAGCTGATCGGCTTGGGCGAGCCAGGGGCCCTATTGCAGGCCATCGAGGGAGAGGCCGTTGGCACCCTCATCAGATAGCCGTGAGCGACGTCAGTTGGAAGTCAGACCGTCTGGTCGGTCCACGCCTCCGCCCACAGGTCGTAGAAGGAGGCTGTGAACTCGGAGGTGGAGTTGGTCCGCACGTAGTATGCGTCCTGGGCCGAGAACAGCCCCTGGGGGGCCACGTCGACCCAGATGAAGCTCCACCAGGTGCCATCGGCGGCAGTGTGGTTGAGCTCGTCGAAATCCAGGCGCATGCTCGCAGCGGACTGCCCGTCAGGGAGCATGGCGTGCATCTCGATCTCGGACAGGGCGACCTCCGAGGTGAAGCCCTCGGGCACGCTGCCCACTAGGAGGCGAGTGTCCTCGTACACAGTCAGCAGGTCGGGCTGCGGGGGCACGAAGGCGAGGTGCATTCGGGGCAGCCCCTGCTGGAGCTCTATGTCGACCTCATCGCCGATGCTCACCCTCAGGGTGAACTCGTAGGAATCCCCCGAATAGACCTCGATGCCTATGATGGAGGGCGGCAGGCCCATCAGCTCGATGATGAAGTCGTGCGTGCCGTTGCTCGCGCTGGCGACCTGCTGCGAGGAGAAGGCATCACCGGTGATGGTCCAGCTCAAGTCGGACAGTTTGGCAGTGTCGAAGGCGAATGGCGGCCATGTGCCGTCGGGGTCCTCGGTCGCCTTCTGTGCTAGGTCGAAGAAGGGGTCCGCGTAGGCCGGGTTGGCGTCGCGTCCCTCGTACCAAGTGCCACCGACCCTGACGTTGGTCGTCTCCTGCCCCTCGATGAGCTGGCTGTCGATTATCGGGTTGCCACCCAGAATCACTCGGGTCGCAATCGATCTCAGGTCGGAGATATCGTCCTTGGCCACATCCCAGTGGATCTCCCCCCTCTGTCCCTGCTGCTCGTGTATCATGGTGGTCCGGACCCTCAGTCGCTCGTTCTGAGTTGCCATCGCTAGCACATCGAAAACCTCGTCCTGTGACATCAGGTCGTTGAAGGCCTCGCTGGTAAGGGGGAAGCAGGTGTTGTCGGGGCACGGGCGCACGGTGGGGACCTCGAGGCAGCCCGCGGCCAGGGGGCAGAGCAGGACTAGGGCCAGCAGGAGGGATCGTCTCACGGCCTCTCGCGGGAGCGCTTGGGTCATGAGGCTATGCCACAGGCGTCACTCGGGCTCTTCGATGCGCTGCGTCGCGCCTATATGGGAAGGCCGAGGAGGGATTGCTGCCAAGGGGGGCTGCGAGTGAGCGAGGACGTCCTGGTCGTCTACAAGAAGAACTTCGAGGAGGTTCACGACAAGGCTCTGAGCGAGGTACGCTCCGCGCTCGACGTCGTTGCCGAGGAGCGTGGTGCGAGCATCGGCTACACGGCGCGCGAGACTGTGTCCCGCGACGACTTCGCAAGCCCCGACCTGGTCATAGTTCTGGGAGGCGACGGGACGCTGACCTCGATTGCCCACTCGGTCGATGGCCAGACTCCGGTGATGGGCGTCAACAGCCATCCGCGCAGCGGGGGCGACGGGGGCTCGTACGGGTTCTACATGGGCAGCGATCCCGGTCACTTCCCCCAAGACGTCAGGGCGGCCCTCGACGGGGGGGCCATGGTCAACGTCCTGCCGCGCCTGCAGGCCGAGATCGTGACCACCAGCGGCAACCGCACGCGCTGCGACCCCGCTCTGAACGACCTGCTGGTGGCCAATACGCACCAGTACCAGCCATCCAAGTACCGCCTCCAACGAGGGGGGATCGACGTGGCCCAGCACTCTTCGGGGTGCCTGTTCTCGACCTTCCTTGGCCAGGGCGCGTGGTTCCGCCACGTCGCGGACATAGAGGGCTCGGCCTTCCCGAGGGGGGAGATCGACGACCACTACCTCTTCGTGGCTCGTGACCTGCCTCGCTCGGATCGCTCGGATGACGGCTCGTACTGGGAGTGGGCCGGCCAGCCCACCGTGATCACGAGCGACATGCACCGGGGCTACGTGGTCAGCGACGGCTGGGACGAGACTCACTTCACCCGCGGCGCCACGCTGACTGTCGGACTGGATGGTCCCGCCCTGCGGCTTCTGACCTTCAGAGGCACCATCCTCGACCGCGTCTCCCACTGGTTGCAGACCTGATCATCCGCCGTCCTGCTTGACGGTGATGTGCGGGTAGGGGATGCCGAAGCCGGCCCCGTATCACAGGATCTGCTCGAGGAACAGCTTGGTCCTCTCGTGCTTGGGATTTGAGAAGAACGCGTCGGGCGTGTTCTCCTCGACCAGCTCTCCCTCGTCGAACAGGATGCAGCGGTCTGCGACCTCCTTGGCGAACCCCATCTCGTGGGTGACCACGATCATGGTGATGTCCCGTTGGGCGAGGTCGATCATAACGTCGAGGACCTCCTTGATCATCTCGGGGTCGAGGGCCGAGGTCGGCTCGTCGAACAGCATGATCTTGGGGTCCATGGCCAGCGCGCGAGCGATGGCGACTCTCTGCTGCTGGCCACCTGAGAGCCCACTGGGGTACTTGTAGGCCTGCTCGGGGATGCCGACCTTCTCGAGCAGTGCCATCGCCTGGTCCTCGGCCTCCCTCTTGGGTATCCCCTTGACCTTCATCGGGGCTAGGGTGATGTTCTCCATGATGGTGAGGTGCGGGAAGAGGTTGAACTGCTGGAAGACGAATCCTATCTCGGCCCTGATGCGCTTCATGTCGGCCACGGTCGTCTCGTCGTCCACGGTAATCCCGTCGATCACGACTGTACCGCCACTGTGCGGCTGCAGGCGATTGAGCGTCCTGATGAAGGTCGACTTGCCCGAACCCGAAGGGCCTAGGATGACGATGATCTCGCCCTTCCTCACGCTGATGTCTATTCCCTTCAATGCCCAGAAGTCCCCGAAGTTCACTTTCACTCCCTTAGTATCAATAATCGTCTCATCACTGCCGGTTCTCATTCTTTCGTCTCTGTCGTATTCACTCATGCTGCTTCTCCTCCACCTTCTATGCCCAGTCCAAGACCCTTCTCGATCTTCATCGAGATCCTGGATAGGTAGAATGCGAACACCCAGAAGACAAAGGCGGTGACGTACAGCGGCTCTAGGAAGTTACCGAGGAAGCGCAAGTCTGTGGCAGGTAGGTCCTTGGCCAGTTTGAAGAAGTCTAGTATGTTGATGATGAATAGCAGCGTCGTGTCCTTCCAAAGTCCGATGAAGACGCTGACGATCGAGGGCAGCGTGGTTCTGACTGCATTGGGGAGCTCGACTTGCATCTTGGTCTGGAACGGCGACAGCCCGAGTGCGACGGCTGCTTCCTTCTGGCCCGAGTCGACGGCTTGGAGTCCGCCTCTGAGGACCTCGGCGATGTAGCATCCGCCGAATATCCCGAACATCAGGAGCATTCGGATGATGTCCTCTGCGTCATAGAAAGGATCCATCATATCCGGCATCAGGAAGACGGCGAACCAGAGCCAGCAAATCAGGGGGCCCGAACGGACCAGTTCGATAACGGCGATTGATGGCATGCTGAAGAATGGCTGTTTGCTCTGGCGGCCGAAGGCGAGGACCACTCCGATTCCGAACCCGAGGACGCAGCCTGCGGTCGCCACAATCAGGTTGACGAAGAGCCCACCCCACTGGGATGCCTCGATACCGTCTCCGGCGAGTTTGTCCAGAGTGCTTGGGATCACTTCTCCGGCGATTATGGCCTCGCGCATCCCTTGGGCGGGTGTGCCTCCTAGGGCGGCCGCTAGGTCCTTCACGATCCCCGGGGGATTCATTATCATAATCGCGAAGAAGAACGTGGCCACGGCCCCCATTGCGATGTATGACCGCAGTCTGTTGGCCTTGTACTCCTCCGAGATTGAGCAGTAATAGAACGAAGCCCCGTAGGCCAGCCAGCCAATCACCAAGGCCTTGGCCAGATTCGTCATCGGGACCTCCCTGTGGTAGTTGATTTCGCTAGGGGTCCATGCTACGGCCATCAGGCCGAATACCACGAGGGAGAAAGGAACTAGGAATCTTGCCGGCTTTTCGGCGGCGGTGCCGTAGGCGCTAGCTACGACTGCGAATGTGGGGTAGAGCACCCACCACAGGCGCCAGTTCTGATTGATTCCGTAGCACGTCGATATGCAGGATTCGGAGCCAGGGGCTTGCGTCATCTGCTCGGTCATCTGCTGGCCGATGACTAGCAGCACCCTGTTGGCCCAGACGACGTCCCAATCTGCCTCCACTAGTACGAAGTGGCTGAAACCGCGCACGGCCACGACGATGATCCAGGCGGTTGCGATGCCGAGCATTGCGGTGGCACGGGTCTTGCCCGGGGTCCACTTGATCAGCGCGGTAAAGGTCACCCACCATGCGAAGACGATGACAAGCGCGGAAATGGCGCTGAAGACCAGGGCATACTGAGAGCTTGCTCCCTCTGACTCTGCCTTAGCCACCAGCTCGAAGAAGCCGTTAGGGAGGTATCCCTCCCACATGCCTCCAAGGAGACCGCAGGCCAGAGCCAGGGATATCGCCAAGAGGGAGAGTTGTGTGTTGTTGCTGGGAGTGACCCAAGGGCCGCCCGGCTTGCCGGCTATGGACTCCTCCAATTCGATGAGCGAATCCATGCCAATAATTCTCGAACTCATATCTTCACGCTCGTTACCCTTGTGTTGTACCAGTTCATTACGGCTGATATTGCGAGACTCCCTGCCTGGTAGGTGATGAGCAGCAGGATGAACAGCGGGATCAGTTTGCCGACGTTGTTCATCATCACCAGTATGACGTAGAATATGTCGCTGTAGGCCACAATGACGGCTAGGCTGGAGTTCTTCCAGACATTCATGAACTGGTTGTTGAACAGTGGGACCATGCTCCTCAGGGCCTGAGGCAGGATGACCAGCCTGAGCCTCTGGTAGGGATTCAGGGACAGGGAGATGGCGGCCTCGACCTGTCCCCTAGGGAGGGCTTGGATGCTTCCTCGCACGATCTCGGCCACTGTCGATGCGGTGAACAGCGTCAGTCCGAGCATCATGGCGAGGAAGAAGGGCGTGATCTCGAAGCCAGTGCCCTCGGCTATGTCCCATGACCCGGGCGAGTCTATGACCCCGTCCCCGTTCCAGTCCTTGACGTAATCTGGCCACGACAGGCCCTTCGACAGGGCGATTCCCGCTGCTACGGCGAAGGCGGCGACCCATATCGTGAATCTCTTCCTGAGGCCGGATTCCGAGTCATCGATCTGCAGCGAGTTCATACCGTCGTCATCGATCCTGCTGGTGACCGACAGAGCGTAGACGAGCAGGGCCATTGCGAGGGCTGCCTCGTAGCCACCTCCGTGTGTCGAGACGAATGGCACCAAGAAATCGATGAAGGCCACTGCTGCGGCTATCAGGAGGATGTCCGCGGCGAGTGCCTCGAGCCTCCATCCCAAAGTGCTGAAGGGCCGCCTGAGATGCTCAAAGGGAGTGTTTGGAGTGATTATGAATCGTGGCTCGATCCTGTCCATGTGACGCAGTCCGGCCCTGAGCAGGGCAAGAGCGACTATGCCCATGACCAATCTCTGGTATGACCCCACGGTCACGAACCATATTCCCTGGTTGCTGTAGAACACAGCCCCCCCGAAAAGGAACCTCTCCTCTATGAACAGCGGGGCCTGGATCCCGTACTGGGTTGCGATTAGGAACAGGAGGACAGCGAGAGGGAGGTTTCGGAAGATCTCAACGTAAACCGTCGCCATGGTCGAGGCCAGCTTGTTGGAGGAGAGCCTAGTGACGCCGACAATGGTCCCGAGGATGACGCACAGCACTATGCTGAGCAGGGTCACCCTCGCCGAGTTGATGATAGCGGCCTTCAGGAACAGCCATCTGGAGTCGGAGTTCGCAACTACCTCCATCGGCCATGGATTGATCTTGAAGGTGTTCACCTTGTCCATGAAGTCGAACTTGACCTCCCAGCGGTTCTGCATCACCGGGTCGGGGTCGTGCTGCAGGTAGAGCACCCTCAGCAGCAAGAACATGATGAAGGGCAGAAGTGCGAGGTAGGCCAGAGCGGCAGTCCTCCTGTCCTGCACAGAGGGCTTCATCCCCTCCTGTGAGATTCTCAGGTACCAGTAGGAGGTCGTGATGAGGATAACCAAAGAGAGGAATCGGGGGATGTCCTGGGAGATGGCAGGGATCATCGAGATGTTGAGCGTCAGGACGACGAAGAGGGCGATTGAGCCTACCGAGATGATTGCGTCCGCGTTGTCCTGCGCACGGAAGGAGGCGAGGGTTCTCGGTTTCAAAATCTCGCTCAGGTTGTCCTGCAGCAGGAGCACTCCGGAAACAACAGCCCCTCCGAAGAAGAAGAACGGGATCTGGTCCCCGGGTGACAGTTCGAGGACACTGGTCAGTAGGACGTAGGAGACAGCGAAGCACACGATGGCGAATATCGAGCTCGAGCACTCGGAGATGGTGCCGGGATCCCGTCGCCGCAGCCCCCCGAGGAGGGCCGGGATCTCGTTCTGCACCAGCAGGAAGCAGGCCAGGATGACCCCGCCGACGATCAGGACCAGTTTTTCCATGGCGTAGTACGAGGGGTTCATCTGGGTGTCAGCGATTGTGATGTCCCTCGCCATCGCAGAGAGGTAATCGGCGGACATCCCGAGGAACTTGTTGGAGTACTCCCAGAACAGGTAGGCGGCCAGAACTGGCAGAACGTATCCCGTGATGAAGTCACGACGTGAGTTCAGACGGGGCAACGAATTGATGAGAGCCCGGACGTCCATGCTCCCCTTTGGGGTGCATGGGGCGTAAAAGGGTAGTGAGGCCCCCGGGGGAGATTACCCCTCCCGGGGGCTTTCGTAACTCCGTGTGCTGATTGTTAATTAGCGATCAGCGCATTGCGGGCGCGTACTGGATCCCGCCCTCTGAGACGAGGGCATTCAGGGTCCCAACACGCGAGATCAGGCAGCCGGTCATTGCGGCGGATCCGCTGACACCGTCGTAGGTGCCGTCGCAGAACGCGTCGTCATAGGCCTCGCCGTAGTTGCCAGCGGCACCTAGGACGGCCTGCATCCACGTGTCCGCAAGCGGGTTGTCGGTGGTGCCCAGACCGAGGTTGTCGGTGAGCAGTCGGCACATTCCGGGGTCGCTTCCATCGCAGGCAGCGGTGGCGGATGCAGCTGCGTTAGCAGCGGTCACGCCCATCTCCTCGGCGGTCACCATCCCGTACCAGACCCAAGCCACGACGTCCTTGAAGTCGGAGTCCATGTCGCGGGTTGCCGCTCCTAGAGGCTCCTTGGACATCAGCTCGGATGCGATCCAGATGTCGACTCCGCTCATTGAGCCGTCACCATCAAGTTGCCACTTCTTGGCCACCATCGCGGACATGTCGCCAGTGAAGGCGTCGCACGAACCGTCGATGAACTTGGCAGTCGCCTCTGCAGCGTCAGCCACGGCGACGGAGGTGAAGGCTATGTTCCTTGAGGAGAACCAGTCCACCATGTTGCCCTCGGTCGTGGTGCCGATTCCGACGCAGATGTTAGCGCCGTCAAGCCCAGCAGCCGAGTTACCAGCAGTTGCAGCCGGGAACGCGTCCTCGCGTACCAGGATGCCCTGCCCATCGAAGAAGTTCATCCCGGCGAAGTCGGCGTTCAGGTCCGCGTCACGGCTGGTCGTCCAGGTCGTGGTGCGGATCAGCACGTCGATCGTGCCGGAGGCCAGCTTGTCGAAGCGGTCCGAGCCCGAGGCCGGGATGTACTCGACATCCGTGTCCGGGTTCAGCCCTAGAGCAGCGGCAACGGCCCGGCAGTAGGAGATGTCCAGACCAGAGCGAACTCCGGTTCCAGCATCCAAGTATCCCATTCCGTACTGGGACTCCTTTACTCCGCACTTCATGGAGCCACGATCGACGATCGTGTCCAGAGTGCTCACGGGTGTAGCCTCTGCTATTCCAGCAGCCCTACCTTCCTCTCGCGCAGCATCGACATCTTCCTGGGTGATATCGCTACCAGCACAGCCCGCTAGGGCTGCAGTCATCATTAACAGCATCATTGTTGAAGCGAGCAAGCGTCGCATGTGCCTTTTGACACGGTGTTGAGGGTATATACCTTCTCCTGAATGCGGAAAGCGCACCGCTTTGGAGCGTTGGAGCAGTGTATCGGTATTGAGGTTGGAAGACGGGGCGGCCGAAGCCGCCCCGCCCCCCGGGTTCCGAGTTTCGTAGGAGGTGATCCATCTGCAGGTTCCCCTACAGATACCTTGTTACGACTTAACCCTCCTTGTCGAAGGCAGGCTCGAATACCCCATTCAAAGGTAGCCTCACCCACCCCCAACTAAGATGGTTTGACGGGCGGTGTGTGCAAGGAGCAGGGGCATATTCACCGCGCCCTGTTGAGACGCGATTACTACCTAATCCAGCTTCATGAGGGCGAGTTACAGCCCTCAATCCGAACTACGAACGGGTTTCGGGATAGCGTCGTTCCTCTCGGAGTTGCAGCCCATTGTCCCGTCCTTTGTATTGCGCGTGTAGCCCATAGCATTCGGATCATACTGACCTACCGTTGCCCTCCCCTTCATCCCACTTAGCGCGGGCAGTCTCCCTATAGTGCGCCAGATCCGGGGACCTGGTTGGCAAATAGGGACGAGGGTCTCGTTCGTTATCTGACTTAACAGAACGCCTTACGGTACGAACTGACGACGGCCATGCAATACCTCTCGAACAATCCAGCAAGCTCGTTACGCTGGCCTTCATTTGTCCGTCGGCTATGGTGAGTTTTCCGGCGTTGAATCCAATTAAACCGCACAATCCTCAGGTTGCAGTGCTCCCCCGCCAATTCCTTTAAGTTTCAGCCTTGCGACCGTACTCCCCAGGCAGTGGACTTATCACCTTCGCTTCGACACTGAGAGCGCTCGGAGCGCCCCCAACATCAAGTCCACAGCGTTTACACCTAGGACTACCCGGGTATCTAATCCGGTTCGTGCCCCTAGGTTTCGTCCCTGACCGTCGGATCCGTTCTAGTGTGGCGCCTTCGCAACAGGTGGTCCTCTCAGGATGACAGGATTTTACCCCTACCCTGAGAGTACCCCACACCTCTCCCGGTCCCAAGTCTGGCCGTGCTCGCAGAATTCAACCCGTTGAGCGGGTTGATTTACCCACGAATGCACCAGACCGGCTACGGACGTTTTAGGCCCAATAAAAGCGACTACCACTTGAGGCGCCGGTATTACCGCGGCGGCTGGCACCGTCCTTACCCACCCCTTATTCCAAGACCTTTGAAGAGTCAAGAAAAAACTGGGTATTACCCCAGCCACTTGGAGTTCCCTGGTCACGATTGCTCGCATTGCCAAGTTTTCGCGCCTGCTGCACCCCGTAGGGTCTGGATTCGTGTCTCAGAATCCATCTCCGGGCTATGTCTCCCAACACCCGTACGCGTTGATGGCTAGAGGGTACGTTACACCCCCTACAACCTGATACGTCGCAGGCCCATCCTATGCCGCCGGAGCTTTCATCCACCCACCGTTCCAGGCGTGGTGAACTATGGGGTATTATTCTCAGTTTCCCGAGGTTATTCCCCAGCATAGGGCAGGTTACCCACGTGTTACTGAGCGGTACGCCGAGTCCCTAAGACTCTCGACTCGCATGGCTTAATCGAACTCCAATAGCGGTAGCCTCCGGCAGGATCAACCGGATTTCGCGTGAGCGAATCACTGATCCAGCAGGAGCTTGTAGTGTGTCACAAGTGTCACTTTTTGGAAATTGGCGCAGATGCACTTCATTGAAAATCGAATGAAATAATATCTGCTTCTTGCACCCCCTATACGGGGGTTAAGTTGTATTGTGGTTAACCTCCTAAACCACGAACGGGTTCGTGGCCGCACTTCCTCGGCAGCGCCCCGCGTGATGGAAGACGTCACGGCACCGTAGTGCTCGGTCTCCAACGCCTGCTGGACGCAGCGTCTTGCCGACCTACCTGCGGTTTAAGAACGTGACGAGCGCGGTGCGGTGCCGATTGTGGTCCGGTGTAACGAACTGGGCGGTCATTCGGCACCGAAGAACTCACGCAGCACGGGGTGCATCTCCATGGCCTGCTCCTTCTGAATCTGCTCGTAGGTTCGTAATATGATCCCGACTGCCAGTAGCAGCCCGGTGCCGGTGGCGTTGCCAACGGTGCCCAGCAGGTCGGCCCCGGCCGCCAGTAGGCCGACGAAGGCACCGGAGAACAGGGTCACTGGGGGGATGTAGCGCTCTAGGATGCGCTCGAGCACGACCGGGTTCTTGCGGAATCCGGGAATCTGCATCCCCGTGCGCTCGATCTGCTTGGCGACGTCCTTGGCGCCCATGTTGGTGGTCTCGATCCAGAACTTGGCGAACACCGTCGAGCCTGCGGTCATGAAGAAAACGTAGACGAACACGTGGGTCATTATCTGGGTCAGGCTATGGCCGTAGGCATCGCCTGTCTGGTTGAGCAGTGGTATCAGCCATGCGCCAACGCCATTGACCATGGAGGAGTACCAGGCGAAGCCGTCGGAGGGAGTGGTGGCCCCTGCCTCGTAGGAGCCGAACCAGTGGGCCTTGGAGTTCCATCCGTCCCTTCCGAGAATCGGGACCGTGGAGAGCGTGGGATGGCTCCAGAAGAGGAGGGTGAACATGTTGACGTTGGCGAGCAGCGCGGCCATCAGGATGACGGGGATGTTGCTGGCGTAGACCAGGCGGATCGGGTACTGCCCCCGGTGCCCCCTGACCTTGCCGTGGGTTAGCGGCAGCTCGAGCTTGCTGGACTCGGCGTAGGCGACCACGAGGAAGACGACGATGGAAGAGATGAGGGCTGCGATGGGGTTGGCGTGGTTGAGCAGCATCAGCTCGAACCCGTTCTGCGAGACGAGCTGCTGGTTGGTCGCGGTTCGCAGCGTGTAGAAGATCATCGGCAGCGTGCCCGAGGGGGGGTTGTCGAATGATAACGGGGCGCCCTCCACGGTTGGCAGCGGGGAGAGGGTGCCGACGAAGGTCGACTGGGCCACGCCCGCGGCGATGAACAGGGAGATGCCGCTGCCGATGCCCCACTTGCTGACCAGCTCGTCGAGCAGGAAGACGAGGAGGGAGCCGAGGAATAGCTGCGAGACGATGAGGGCGCTAGCCCAGCCCACCCCGTAGTCGAGGATCATCGTCTCGGAGGGGTCGAGGAATCCGTAGACCTGGGGGATTGACTCTATGGGTATCATGATCAGGACCAGGATCTTCTGGACGCCTTGGTAGAGCTGCTTGTCGCCGGCGTCCTGGAGGTCGAGCTGGATTATCTTGGCACCTGAGAAGAGCTGCATGATGATCGAGCCCGTGACGATGGGGCCTATGCCCAAGTGCATGATTGAGCCAGAGGCCCCGGCCATGATGGCCCTGAACGAGGAGAACACGTCCAGAGTGGTGTCGGAGAGGCCGTAGATCATCACGTTGGTCATCATGAAGTAGATGATCAGGACGAGGACCGTTGTCCATAGCTTCTGGTTGAACCTCACATGCCCCTCTGGCTTGGTGATGCTGGGGTAGACGTCCACGAGGCGCCTCATCCCATAGAGGCGGCTGGCCTCCTCGCCAGTGTAGAGGAGACAGGAGAGCGCGAGCCCGGTACCGAGCCCGAACAGGGCGACACCGACCAGCAGGAATCCGACTGCGGCCGTATCGACCCAGCCCCAATAGGCCAGAGCGAGGACTATGGCCAGCCAAGTGTAGAGTTTCAGGTACTTGCCTATGAACGGAATCTCGGAGAGTCCCTCGGGAAGGTCACTCATTGTGCCCCATATGACGTAGGCCACGTAGGGGATGGAGGTGGCGAAAAGAATCACAGCCCGGGTCTGGTCCTCTGCGATGTTGCTCTGCAGGTCATCCTTGATCCAGTAGAAGAGCGCGCCCCAGTACACCGCGGCCATGACGACGAGCCCGACTACGTTCGGTCCACGCTTCACCATAGACTAGCCTCCCTGCGCGGAACCCTCACTCCTCTTCCCACTCGCCCCAACCCTCGTCGTCGTCGATGGTGATGCTGCCACCGGCAGCCTCTACCTTCTCGATGGCGCGAGCGCTAGCCTCGCGAACGGAAATCTTGAGAGCACGATCTATGCTTCCCCTACCGAGGAGCTTGTCGTAGCCCATCTCGGTCAGGTTGATGGAGTCGCCCTCGGCTATCTCGCTGACCTCGCCGATGTTGATCGACGTGTTCACGACCCGCAGGCTCGGATGCCGGTTGAAGCCGTGCATCCCCCAGTGACCCGGCATGTACTTCAGCCGCGTCATGACCTTGTGCTTGTTCAGGCCGGCATTGCCACGGCCGCCGCGCTTGCCTGCGCCGCGACCCGCCTTCTTTCCACGACCGTGGTAGCGGCTCCCCCGAAACTTGTTCGTCCTGGACACCATCTTCTCACCTCAGACCATCCTTGCGGCCAGGCTCTCGATGTCCTTGCCGCGGAAACCCAGTGCGCCGCCGACCGAGTAGGCGCGCTTGATGCCGCCCCAGCCCTTGGCACCCCTCGGGGGGTGGAGCCTCAAAACCGGTTTGAGGCCCTCAACGGCCCTCAGGGTGGCTTCGCCGGAGGCAATCGCCTTGGCGAGGGCGCCTATCGTGGAGTACTCGCTGCCGGACTTCACCGCTGTGTCAGTCACGGGCTTGTCACCGATCATCCTGCCGCGCTCAGCGAGGAGCGTGCTGATCGTCCCGGCATCGACCTCGCCCCAAGTGACGAAGTCCTTGACCTTGTGAAGCATGCCCGCGTAACTGGCAGTCTCGGGGAGGAGGACTGCGTGGTTGACACGCGTTAGGTTGAGCATCGCCATGGTATCGCGAATCTTCTTGGTGACGCCTCGATCGCTGCGGGCCCTGATCACTAGGAATGTCATGCGAGCTTCCTCCCAGTCGTGATTTGCAGGCGTCCGCGAACATCGTCGCTGACCTTGGTTCGGCTCAGCTCGATCAATGCGTTGAAGGTGGCCTTAGCGAAGTTGATAGTCGAGCGAGTCTGGCCGGATGAGCGGGACCAGACGTCGGAAACCCCGGCTAGCGCTAGGACCCTGCGACCGTAGTCACCGATTACCAGGCCCTTGCCCGCCGGGGCTGGAAGCAGAGTCACCCGGGTCGAGCCGGATCTGCCTGTGGTCTTGAACGGGATGCTGTCGCCGGGCCCCTCGGAGGATTCCCAAGAGCCGTTGCCACGCATTACTGGGATGACATTGAGCTTAGCCTGAGCAATCGCCTTCTGGATGGTGCTGGCGACCTCCTTGCCCTTGCAGATCGAGAGGCCCACGTAACCGTCCCCATTGCCGACAGCGCATAGAACGTTGAATCTGACACGGCGTCCCGAGTCGGTCATCCTCTGGATCATGTTGACGCTGAGGACATCGTCCTCGAGGCCTGGAAGCAGGGCATCGACGATCTCGACCTCGCGAATCGGCAACCCGGATGCGAGCGCTTGCTCGTAGGTCAGAATATCCCCGCTCATGACCATGCGGCCAAGGCGGGTGCGTGGCACCCAAATTCGCAGAGCTGCCAGAGGATCTGGCCCCCGCCTCCGCCTCGGGCCGTCCTCGGATTGCTCGGGGGGGGACTGGGCGAGCGCTAGGCCCGGAGCGACCTGCACAGGCTCCTCTGCTGGCGCTGCCTCCTCGGCTGACGCTGCCTCCTCGCTCATGCCTTCGCCCCCTGTATCGATTTCTTCGTCGCTGCCACGGCTTTTTCCAAGTCGTCGCCGATGTGAGAGCCGTTGACTCGATCGTCGCTGGGCAGGATATCCTCGGAATGGGGGATCTCGAGTCCGCACTCGACCATGCCGCGCAGAGCGGCAAAGGTCCTGCTGCCCCTCGAAGAGGCGGCTAGGCCTATGTCGAGAATCGCCTCACCGTGTCCGGCAGCCAAGGCTGACTTCGCGAGAGCCATGCCCGCCAAGTAGCAGGCGGGCACCGATTTGCGAGAGGCATCGGAAGGCCACTTGTGCTTATCGACGAGGGTCTTGCCCGTAATCGAAGCCAGTACCCTGTCACCCCCTGCGGCGAACGAGACGAGTTGGCATGTGACCTGGGTGTTGGATACTCGCACGACTGCGCGAGGCACTCCCCCGCGCAGCATCCTCATCCTCCTGTGGTAGTCGGTCTCTGCGTTGCGGCGGCGCTTGAAGCGCAGTCGTTGGTTCCGCCCTCGTGCCATCACTGCTCACCCCCGGAGGCAATCCCCTCGAGCTCGATATTGCTCCTCATGTGGGCAATTGAGCGGTAGGAGCCGCCCTTCGCCTTGAGGTAGAAGTGGCGGTACTGGGAGGGAGTCAGGGAGCCCTGGTCCCTGAGTTCCTTGAGTGCCCTGCGCTGTGCCCTTATCCGAGTCATCCAACGCTGCTTCCTCGGGCTGCGCGAGTTTGCGCTGCCACTCCTGGAGCCCTGGCCCTTGCGGCGGCCCTTCGACTTCTGCTGGGAGGCCTTGCGCGCTCTCGACCGGCTGATTCCGACGATTGGCTTGGCTACGATTATCCCATCGTCGATGAGGTTGCGAACGTCTTCCTTCTGGACGGCGTCGGTAACCTCGTCCAAGTAGTCGGGATTGACCCATATCCGATGGATACCGACGATTCTGCCCTCTCTCTTGGAGAGGATTTCGGCAGCCATCCTCTTCTGGTTGGTGATCATCATTGCATGTCCCCCTTACGCACAATGGGGCGCCGGTTCAGAACGCGGAGGCCGAGGTCATCGGCGCGGTCGTGGATTCGGGAGCGCTTCCTATTCCCCACGCCAGCGCCGATTCTAACGGCTTGGCGCTCGGGGTCGAGCCCATCCAGTTCGTTGACAGTGTGGACCATGGCCTCCTCGAATCCCGAGGGATGGAGTCCTCTGGCTGCGGCGACCTTGCCGTAGCCGACCCTGGCCATGGGGGAGCGGTACTTCCTGTTCATCCTCATCTTGGAGTCCTTGCCCTTCGGCTTGCGATAGCCCGTCTTGGACAGGCGTCGGTAGCGGAACCACTCCTGACGCCTGAAGGTGGGCTGCTTCTTGCCCTGCGCCTTGCGCATGTCGAGAGCCGCTCTCGTGGCATCGTCGAGGACCGGTTTCTGCCGCGAGGTGTGGAAGTCGTTCCAATCCTCGAAGTCGCCCTCTTCCTCGTAGTATTCGTCATCGTCGTCCACGGGTCCTTCCTCCCTCTCTTCGATGACGTCTGGCTCCTCGGGCGGAGCCTCGTGCTCGGCCTCGGGGGGGTTGGAGTCGTCAGCCTCAGTCAGGCGTTCTACAAGCTCGCTCTTCCTGCCAGAGACCGGTAGCGCGCGTTCGCGTAGCAGGTCCTTGAGCTCGGCCACGGTCAAGTCGTCGTAAGCCATCATCTCACCTCCCATCTCCCTTCGAGACGATGTAGACCCCATCTTGGAAGACTCGGGGATCTCGTTTCTTGATCTTGCAGGCTCGCTCTATATTGGCTGCCGTCTGGCCGACCTTCTCGCGGTCAGCGCCGGTGACGACGACGTCGGACTTGCTCTCGATCCTGACCTCGACGTCCGCAGGCGTCCACGGTAGGCTTGCTACCCTCGGTACCCTCTCGCCCAGCATATTCGTGATGACGAACTGGTTGCCCTGAACCTTGAGTGTCATCGGGAAGTGGCTGAAGACCGCCTTGAGGCGATACTCGAAGCCTTCGTCGAGGCCTTTTGCCATATTGCGGAGATGTGCGGCCCATGTTCCCGCAATCGCCTTCTCGGAGCGGCGTGGCAATTCGCAGAACACCCTCAGGTCACCATCATCCCGTCGCACTGAGACTCGGTTGTGGTTGAACTCCCTGGTGAGTGATTCGCCGTCCTTGCTCAGCGTCACATTATTGCCCTCTAAGCTCGCGCTAACTCCCTCTGGAAGGGGGATGGCGTGCGAAACTTGGGCGATTGTCGGCATGTCCATTCCTCCTAGAAAACATATGCGAGCAGTCGCCCGCCTACTCTCTCCTTCTTCGCATTGAAGTGATCCATGACACCTTGATTCGTAGTCAGTATCAGTAGGCCGAAGTCCCTGGCCGGGAGGTACCTCGACTCCCACTTATCGAAATCCGCGCGCTTGACAGAGTGACGCGGCTTGATGACGCCGCAGCGGTTGATGGCTCCGATGAGCTCGATTCGGTAGGAACCCCCGCGTCCGTCTTCCAAGCGTTCGTACTCGCCTAGGTAACCGGACTTCTGCATGATGGTCAGCATGCTTCCCAGCAACTTGCTGGCGGGGCGCACGGTGACCTCGTACTTGCCGGCGTGCTCTGCGTTGTATATCGTTGTAAAAGCGTCATTCAATGGGTCAAACTGCATCTTATCACCTCATGAGTACTTCTTGAATCCAATGTCGGCAGCGACGTCTCTGAAGCACTGCCTGCAAAGCCGTAGGCCGTGGCGCCGAATCAGGCCCCTCCTGCGCCCACAGCGCCTGCATCCGTTGCTTCTTCCGATGCTCTCGCCGTGATCGCGTGCCATTCTCACTCCTCCACTATGTTGAGCTCGTACCGCTCAGCGAACCACGCCTTCGACTCTTCCCTGCCAATCCTGTGTGTCACGGAGACCCTGGACTTGCGCCTCCTCCTTCTGGAGACACGATGGCCAGGGCGCTCGAGGACTACGTTGACGTCCATGCCGAAGATGCCGATGTCCGGATCGTACTTCTGCTTGGGGAAGTCGGTGTAGTCTGAAATCCCGAATGACAGGTTGCCCTGGGAGTCGAAGTTGTACTCGGGGAGCGTGTGGTCCCGCACCCAGAAGGCGTCCTTCAGGAATGCCTCGATAGCACCGGAGTCGCGCATAGTGACCTTGCAGCCGATCGGTGCCCCTTTCCTGGTGCCGAGGTCCCTGTTGGTCTTGGCGGAGATTGTGCGCATCGGCTTCATCTCAGTGAGGACCTCTAGGACCCTCTCTGCGAGCTGGAGTCGGCGACCGCCCTCGCCCACCCCGATGTTCACGGTGACCTTGGTGATGCAGGGCGATAGCATGGGGTTGGTGGAATCGCTCATGAGTCATCCCCCAGGGGCAGGTCAGTGGCCTTGGCAATGACGAAGACATAGTCGGTGATGGTTCCGAATTCCTCGAAGGAGGTCTCGTTGGGCTTGGAAGAGCGCTTGACTTCCTGACTTTGAATCACCGCAGTCTCGCCGATGTGGCTGCCACCAGTGAGATATGCCAGGGCACCCTTCTTCATCGCGATGTGGGAGGAGACGTCCTGATCGGGCAGTGAGATGACTAGGGAGTCGCCGGATTTGTACTTGGGAGAGTCATCAACCGTTATGTTTCGGCCATCGTGGAGGTGAATCTGGGTCTTGCCGCCCTTGATGGTGGTCTTCCCCATGACCTTGCATATCTTGCTGCCAGCGGCCTTCTTGGCAATAGAGCGGTAACGCAGTTTGCCATTGGTGTCCAATACGCATCTGTAGTTGTAATCGCCAACTGTCAGGACGTCCATCAGGCCCACGCCGCGGGAGCGGTCAGTCTCAACTCGCCCGTCGACGCTGACGTTCCTGGAGTTCAGGATTCGCTTGGCTTCGCGCATGTTGTGCGCGATGCCGAGAACGTCCCTCAGAACGATGCCGAGCGGCATGCACATCTCCGTGTTGTGACCGCCTGGGTTCGGCTTCTGGGCCCAGATGTTCGTCTTTCTGGTTAGCGGCCAGCTACGCGGCATCACGAGGCGCTTGATGTGGCTCCTGCTCATTCCGAGTCACCCCCCTTCGCACGCTCAATGATTCTCCTGATTCGAAGTGGGTCGCCCTCGTAGAGCTTGGTGATGATGACGTTTGAGGGATTGATGGGGACCGCCTCCTCCTTGCCGTCTGAGGTTGATTGGGTCAGTCCGTCGACGAAGATGAAGCCGTTCCCTGTATCCACGGTGGCCACCTTGGCCTTGACCCCGGACCTTCCCCTAGTCTGACCGAGCCTCTTGCCGCGGGAGTCGGGCTTGATGCTGTTAGGGTGGCTGAAGTCGCCCCTCAGGACTTCGACCTCATCGCCGACTCTGACGGTGACTGTTCGGACGTTCTTCAGGTCGGGGTCGTCGGTGACCAGGCGCGCCCTCATCCGCTTGCGGCGGACGTGGATATGGGCCTCCCTCTGGGCCATTCTCTGCTTTCCTGCTTTCTTGCTTGACAATATCTCACCTCACACAATCTGCTTCGCTGTAGCAGCAATCCGAGGCCACCGCTCGGCGGCCTCCCTGCTCACTGGTCCCTTGATGTCGGAGCCCTGTACGTCACCCTTCTCGTTCGTGATCACACATGCGTTGTCCTCGAACTGTACCCACGTGCCGTCGACTCTGCGGAATGGACGAGCCTGACGGACGATGATGGCATTGAATATCTGGCGTCGTGTCTCAGGAGTGCCTCGCCTGACTGTGACCCGGATCATGTCGCCGACGCCAGCGGATGGGTACCTTCTTGCGACCCCGCCCTTCTTGAGCACGGTAATCAGCTGGACCACCTTGGCACCGGTGTTGTCGATGCAGTCCAGTCGAGCCTGCGTCGGCAGGCCGGAGGTCACACGTCCGGGAATCCCCTTCATTCGCTGCCCCCCTTCTCGATGACGCAGAACTTCACTGTCTTGGAGAGTGGTCGGCACTCCATGATGCGGACTCTGTCACCGGCAGAGACTCCGCCTATGCAGCTGGGCAGATGCGCTGGGTAGCTTCGGGTGCGCTTCTCGTAGCGCTCGAACTTCTTCATGAAACGCGTGGTCTCGCGCTCGACGACGACCGCGCCCTGCATGCCTTCTGACGAGACCACGCCCTTGATGATCTGGCCGCGCAGCCTCAGGTTACCGTAGAACGGGCAGTTCTCGTTACCGTCCCACTCGCCCTCGGGAACGAGGACGTCAACCCCTATATCACGCATCTCGGGACCTCCTGTATCTACGATTGATCCTGTCCTCGGGTCGCTGTGTCACGATTGCCCCGTCGATCTCCTCGTCGTCTATGGTGAAGCGGATGATGTCCTTGGCAAGGGTTAGTGGGCCGTTGTCGGTCATGACTCGGATGGTTCGGCGGGTCTCGTCCTGCACAACGCCGCTGACACCGATGAGCGTGGGGTCTGTGGACCCGGTGACCGTCAGTCGACGAGCGAGCCAAGGCATGTGGATTAGGTCGCTCATTCAGCGCACCTCCACCTGGTAGCCGTTCTGCTCGAGGACCTTGGCCGCCTTCTTCTTGTGATTGCCTTGTAGTTCGATGGTTCTGCCCTTGACAGTCCCGCCACTGGCGCAGGCACCCTTGAGGATCTTCGCGAGCTGTCCTATGTCAATCGCGGAATCGTCAATGCCCTCGACCATGGTGACCATCTTCCCGTAGCGCCTTCTGACTACCGAGATGATGGCCTTCTGCTGCTCCTTGGCAATCTCCTGACAGATGCAGAGCTCGTCGGGAAGGCCACAGAGATTGCAAATTCCAGCCATGATCACTCCTCCTTGGATAGTCTCATCTTAGTGAGCAGCCTCGCAATGCTCCTGCGAGTCTGCTTGTATGCCCCGGGGTTCGAGGACGAGCCGCCCAATGCCTGCTGGGCCCTCAGCTGGAGCATCTCTTCGCGCAGTTCCTCGAGCGTGCGCTCGCGCTGCTCTTGGTTCATCTTGTCGATGTCCTTCGAGCTTACGTGTGGCATCACTCCTCCTCCTTCCCTGCTAGGGCCTCTTCCAACTCGAGGGGGACGAAACCAGAGGCTTCAACCAGTTGCGGCAGCCCGGATTCGTGCCTCTCCTTGATGGAGATCTCATGAGGCAGACTGCTGCCGGGTCGCATGATCCTGACTGTGCAGCCGACGGTCCCGAGTTTCTTGACAGCGGTAGAGAATCCGACATCCATTAGTTGCAGGGCCGTCTCGCCGCAGTACTTGATGTGTCCCTTCTGGAACTTCTCGACGCGATGCCTTGCGCCCGTAATCTTGCCACTGAGGATGACGATGCACCCCCTTGCGCCAGCATCCATGATGTTCTGCACCGTACTGTGACCGGCTCGGCGGAAGAACCAGCCTCGTTCGAGCGAGCTGGCAAGCCTGCTAGCCATTATCTGGGCGTTGATCCTGGAATCCTCGATCTCCTCGACCTCCAGCTGGGGGTTTGTGAGATTGAAATCCTCCTGCAGCCGACGCTGGAGCTCGTGGATGACTTTGCCTCGTCGGCCGATTACCCGACCGACCTGCTCGGCGCTCAGAGTCACCTTGGTGCCCTCTGGTGTCCTGTTGAAGTGGAGCCCTCCGAACCCAGCCCTCTCGGTCTCCTTCAGGAGGTACTCGCGCACCAACTGTCTCTCGACGTTGCGACCGATTATTTTGCGAATGGTATTCTGCCTCATGCCACCACCTCAGAACTCCTCTTCCCCGGGCTCTTCTCCCGCGTCTCCGAAGTGCTCTAGGAATATCTCCAGGTTCACTTGGTAGTGGTTGCTCGGTGAGGTCCTGCCGCGAGCCCTTGCACGCCAGTTTGCGGCGACCTGCCCACGGTGCGCGGCAACGTGGGTGATCACCATCTCCTCTGGGTCGATGGTGTCATAGCGCTGTCTGGCGTTTTCCATAGCGCTGTTGATTAGTTTGATGAATTCCTTGGAGGCCTTGTTCGGAAACTTGCCCGGCCCCATCTTTCCCTTCCTGTGACCGGCCATGGTATTGCCGCCACGGCCCTTGCGCGAACGGCGACGGTAGGGGATGGCGCGCTTCTTGTCGATGACGTCCTCTAGGTAGCTGATGGCTTCGTCCGCGCCCATCCCGCGGATCGCCTTGGCTATGTGGTAGCAGTGCTTGTGGTGGCAGTCCACATCGACGGCTCGGGCTGACACTAGGTTCGTACCCTCAAGCAACTGGGTGTATCCCCGCTGCGGCATACCAGTCACTCTGCCCATTCCACTCACCTCACTTCAACGCCACGTGCTGGGAAGAACGAGTAGCACCGACACCCGGCCCAGTGTGGGTGACCGACTTCCTCGTCTTCGCGAACTCACCAAGTGCATGACCGATCATATTGGGCACGATTTCCACCTTGACGAAGTTCTGGCCATCGTGGACCCCGATTGTCGTGCCGACCATCTCAGGGAGGACGTACATCCCCCTGCAATGTGTCTTGACGATCTTGCCGTTGCTCGTCCTGACCCTCTCCAAGAGTTTCTCGCACTCCGGACTGAGGCCGCGGGCAAGCGTGCGCTTGGCCCTCGAAGGCATCAGAGTGGCTATTGAGGGCGCTTCTGGGTCTTCATCGGGCGGGTAGAGCGGCATTTCTTGTAGTTCCTCGAGGCTGTAACCCCTCCAGCGGAACTCCTTCTTGCGTCGCTCGCTGATCCTAGAGCGTCGCTTCCTTGCCTGACGGCGTGCCATCTTGGCAGTCCGGAAAACCCTTCTCTTACGTGCCATGACTCACACTACTCCTTCGACCTGCCGCGTCCTGTCCTCTTGGGTGCGATATTGCCGACCTTCTTACCCGGAGGAGCGTTCCTGCTCACCGAGTTGGGGCCGTGAACGGCTTGGTGGTTTCCGCCACCGTGCGGATGGTCGACTGGGTTCATCGCCACACCGCTGACGGTGGGGTAGAGCTTGCCGCGGGCCTTGGCCCGGTGATGGGCGGCGCCGGCCTTGATCAGAGGCTTCTCGGTGCGGCCGTGGCCGCCGAGAACGCCGATGGTAGCCCGGCACTTCGCCGAGAGGTCCTTGATGCGCCCACTGGGCAAGCGCACCTTCACGAGTTCCCCCATCCTGGTGTCGATTGTGGCCGAGTTCCCCCCAGAGCGGGCGATCTTGCCACCATCTCCGGGACGGGTCTCGACGTTGCATATCTGAGTCCCCTCGGGAATCTGGCCCAAGGTGGTGACGTTTCCGGGTCTGAGAGCGACTCGATCGCCGAATGCGACCGTCTGTCCCACGGACATGCCCTCGGGAGCTGCTAGATGGGCTATTGCACCATCTTCGAACTTCACTTTCGCAAGTGGGGCTGTGTGGGCCGGGCTGTGGACGAGGTCGATGACCTCGGCTACCTCGCCGCTGACCCGGGGCAGGCGGTTGGCAGCGGGGAAGCGGTGGCTCGAGACCCTGTTCTTGGGGCTCGATCCGCGGCGTTGTGAGCGTGTTCTCTTACCCATTAGATCACCCTATCAGAACGCTCCGAGCTTGAGCGCCGCCTCCTCTGCGTCGTAGCCATCGGCAAGGCGGATGCTGGCGTGCTTGCCGGTCCTATTGATTCTGACGTTTACCTTAGCGACCTTGACCCCCAGGAGGATTTCGATAGCCTCACGGATGTCCTTCTTGGTCGCCTCTCGGCGTACGATGAACTCGATCCTGTTGTTGTTCTCGCGGTGACCCCCTTCGGGGTCGGAGATCCTCCTAGCCTCGAGGGTCTTCTCTGTGATCCAAGGCATGATGATGACGTCGTATGGATCCATAATATTCACTCCAGCGCCTCTACTGCGGCCTTGGTCCAAACTGTGAGTCTGCCGGGATCGCCTCCGGGAGCGAGATCCTCGGCACTCAGGTCCTTGGCGGTGACGACATCCACTCCGGGGACATTGCGAGCTGCCTTGTCTAGGCCGCCCTTCCGAGAGACTACGAGTAGCATGCTCTTCGGGGTCCTGTACTTCCGACTGCGCATCGTCCCCCTGCCCGCTCTGATGGTGCGGCCCTGCTTGGAGCGGTCGAGGTCATCAGACAGTCCGAGTGCCCCCATCATGGCAACGAACTTGCGAGTCGAGTACTGAAGGGGGATGGACTCGATTTCGTACCTCTCGTCAGAACCACCCCTGGATTCGACGTAGTCGTCGATGATGATTGGGAACCTGGTGCCTCCGTCGAATCTGTGGCCCCTGGAGGAGACGAGTTCGGAATCGCAGGAGGCGGCGATAGCGGAGTTGCGTGCGGCCTTGCGTGACTTCGAGTTTAGCTTCTGGGACCAGTTCTTGTCCACCTTGGGCCCATGGGCCCTGCGTCCTCCGCGGGTGTGTGGGTTCTGCGCGCCGGTCCTCTGTCCGGTCTTCCTCATGATCCTCGAGACCCCTCGTCCCTTGCCCCACCACTCCACGGAATGCTTCATCCCGGGTTGGGGGGAGCGCTTGCCGTCGTGCTCACGATGCCCGTAGGATTGCCTGCGATTGGCGCGAGAGGCATGCACGGCAGATCGGATGTTATCGAGTCTGACTTCCGATGTGAAGGCCTCGGGGAGCGTGATTGCCTTGCCGTCCTTGGCCTCCACAGCGTAAGACTCCGCTAGGAGGCCTGCATCGAGTTCCTCCTGAAGCACGGAGTTAACCAAGTCGTATGCCTTCGTCTTCAAAGAATCACACTCCCTGCTTGCTTGAGGTGCTGACGTAGGTGACCTCGACCTCACCAACATTCGCCCTAGGACGGATGGCGTCACGGAATCGCAGGAGCCTCTTTGCTGGCCCAGGTAGGCTTCCCTGGACGATCATGTACGGGTTCCTGACCTCCCCATAACTGAGAAAGCCCCCCGCTGGGGTGATCTCGGACTCTTCCGAGTTAGAAATGCGGAGAATCCTCTTGTTCAGCTCGGTCCTCTTGTGATAGCCGACTTGGCCGGCCTGACGGATGGTCTTGCGGACGTAGCCAGTGCCGAAGTCCCCCATGTTGCCCCCTTGGCGTCGGCGCTTGCTATTCTTGTGACTTAGCAGCTTGAGGCCGAATCGCTTGATGGAGCCCTGCCATCCCTTGCCCTTCGTGACACCTACGACATCGACCTCCTGGCCAGCTTGGTAGACGTCTTCGAGGCCGATCTGCCCGCCAAGTCGCTCCATCGCCCAATCGAGCTTGGTCCCGTTATCACCGCCAACCAGTCCGACCTCCATGATCTCGGGGGTCTTCGATGGGATGCTGCGCACCAAATTGGGCTGGGTACTCACAATCAGGCGCACCTCGCTGAGGTCCTGCTCCCTGAGGGACTCGATTGCAGCCTCTTGGGAGCCATTGCCGCGGTTGGGGATTCGCCCACCGCGCTTGGCTGGCTTGCGCCCCTCCTCGATGTCCCGCGCCCCCCTAGTCTGGTTGGCGAAGCGAGGGGTCAGGTTATCGGGTCCGCCTTGGGATATGTCGGTCCAAATTTCCCCTGCGGTCTGCAACCCGTAAGGCGTCATTCTGTAGCCCCTTACTGCGAGAACGATCATCGGAGGAGACTCGACTACCGTGACTGCCTTCCTGACTTCTTGTCCGGCAGACGTCGAATGGGGGTTTGTGTCCCTCATCATGATGTGAGTCATCCCCGCCTTCCAGCCAGCGAAGCCCTGAACACGAATCTCGGAAGCGTCAGAATCCGGCCACGAGGATATTCGGGGGAATTGGCGTACCGCACGCTTCCTAGGGCTATAGCCCATGCTACCTCGGCGGGGTCTGTGTCGGTCAGCCATGCAACTTCCTCCGTAATTACCGATTTTGGGCCGCGAACGGCCTTGGACCGGGCCCACTGCGCTATGGAGGCACCGTGACACCGGACTCGGGCCGCGAATGCGGTCCGGGGTTGGGGGATGCCTCTGCAGAGCCCTGTGGTGTCTGGTACCTCACGCTGTGAGCGGCTTTGCGACTGACATACCCTATTTGAACGAATCGGGATTGATGCCGTGCACCCCTATGGGGTGGACGGGGCTTCCCCCCTATGCAAGGATTTTGAACCCTGACCCCAGAGGTCGTCGCCCATGGGTCCATTCGTCAGCCATCCCGGACTCTCTCCCGGTGCCGTCGAGGCTAGGGCGTATCAGCTCCAGGCAGTGGACGAATCAATATCCGGGTCGATGCTTCTAGTCCTGCCCACTGCTGCTGGGAAGACGGCTATTGCGTGGATGGCTATAGCAGAGAGGCTCGATATCACCCCCGGTTGGGCCCTTGTAATCGCCCCTACGGTGGCCTTGGTCAATCAGCACCTAGAGAGCACTTCCCCCGTTCTTGTGGATTGCGGCAAAGTCAGCCCAATTTCCATCAGCGGCCAGCAACCCGTGGCAAAGAGGCCTGGTCTGTGGTCCTCCTCCAGATTGGTCTTCGCAACGCCCCAAGTGGTCAGGAACGACGTTCTGCGAGGAACCCTATCCTTGGCCGAATGCTCGCTATTGGTGATCGACGAGGCTCACCACTGCACTGGAGACCATGCGATGGCACAAGTCGCCGAGCTCTACATCTCACAGTCAGAGGACCCCCTCATTCTGGCCACCACAGCGAGTCCCGGCTCCAAGACCGGACAGGTGGAGGAGGTGTGCACCAGGCTTGGCATACAGAGGATTCACCTGAGGGCTCCAGACGACCCGATGATGGCGGAGCACCTATCGGAGCTGGAAGTTTCTGAGACGAAGGTCGAGGTCCCGGACCAAATCAGGAAGCTCGCCGAGCCGTTCAGGATCTGGCAGGAAGGTATCGTGGACCGCGAGAAGAGGCTTGGTAGGTACGTCATGCCCGGCGTGATTAGCCACAGAGGGCTGTCCAACGCCATGGAAAGGGCCCAGACTGCCATCTCCAGAGGCGAGACGAGTGCTTATCGATCAGCATCCCAGATTGCCACTGCTATGAGGCTCCATCACCTAATCAACCACTTGCTTTGCCAAGGAATCGCCGCCTCGAGGGAGTTCTTGGACAGGATGGCAAGGGAGGATGGCAAGCGTAGATCTGCGAGGGACTTCCTGAGGGATCCGCGAGCTAGGGTGCTAGTCGACAGTCTTGCGGAGATGGAGGAGGTTCACTCGAAAGTGGGGGCTGTGCGCCGATTGGTGAGGCAGAGGCTGCGTAGGGACGTCGAATCCAGAGTCATCGTCTTCGCGACCTATAGGGACACCGTCAACGCCCTCGAGCAGGCCATTGCCGGGCTTGAGGGGGCAAGGCCGATCCAGTTCATCGGGCAGTCGAGCAGGGGTGGGACGGGAGGTCTCAGCCCGAAGCAGCAGATTGAGAGGCTGGAGGCATTTAGATCCGGCTCCGCTAACGTGCTCGTAGCCACCTCGGTCGGCGAGGAGGGTCTCGATATTCCGAGCGCCGACCTCGTGATATTCTACGAGCCTGTGTCCAGTGAGATTAGGACGATACAGCGCAGGGGTAGGACTGGACGACGGCGCGAGGGCGAGGTTGTGGTTCTGATTGCCGAGGGCACCCGTGACGAAGGCGCTAGGGCAGCTGCAGTTCGCAAGGAGGAATTCATGCACAAGGCTGTAAGGAGGGTCGGCAGGAAGCTTTCCCGAGGCCCCCATACCGACCTCTCCAACCTAGGGCACTTCGTAGTCGTTCAAGATGGGGATTCAATCCCGGCCGCCGAGTTCGTGCTCGATGCGAGGGAGAGGCATCGAGCGGAACTCGCTCAATCTGATGATTCGGTGGTGAGAGAGCAAGGTAGGCAGGCCCCCCCTGCCCTTCCCCCCGAGACCTTCAGGCCCACTGGCCAGATTGGCTTGGAGCAGTTCGCTAGCACTGGGGAGGAGCCAGACTCGGAGGGAGAAGCAGGGGCGTTGACGACTAGTCGCCGATGACTGCGATTCTCGTCCTCAGTTGGGCCAGCCTGCTATTGTGGTGGCCGAATGCGAAGGAGAGCAACTCGGTCAGATGAATCACCGGGAGGTTGGTCGAGAGCCCGGTGACCCTGGATGCCTTGCCCTGGTATACGTCGAGGACCGTGTGAGACAGGGTGCATGCGCTCACGATCATATCCGCACCCTCGGACTTAGCATCGGAGATGACCGCTGCGGCCTGCCGCAGGACTGTGGGCTCCTCGGATAGCAAACCAGGGACTCCGACGCTCTGGGTCCTGCTCTCCCACTCAACTGGAGTTCCCCCGAGGGCGGCGATGAGCTGCTCGAAGTAGTTGGGATCATAGACATCGTCGTCCCCGCAAGCCCCCTCCTGCTGGATATTAGGGCCGTAATACCCGGCTATGCGGAATCGCATGGGATTCCTCAGCCTAGCCTCGACCTTGTCGAGGCCGACCTCGTCGACAATCACATGCAGGAGGTGGTGAACGTTGACTGCGCCCGATAAAGATAGGTCGGAGGTTCTTCCAAGGACGTCATTGGTCTTCGCTAGCAACAGTGGGTCGCCCCTGAGTCGCCCTAGGTCCTCTTGCAGGTTGCCCGCGGTCGCAGCGCATGGGGTGATGATATCGAGTCCCTTCGACTCGGCCATAGCCAGAGTCCTAGCGTTCAGAGTGACTTGGAGTATGTCATTGGCCTGCCTGATGATACCCGCCCCACAACTGGTCGCGCCACCGAGAGGAGTCAGTTCGATGCCCAGTGAGCGGGCGGTGGGCGGCATCGTGTCCGCCACCTCAGGAGCGCTGCTGTGGGCTATGTTACCGGGATGGTAAGCGTACTTCAGCGCCATCAGAACCGCCCGTCCAGCTCGTTGAAGATTGCGACGACCTCGTGGTGGTTTTCGACTGCGGAGTTGAGCTGCTTTGGCATCTTGCCAATTCCCGCCGGCGGTGCCACCATTCCCAGCATCCCGTTGAACATATCTCCGCCCGTCCGAGTGAAACCGAACACCATCCTAGCGGTGACACCGGAGAATAGGTTGCCGAGCAGCCCCAATGGGCCGAGCACCTGGCGGTATACCACGGTGTCATTGACCCTGCCGCTGCTCTTGACTGACCAAGTGTACCACCAGACGTGCTTGCCGTGCCTGCCATTGTAGGCGTCTTTGGTAAGGGCCGCATTCTTGGCCTCCAAGAGCGCGTCGGATATTGCTTGGGCGTTCGAGGCTTGGCGACGAATTGGGGCTAAGTCCGTCTCGGCCTTGATGCCGTTGGGCGAGGCGATCAGCTCGTCAATCTCGGACTTCCTGCGAGGGGATGTCCGAGGGTCGTTCCTGCGCGCCCAAGCACTCGCTAGCACTGCTGGTCCGAGATAGTCATTTGCGTGAGGCGCTGCATCGGAGCTGGCGTGTAGAAGGATCTGGCTCTGGAAGTCGGAAATTGAGTGGAGGTATGAAGCGATGGCCGGCTCCATCGTTCCCATGGGACCCTGTGGCGTGGATTCTCCCTCCCGGGTGCTCGCGACCATCCATGGATCGCTCGACTCGCGCTTCCTCTCCAATGACCATGGGTCAACCACCAGATCCCTTACCACATCGAACCCGGGCAGAGGCTCAATTCGGATTTCCAGAGCGATGCCGCGATTCGGGGCGATGGAGTCGATGCGGGTCAGGCCCGGGATGACGAGGCGTCCGTTGACGGTTATTGCCGTATTTGGATCGTCACAAGGGCCGTCGCGGAATGTGAGCGAGCCGTCCTGCGTGTCCTTGAGGCTCCTGAGTACCTCAAGAACCGACATGTGCCCGGGCAGTGCGCAGATCCAGGTGTCCCTACCCGTGCTGGCGGTGAATGGGTCGTATCTGAATATGGTGACTTCCGCTTGCACGGAGTCTGCAAGGACGGTAGGGAGGCTGAATCCGTCCTCACCCTCAGCACCCCCTGAGGCGGCTCCAGAGACATAGTCCTTGATTGGGTCGACCATGTCCTCGCGGAACTGTCCCGTGCCGTCCACGGCAGATAGGTTGGGGAGGGCCTCGAGAGCCCATGTCGCTGCCGGTGCATCGTAGTCGACGTCGCAGTCAACACGGTCCACGAGACGGGTAGCGCCGAGCTCCTCGAGGCGCCGGTCCCAGTCCTTGCCGCACTGGCAGTAGAACTCGTAGCTGACGTCCCCTAGGGCACAAACCGAGAAGTGCACGCCATCAAGTCTCGCCGCAGCGTCCGAACTCGCGAACTGCCACAGCTCCTCGGCATTATCGGGCATCTCCCCCTCGCCCCAGGTGGAGCATACTACCAAGACCCGTTTTCTCTCAGAAAGCGAGTTGAAGTCGAAGCCATCCATGTCGTGGATCGTCCCCTCAAGGCCGTAGGCCTTTGCCTGCTTGGCAAGCTTGGAGGTCAGTTCCTCGGAGTTTCCGGATTGCGAGCCGAATAGAATGTCCAGAGACCTATCACCCACGGCAAGTAGCTGCTCCAAGCCGTCCCCGACCTCGACATCCTCCACCACAGTCCCAGGGGTGCTTTCCATCGTCTCAGGCTCGGAGGGCTCTTCAGCCTCGGCGGCCCCACTTGGCGCTTCGTCTAGCACCATGATGACTTCTACTGGACAGGCATCGGCGGCGTCGAGGATGTCATCCGACAGTGAGGAGGCTATCTCGGGCTTGAGTCCGGACTGCCCGGCATTCCTGTCGAAGCCCCCGTCCAATCGGGCGGCTGGCTTGATGAAGCAAGAGTCATCTGTCACCTCGAAGACATCCGGAGCCACATCCTCGCATGCATCACAGGTGATGCATCCCTCATCGATGTAGACGCTGAATATGGGCACGCGTACCGCTCCTCTATGGGTGGTTCCGCCACCGAGAACCGATTATTGAACATGCGCATTGGCAATGCTGCCTGATGATAGTAAGGAGCGGTGGCGCTTGGCTCACATGTCCATGCCGTCGAACTCGCCTTCGCCCATGGGACCTGCGCTCTTGCTCGAGATGACATCGTCGATCCTGAGGATCATCACAGCGGTCTCGGAAGCGCTCTGAATAGCTTGTTCGACAACTCTGCTGGGCTCGAAGACCTTGGCCTTGGCCATGTCAGCGACACCCCCCTCAAACACGTTCACGCCATGCTTGGCCTTACCCTCCGAGTGTGCCTTCCTGAGATCGATGATGGTGTTCACGGGGTCAAGCCCGGCATTCTCGGCAAGTGTTCGGGGAATTACCTCAAGAGCGCTGGAGAAGGCCTCAATCGCCATTTGCTCCCTGCCGCCGATGCCTTCTGCGTACGAGCGCAGGTCACGGCTCAGAGCAGCGACCACAGAGCCTCCGCCGGTGAGGACCGCGCCGTCCTCGTAAGCCACAGCGACCACGCCAATCGCATCCTCGAAGGCGCGCTTGACCTCGTCGACGACGTGTTCCGTGCCCCCCCGGAGTAGGACGGAGACGCTCTTAGCCTCGGGGCAGCCCTCAATGAATACCATGTCCGAATCGCCAATCTTGCGTTCCTCGGTCTTCGCAGCCGACCCTAGGTCTTCCGAAGACAAATCGTCGATATTGGTGACGATGCGCCCGCCGGTAGCCTTCGAGAGGGCTTCCATGTCACTCTTCTTGGCACGCCTGATAGCGAAGATCCCGGCTTTGGCCATGTGGTGCTGGGCCAGGTCGTCAATTCCCTTCTGGCAGATGACGACGTTCGCGCCGGAGGCTTGGATCTTGTCAACGAGGGAGCGTAGGAACTGCTCCTCCTCGTCTAGGAACTGGGAGAGCATGTTGGGGTCGGTAATCTGGATCTTCGCATCGACCTCCGTCTTCTTGACCTCGATCGCCGAGTTGACAAGGGCGATTTTCGCGTCGGGGACCGAGCGGGGCATGCCACTATGCACGCGCTCCTTGTCGAGGATGATGCCGTCGACCAGTGTGCTGTCTCGAATCGAGCCGCCCTGCTTCTTCTGGACCTTGATGTCATCGAGGTCAACGATGACCCCCCTCTCGACCTGCTGAGCCACCGCGAGTACCGCTTTCACGCTAATCTCGGAAAGGAACTCCTTCACCGCGCCCGCACTCTTGCCCGTGAGGGCCGTCTTCGAGACCTCCCCTAACATCTTCTCGTTAACGTCAGCGCCGTGGGCATCAATGAGCTCGACAGCTTTGTCGGAGGCAAGCCTGAAGCCCTCGCAGATGACCGTGGGGTGCACGTTCTGCTCGACTAGATCCTCGCTCCTCTTGAGAAGCTCTCCGGCGATTACAACAGCGCTCGTGGTACCGTCGTGACAGTGTTGATCCTGGGTCTTGGCTATCTCGATTATCATCTTGGCAGCGGGATGCTCGATTTCCATCTCCTTGAGGATCGTAGCCCCGTCGTTGGTGATGACGACGTCGCCCATGGAGTCGACCAGCATCTTGTCCATCCCCTTGGGGCCAAGAGTTGAGCGGACCGCGTCGGCGACCGCTTTGGCAGCGGCGATGTTGTTGCTCTGTGCGGTCTTGCCACTAGTACGAGACGTGCCCTCCTTCAGTATGAAAATGGGCTGTTGACCGTTGTACATCGGAAATCACGCTCCTGAATTCGGCGACCCGGCCACCCGAGGGGGGGTCATAAGGCCTCCCACAAAGTCACTATCATACATATTGTGCCCTCATTCATCCTTCAGAGAGTCTAGCCAACTCTGCCCGTAATGCTGCCACTGCTCCATGGTCCACCCCTCAGGAAGGCCGTCTTCTGGGATGGGTGGGCCAACGGGCGCGGCGGGCGAGGAAGTTGATGGGGGTGGGTCCAATATCACAGTAGGAGAAGGGGGTTCCTCAGTGGGCGGCGGCGAGTCAACAGAAGTCGGGACGGCTGGGGGCGGCTGGTCAAATAGCTCCTTGGAGCCGCCAAACATCGAATTAGCGATGTCGTCTGCCGAAGGCAGTTGGTCCTCTCCGATCTTAGTACCGTCCCAATCACCTACAGTCATCCTGTAATCGTCGAGCGTGGACACCTCCTCCAGAGGGGATCTCGCACTGCGGACGACCCTGAAGGTCGCGAACAGAACGGCGGCCATGATAGCTATGCCGACGGCGATCAGGACGTAGTTCGCACCCTGCCACGCAACCTTCTCAACGTCGGGTCCTTCCTGAATCGGTTCAGGCTTCACCAATGTGATCTGCGTTGTCTTGCTAGTGGTGTCCAATTCGCTAATGACCATCAGAGTCACGTCGAAATCGACGATATTGAATTGTAGATTGTCCAGATTTTCTCCCCTGACGTCCAATAGTATGGTCACATTCCTACTCTCGCCGGCCTTCAGAAGGAAGTTCCTGTCCTCCTCGTCAATTCTGGCGCTGTAGACGGTCCACTGGTTCCCCAGTTCGACTTCGGCTCTGATTTGCTGGTCTAGCTCTGGATGAGCGCTGCGGATGGTGTAGACGAGTGAGTAGTCGTCACCCGGCTCGGTAATGTGCATCGCATTGGAGGAGGAGGAGGGCGGGATGACTAGGAGGTATCCGACGGAACCGACATCGAACTTGGCTTCGCCCTCGCTGTATAGGCCAGATTCCAGACTAGTGGCCCTCAGAGTGATGGCCCGGATGCCATCGACGCCGGAGTCGAAGGAGTAGCTCACGCTCAGGTTGTAAGAGGAGCCGGGGGCGATGAAAGGAGTCCTGCCGCCAGTAAGCCCGGATGCGAATGTGGTGACGTCCGAAGCGGAAAAGAGATTGATGGTGAAGGCATCGTCGACGTTCCCGGTGTTCCAGATCTCCCACTTCAGAGTCCTCGCATCCGTTCCAGCGGCGAACACCTCATCGGACAGGTCCCGGTCCACCACTTCCACTAGATTGGTCACGGGGACGGTCAGGTAGAAGTTGGCCATCGATTGGTATGACTGGTCGGACTGGCTGGTGGCGACGATTGTCACTCGGTAGGTCCCGTTCGCCACGCCCTCGGGCATCGGAAGCAACAACGAGACCGTAGTCTGGCCCCCATTAGCCTCGAGAGTCACCTTGTCGGAACTGACGTCAGCGAGTAGGCGCCAGTTGTCAGTTACGATATTGATATCGAAGGTCTCCTCCGTGTTGCCGTAGTTGAAGAGGAAGACCTGTATGTTGCTCTGCACGCCGTCCGCGGGTGCGAGCATGGCGTTCTTGACGGGGGCGATTGCTAGATTGTGGTAAACGGGTACCTCGATGTACAAGACCGAGGAGGCCTGATAGGTATTCGGAAGACGAGGGTTTGCCAATAGTTCGAGGGTGTACGTCCCAGGGTCCATGCCAGAGGGAATTGTGACCTCCGCGTTCAGAGAGATCCCCTCCACGGGAGTCAGATTGAGGACTGTGATCTCACTCCCCCCTATCTCGTACCACTTGATGTTCTCGGAAGTGAATCGGCTATCAGAGAACAGGCCACCCAAGTTCCACGAGGAGTATTGGTTGCCTGTATTCTTAAGATCCATCGTGATGTTCGCCTTGTCACCAGGAAGGATGGATGCGGCGGGGTTGGCCAGCGTCTCCTGCTTGAGCGTCATCCTGTATGTAGATTCGACGCTGACAGGCAGGATAATCTCGAACTTGTTCGAATTGTTGAGGACTCCGTCGTTGATGTCGGCACGCCACACCAGATCCTGGACATCGGCCCCATCGGGTATGGAGAGGTTGAACCACACATCGGTGTAGGTCCTTGCTTTGATGATGTTGGACTTGACGAAGTTGTCATGATCGATGATGTTGTTGGAGTCGATTCGAAGTGGGTAGCCAAACATCCAGGATCTGTTGGATACCTCGGTGTAAAACCACAGAGTGATGTCGATGTACCCCCTGTTGAAGATGTGGCAGTGGATTGAGGGGGGGTCGGGGTCGGCGGCCTCGACGAGGACGGTGTTGCCACCCTCCGAATCGGGGTCGTAGATTATGGTGCCCCCATAGTTATCGGGGAAGGAACACTGGGCATCCAGAGTGTACTCCGGATATCGTTCGATGGCGAAAACGATGAATGAGTCGAGATGGATGCCCTCGTTCGCGTAAGAGGAGTCGGATTGGAAGAGGAAGGAGACGGTGAATCCCTCTGCCTGGTGCAGGCCAGTGGCGTTCCAGACCAATCGGGTCCAGTCCCCCTCTGTCGTAGAGAGGTTCTGGGCTGTGTAGTTGAGGTACTCCAGGTCCTGTCCCGAGTTGGTTTCCAGCATAATCGTGTCACCTGCCCCCATCTCGCCCCAGGCATCAGTTGCTATCTGGATGGAGTACAACTGGGGGCTCTGTAGCTTGACCATGCATAGGTTGGCGCCGTGGATCGAGGATATGGTTGAGTCGTACTCGCCATAACCCAGGCCGTGCCCCCAGACCTCGTCCGAACAGCCGTCCTGACTGTTGTACCGGTTCCAGGCCCAACGGAGCCTGTCGAATCGGTTGGAGGCATAGTTGTTGTTTTCTCCCGAGACCTTCCAGTGCCATTCTCCAGTCTCGCTGGAGGTGTTCTCCATCCTCCATGTCCCGGTCGGATAGTCGTTATCAGCGGCATATCCGTCTGATTGGTAGCCCGCCGCGAACCAAGCGGGACTCCCATATCCCACGGGGATATTCGGGCAGAACTTGCCCTCGAAGCCCTCATCATCGCAGAAGCCGTTCTCCATGGGATCGAACCATAGGGCGATGGGCACATCTCGGTCGAGGAGGTCGTTTGAGTCGTCTCCGTCTATCCCAATTCCGGCGTCAACGGTCCCTCTGATGGTAACTCCCCCGTCTAACCATCCGTCATCATTCAGATTGCTGTGGGCTGTAGACGGGTTCCAGATGAAGGTCTTCCTGACGGACTGACCGGCTGAGAGGGTTATGTTGAACGTCCATTCCTTGATCACTACGCCGATGGGGTGCCAAATCTCCAGAGTGGCGTCAGCGGTAATTGGGGAGGGGTCCACGCCCCCCTGATTGAAGGTCACGTTAACCTGGATAGTATCTCCCTTGATCAAATACTCAATTGTGCTGGAGTCGGGTTGTGTCCATTGCCTCGCTGACAGAGTGCTGTTTCCAATCTCGATTCCTGTGACTTCGAAATCCACAGGATTGTTCTTTGGAGCTACTGCGGAGGCCCTTTCCCCCTCCATGGGGACAACGAGGGCGAGATGGGAGAGGCTCACCATGAGGAGCAGTGAGGCGAGGGAGAACGCGGAGGCGGTTCTCATGGTATCAAATTGCGAAAATCTTCCGTGTAAGAAGGTATGGGAGAGTAGTTTGGCAGTACCGGTGAAGGGGTCCGCCTACGGCGATGCACGAGATAACTGCGGAATCCGCATCGCCTCACAATGAAGGGCTTATGGTTCCATGGTGAGGCGTGCTAACATGGTTAACCGGGCAATCCTCCTGAAGAGGTTGCTGCTCGGGTCCATAGTTGTGGGCCAAGTCACCCTGGCCCCCATCGTCCTATTCTCCTTGACCTACCTCCCGGACATAGATTACCAGAATACTACCATCGGAATAAGGACCGGACTGTTTCACTGGATTCTAATCGCCGGATTGTCTTATGGTGCGATCTCGATCGCACTGGCCCTCATTATTGGCGGATACAGGCCGTTCTTCGTGACCAATCGAGGAGGATTGATGCCCTTTCTTGGCCTTAGTCAGATGAAGAATGACCCGGAGTTGGTAGACAGGGCCAGACTCTCCTTGTTCGGCAGTCCTTACGGAAAGATGGCTAGGCTGGTACATCACAAGACCAAGGCGGGGGAACACGATCTGATGGCCATTCACGGTGGCCTCCAACTGCTCGCCGTGCCCATGCAGGCTATTCTCATTGCTGTGCCCTTGGCGATTATGGAGGGGGTTCCCGAGACTGTGATTAGGCCGAACACGGCCTTTGAGCTCGGGATGGCGGGCTACATCATCGCATTGTGGATTTCAGTAAGGATCCATCCCGCCGTATCATGGCATTTGGTGGGAATAGCAGCAATGTTCAGGAATGTGGTTTGGCGCGTATCCAAATTGTCGTGGATTCTGCCGATTTTCCTCTACTGGGTAGTAGCAAGAGTCGTACTCATGGTTGCCCTCTCTTGGTTGAATGTGGATTATTCACAGTGGCACGAGATGCAGTTGGAGAAGGTCATTCTCCATGCCGTGGCCCCAGAAGCGGAGGTCCCCGATACCGCAATCCTCGATTACATCGTGGCAATTTCAGTTCTCCCGATGGCGACTTTCACCACGATTTCCGTTTTAGGGGGATCCCAGTCCATGCCGGATTGGATGATGGGGCAGGAGGAGGGGCTCGAGTCCCTCAGAGGGATGCATCTCAAAGCACCTGAAGAAGAGGGGGCGTCCCACGTGGAGGGATTGCCGGAAATCGCGGATGAGCAAATGGCGGATGAAGATCAAGAAGAGGATGGGGACGAATCGGGAGATGAGGAGAGTAGCAGGATGATCGACCTGCCGTTCAGCCTGTTCGATGATGACTGAACGGGCCGGGTTGTGGAAAGGCCCCATCTACGGCCTGGTTCAACAACAACCACCCTGATCCCAGGAAGAGGCCGAAAGCAACGGGGTTCGGACCAATCCAGTGCAGGGCAATTCCAGAAGCCACTAGGAGGGCGGAGCTAATCTGAGGTTTCGTCAGGGCGATTATGCTGGATCTCGGAATCCAGAGGGAGAGCGCGAAAGACCCCAGTCCCGCTATTACGTTGACATAGAATTGGAGCATGCCTCAGCCCCTCAGATTTCTAAGAACTTCCTCGACGCGATCCATTCCCTCCGAAATGTCCTCCCTGCTGATTGTGTAGGCGAACCTCAGATGTCCCTCCCCCGCTTCCCCGAAGGCGGAACCAGGGGAACATAGGACCCCTCCCTCCAGAAGTTTCAAGGATATTTCCTCACTATTCATGCCCGGAACGTCCACCTTGGGAAAGACGTAGAAGGCCCCAGTTGGAACGTGGCAGGAGACTCCGGGCATGGCGTTGAGGCGCTCGCATATCAGGTCGCGGCGCGCCTTGAACTCCTGGCACATCTTCTCTGGGTATTCAGATGCCTTCTCCAGTGCTTCGAGGATGGCATACTGCATCGCGTCGTTGGAGCACGCTGTTACGTAATACTGCATCTTGGCCAGTTGGTCCATGGCATCGGGATCGGGAGAGAGGAGGTACCCCATCCTCCAACCCGTCATCGCGAAAGTCTTGGAGAAAGATTGGGCCATGATCAATTTGTCATAACCCGCGCCCAAAAAGGAGGTGTGTGGTGCGTCGTAGACGATGCGATCGTAGACCTCGTCCGTAATCAGCCACAGATCGTGGTCGCGGGCGAAGGCGACGAGCTCGTCCCGCTCGTCCTCGGTGACATTGCCGCCGGTGGGATTGCCGGGGAAGTTGTAGAGGACGGCGACGGTACGTTCGTCGACCCTTGCCTCTAGGTCATCGACCGTGGGCACGAAGCCGTTTTCAAAGGTGCATTGGTAGAAATTTGGCTCTCCCCCGCATAACATGACGTCTGGGGGGTAGAGGGGGAAGTACGGCTCGGGAAGAAGGACATTGTCCCCGGGATCGACGAGTGCGAGGAAGATGTCCAGAATGGCATTCGTGCCACTCATGGTGATGCAGACATTCGATTCGTCGAGATCGGGAATGCGGTGGTGCCAAGATTCTGCTATCTTACGACGAAGCTCCGGGAGGCCGGCAGTCGAGGTGTACTTATTCTTGCCCTCAGCCATCGCTTTCGAAAAGGCCTCAATGGCGATAGGTGGGGGTTGGAAATCAGGCTCTCCCAAGCCGAACTGAATAGCATCATCGCCAGCCATGTCGAACATCCTCCTAACGCCTGTGGGACGAATGGAGTTTGCCCTGTCCGAGAATCGCACCATGGACCATTGAGAAAGTTATAGGATTTGAAGATGGTCGAGAGCTTGAGATTCGGTCAGACGTCATCCGTGACGATCTCGGCGTCGATGATCTCATCGGTTGGGCTCCTGAGGACCTGGATTATTTCGTCGATCTCCTCGTCAGAACGTAAGCGAACGAGTGCCAATGAGAGGACCCAGACAAGGAACACAGAGGCGACAAGGGCAATGATTGGAAGCGGGACAGTAGTGCCTCCCTCACCTCCGCTGAGGCCGTGTACCGTGGCCAACACTGGAAGCGACTGGGAGTTGCTGGACATCGCACGTACCTCTATGCTGTGCTCGCCATCACTCAGTTTATCCGGGTCTAGGACGATGTGCCAGAGAAATGGGGTCAGTGCTCCAATCTCGGAGGGCACGGCAGAGTATGTGGTCTCGATCCAATCACCGCCATCAATGCGGAACTCCACGCGCTCGATGGCGCCAAACTGGCCCCAAGCATGACCGGTGACGTTGATGGTACCGTTGGAGTCAATCACTTTGAGCAAGTGGTTCTGGAGGCTGGGGTCGATGGTCTCTGGCTGATCGCTCTCAGCAAGATGGAGGGCCAGTGTGACAGCAGCGTGGGCGTCCACCATGCCATAGCCGAAATCGCGATTCCAGTAGGGGTCGACCTCCGGTGCGCTAGCCTCACCGCGACGCTCGGAGGTCTGCTTGAGGACCTCCTTAATCTGCAGGGGCGTGAGGTTCGCGTTGGCCTCGATGACCAGCGCGATGATCCCAGATACGGAAGGAGTGGCGTAGGAGGTACCGCTTCCCCGGCTCGAGTACGAGTTGTCAGATGCGTCTTGGCCCGGGATGTTATTGTTGCAGCTGCCGCTGGTGAAGCATCCCTCGGCTTGGATGATATTGGTCCCCGGGGCGCTGATTTCAGGGACGAGTTCGTTCACGGGATTGCCGTCCCCATTGTCTCTGCGCTGACCACGAGAGGAGTATGACGCGATGGTGTCGTCGGAGCGATCCACGGTATTGTGATCGTCCGTGGCTGCGACGGTGATGGAGAGGGAAGAGGCGCTCATGCCCGAGAGTCCGTCGTTGTCAGGGCCATCGTTGCCAGCAGCGTTAGAAACCGTCACACCCACCTCCATGGCTTCGTCTAGAATCCTGCTGTGCATGTCTGATCCGTCAGAGCCGCCGTTCTCGTGACTGGTGATGCCCCAAGACAAGGAGATGATGTCGATGCCGTGATTGGCCTCGTCAACCCCGGCCCATGCATCGTCTCTGTGGTCGATAATCCACTGAAGACCGTTCATGGCTGATTCGTAGAACTCCTGCTCGAGCAGGTAGTTCTCGAAGGGCCCGGCTCCGACATCAGTCCCAATACGCACGTCAATGAGGGATGCGTTCGGCGCCGCGCCGTAGTAATCGGATTGGCTGCCGTCGGGCTCGGTTCCAGTGGAGCTAGCCATCCCCATGCAAGCGGTTCCGTGCTGGTTGCCATCATCAGGGTCGAACGACCCGTCCTCCTCGCGCCCCCCGGAGAGCAGGCACTGCGGGTCTGTGTGCATGTAGCAGACAGCATCGAAACCAGCGACGAACTTACTCGATAGACCCGGGTGCTCGTTATCGACCCCGGTATCGGTCAGAGCGATGTTCACCCCCTGGCCACTGACCCCGAGATCCCATGCCCCGATGGGATAGTCCGTTGAGTTTCGAGCCTTGACCGCTGGAGTTTGAATATCGCCGTAGAATACCAGCGAGCCGTATCGCTCCACCATCACAACGTCATCCAACTGGGCAAGCAGCGAAACCTCGGAAGCATCTATCGCGCCGATTAGCAACGCATCTACGACTGGCAGTTCCAAGTGGATTTCGTGCCCCAGCAGGCCTAGGGAGATACGGTCAGTCTCAGTAACCGCACGCCCGTAGGAAAGGCCGACGTTGACCATGCCCGACGCTTCTTGGATAGAGTCATGGATTCCATTGCGATCTGAATCGAGAGCGGTCCGCCCCCACCACGGTCCGGGATCGGCCCAAGAGACGGGGGTTTGGCCTGGGACCCGTGTCACCTGACCCTCCTCTAAGATCTGAGCTTCGTGGAATTCAGACTGAAGTCCTATGCTCCCATGGAGGGGCAGCATCAGCACTAGGCAAAGTAGTGCTTCGATCCCACGGACATCCATGTAACGCCGAACCGTGGTTCTGCCTTCAACCCAACCTGCCCATCTACAGACTCGAAGAGCAAGGCTGAGCCAAGTGATGGTGGGGGCACTGGGATTTGAACCCAGATCAGCGGGTGTCTTCCGCCTAGCGTGCACCCGGCAAGCGCACGCTCTCGGGTTGCGACGGGTCGGTGCTCCAGTTGGTCATCAAAGCCATCAGAAAACCCACTCGTCGTCATTCCCGTGCAACTGGAGCCCGCGGTACTACCAGGTTATACTATACCCCCAAGGGTGGGCAACAGAACGAACCTCCTCTTATGATGCTCTCGGTTCAGATGCGCTGCATCGGGAGACGGTCACATCGATGATGCCATGGGGCCGACGATGATGCTAGTGAGAATCCATAGCCCCATTACCACTGTGGCCAATCCCCACGCCCTAGGCCGAACACCGACGCTCAGGAGGCCGAATATTCTCGACGCTGATCCCGGAAGGAGCGTGGCCGTGCGCACAATGAGGACTGCGACGCCAGCGCAGACCGCGAATCCAAAGAGCAGGAATGGGGCTAAGCCCATGCCCATCATCCCGGACCTAGCCACGGCTCCCACACCCTGGGGAATCATGGAGGGTGCTCTGAGCCACACTAGCCATGCAAGCCACAGTCCGAGATAGATGTCTTCTGTGAACCTTGGTAGAGTCCTCCACTCCCTGTATGCCACTGGAAGATTGGAATGCACCCATCCCGAAATCGCCTCTACCTCCATGATTCTCCCCCTCGAGACCATGGAAGAGCCATGATAGATCAGCAAGGCTGCAAGAAGCGCTTCGACGAATATCCAGTAGGCACCCAATCCGATTACTGACAATGAAGCGATTGGGAGAGCCCATGCAACGAATCCCACTGAAGCCGCCCCTATCGTCATGAATCCGCCCACCCCCGGAATCAAGGCCTCCTCGGGGGCCTCGTACCTCCTATCACTCGGCATTGCAAGAACTAGCAGGGGGAGCAGGGTCGAACCCAATAGGAGCGAGAGGACCGTGAGGGGTGAGTTTCCAGAACCAATTGCTGCGGAGTCGACCGCATCCCGTATCTCTGCGGGTGACATCGAACCAGGCTGCCACTCAGTGATGAAACCAGCCGAGTCGATGACAACCACTGCGTCCGTGGCCCCGCTGGGAAGTGCCCTCCCCACTGTAGAGTCATCCATGAGCAGGGGCCAAGTTCCATTGAGGACCTGGGCATACTCGTCCAGGTTGACAGCCTGAAGTCCCTCCCCAGTTGCCATCTGGACGAAGTTTGGGTTACTTCCCCCCTCCCCGATGATGGCCTTGGCCGACTCGAAGTCATCCATCTGCCTCATTGCGTTGGGCGAGCCGGGGGTGAAAATGCCCAACACCACAACCTCGGTCTCGTCAAGAAGTTCGGAAAGGGAGAGCGAGGGCGAATCTGGATTGTGCGAGAGCAGTATGAATGAAGGAGCGGCACCGCCCTCCCTGTATGGTTCGAATTCGATATCAGGAAGGTGCATTGCAGGACCCAGGCTTGCCAGAGCAAGAAGCAGCAGCACTGCGTACGCCGGTAGCGGAAGCATGGCCCCCTTCAAGGAGAATCCGATCCAAGCGATTATGCACAGGGGGACGATTGCTGCGGCCCAGAAGCCATCGAGGAGAGGTGGAGTGTCCTCGGGTACGTTGAATCGAAGAATAGCCCATGAGTCGCAGAGCTCCCCCGGATCCTGGTCTGTGAGGGTGAAGCAGGCGTCGATCATGTAGTTACCAGGTGAAAGCGGGCTCTCGGTAGACCACAATAGGACGGTTCGGTTGGATTCTCCCGTAGAGGTTCCGTGGGGAATCTCAAAGTGATCCTGCCAAATGTCCTCCTCGTAGTGCCCGTGTCTCATCTCGCCCCACCCTATTGGGCCAATCAACTCGATTGCCTGATTTGAGAAGTCATCGGGACCCCAAGGGGAGATGGGCGTAAACTCGACTCTAGCCATTCGATTCTGGTCTAGAACTACATCAAGCTCAGTCTCTATTATATCGCCTTCAAGTAGCACTCCGGTTCGAGCGTCGTAGGTTCCCCACCAGAGGGTTCCCGTCAAGGCGCACTCGTGCCTCACCTGAATGGTCAGAACAACTGTGTCGCCGGTGCTCATGGTCACGTTGACATTGGATGCCGCGGCCAAGAATACATGGGGATCCGTGCGGCCCTTGTTCATCACGATCGCATTGGTCTCCGGGGTAGACATGACCTCAACACCCCCCATGGTTAGGGAGATGGTGAATTGTGTCTCTGATCCGATTGGCGTCCCTCCGACCAGATTCGTGAGCGAGCAGACATCGCTCGAAGCCTCTAGTGAAGCGAAAATCTGCACGGAGATATTGCCCTCGTAGCGTAGAGACTCCTGAATAGGAGGGGTTTGGGCCTCGATGATAGTTGGGGAGCCGGCTGAGCTGGTCTTGGAGAAAGTAATGCTGCCAGAAGGCAGCCCGGTTACCGTGGTCCAGTTTCTATCGAGGTATTGGAAGTCATCATCCCCCTTCAGGAATAGCATGTGCCCATCTGGGTAATAGGCCTCGAATCCCGGTCCATCGTAGGCCGTCGAGGTCTGGGCCATGCTGATTGAAGAGCCGGCTAGCAGAATCAGGATAGGGGCAAGCAGGAGCCGGCTTGTTCGGATTCCGGTTATTCCATCACCCGGTTCACGCTCAGGGACGGCCCCGTTCAAACCCCTCGCCCCCATGTCAAAGGAACCTCTGTGCTAGCATCAACGTCATTGCAACACCGGAGATGGTCGATATGAAATTCACGCTATGCTTGCCTAGGTATCCTCGATTCTCCAGCACGGCACCAAGTAGCGAGTCCATATGACAGCCCAGCCAACCTACTCCAATCACCACCGTGAACATGAACACAGGAGGCGTCTGATCGCCATTGACGGCCCCTAGGATGGTTGAGACTATCGCGATGAGGAGCGCGCCGTAGAAGGCAGCTGCGGTTCCAGTGGGGGACATGCCTCCGTTAGTCCCGGCGGGCACAGCCTCAAGGGTGGTGATGATGCGTGTTCTGGGATCGAGTCGGCCAATCTCCGAAGCCAAGGTATCTGCAGTGGCAACGGATACGCACGAGCACATAACGAGATAGGACCAGACATGACCACCGATGTAGAAATCGAAGACCGCTACCGAGGTGGCAATACCACCATTAGCAAGAACGTTCTTCCAACCCCTGACTCCATCGTCGGGTTCCTCGGTGGATTTCTCCGATTTCTCATCGTACCTCCATTTTGTGGACACTGCGCCGACGATGAGGAAAGTCATCAGAACGGCCAGCCACGTCCAATGCCCCAAGAAAGAGACAGACATCCCTATGAAAAGTGCGGCTATCAGGCCACTCCTATCCAATAGGTCATTAGCTTTGGAAATCAGCATTAGTAGGGTAATTAGCAGGAGTGAGATTGCTTGTCCATCACCCAAGTCCACCATTTTCTCAGTCAGTCTGCTTGCATCTGCGGTCAAGAACGATTCGGCAAGGGGAGGCGGGGGCGGTCCAATAGTAACTCAGAAGGGCATGTCCAGAGTGCGTATCCCCCTCAGCAGGCGTCGTGCTATCACGAGTACCGTCGCTATCATCACAATTGTCCATGAGAGGAAAATCAAGCTAGTCCCGCCATCCCCCAATCCAAACCATTCCCCAGGGGCATAGCCCGACAGGTAAGAGGTTCCATTCCACAATGAGTGGCCGGCCATGGCTAGGGCGAGTGCGGGTCCAAGCGACCTCGGTGAGAATGAAACCGGCAGATCGGTGGAATGGGAGAGCCGGCTGTAGCTCAACCCGAAATCCCCACTTTCGACGGGATAGGGGTCGGGATAATGCGAATCCGACGCACCATGCTTGGGATCCAAAACCAACCAAGAGCCGTCCTGAGAGGTCTGCTCAGCCATAGCATCACTAATCGCCTCGTCGAGGGTCGGCCTCTCACCGTCAAATCCAGTTAGATCGCCGTCTCCGTCGGTATCGAAACCCAGACCTTCGGCAATGTCGATGGCATTGATGGCAAATGACTTGGCGCGCCAAGTCATCCTAGTCTTGAGTTCCTTGTCAGTGGCCATCCAGCCAATCGCGGTTCCGGTCATCGCAGTCCACACGGCATGACCCGGAATCGAGCCTATGCCACGAATCAGTATGGTAATGGATGCGGCTAGAGGTCCACCTAGCAATGAGGATCCGATGTATTGAAAGTTCTCTATCAGGGCGAATCCCAGCCCGACGGTGAATCCGACCTGAAACCCATGCTTGGGCCCCTTGATGGATGGCAGGAATAGTGCTACTGCCGCCCCCTTGAACAATTCCTCGCATAGTGGCGCCCCTATGGCAAGAAGAGAGAGTTCCATGGCCCATAGAGGGAAGGACGAGGGGATCAGTTCCGGTGCCACTAGGCTGTTGAAGACGAAGGCCGGAAAGGCGGAGGCCATTCCCGCGATCAGCCATGACTCGGCCTCCCTTCTCCTAGTAGGCAGGCCGATGAAGGATGTCGAGGTTCCCCACCACGCCAGAACCGGTAGGGAGAATCCGGCTAGCCAGAGGGGGATTGCGAGAAGAACGAAAAGCGCGTTGCCGGCCAACTCGGTGGAATTCTGAAACATCAGCACGGTCAGGATCACTCCAATCGAGACAGTGACTGCAAAGATTGTCCAGAGTTGCTTGCTCGGAGGCATGTCAAGAATGGAGTCGTCTCTGACGAGGAATCTCGTGAAGGACGTCTTGACTGGGGTTCTCAAAGAACCTCCCTCGGGCAATGCGTGAACGGTCGAGCCTTGCTCGTTTGCAGAAGCGAGCCTGACGTGGACGAGACGGGGGCGGTGCAGCCTGGAGATGATCACAATCAAGGGAAGGCTGCAAATCCCCCCAGACAGAACCAATAGGGGTTCGGAGTCAACAGCACCGATGATGATGAATAACGAGGTGTACATCAGGAAGAAGGCCGGCAGCACCGTCCCTAGCATGCTGAAGTAAATTCTCCACGGCCTGCTTGTCCTTGCTATCCTCAGATTGTCGGGTGGCTCACTCAGTCCGGCTGGAACCATGGTCCTGAAACGGCGGCCCAGGGAATCGATCAGAATGCGCTCCCCTTTCATCTCCTCACCGAGAGTGCCACTCAGATCGCCCATCACTCTGGGTGCCCAAGGCATCCGGTGCGGTTCCTCATCACTGTGGCAAATACGGGAAGGGGGGTGCGATATTGTGTTTTGGCGTCACAAGATGGCGCCGCAGGAGCCGCAGTACAACTCTCGGCGGGTGTTGTCCTTCTGCATGGTCCACTGGCCGCATGCCGGACAAGGAGGAAGCCCCTTCACATTCGGTTTGACCCTAGGTCCCTGCCTAGGGCGTCTCTTACGGGGAACGAACCAGCCCTTTTTGGGGCGCTTCACCTTTGGCATGACTACCGGCCCTGCAGGAAGAGAGTCACTCATGACACTTCGCATACCGATGCGGTGATGAGGGAGAATTGCATGAGAGCCGCATGGGCCATGGGGCAGTGACCGGTGGGGATGAGTACGACATCACCATAATCGGAGGAGGGGTCATAGGGATATCCAGTTCCTACCACCTCGCTAGAGCCGGCTTCTCCGTGCGATTGTTGGAAAGGGGAAAGATTGCCGATGGGTCTTCACGTGAGAACTGTGGGCTGATTTCCCCCAGCCACGCGCTTCCCCTACCTCGGCCCGGCCTCATCCGAAAAGCCATCCGAATGATGCTTCGCGCTGACTCGCCCCTCTATGTCCGGCCGCGATTGGATTGGAGTACCATCAGTTGGTTCCTACAGGCAAGTCGGAGATGCAACACCAGAGACATGCGTGAAGCGATGCTTGGCAGGCAGCAACTGCTTGACGCCTCACGCCCAATGTGGAACGAGATGATTGAACGGGAGGGCATGGACATCGAATTCGAGGAGAGGGGGTGCATCCAGGTTCACGCGGAACAGGATGACATGGAGGGCTTCGAACCCACTCAAGCCCTGCTTGATGAGATAGGGCTGACTGCGACCCCCCTAATCGGGGATGCCCTGCAGGAGTTCGAGCCGGGGCTATTGCCGGAGCTGTATGGTGGATGGCTCTACGAGATGGATGCGCACATGAGGCCGGAGAGCCTGATGGTCGAATGGGGTCGTGCCGCAAGGGACCTAGGAGTAGACATTGTCGAGGAGTGCGAGGTAACTGGCTTCGATTCACTGGGGTCAGGAATCAATTCAGTTCGGACAACGTTGGGTAGATTTCGCTCCAAACACTTCGTGCTCGCAACCGGTTCTTGGTCCCCTAGGCTCTCCAAGATGCTTGGATTCAGGCTCCCCATCCAGCCCGGAAAGGGATACAGCATCACCTTGGAGAGGCCAGATGGCTGTGTCAGCACCCCACTCATCCTGAACGAGGTCAGCATAGCCGTCACACCATGGGCCAGTGGCCTGCGTCTGGGGGGGACAATGGAGTTCTCGGGATACGACTCGAAAATGAGGCGCAGTAGGGTAGAAGCACTGAAGCGAGGGGCGAGGAAGTACCTCAAGGCCCCCGGAGAGATTCTGATTCAAGAGGAGTGGTACGGCTGGAGGCCAATGACACCTGATGGAATGCCAATAATCGACTATTCGCCCAAGCATGACAACCTCGTGATCGCGGCGGGGCATAACATGCAAGGGATGGGGATGTCCCCGGTTACCGGTGCCCTCGTGCAGCAGTTGATCTCCGGCGAGGACGTGTCAATGGAAATGTCGTACTATTCGGCTAAGAGATTCTAATCCGCCTCAGTCACCATGTCCGACCCAAGCCGCCTCGGCGTGCAAGGTCTTTGACTTAATTGGGATGATCTTTCGGTATACATCAGACGGGTTCATGACCTCACCACCAGATGTCAATAGCCTCTGCAGAGGGATTCCGAAGTGCTCCTCGTTACGCTGCAGCATCGGTTCGACTACCGCCCAGTCTGCCTCGGACATTTCGGTGAAAGCGCCGCCGTTGAGTTGTGAATCAGAAAGCCGCTTGAATGGGTCACGAACATATATCGCACCACCACTAGCCAATGAGAACAGGTTTCCACCCGGGTATGGGGTCTCAAGTGGGAATATCTCTCCGCGCTCGTCGAAATGCAATCCGTTAATGATGACAAAGCCACCGCCGTCCAACGGGTCACCGGCCATGAACGACTCCGCTAGATAATCGAGTGCGGTGCCGTTAATGACCAACTTGGGGCTGCCCACTGCATTGATCATCGGCCTGCCGGCGGCATTGCCCAAAACGAACAGTCTGCCACCCTTGGCACCGTAACCATAGCACTGCCCCACATCGCCATGAACTACCAACTCCCCGTTCTTGTGAATCTGGGCGACTTGGTCCTGGGCGTTTCCATGCATGTGGATTCTCATGCCGTCACTGCCGCTCCCAAGGTAGTCGCCGATGGATCCGAAGACGTCGATCCTGACATCAGACGAGTCGGGACCGAAGCCGTTTCCGATGAACCTGTGACCTCGGCAGTGCAGGAGGACGAATCGCTTCCAACCCATTTTCCGCAAGGCTACCAGCTCGAGTGCGAGAGAATCGATTCCCTCCGGGGGGTAAGGTCTGGCATCGATAACGATTCTCTGTGAGTTCGAGTTCGGCTTGAGGCGGTGGCCTGTGGTGCGCTGACCGGCGAAGTCAGGACAGGGCGAATGAGTGGCCGAGGCTATGATTCGAATGAATGAGGCCTCGACCATATCGAGCCACAAACTGCGACGCAACGACCCTGTGTCGTACCTTCTGTCAAGCAACCTGGTCAGCAGTCCCCATGCCCACTCGCGACCCACAACAGAAAAGTTGGATTCGATGGCCTCGAGGGTGGCAATAGCTTGTGACCAGCCCATATGAGGCAGGGCTTCTAGGACTGCTGAGTAGGCCGAGTCGGACGATAGGTTGGAGAACTCGACGGGAGATTCGTCCCCAGATGGGACTAGTCTGAAATCGCCGCTGGGATGGGTGTCCACGACATCACCGAACTTGTTCGCCATCACCAGTTCCTTGCTACCATCGCCAGTGGGCCTGATATCGAATAGGAAAGCGCCGCCGTCGGTGTAAGAGCCGCCTCTGGCGTTCCAGTACCGGTCAGCACGCCGCCAGAACCTCTTGTCCTCCTCTGCGAGGCTCTCGAGAACTGCATCGATGACCTGCTTCTCGGAACCGCAAAACGCGATTCCGACCTCTCCGCGCTGGTAAGCGAACACCTGCGGGCGCAGCATGCTGGTATCGGTGATTCCGATCAATCGGTGTGTTGGTCCCTCGGACTGTGCGATGATGAAGAACCAGGGTCCGTCGGGGCTGCCGTGGATATGCGTCCTCTGAATCGCCGAGTAGGCCTCCTTCTTGTCATCTGGTAGCATTACGTAGTCAAGTTCGCTGGTGGGGGCGAGGCTCTCTATCACGTGCTCAATATTGTAGCCGTAGACTCTTCGATGCAGATCGAAGGCCAAGGCACCGACCTCGGTATCGGTGAAGAAAAGGGGCTCCATCCCCCTCTGTGCGAGGTAATCGGTGACTGAGACGTAATTGGAGAAATCGCCGTTGTGAACCAGTGCGCAGTCGATTCCCTGGCCGAAGGGATGGGCCCCCCCCGGATGCGTCACCCTACCACGAGTGGGGTAACGATGATGCCCAATCCAAACATGGGCAGTGATGTCCTCGAGGCCGTAATAGCGAATGACATCCTCTGCGTAGCCGACTATCTTGAGGATCAGGATATTGCGCCCATGGCTGAGGACGAAGGCATCGGTTCTCCCGTCTCTGGCGTAGAACTCGACATTGAGTGCGTGCGTGGTGTGGAACACGAACTCCTGGCAGGCAGCCTCCCTGTCGCTAGAGCATATGGAATCACCGAGCTTGTCAGCGATGAACCTGTCCACCCTCCCCTCCCTAGGTCGAACGAAGTAGCACACGACGTCAGGTGGCTGAGAGTCGAGGGCAGGCAGGTCTTCCCCCCACGTTTCTAGCTTGGGCATCTCATGTATGTGATCGACGTGGAAGTTCGGATGTATGCTGGTCTCTTCGACCGCATCACGGCAACTCTTATCCAAGTAGGCCACGGCATAGATGTAAGAGTCGGAGAGAGTCGCTGCATCGACTCCGAACTGTTCCGGGTCCAGGCCCACTAAGGCAACGCCCCCTCCCTTGCCGTTGCCCCTGTTCCTCATCTGATTGAGTGAGTTGAACAGGTGACGTCCTGCCACTGGAACCTCGGATGCTAGCCCGACGACCCCGCATCCGCCTTCGGCCGCATCCTCGTCACGACGTTCGAACCTCGGATGGTCGGCGGTCATTTCGCGTCGGGCCCGAATTATCGCCTCGGGATCTATCATTCACCGACCCCCTTGCTGACGTACCTAAGCAGGTCGGTCCTCCCCCTAAGCTCCTGCACGCTGCTCAGTCCTAGTTTTCGAAGTATGTCCCGTAGCCTCCGTTGCATGGCGGTGTACAGATTGTCGAGCCTCTTGGCCCCCCACTCCTGCTGGACCCACTCCTGCAGCTCGATGTCTGTGGTAGTCAGGCCCCACGGGCAACCACGGCCAGAGGGGCCCCCCTCGCAGTTGGAGCACCTCGTGCACCCCATTCCTACGAGGTCCGTAGTCCCCAGCACGCAGCCGTCAGCACCCAATGCTATCGCCTTGGCAATATCATCGGCGGTACGAATTCCTCCGCTCGCGATCAGTGTGACCTCGTCGCGAACTCCCTCCTTCTGCAAGAACTTGTGTACCTTGGGGATAGCCAGCTCGATCGGCATTGCAATGTTCTTCTTGGCTATCTCGGGCGCCGCTCCCGTTCCGCCGTAACCGCCGTCTAGGTGGATTATGTGGGCGCCGGCGTGGTATGAACCAACGGCGACCATGTCGACGTCGTGAGGAGTGCTGACTTTGACAGATAGCAGCGCCTTGGGGTTAATCGTCTCAATCCAGTCGAGGTGCTTCGAGTGGTCCTCGACGGAATAGGTGGAATGGAAGGGGAAGGGGCTGAACAGGCTGACGAAAGGAACGGAGCCACGCATCTTGGCGACCTCCTCGCCTGCTTTGGTAGCCAGCAGGTGGCCACCCAGGCCGGGTTTGGCCCCTTGGGCATACTTGAACTCGACAATGGGCGCGACTTGGATCGTCTTCTCCTCTACACCGAAGTATCCAGTGGCAACTTGTGTGATGACGTTCTCCTTGACCTCGAGCAACTCGGCAGGGTAACCCCCCTCTCCGGTGGACATCAGGGTGTTCCAGCGCTTTGCGTTCAATGCTCTTGACATCATCACGTTGACCGAAACGGAGCCGTAGGACATTCCCCCCCCATACCAAGGGATATCGATCTCGATCTCGTTCTTCCCGTCACCGCGACGGTTCAGAGGCAGCCTAGTGTCTATCTTATTTGATGGAGCCAACCACTCGTCCTCGTTCAGGTACTGGAAGTCCAGCCTGTCGAAGCCGCCGTCACTCTTACCTGTCTTGAAGTTCAATTTGTCTGGAACCTCGCCGGTTTCGGCCATGTACCACGTAGAGAGGATCAGTTCGTCGGTCCAACGGGCATCGCCGAGAGCCTCGGGTATCCCATACTCCCCGAACGCCCTCGCCCTCATACCGTCCTGAATCAAGTGGGTCGTCTTGCGAATCAGCGTTTCACTGGGCTTGGCTATCACCATCAATTACCACCTCCCGAATAGCCCGCTATACCCTCGAAGGCCTCATCCTCGAGATGTTTGACTACCATCGAGCGGCCGAATTCCCCCCTCAAGCGGCGGACCTCACGAATCCCCATGGCACCGAGGATCTCCAGCATCTGATCCCTCCACGAGCCACAGAGGTTCACTAGCCGCTGCACGGCCCAGTCATGGGCTAGCCTCCTGGGCAGCGTGCCCCTGACCTCGTCTCGATCCCTGAGAGAGCCATGGGGGCGTCCTTGAACCGCGAAGAGCACGGGGAGGTCCAGTGCCACAGCATCGAGTCCACAGATGATGGCCTTGGGAACGTGGTCCGCACCGACGATTCCGCCGCCTCCGAACAGGGTGACAGTGTCGCGTCTGCCTTGTTCAACGAGCATAATGTGAGCCTCCTTGAGCAAATCCGAGACGAAGGTGCCAGCAGAACCGCGCCCGTGGAGGTCGGCAAGCAGGTGAATCACCTTGGCGCCAGCATCCACAGCATCGTTCAACCGTCCCTGCCACCCGTCATCGAAGTGCAGGCGCACACCGACCATCGCTTCGGTGGCGCTCTGTGCGACTTCGAATGCATGGGAGTCCCAGCTGTCGATCTCGATCAGCCTCGCAGCAGGGAATTCGGCGGCTCGTGCAGCCTCGTCCTTCCCTAGTACGGGAACGATATGAGGCCCATCCAAACCTAATCGGGAGACGGTGTGTGCATCGAAGCAAGCCAGTGTGTCGATACGTCTGCTGGTAGTGTCGACCGCTTTGGCGAGGTCCGTCGAGCCGAGGTCGCCCGGTGGTAGGTCGAAAACGAAGGGGACCTGTATTGTGAACATCTCGGGAGTTCTGCTGGAGAGCTTGCCATCGTCATCGAAGGTGAGGTGCATTGGCTTGCCTCCAACGTCCACTGACGTACCAATTAGCTCGCGGCCGTGGATTCCGTCTCTGCTAGGGCGCACGATCTCCGACATGTCGGTGAGCATGCCATCGAATCCAGGCCCTCCGAACCGGCCCCTGTAGCCCTGACCTCGAACCGGGACCATTCCCTTCTTTGCCTCCTCGTCGATGGCTGCAATGTGCCCGTGAGTGGTGTAAGAATCCCCCAGTGCGAGTCTGTCGGGGTTGGGAAGTACCTCGACGAAATCCGGATGCTGGACTGTGCAGCGCAGACAACCAACGCACAGTTCGGGTCGTGGGGCGAAGCCGCCGATGGGCCCGGAGAATACCCCATACGTGCAAGGTCTGGAGAATATTACATCGAACTGTCCGAAATATGTCAGCATCTCCGTGGCGAGGAACTTGGCTAGGCCGAACTTCCCCACCTTGACAAGGAACCTATGGGGTAGCGGGTCGATGTCCTCAACCTCGTTCACATCTATACTGTAACGATGGTAGCTGTCGGCAATCTGCCTGCCGATTCTTGCTGATTCCGCCCCGAACTCCTCCAGCATGATTCTCTTTTCGACGCTTTCATGCTCCACGCTGGAAATCGTATTTAGCAAGACGCTCCCCCAGAATACGTCACATGGGGTGAAACAGCGATATAATTATTTGGCCGAATGAGCATCATCATCAAGAAAAAATGCTAGAAGTTTCATTTCAATTGAAATATATTGAACGATTATTCAATAATAATGAATATTATTTTTCGAATGAGTAAATCAATAATTGTAATATTCTCATCGCCGTTCAATCGTACAATTCACCACTCCAGAATTCGTTGGCATTATCTCGACGAGCACCTTGAATAACGGATTGCTTGGGCCGGGGGCGTGGGAATGAGAGAAGCCTGGGGCATCATCGAGTTCCGCCGTTTGCTCATCGGCAGCACAGTCAACATGCTGGGCAGTTCCATCTTCATTATCGGAATGGGTTGGACGGTCGCCCAGATTGGGGGGCCCAAGGCGTACGGGCTGATCTTCACCGCCTACTTCCTAGGTCACCTGCCCTTGCTGCTGTACGGTGGCATGGTGGTGGATCGTATGCCTAGAAGGACGGTAGCTCTGGTTGCTGATCTCTCCCAGGCAGTACTCGTCACACTGGCGGTCTTGGTGCTGATGGCAGGATTTGACGAGATCGGGACCCTCCTAGTGGTGGCCTTCCTGACAGGCGGCGCGGGGGCCTTCTCGATACCCGCCATAGGCGCTCTGGTACCCGATCTCGTCGAGGAGAAGCTCCTGCCGCAGGCCAACGCCCTGAGAGGGGTCGCCATGACTTGTGCGTGGATGCTCGGACCGTTGATTGGAGGCATTGCGGTTGGTCAGTGGGGCATCGAGGCATGCCTGCTGATAGATTCGCTGACCTTTGTCTTCAGCGGGGCCGTTCTGTGGACCATATCGGAGATTCCCGTGGTTCGTGAGGGGGGGGCTGGAAACCTGCGCGAGGAGGTTTCGGAGGCGTGGGCCTTCGTCAAGACCCAGCCGTGGCTCTTCGCAGGCATCCTGATGTTCATGGTCTGGCACATCGGGGACTCGGCCATCGAGATTGGCATCCCGTTCATCATCGAGAACAAGGGTCTGGGTGCCAGCGAGTTCGGCCTGTTCGGTGCTGTGGGGGCCGCAGGTGCCATGCTAGGCTCGGTGGTGGCTGGCATTCGCCCGATTCCCAAGGAGATCAGGGGGATGGTATTCTACGTATTCGTCGGCGGTATCGCCTGGTGCATGCTGATGTGGGCCATGCCCATTCCATTCTGGCTTATCCTAGTGTTCGTGCTCATCGAGGGGTTCCTTGGCGGGAACCTCGGCGTCATCTGGCGCACCACCATGTCCGACAGCGTCGACCAGCACCTCAGGGGGAGGGTGAACTCCCTCGATGCGATTGGATCGTTGATCTTCATCCCCTTCGCCCCTTTGATTGGAGGCTGGTTGATTGCAGAAACCAATGTTCTGACAACTTACTCCATCGCGGTTTCCTTCATGGTTTTGACGACTATGGCCGGACTAATCGTTCCCTCGTTCAGGCGATTCGAGAGGGTGGACTCGGAGATGTTCCCGATCATGGCCGATCAAAGTCAATCTGGCTGATGTCGAGATCGAACCACCTCTCGTAGAGGTCGCGCTGCAGCTTGATTGCGGCTACCAGAAGTACCGTGTACAGGATCCAGGCGGCTAGGGTCCTGCCCATGCTGACTGGAACTTGAGTCAGCACCAAGGCATCGAACAAAATGCACGCCGAAATGTACACCACTCTGCCAAGCGTGGTCAGGATGCCCTCGCCCTCCTGGGCCAGAACTCGCTTGACGCGCTCCTCCCTCCACTCGTCAGAAGCCTTCTTCAGCCTCCAGAAGGCCGCCTCGACCTCCTCCTTCTTATCGAACATCGGAGGGGGGGCGGGCTCGGTTCCGTCTGAGTCGGCTTCGTTCTCAGCCATTCCTCTCCCTCAGAGTACGACCGTCTTCGGGTTATCGTCATCCTCAGGAGGAGTTTGGTCACCATCGAGGATCGGGAGGCTCGTCCCTGGGGCCAGAGGGAAGTGGCAGGCCACCCCATGGCCCTCGCCTATGGACTCAATTCTCGGCTCCTCGACATCGCAGAGCCCCTCCTCGGCGATCGGGCAGCGAGTGTGGAACCTGCATCCCGGAGGGGGGTTTGCGGGACTGGGCACATCACCGCTCAGGACTATCCTCCTCTTAGCCGCCTTCTCTAGGGAGGGTTCGGGGATGGCCGACATCAGGGCATGCGTGTATGGATGTGATGGGTTGCTGAACAGGTCGTTCGTATCGGCAATCTCAACTATCTTCCCGAGATACATCACTGCGACCCTGTCGCAAATGTGGTTGACGACATTGAGGGCGTGAGTGATGAAGACGAAGGTGAGGCCGTGCTTGGCCTGGATCTCCTCGAGCAGATTCAGGACTTGGGCCTGAACGGACACATCCAAGGCACTGGTTGGCTCATCGAGGAGGATGAACTCGGGGTCGAGGGAGAGGGCCCTCGCTAGGGCGATCCTCTGCTTCTGGCCGCCGGAGAACTCGTGGGGGAATCGGTTCATATGCTCGCGCTTGAGGCCCACGGAATCAAGCAGCTCGGCTACCCTCTGAGTCAGCTCGGCACCCTCGGCCAATCCATTCACCTGGAGTGGCTCGCCCACTATGGAACGCACAGACATCCTCGGATTCATCGAACCCCCGGGGTCCTGGAACACAATCTGAAGCCTCCTCCTCAGTTCCTTGTTCGTCATCCTTCGGATATCCTCGCCAGAGTAGCGGACAGATCCCTCGGTTATCGGGATGAGTCCGAGCAAGACCCGCCCCAGCGTGGTCTTTCCACAGCCCGACTCGCCGACAATCCCGAGGGTCTCTCCTCGCTTGACCTGCAAATCGACCCCGTCAACTGCACGGACGTAGCTCTTCACCACAGTTAGCATCCCGCTCTTGATCGGGAACCACTTCCTCATCCCCTCGATCTCAATGAGGACCTCGTCGTGCTTGCTGTCATCGGGCATCTCAGGCAACTCCTTCCAATTCGTACTCGGCCGCGAAAACGTCGAATGAGCCCTGTACATCGGCTACGTTCACCGTCCGGTCGGTGTGGTGACAGGCTGCGAAGTGACCGGGTTCGACCTCATTCATCGGTGGCGGGGTCGAGATGCATGTTGCATCCGCGAACGGGCAGCGGGGGTGGAACCTGCACCCATCGAAGTGCAGGTTGGGATCCGGGACTTGTCCCGGGATGATGGGGAGCACATCCCTGCGCTCGGATTCTTCATCGATTGTCGGAATGCTGTGAAGCAAGCCGATTGAGTAGGGCATTCGAGGTCTGGAGAGTACATCCCCAATGGTGCCTGTCTCGACTACCGAACCGGCGTACATCACGGTGACTGCATCGCACATCTCAGCAATCACCCCTAGGTCGTGGGTTATCAGCAGGATTGCTGTTCCCTTCTCGTCGCGCAGGTCTCGCATCAGCTTGAGGATCTGGGCCTGGATGGTGACGTCGAGGGCGGTTGTCGGCTCGTCGGCAATGAGCAGTTTGGGCTCGCAGGACATCATCATGGCTATCATCACCCTCTGGCGCATTCCCCCGGAGAGCTCGTGCGGGTACATCTTCACGACTGCGCTCGGATTCGGGATCCTGACGTCCTCAAGGATGCCAACGACCTGTCGGGTGTGCGCGGGGTCGAGTCTCAGATAGTCGAGGACTATGATTGCCGGCAGGGCCAGCAGAATGCTGATCACGGCCATCCCGAGCAGAGAGGAGAGCGGCATCCACAGCATCAGGAAGATGACCAAAGCCGCGGCGGAGACAAGGGGGGCCTTTGGGGCGGAGTACTCTAGAGGACGGAACAGGGCGTCTAACACCTCGTTTTGTGAGCGTGAATTTGCAAGATATCCGAAACCGAAGAAGGCGAGGAGGTCGAAGAGCAGGACGGGGGCGGCGAGGTCGGTGATATGCAGGGCGGAGTAGAAGTAGACGTAGGTGCCGACAAGGACGAAGGGTGCTGCGACTGCGTCTGCAGCTAAGTCGGCGAAACCGCCCATGTGAGCGGCGATGACAAAGGCGAGGACGGAGGAGGTGGCTATCGATGCTTGGGGCCTTGAGGAAAAGGCGTCGCGGATGAGGGTGGCAGGTCTGACGAGTGCCTGGCCGACTCTGACGTGGCGTGGGGCCTCGGCCTCGACGAGCCTGCCGTGCACGCGCATTACCTCGGAGATCTGCTTCTCCACGGTGTAAAGCGGGTTGAGGGCCGTCATGGGCTCCTGGAAGATCATGCTGATCTCGTTGCCGCGCACCCATCGCATGAATCTCTGATGGCGTCGGTATTCCCCCCTAGCACGAAACCCGACGAGCCACGAGGCCAATGCTACGAACGAGAATACGAGGAGGAGGCGGACGCCCTGAATTGGATCCATCAGAATCGTCCAGAAAAACGCCACTATCGATGCCAATACTCCGAATACGGTTACTCGTCCTGAGGCGTCTTGGGTTTTCTTGTCCCCCTCAGAGTAGCTGAACAGCATTTCCTCGCCTTCGTACTTCACGCTGCCCTCGTCGACGTCGCAGGTGGCTAGGCCAATCGTCACCAGCGAAGTGACTGACTTCCCGCACCCCGACTCGCCGACCAGTCCCATTATCTGGCTCTGCTCGACTGCCAAATCCACAGAGTGCAGGGCCTCCACTGGCCCGTCCAAGGTATCGAAGTGGACTCTGAGGCCTTCAATCTCGAGCAAGTTTTCCGACATATTCTCACCTCCTGTTCTTGGGGTCCACCACGTCTCTAATCCCATCGCCAAGCAGATTGAAACCTAGGGTGGTGGCCGCGATTGCGAGTCCGGGGAAGAGCATCAGATGCGGGTCGAAGACGAAGTATCGCCGGCTCTCCGATACCAGTATGCCCCACTCCGCTGTTCCCGGGGCGGCCCCGAGTCCGATGAATGACAGCCCGGATGCCGAGAGGATGGTCCCCCCGATGTCGAGAGTGAAGGCGACGAGGAGAGGTGCCCAAGCATTGGGAAGGATGTGCCTGAACATAATCCTGCCCGAAGGAGCGCCCACGCTCCTAGCTGCCTCGACGAATGTCATCTCCTTGACATATAGGACCTGCCCCCTGATCAGCCTGGCATAGCCTGGCCATCCGGTGAAAATCAGGGCGGCCTGTATCTTCCAGAGTCGGTCGAAGTCCTTGATCACGACTATCTCATCCCCGGTGCTCCCTGAGAAGCGATAGAGGACTACGGCGGCAGCGAAGACCGCCACGGTCCTGAGTGTGAGGTACCTCCATGGGTTGGTCCAATCGAGGGATTTGCGCACACGCTCCTCGACGCCATCGAAGCTTGTATTCTCGATGAAGCGCATGTCTGCCAGCCCTATCGCTCCGAGGAGGAGGATTATTCCCGTGGCAGCACCGATTCTCCATCCCCGGCTGTCTGAGATTCCAAAGAGGTCTGGCCACGAAGCTCCGGGGAGCCCGCCAATGAAGAATATGAATAAGAATAGGCCTAGGAATATGTTCCGGTTTCGCATTAATGACCCCATTACTCGGTCGCTGAGTTGGCCTCCTGCGACGGTTGATGTCAGGTATGACCTGAATGCCGCATAGAGGACTAATATCGGAATCAGAATCCCCAACCACATTGGCATAGTCAGGCTGGTCATAGCAGACATCGCCGTGACGAAGGCCATGGCGAGTATCAGCCCTGGAATTGCGAAGAAGACGTCGCATATCCTCATGATCACCTCGTCCACCCTACCGCCGAAGTAGCCGCTCACGCTGCCGACGATGGTCCCTATTGTCACTGTGAGCATGGCCACTGTGATCCCTATCTTCAGAGAGACCCGGGAGCCGTACAGGACCTTGCTGAACATGTCCTGCCCCTGGTCATTGGTTCCGAAGATGCAGCGCTGATAGCCCTCCGGCATCCACCAGATATGCATGTCCTCGTTGTCGAACTCGTAGGTGAGCCAGATGGTGGTCAGCGACATATTGTCATAGAGCTCTTGAGACAGGACGAGGATCGAGGAGTTGCTCGGGTCTATGCTAATCAGAGAAGTGTCGAGTTCGTAGCCCTTGTTATCCTCTAGGTGGATTAACTCGATCACACTGAGCGTGTCGCGGTAGTACCTGTTGTCGTCGCCGACCTTGTCGTCCGACTCGGCGACTACGGTCATCTCCCCATAGCGCCTCTGGGTGGTCAGGGAGATTGACTGCTCGTGCCAGTCGCACTCCTCGGAGAAGGGATGGGCCCTCCGAGGCTCGTAGTCGATGGACCAGAGGTTCTCCGTGTCCTGCAGGTTCCGGTAGGGGTGCTCAACCGCTATTTTGTCAGCTAAAATCGAGATCGTGACGACGGAGAAGACCATCAGGAGCCCCACTACTGCAAGCAGGGACCGGCGGTATATCCTCCAGCTCCGCGAAATGTCTTTCCGGGATTGGGAAAGGGCCTCGTTAAGCCTCCTCCGGCTTTCCTTGCGATCCTCCTCGCCCTCGTCCCAGCCCCTCATTCTAGCCTCACCCTTGGATCTATGATTGCGTACATTATGTCCACAATGAGGTTGGACAGCAGGAAGATGGCCGCAGTAATCAGCGTCACGCCCATTATGACGGGAAAATCGAGGTACTGGATTGACTTCACAGCCACCCGGCCCATGCCGTTGAAGGCGAAGATGGTCTCAGTCAGCACCGCGCCGCCTATCGCTCCACCGATTGAGAAACCGAGGATGGTGACTATCGGGACCAGGGCGTTCCTGCATGCATGCACGATGACCACCCTGAATTCGGACAGGCCCTTGGCGCGGGCAGTCCTCACGTAGTCCTCGTGCAGGACCTCGAGGAGGCTGGCTCGCATGTACCTCAACAGGGAGCCGGAGGAGGCGATTCCGAGGCATGCGCAGGGCAGTGCCAGGTGCATCAGGGTGTCCTTGAAGAGCAGCCATTTGGAGCCGAATTCTGTCGGAAGCGTGGCCAGCTTCCCGTCAGTGACGAACCAGCTGTCGATCAGGTGGAATCCGGTCCCCCCTGCCGGGTAGAAAGAGGCGAATCCGTCTTCGGGGTACGTGAGGCTGGGGTCGTGCCTCCCGTATATGGGGAAGCAGCCTCCGTCGGTACCGAAAATGGGGTCGCAGATCCCTCCAACTCCTGAATCGGGGGCTTGGGTGGCGAACAGTAGTTGCAGAACCATCGCGAACCAGAATATAGGCAGACTGACGAAGGCTATGGCGAAGAATCGCGAGATGTGATCGAACATCCGGTCCTGCCGGACAGCGCTGATGATGCCGAGGGTGATTCCCAAGGGGTAGGCTATGAGTAGAGCGAAGAAGGACATCTCCAAGGTGATCGGGGCCGCGTCTTTCACCACGTCTGCGACAGGACGGTGATATGTGCTCGATTCCCCCCAGTCGCCTTCACCGAGATGGTTCACGTAGTACCAGAACTGAACGATGAGTGGCTCGTTCATCCCCAGCCTTTCCCTGTTGGCCTCATAGGCGGATATGGGGTCGCCGTCTTCAGTGTAGCCAACGACGATGCCGCACTTGTCGCCGCACTGTGCAGCGGCTGCATCCGCGGGGATGAGGTGGGAGATGGTGAATGTCAGGATCGTGACCCCTATCATCACAGGGATCAGTAGCAGCAAGCGTCGTACCACGAACTCGTGCAGCTTCATCTAACCCCTCACAAGGACCGTACTGGGGCGAGCGTATTGGGGCGGCTCTATGACAGTTGCCTCTGCCCGCCGTAGGCGGGCAGAGAATCGAATTACGGCACGACGGCGACCGCCCGTGGGCGGCCGCCGCCGGCCTTACGTTCTCACGGCGTTAAATCAGCAGGAGCCGACTAGCTCGCCGTTGACCATCGGCAGCTTGTCGTAGTCGAACCAGTGGGCGGACCCAATGGCCGCGTACGGCGGGCTGCAGATGTCGTCGTGCTTGACGCCGACACCGTTGTACTGTCCGATGATGATCATGTTGGGGTCTAGGATCCAGGCCGCGAAGGCGTCGACGTACGCCTGCTCGCGAGTGGCGTCGACCTGCGAGGTCCTGCCGATTAGCAGGGCGGCGTTGACGTCCGCGTTCTCGTAGCCCGTACCATAGGCGTCTCCGCCGATGGAGTGGCCGCCGGCGAACGGTGACCAGTAGTTGTCCGGGTCGAGGTAGTCAGGGGCCCAGCCGCTGAACCTGATGTCCCAGGTCCTGGTGTAGTACATGGTCAGGTACTCTGCCCAGGGCTTGGCGTCTCCGGCGGTGGCGACTCCGATGGTACCCAGGGCCTCGGCGAGTTGGCCGGCCATGGCGATTCGGTAGTCGTTGCCCTCGTTGGCCATTACGCCTAGGATGTTCGGCAGGCGGCACTCGGTGCCGTCCCGGTCCGCCACGGCAACCACAGTGGGCGCATCGCTGCGGGACAGTGACGAACACTGATACTGGCGGATGAAGCCAGCATCCTCGAGGAGTTGCTCCGCGTATGTTAGGTCATAGGTGAAGGTCTCGGTCTGCGTGGAAGCGTACAGGAATCCAGTTGGGATCGGCCCGTACTGCGGTGCCAGCGAGTTGTCGTACGTGTCCCTTCGGTGGGTCTCGTAGTCGAACGCGTAGGAGATGGCCGCTCGTACCGCTCCCACCGCCATGACGCTGCAGTCGTTGGTGCCGTTACCGTTGCAGTCGTGGTTGAGGATGAGGGACGAGTTAGCGCCAGTGTTGGTGACGTCCTCCCCTGCATCCAGAGCCTTCGGGTGTAGGTTGAAGGCGGACAGGGTCGTAGTGAAGGTCTCCCTGTAGGTGCAGATGTATCCTGCCTTGGACTGCACGTTCGGCTTGTCCGCCAGGTTGTCGCAGAAGTTCACCAGGTCCTCGATGTTGATGCTGCCGAAGTCGACCTCACCGTCGGTGAAGGCGAGCAGCCTCGTGGTGGCCTCGGTCACGATAGACACGGTGTGGCGGTTGATGTTGTAGTCGCCGCTCTCCCAATAGATCCAGTTGGGGACTAGGACGAGCCTGTCCTCACGGACCCAGGACTGCACCAAGTAAGCGTTGGTACCGGCTCCGAAGGGAGCCTCGTCCATCCACTTGTGGCAGTAGTCGTCCGAAGAGACGTTGCCATCAGAGTCGAGTTCGACGACGCGGTTGGCCTCGCACAGCTCGGCGTTGATTACAGCGCCCACAGTGTAGGCAATAGTCGAGATGAACGCCGAGGAAGGCGCGAACAGGGTGACTGAGAAAGAGGTCGCGCTGATGACTGAGAGGCTCAAGCCGCCGTTGTCATCGTGGTTTCCGTCAGCATCGTTGCAGTCGAAGCTCTGCTCGAGGATCCAGCCTACGTGGCTGTCGGGCGAGCCGTAGCCAAGCACGCGGCACCACGAGTACACAACGTCAGAGGCCTCCATTGGGGAGCCGTCGCTGAAGTACACATCGTCACGCAGGGTGAAGGTGTAGGTCAGGCCGTCTGCACTGACCGTGTAGCCAGTGGCGAGGCGCTCCTCGATGATGGCGTTTCCAGTTCCGTCCCCGGCGTATCGGTAGAGCGTGTCGTAGACCTGCTCGATGACGTCGCCCGAAGCCGAGTCGTAGGCGTCGTGCGGGTCGATGGTCGAGGCATCCCCAATGGACATCTCGACTATCTCGCAGGGGTTGTTGGAACCCAGCTCGCGGCACTTCCTGGACTTCTCGAGCTCGTAAGTAGCGTTTCCGAAGTCTAGGGTCCCAGCGGCGTAATCGGCCATGATGTCAGCCTGGGCGCGACCGTAGTCGCAAGAGCCGTCATCAAGTTCGGCAGCCGCGTCGTGGTTGTTGGCGGCCGGATCGGTGCACCCTCGAACCAGAGTCTCCGTTACAGTTTCGGTTACGGTCTCGGTCACGGTCTCGGTCACGGTCTCGGTCACGGTCGTGACGCAAGCGTTGTTGTCGGCGTCCAGTGTGTAACCGTCTCCGATTGCATCGCAGTCAGCCTGTGTCAGTGTCCTTTCCACATCGTCCCCAGCGCATCCCGCGAGGGCCGATGCAATCATCAGTGTGCATAATAGAAGAGCAGTCGCTTTAGTCTTCATCAGGCCACCGAGACAAAGTAGGATATTTAGTATGAACCCAATAAACCTCTGTTTTGACCATTCTGAGACGTTAGTTAGATGTAAAAAATGCAGCATTCACGTACTCTACAGGGTGATTTGTTGGTGGACGTGCCGAGATTTGAACTCGGGGCCTCTTCCATGCCAAGGAAGCGCGCTTCCAAGCTGCGCCACACGCCCAGCGGGCCGGCGACCCACGACGGCCATTTAAGGGGGACGGGGGGGGCAGGGGCGTGGTGCGAGAGGAAGGGGGGCTATCACAGGCACCGGCCATACCTGACGGGTTGCTGGAGTACATCAGGAGCGAGCTGAGGGGGGAGGAGGCTCCCTTCCTCAAGCACCTCGACGAGCACCTCGTTCTCGAGTGGCTGCCAGCGGGAGAGTCGCGGCTGGGCCTGACTAGGTTCGAATGCGGTCCCAACGAGATCTACCGACGCAGGAGGCTCGCAGCTCCGCCCGGCCCCGTGACCATCGCCCTCAACTCGGTCCTCGCCGATGACAGGGCCCTGTTCAGGCACACGCTCGCTCACGAACTGCTCCACGCAGCCGGACTTCTCGACCACGGCGGCTTGCACACCGAGATTGCCGAGAGAGTGGCACCTGCACCCAGCCTCAAGGACTCGCCCGTGCTCAGGAGGCTGCGCCACGAGGTCCTGTCCGAGCTGCCCGAGGGACAGTGGACCTGTTCTGGTTGCGGGCACTCCTGGGGGCGCAGGAGAGTGATGCGCCCGGCGCACTGCCCCGAGTGCACGAGGCCGTTCGAGGCCTAGTGAGGGTTCATCTAAGTGGGACTCCCGGAGTCAGCCGGGCGATTGGTGTAGTCTGGATATCATGCTGGCCTTCTAAGCCGGTGACACGGGTTCGAATCCTGTATCGCCCACCACCTGTGATGCTGGCAGCGCGAATCGCTCATATACGCGAAGCAGGTCGGAGCACCTCGTACCATTGGAGGCCATTACCTAATGAAGAGAGGTTCCCGTGCTTGGAAGAAGCAGGGGAAGCAACGATGGAAGTGGCGCAAGAAGAAACTCCGACGCCGTAAGGCCGCCAGGAAGCGCGCCAAGCAACGATGACGCGCTAACCTCGAGTGATCAGATTGGCGAGAGCGTGAAGAGGGGCGCTGAACTCGCAGTATCGTGACCGATGAGGACGAGGGCATCATCGTCGCGGAGATGGCCGAGGTACCGGCGGCCACAGGGAGCGGACTGCCCTTCGACCCTAGTGGGGCCGTGGTGGCCGCCGGCTCGGTCTTAGTGGTGCTGATCATAGTTCTCGCCACATTCCAGGTACTAGTGACATGGGGCTCGGACAGCGGCTCGGGAGAGGGGGTCGGAACGGACTCGATCTCCATTGAGTGGGGGCAGAGCCTGTACCTGCCTAGACATGAGGAGTGCATCGACGAGGGCAACGGGCAGGAGCTCCCTGAATTCGGCGTCGGCTACGAGCCGAGCATCTCGATCACCGGCAACGGTAACATGTTCGTGACCGCGCACAAGGACCTGCGCTGGGGGGGCCAGAGCAACCCCTTCTTCCCCCTCCTCGGTGGCGATCCCGGGCCCTGGTACGCCTGCCAGGAGGGCCAGGACACCTCGTGGGACTACTGGGCATCGTGGTTCTGGGCCTCGTACGACAACGGCACCACCTGGCAGCACGGCGAGGGCTTCGAGCCCACTCCGGGCAACTCGTTCACAGCCAACTACCTAGCCGGCGGCTCCGAGTGCCTTGGGGACGAGGGCGACATCTCGGTGGATGCGCAGGACACTGTCTACTACCTCGACACCACCCTGGAGGACAACTGGTGGCACATCCTCCCCAAGCAGGGGACGGACTACGATACTGCGATGTGCCAGCGCATGAACACCATGGCAGCCGACGACCGGCCTTGGGTCGCAGCCCAGGGCGATGGAATCATCCACTACCTTGGAAACTCCGGCGCCTCCCCCCCCGAGTGCACGGGCGACTCAGGTCGCTACTGGTACTACCACTCGGAGGACGGTGGGGCGACCTTCACCCAATGCTATGCAGTCCCGGGGGGATGGAGCACGATAGCCAGCCAACGCCAGGGGCCCTACGTCTACATCGCCCAGGAGAACGCCGACTCCCAGACGGGTAGCGTGATAGTGCGCATCAGCGACGACCACGGCAGAGGCACGGGAATCAGTGACGGCACCTGGGCTCAGCCAGTAGAGGTCGGGATTAGGGAGGGGAACTGCCCGGAGGGGTACCCGGTCGTCAACACCAACGAGAACGGCACGGTGGGGGTGGTCTGGGCCGACTGCCCGAACGGGAGCACTGGGCCTTGGGTGCTGCGCTTCGCCATCTCCTACGACCACGGTTCCAACTGGTCAGCGTGGAACGTCTCCCACATCAACGGCATCCAGATGTACCCCTTCCTCAGCATCAGCGAGAGTGATGTGGTCTCCATCGCCTTCTACGGCCTTGACTTCGATGACGACGACCTCGAGGGGGACTACGTGGAGGGCGAGCAGTGGTTCCTGTACGCGGGCGCCCTGCAGACCCCCGCCGAGGGGGATTCGTGGGGTTTCACCATCGCTGACCCAGCCCCCCTCCACACGGTCACTGCCTACGAACAGCAGGAGGGCGATGTCCACGCGCTGCACGACTTCTTCGAGACCGTCCTGAGCCCCGATGGCAGCTGGATGGGGATCGCCTACCAGCAGAACATGGGTGAGCACCCGTTCGAGGACAACGAGGAGCAGCGCTACATCAAGTTCGTCAGGGGCAACCTCTCAGCCCCCTGAAGAGACCACGACGAGCTCCAGCCTCAGGTCCTTTTGGATGATCGAGGTATGAGGGACGATAGCATCCTCGTGCACCGTCAGAACGGTCGATGAGGGGATCCCCAGTCTGTCCAGCACTCCGTTGATGGTGATGGGTTCCTCGGTTTCGAAGACGAGGGTCTCTCCCTGGTGCTCGAGCTCTATGCGCACGCCCCGCGTGGGGCGAGTCAGCCTTATGTCTGATTCGCAGGTGGACGGCCCGCTGCCGAGATCGCATAGCCCGGTATTGCGGTGGATTCGAAATCCACTGTCCATTGGACGCGGGGGTTCAAATCCCTCTCTCGGCGCCACCTGAATTAATGACGTAGAAACGGTTAAGGTTACAATTTCAGACCGCCTTTTCTATGCCGGCATATGAGATTGTGATAAGTGAAGAACTGCGAATGGTGAAAGTGGCCCTGCAAGGGGACGAGGTTAGATCGGAACGTGGTGCTATGCATTACATGAGGGGACAGATTGAGATGGTCACTAAGATGCCTGGTGTGGGGAAGCTGCTGAAGTCAGTAGTTTCCAAAGAAAGCATCTTCAGGCCCACTTACAAAGGGACGGGAGAGGTCTACTTTGGCCCTCCTTCGTTTGACGAGTACCACGTCATGGAGCTCAACGACGAATCATGGATTCTGGATCAGGGAGCCTACGTTTGCTCGGACATGTCACTCGAAATCGGGGCGATAAGGAACAAGGGCCTCAAAACCATGGCATTCGGCGGCGAAGGGATCTTCCAGACTTCTGTCCGGGGCACCGGGACGGTCGTGTTCAAGTCTGCTGGCCCACTGGAAGAGATTCAACTCAACGGCGAGACGCTGACTGTCGACGGAAGGTTCGCGGTTGCCAGAGAGGGCTCGCTTCAGTTCGAGACGAAACTTCTGGGCAAGGGGATTATGTCCAAGGCCGCTGGAGGAGAGGGCTTCGTGAATGTCATCTCTGGAACCGGAAAGGTCCTATTGGCCCCTGTTCCCACGAAGTGGAATACCATTCTACATAGGAACGTACTAGATCTGATTCCGTTCTTGGGCTCTAATTGACCTAGAAGACGGGTGTATCATCAGAGTGCCTCAGAATAACCACGCGCGCGCCGGGCCCGATGCGGACCTGCGGGCGACCTGCCCACTCTCCGACCTCTCCATTGAGGATAGCTATCTCATCCCCTCTGGTAATCGCCGCAGCGGATAGTGGGATGAACTGCTTGAAGGCGACGGAGGCCGCCGAACCGGTCTGATCCAGTATGGTGATCGCCCAGCGATGAGTATCTACCCCATTGGGATAGGCGACAATCGACCAGACCCGGACGACGACGCTGACTCTGGTCTCGACCTCCACTATCGGTGCCTCGTCCCCGTCCCCGGCGATGGTGACTGATGACTTACCGTCGAGATCGATCTGGAGCTGCCCACGCCAGATTGATGCCAGCCCACCATCGATCCTTACCCTTGCTCCTTCGGCAATCGCCCTTGTGACTTCTGAGGGCGCGCCGTACCTTGATGGCCTGACACGCGCCCGGTCGTAACCATCCTGCAGGGTGAAGTCGAGGCTCACGGTGCCGTCCTCCTGCAGATTGGGACCCTGAAGCCCGACCACGTCCCCCACGACGCTTACCCTAGTCTGGATCTCGCCTATCGGCGTAATCGGCCAAGCGTGACCGAAGCGCTCGACCCTGCGCTCCAGCGGCAGGGAGATGTCGTGGTCGGAGCCCTCACAGAGGCCACGGTACTCGCAGCGCTCGCACCTAGCCCTTTCATCCGAGTGCGTGGGTGGTTCGGCCGGGATTCCGCCGTCGTCGAAGAACATCAGGGGAGAGGGGTCGGGGGGGCAATCCTCCGGGCTCGGGTCCCGGGCGTGGATTGCTTGGTAGAGTCGCCCTAGGTCCTCGCCCATCTCGTACATCTCTTCGGTACTCGGCCTTGGCACGTCCTTCACCGTGCCAGCACCAAGGTACCATATCTCCAGTGCATCAGGCTCGTCTGCCCTCTCGTGAGTCTCCCACCACAGCCAGCCATACATGCGCAGTTGGTCGATGTAGCCTCCCGATCGATCGCCCCTTCCTATCGAGGCCTTCAGGTCGACGATTCTCGTACTCCCGCTCCATCGGTAGACTAGGTCGTACTCGCCTTGGAACCACTCTTCTGGATGGGCGCTGGTGTGTGTGAATGACTTCGCGTCCGGGTCAACGAACCACGGCCTTGCAAACTCCCACGCCTCTGGCCAGGATACCGGCCCGCTGCCCGCAGCCGGGTGAGGCTTGCCCCAAGACCGAGGGAAGCCATCGGGGGCTGGCCAATGCTCCCTCTCACCATTGCGCCAGGCTTCGATTCCAGGGCCACCTCCTGCATCGATGCAAGCCCCGATCTGGCCGAGGTGCATCCTGATGGCGGCATCGACCATCTCGCGTCCCTCCTCTACGTCAATATCATCCACAGAACCGATGCGATTCGGGCTCGACTCCCATTGGGCAACCGCCTCGTCCCAGCATCTCTGGAAGTGGGCCTCTGCCCTGGAAGTGGCCCATGCCTCGAGCGATGCCCTATCAGTCGGCCATTCGGACTCCGGCAGCGCCTCCAAGGCAGGCCCCACCCAGAAATCGAGCTCGCCGAGGGCCGGAGAGCCGTCGGCGGCAAGGGGGGAGTCCATCGAGGCCGAGGAGTCGGCAGAGACAAATGCGGGGGAGTCGCGGAGAACCCTGCAGACACATTCCTCCACGGCGTTGCCACGGAGGATCTGCGGTGGAAGCGGGGTCTTGAGCCGCTCCATCCAACCATAGTACCACAGTCGTGGACATTTCCTCCAAGCGATGACCTGAGAAGCGGAGAGCCTTCGATAGGGGTTGACCTTCGGGTTCTCCGGATCGGGCCTCCTGACGGGCATGGCTTCCTTTGCGAGTCGAGGTCATATCAACTTGCGCAGGGTGGGCGACTATCCCTCTTGCCGATTGAGCCAGACGACGGTGACCTCCAAGCGCTCGTGCGTTGGCAGGACCTCGACCATGGAGACGGGGGCATCGACCACCTCGGCAATCGACTCGGCGACCACTAGGGGCATCTCTATGCGCCCATTCTCCCCATCCCAGAGCAGGAACCCCTCGGGCAACCCTGTCACGCTGACCAGTTCCGACATCCATCCCGCCTTCGTGTCCTCGCTGGCCTCGATGGCCCCAAACATCAGCGTGCCATCCTCGGTCAGAACCTCATGAGGTGCAATCGTCGCCTCACCCCTCCTCAGGAAGCGCCGTCGCAGTTGCCCGGCGTCCTTGTACACGGCCGTGCAGAACTTGAGGTGGTAGCCATACGCCTCGCGAGTCTCGCCATCGCTCGGGTCGGGCTTACCCAGTTCTGCGGACATCACTCGGTCACGCATGGCGATGGCCAGTTCGGCGGAGCCCGACGCACCGGCAGTGATCTCGGTGGAGAGGTTGAATCCCCTCAACTCCATGTTGTCGTGATTGCCGACGGTGATCTCCAGCTCATTGAGATTGAGGAAGGAGACCTCGAGTTCACGCAGTACCTCCAGTAACTCGAGCAGCTCATCCTCCCTATCGGGCTCGCACGGTATCTCTACGCCTGTCAGGATACCGGCCTGAGAGCAGGCAGCTATTGTATCGCGATACCTCCCTGTCTCGAGGTCGAGCAGGTGGAACCGGATCTCGTCGAGGCCGGCTTCGGCGAGTTCTGATGCCCATTCGGGCCTGAAGGGGATGCTAGTGTACATGTGAAGGTGGAAGTCCGAACCGAACTCGGCCTTCAGTCGCGAGATTCCATCGAGTGTCCGCTCGCGTGCCAACAGGGGGTCGCCTCCGGTTATCCCCGCGCCCGTGGCTCGCATGGCGCGAGCCTCTTCGATGACCTCGTCGAAGGTCTCGCAGCGTCGCTCGTTGGCGAACATCCATTCGATATCACGACGAGATTCGGAGAGCGGGCAGTAGTCGCAGCCCCAGTGGCATTTGCCGGTGATGAAGAGCACCATCTTGCTGCCCATCTGGCACCGTATGCATCCTTCGGTATCGGAATCGCAAGGTGCCTCGGCCAAATCGGGAACCTGCGGGAGATCGAGCATCTACGCCTCCGCGACCAATGCGCTAGTCGTCTCGATGAGCCATCGGTGGAAGCCTGCGTCGGAAGAGAGCTCGGGGTGGAACGTGAGCGCGAGTCGATTTCCTGTCCTGACACCGACCACCTCATCACCGAGCATGGCTGCAACCTCTCCGTTCGGTCCGGCATGGGTGAATCTGGGGGCGCGGATGAAGACACCGGGAAACTCGCGCTGTAGTGCCGTGGCCTCTAGGGTAGTCTGGAAGGAGTCGGCCTGCGTGCCGAAGGCATTGCGGTCGATGGCTGCGTCTACCATTGGAACACCGCCGTCCTGGGGGTCGGAGAGAAGGATCGCACCCGCGCAGGTGCCGAGCACGGGTCTGGACGGGTCGTCCCTGATCCATTCGAAGATCACAGGGAGCAGGGCCGAGGCGGGGCCGTTACCAGTCAGGCGCATGGTGGTAGACTCGCCGCCGGGAAGAACGATCGCATGCGGGTCTGCTGCCTCGAGGTCGGATGCCTTGCGCAACTCTATGATCTCGATGTCGATGCCCGATTCGGCTGAGGCGCGTTCTAGCGCCGCTACGTGCACGTGGCGCGCGCCCTGCAACATGACGAGTCCTATGCGAAGCACGTTCATGCGTCCAGCCACATGAAAATGAACCCTGTCGTGAACTCCGATGGGCTGAAAGACTCGGAGCGGTCACGCCCGGCCGTGGAACCTGCTGGGCGCATCCACAACTTTGGTGCTGGTCCCGCCGTGCTTCCCCTCGAGGTCGTCGAGGAGGTTGCGACCACGCTGCCCAACCTACTCGAAAGCGGCTTCGGCCTTCTGGAGGTCTCCCACCGCAGCGCCACCTTCCAGAGTGTCATCGACTCGGCAATGGAGCGAATCAGGCGAGTGATGTCGGTTCCTGATGACTACGAGATACTTTTCCTCCAAGGCGGGGCGTCGACCCAATTCTACATGACCGCCCTCAATCTGATCAGCGAGAGGGAGAAAGCAGACTTCCTAATCACTGGTGGCTGGTCGCAAAAGGCTCTCGAGGAAGCCGGACGAGTGGGTGATGCCGCTGCTGCATGGGATGGTGTGGACGGCGGCTTCAAGTCCGTGCCCCAGGATGGGGAGTACTCGATTCGCGAGGATTCCGAATATGTCCACTACACTTCGAACAACACGCTGTTCGGAACCCAATACCACCACCTGCCCGACAGCGGGGGCAAGCCGAGAGTCGTCGATGCCAGCTCGGACATCTGCGGCGTCCCCATCGACGTTGCCTCACACGATGTGATCTACGCGGGCGCGCAGAAGAACCTCGGTGCCAGCGGCGTGACACTGGTCATACTCTCGCCATGGGCGATGTCCAGGGGCAAGGAGGGGCTGCCGACCATGCTCGACTACAATACCCACGTCTCGAAGGGCTCGATGTTCAACACCCCAAATACCTCGGGAATCTACGTGCTGGATCGCGTCTTCGCCTGGGTCGAGCGCAACGGAGGTTTGGATGGCGCCATCGAGCGCAACCACGCCAAGGCCGCGCTGCTCTACGACAAACTCGACAGCAGCGACTTCTGGAAGCCGCATGCCACCGAGCACTCGCGATCGATGATGAATGTCACATGGAGGCTGGCTGATGAGAATCTGGAGGCTGCCTTCCTAGAACAGGCCGAAGAGGTAGGGATGGGCGGACTCAAGGGGCATCGCAGTGTCGGGGGGATTCGGGCTAGCATGTACAATGGATGCCCGATGGGAAGTGTCGAGGCCCTCGTGTCATTCATGCAGGACTTCGAGGGGCGGCACAACTGAGTGATCGGATGGATGCAAGGGAGGTCCTCGACCTGCTTGACTTGACCCTGCTTGACCACGAAGCCGACGATGCTGCTTTGGACTCCCTCTGCAAAAAGGCCAACGAGCACAAGCCAGCGGCCGTATGCGTATTCTCAGAGCACGCGCCCTACGTGGGGAGCAGGCTGGACGATGGGGTTGCCTTAGCAGCGGTGGCCGCCGGGTTTCCGGTGGGCGATGAGTCTCCAGAGGATATTGTCGAGGCCATTCGTGAGGCGGTGGCATCTGGTGCCGAAGAGGTGGACTGCGTCCTAGAGCCTCGCGAGGGCGATGGTTTTCCCGACGAGAGTGATCTCGCCAAGCTAATCGCCATGAGGGAAGCCACCAAAGGCTGCATTCTGAAGGTGATTATCGAGGCCCCCCTGCTAGACGAGCGACGGCTGCGAGCGGTCACTAGGATGGTTCTCGCTGTGGGGGCTGACTTCGTCAAGTCATGCACCGGCAAGCGCGGGGGATGCGGTGACGAGGTGGCTGGAATACTGGCGTACGAGGTTCATCGTCACGGCCTAGCGACCGGGGACAGTTCCGGAGTCAAATTGTCTGGCGGCATCGGCAGCAAGGCGGATGCCGAGCGACTAATCGGAATCGTGACGGGCCATGACCCCTCCCTAGTGGGGTCTCATCGCCTCAGGATCGGCGCATCGTCCCTGCTCGAGGACCTAGTTGGATGATTGGTGGGCTCGGCAGGAATTGAACCTGCGATCTTCGCCGTGTGAAGGCGACGTCATAACCCCTAGACCACGAGCCCGGCCTGCTTGCCAGCCGTTATCATGGCATAAGCGTGATGACAGGTCGGGGAGCAGGTCCCCGCCGGAGTCAAAAGTCCGGTCGATTTCGGTGGCTCATGACAGGCAGATTGGACCTAGGCGTCCTTCGCGAGAGGGGGACCTGGCAAGCCTTCGGAATCGGTGTGGTGCTATTCTGCGTCATCGCCTACGCATCCCTGAGCGTTTTCGGGCTGTCATCGTCGCTCTACGGGGTCTCCGACCAGATCGATCAGGTCCCAGACTTCGAGGTTGCCTCGATGAATAGGGCGGGCATCGACGACGCGGTTGCTGACCAAGACGGCGTGGTCAGGCTTTCGGGCCTTCGGGGCAGCGTTGTCGTGCTCGATTTCATGGCTGTAGATTGCGGTAACTGCCACTACGTCCAGGAGCACATAGACTCCAACATTGACGATTGGGGGGCGCTCGATGGGTCGTATCCGGTGGTCGTGCTCTCAATCGGGTCATGGTACGGCTACGAGACCTTCGATCGAATAAACCAGACCTTCGGTGACCAATCCTCCGACAGGCACATGCGCTGGCCGGTCGTGAACGGCGCCTCTGACTCCGTCCTGCTCGAGGGAGGGGGGAAGGGGGATCTCGTCGAGCACTACTCCGCGCAGAACCTGCCACTAGCCCTAGTGATCGACCATGAGGGGTATGTGGTGGCCAAGGAGGGCACAGGTATCCCCCTCGATGGGTGGACGTCCTTTGATAGTACCATCGAGAGCGCTAACGCAGGCATGGCCGATGAGTTGAGATTCGGGATCGAGAAGGCGGACAGGTCGATGAGCGGGGTCTTCCTAATCGGACTCTTCCTTGGCATCCTGGTCTACTTCTCGCCCTGTGCCTTCCCAGTCCTGCCCTCCTACATCAGCTACTACCTGAATCTGGGAATGAGGGAGGACGAGTTGCTTGCGGCGGGCAAGATCGAAGGGGGCATGCCAAGCGCTGTGGAGGTCGGAGGGTTCGCCGCCCTCGGCCAACTGACCTTCTTCGCCGTGATTGGCTCCATTATCTTCGGACTGGGTGGGGTGATTGACCTCTCGGGCTCCCTGCACGGCATCGCCGTGGCTATCGCTTGGCTGCTCGTGGCCCTAGGTTCGCTGATGCTGCTTGGTTGGACCTCGCACGTCTTGGCTTGGGTGCAGCGCGTTCTGGATCACTACCAGACCGTCGAGATGGATGACCAGTTCACCCCACGCCGCAACATGTACTTGTGGGGCATTGGATACAGTGCTGCCTCGGTGGACTGCACCGCTGCCGCGGTATTCCCTTTCGTAGCCTGGCTATCAGTGGTGGGAGAGGGGGCCTTCGTGACTGGAATGGCTGGATTGATGCTCTCAGTCTCCTTTCTCATGGTGTCGGTGACCGTGCTCGTCGGGCTCGGGCGACAGGCCATGATTGACCGTCTGCGCAGGTCGACGTCTGTGGTCAAGGCCACTGGCTCTTGGATGATGATGTTCGCCGGCATCGGGCTGCTCGTCTACCTTACGCAGCCCGAGTTCGTAGCCGGGCTGCTAGACTAGGCCTCCCCGATGGGCTGGATCATATCGCTTACCACAGAATGCACCGACTCCCATATCTTGTCATGCACCTGCTCCACGGTGAGACGCGTGGGAATGAGGGTCGCGCCCGCCTTGACTCCCGCCGTTTGGAAGGCCTGCCGCATCGTCTTCTGGTACTGCAGGAAGGAGGAGGTGATGGAGGGCGAGAGGGCTAGGTCCATTCCGGCCTCGAAGTGGTTCAGGGCCTCAAGCCTCTCTCCGAACATGATTCGGTTCAGCAGGCGGCGCGGGCCTGCATGTAGGATGATGACAGCATCCGGGGAAGGCACTTCCGAGTACAGGGAGTCAATCCAATTCCCGTCACCGCCGCGCACCTCCTCGCGAATCCGAGGGGTTATGGTGTAGCGGTCGGCTATGACTACGAAGCCAGCATCAAGCAGCGGCTCGGCCTCATGCTTGATCTGATCGTGCAGGTCAGTTGCGTAGAGCAGAGAGCGAGTCCGCCAGTTCAGCTGGTGGATATCAGCCGTCCGGGACTTGACTAGGATGCCCATGAGATCGGAGCGCGCCAGCCCGATCGTGTGAGTGGCGATGCCATGGGCCTTCAGCCTGGCAGACAGCAGCCGTGTGTGCAGTGTCCTGCCTACGTGATCGGGCCCCTCTATGACGATGAGTTTACCCGCACGGCTCATTTCCCCTCACCCCCGCCAGCGTAGGTCAGCCAATCGATATCTGACTCGCTGAGGTTCTGGGCCAGCCGATCTGTCTGGTCGATGGTCTGCACCTTGGAGAGGTCAATGTTCTTTTGGAAGGCCTCCCTGACCCTTGACTGAACCTCAGCGACAGTGCCTAGAGCGTCCAAACTGACCATCCGGCCCTGCTCAACCAGACCTGAGTAGATGTCCGAGACCTTACCCTGGAATATCCTGTACGACTCAAATGGGTCGGTCGTCCACCCCATGTCCATTCCAGCCTCGTAGTACTTCAGCTTGGGCCTGCCCTTGGCAATGCGGTCGAAACTGACGTCGACAGGGACATCGAAGTACAGAGTCAGGTCGGGCTCTCGAGCGAATGCGTAGGTTGCCTCAATCACCTCGGCTGGAACAGTCCTAGAGCCGTCTCTGGCCAGTGCGGTGTACTTGTATCGGTCACAGATTACGATTCCGTCGATCTCGAGGACCGGCTCTATCTGTCTTGCCCACCTATCGGCGAAGTCGGCAGCGTGAATCAAGTGGAAGGTGATTGGCAACAGCCTGCGGGCACTCTTGCCCATCTTAGTGGCCTCCTTGACGATCTTGCTGGAATTCCACTCGGTGTGGTATACGGGGAGTCCCTTCGCGCGCAACCAGTGGTAGAGGAGCTTGGCCTGGGTGCTCTTGCCTGAACCATCCATACCCTCGACAGCGATCAGTATGCCCTTCTTCGCCAATTTATCACCAATTTCCCCAGAAGTTGTGCTAGGCGCAGGGGGGGGGCACCCGAAGAGACGTATTAGGGTGTGGCATCGCAACTCCTCTGAATGGAGTCGTATGCCATCATATTGAGCAGAATCTCCCCGAAATCCCTCGCATAGGCACACAGGCGGCGGGTGGACTCGGATATCCTGTCCTCGAACAGGAGTGGCGTGGCCTTGCCCTTGCCCGTCCAGAGGCCTTCCTCATGCTTCTCCAGGTCCAATTGGGCATCCTTGAGAGAGTTGCGAGCACCCTCTATCTCATGCGAATCCCTGGTCCTTAGGTTGATCATGAGCGATTTGATGGAATCCATCCAAATCGGCAGTGCGACAAGGGGCAGCTCGTCGGGATCGATGTAAGGACGGGGATTGGTCTCCAGAGTCATCTTGGCCATCTGGTTCGCATGGTCCATCATACGCTCAAGGGTGCGTGCCAAATTGGCGTGCTCTACCCCCTGCTTGCGATTGAGGGCGAGGGACTTGACGATATGAGGCGAATCCAGCATAGAACCGACCTGTCTCTCTATCAGGTACTGCAAGCCGTCGACCTCCCTCTCGCGCTCCTCGTGATCGGTGATCATACCCTCATCGCCTCCGCCCAGCACGTCCACGATGTCACGAACAAGTGAGGACAGCAGCAGGTACATCCGATTGAGGCTCGCTTGCAGAGGTAGCTCACCGGCGTTGAGGAGGCTGACTAGACGAGCGCTGGAGACAGTCTGCTCCCCGATCTCGAAACCGCGGGTCGAGCGTAGGAACCGTCGTATCTCACTGCGGACCTTGCGTTTCAACGGGCGTTCGCTTTGCACATATATTTCCAAGGCGCCCGAGATGTACGCGCCCATCAGGTGATCGTACAGGGCCCCCTTTGGCAGGCCATCAAGGTCCAGGGAGATTTGCGTTCTCTGTTCCTCCACAACATCCAGTGGCGACAGGGACAGTTCCCCGCTTGGCCTCCAATCGACGCGAAGGCTGTCTCGAGCAGCGAGCTTGTTCGCAATCACCCATGGCTTCGGCAGGCTGAGGGTATATGTCGCGCCCCCTGTGAGTTGCAATCTTCGGACGTCTTGTTCACCGGGACCGATGGGCATGCTCACTCTAATCTAATTATAACTATATAGATTACGTAAGTTCTCTATCAAATATTACTGACGATGTGGCGGTGCAATGGATCCGTTGATGGTGCTGGTCCTGTTGGTTTCGATAATTGTCTGCGCTTATCTAGCGTGGAACATCGGTGCCAACGATGTTGCGAATGCGATGGGCACCTCAGTTGGCTCTCGCGCCCTGACGCTCAAGCAAGCTGTGGTCGTGGCGGCTGTCTTCGAGTTCATAGGGGCCTTCTTCGCAGGAGATGCGGTAACTGACACCGTGCGGAAGGGGATTCTATCCGTCGATTTCGAGACCGTCACCGAGTCTTTCGCCAACGACCTGATGTATGCATTCATCGCAGCCATGATGGCGGCTGCAGTCTGGCTCACGGTAGCCACGAGGTTCGGCCTCCCTGTATCGACCACTCACAGCATCATCGGTGGAATCGTGGGCGTTGGTATGGTCATGGAGGTCCAGCATGACACCTCCCTAATCGACTGGGGGGTTGTCAAGAAGGTCGTCGTGTCATGGGTTGCCAGCCCACTGATGGGCGGTTTATTCGCATTCTTCACTTTCTGGATAATCCGAGCGACGATTCTCAATGCACCGGACCCAGAGGCGCGCTCGCGATGGGTGGCTCCCATACTCGCGATCCCGACATTCTTCGTGCTCGGCATTGCATTGCAGTTCAAGGCCCTGAAGGGGTTCTTCTCCAAAGCCCAGAGCAATGGATGGATCGAAGACAAGTATGATTGGATTCCCGTAAAGGAGAACGGGGTATGGAATCCAATGGCAACGGACGCCTGGTTGCCCATCAACAGCCTCATCTTAGCCGGGATCATCTCAATTATCGCCGCAACCATTCTGGCTTACGTCCTGAGGAACTACGACTTCAAGGGCGAGGAAGACGGCTTCCACGGAGTCGAGAGGATCTTCGTCTGGTTGCAAGTCATCGCTGCCGCCTACGTCGCCTTCGCCCACGGAGCCAACGACCGATCCAACGCTATCGGCCCCATGGCAGCAGTATACCAGATTCTCGCTAGCGGTGGAGAAATCGCATCCGAGGCCGATGTCCCGACCTGGCTGGTCATGCTCGGAAGCGCTGGTATCGCCATCGGTGTGATGACTTGGGGGTGGAGGGTCATGGAGACCATCGGAAACAAAATTACCGATATCACCCCCACCCGCGGCTTCGCTGCTACTTTCGGAGCGGCGACCACTGTGCTGATTTTCTCCATGCCATTCCTTGCGGTTCCCGTCTCCACCACTCACACGCTTGTGGGTGCTGTGGTGGGCGTTGGACTTGCAGGAGGTGCCAAAGCCGTGGATTTCAGGGTCTTCGGGAAGATTGTCGCCTCATGGCTGGCAAGCCTGCCTGCCGCGGGTTTCGGATCCATCGTCATATTCGTGGCAGCCGGATCAGACCCCATTAAGCTGCTAATCGTAATTCCAATAGCCTTCGCGGCTGTCATCTACTCCATTTGGGCCACTAGGGATGGTGAGGTGTTTGTGGATGAGGCTCTTGCCGAGGTGGGTGGTTCGGATGTCGGTGGGCCGACGTACTTCGAGCTCTTTCACACTCATGCCGAGGCTGTCGAGAAGACGGTGGTCCACATGCTGGAAGCTGTAAACGTGGCTGCTGAGGGGAATGACCCGACCAAAGAGATCGAGCAGACTGTTTCAGCCGAGCTCAGGGCGGACAATATCAAAAGCGCCCTCCGAAAGAAGATCGGGGTTGGTCAATGGAGCCTAATCCTGAGATCGGAGGACTTCCTTGGGATGATTAGCAAGCAGGACCGTATTGCCGACTACGCCCAGAACGTTGCCGAGCAATTGTCCTTCAGACCACTGTATGAAAATACGGAGGCCCGGGAGATGCTCAAGGAGATGGCAGAGGCCGTTGCTAAGACTACTGCCTTGTACGAGGATTCTGTTGCGGAGTTGCTCGACCTCACCCTATCTGGATACACCAAGGCCGGCCGAGAGAGGCTCAGGAATCTCATTGACGCTGTCAATCTCGCGGAGCACGAGGCTGATTTGGTCGAGAGTCGGGCTGCTGCCTTCGTGTTCAGCCAAGGCGAGGACGCGCCCCTGGCAGCCGTCCACATGTATCGGGTTCTACAGAGGCTGGACGATGTTGCCAATGCCTGCGAAACAGCAGCGAACGAGATGCTTCCCCTCGTCTACAATTAGTTAGGTCCAACCGGCTTCTTCGGCGAAGTCTTTGGGGCCCATCGACTCTACCAGAGCGAGCTGTGGCCTGCAAATGACCCAGACGAGGTGACTCAGGGCCACGCCAGTGACGAGATCGAAGGCATAGTGCTGCTTGGTAGTCATGATGCTGATGCATAGGAGGGCCAGTTCCAGCCACAGCAGGAAGAGGAAGGGCTTGGCCAGAGCGTGTCCCGAGTACTCCCTGACTACCCACATGGTCATCAAGCGGGTGAGGAAGTAGGCGTGGACGATGTGGAGGCTTGGCCACGAGTTCCACGGGTTGTCCGAGGAGTGGATGAACTCGAACATGGAGGTCTGCCACGCGTTCATCGAATCCCAGTCGAGCTGGTCCCGGAGGTCGACCTCGGCCGGCATTATCAAGTGGAAGGCGGTGCAGAGGATCGTGACCGAGATCAGGGCCTGCATTCCCACGGTCAGCTCGGCCCGCCCCCTGTCGTCCCTAGGGCTGAGGGCTAGCGTCACGGGATAGTACAGGTAAAGCGCGGTATACGGCAGAATCATCCAATAGACTGCCGGAATCTGCCGGTCCAGTGCGACCTCGGGGTCCCAGACAGTGACTAGGTAGTGGTGGGAGATGCTGTTCGAGATCAAGTAGGGCGTGGCGACCAGAAATAGTCCGATCAGGAACATCTCGACAGGGAGCCATCTCCCTCCCAAATGCTCCCGCCGTGACCATGATGGGGCCCAGAAACCCCCCCAGGGGGAAGTCAGCCTTGACAGAGGTCCCTCATTGGCCATGGAATCACTCGTCTGGTAGGGCGTAAGAACCTGCCACAGTGACGAAGGCAGATCCGATCAGGGCTGACAGAAAGACCCCTAGGTTCGCGAGTCCGGCCTCGTTGGTTGGCGAGGTCAGGTATCCCAACCCGGTGCTGAGATTACTGGTGACGGCCCCGTAGGCCACCACTGAGGCCAATCCGAATACCGCCCCCATCAGCGCGCCCCTGGAGGAGACTGCCGGCCAGAGAGTCAGTAGCACTGGGGCGACGGTGGCAGCCGCTAGCAGGTCGGCGAACAAGAAGATCCCGAAGACGCTCAGGGCATCCATGGTGGAAGCGAAGTAGATTGCCACGGGAATGACCGCAATCGTCGCAGCTCGAGCCTGGCCAAGTTCCATCCTGCCATCGGAGAGGTCGCGCGCTAGTGATGCGACGATGGCGCTCTGCAGGGTGTCAGCGCTCGAGCACACAAGCGCGACTGCAAGGACGACGAAAGCCGCTATGAGCAGACTGCCAGAGTCCTCGATGAGGTAGAAGAAGGCGGCAGAGGGGTCCGCTGCAGCACCCCTTCCAGCAACAACCGTGCCGAGGAACCCCATTACAAAGACAAGCGGGAGGACGAGGGCCGAGGCCATAGCCGCTCCCTTCCTCAATGCCTCGTCATCCTCGGAAGCCCATGCCCTCTGCCAGTTCCCCTGCGAGAACATCTCGGCAGCGGTGATGGCGATGACCAGTGCGAGTCCAGACTCGAACGAGTCCATGTGGGACATGCTGCCTTTGGACCAGTCGTCCTCCGGGTTGTATGCCTTCGCATCGTCAATCAACTGCCCTGAATCTGCTCCGAAGAGGATGAGCAGGAGGACGATAACCAGCCAAAGTATCATCCAGGCCTGGAAGCGGTCGGTCTGCAAGGAGGCAGGCAGGCCACCGTATGCCGTGTAGGCAGCTGTGACAATCGCCACGGCGGCCATGGGTACCAGCGGTTCCATGCCAGTGAGGATGTCCATGCCCTTCCCAATGGCAGTGAACTCGGCAAATAGGAAGGTGAACATGTAGAGCACCGAGATCATACCCACATAGACTTGCATCGGCCGGCCGAGGCGCTTGGCGACATAGTCTGCTAGAGTGACGCCGTCGGGAAGCTGCTCACGAATCAGCGGTCCAACATATGCCAGCAGCATGAACGGGGTCGCTGAGGAGAGCGCGTATCCCGCCACGTCCCAGAAGCCGCCGTAGTATCCGACCTCCGAAGGAGCAAACAGGATCCAGACACCCATTCCGGAGGCAAACAGGCTCAGGCCGATGCGCACCCAGCACTGACTGCCGCGCGCGGACAGAAAGGTGTCTGAGTCCATCTCACGCTCAGCCGTAGCCGTGAACCCGACGTAGCCGAAGAAGGCCAGGGTTCCCAGCAGGAGTACGTAGGATGCCGTCGCGTCCATCAGCCATCACCCATGAACGGATAACTCCAGTCCTGGGGTATGTCGAGGGTTCGCTTGACCGATCGCGGGCTGATCCAACGTAGCAGGTTAAGCGGCCCCCCAGCCTTGTCATTGGTGCCGCTTGCACGCGCGCCCCCGAATGGCTGTTGGCCGACCACCGCACCAGTCGGTTTGTCGTTGATGTAGAAGTTCCCGGCGGTGAAGCGAAGGGCGTTGAACGCCCTTTGAACGTGGGCCTCGTCGGTGGCAAAGATGGAGCCGGTGAGCGCGTAGGGAGAAGCCTCGTCGCACATTACTAGGATCTCTTCGAAGTCATCGTCCTCGTAGACGTATACTGTGAGAACTGGTCCAAATATCTCCTCGACCATCGACTCGGAGGTCGGGTTCGTGGTGACGATGATGGTGGGCTCGACGAACCAGCCCGTGCTGTGATCGCTGCCGCCACCGACTACGACCTCGCAGCAGTCGCGCCCCTGGGCTCGCTCGATGTAGCCGGTGATCTTGTCGAAGGCACGCTGGTCGATGACGGCGGTCATGAAGTTGGTGAAGTCACGGGCATCGCCCATTCGGATCTTGCGGGTCTCGGCGCACAGGTCGTAGGATATGGCGTCCCACACGGTCCGTGGGATATACGCTCGGCTCGCAGCACTGCACTTCTGTCCCTGATACTCGAAGGCGCCGCGCAGCAAGGCGACCAACAGTCCCTGCCTATCACATTCGGGATGGGCGATTACGAAATCCTTGCCTCCGGTCTCCCCGACGATTCGCGGGTATGAGCGCAGGTTTGGCAATGCCAATCCAATCTCCTGCCAGAGCCCTTGGAAGGTGGCAGTGGAGCCTGTGAAGTGCAGGCCTGCGAAGTCTGGGTTTGCCAATGCAGCCTCGGTTATCTCCGCGCCCGATCCAGGTAGGAAATTGATGACTCCCGCAGGTAGGCCGGCCTCCATCATCAGTCGCATCAGCATGTAGTTCGAGTGGTACGAGTTGCGGCTGGGCTTCCACACCGAAGTGCAGCCGACTACAGCAGGGGCGCTAGGCAGATTTCCAGCTATGCTAGTGAAGTTGAACGGAGTGATGGCTAGGACGAAGCCCTCGAGGGGCCGGATCTCCGTGGAGTTCTGAACCCCCGGAGGGGAAACCAGTGGCTGGAAGTCATCGTGGAAGCCGCGCGCGTAGAGGCAGTTGAAGCGCCAGAAGTCGATCAGTTCGCAGGCAGAGTCGATCTCGGCTTGAAAGGCCGTCTTGGATTGGTTTAGCATGGTGGCTGCGTTGACTCGCATCCTCCAAACGCCAGCCAATAGGTCGGCGCAGCGCTCGAAGATCGCGCACCGGCCCTCGAGTCCGAGGTCAATCCAATCTGCCTGTGCAGCGACTGCCGCCGCGCAAGCAGCTTCTATCTCCCCTCTGCCTGCTAAGTGGACGTTGGCGAGAACGTGGCCGTGGTCGTGAGGAACGACTTGGGTGGTGGTGGTTCCCGTGTAGACCTCCTCGCCGTTGATGATGCAAGGTATTTCGACAACCTCTCCCATCTGGCGATCAATCTCGGCCTGTATCTCTTCCCTCTCGGGACTTCCGGGGGCGTATCCCAGGATGAGTTCGTTGTTAGGGTGGCCTGCCACGCCTTTTCGAGGGGGGGCACAACTAACATTGTTGCGCCCATGACCTCAAGACCATTCCTTGGGCTCGTCCTTCTTCTCCTTCTTCCATGCCCGGTAACATGGCTTGCACAAGGAGACCCTGCGGACCTTCCTAGAGACTCCAGAAGACCCCCATACCTCGACTGCTCTATCGTAAGCCATCTTTCGGCCCCCTATCTTCTTGTCTGCCCAGTTGTCGCAACCGGTGATGTCGCACCTGATCTGGCCCTCGTACTCATCAGGCTCTCCGTCCTCGGAGGTGCCCCTGGAATCTCCCGCTTCCTTGCGGCGCTTGCGGGCCCTTGACTTGAATCCCATGCGTCGCTCGGCTCTGAAGGGCGATTAGAAGGTTGCTTCGCCTAAGAGAACGTCGAACGGGCCATCGCTACTAGCTATGGAGGCTCGGCGATCGGGGCCAACTCCGACGCTGACCACTGGCACCCCTATGGCCTGCTCGATCCTCGCGAGGTAATCACGCATGGCCTCCGGGAGGACGGATAGCCCACCACCTTGGCGCGACTCGTCAGCGAGTGCAATCCATTCTTCCGGGCTGAGGGCGGGAAAACCGGGATGCACCTCATAGATAGGGGTGCATCGTGCGTAGTCCTCGCAGGAGGCGGGAACGGACTGCGTTTCCTCCCCGTCCAACTCGTACGAGACGCATAGTTTCAGCTCATCCAGACCGCCTAAGACGTCTAGCTTGGTGATGACCAGCCCGGTGTGGCCATTGATCCTCTGACCCTCCATGAGCACCACCAAATCGAGCCATCCGGTCCTTCTGGGGCGGCCCGTGGTAGTGCCGAACTCATGGCCAACCTCTGACATCTGCTTGCCCGGGCCCTCCTCTAGGGAGAGTTCGGTAGGGAAGGGCCCGTTTCCGACCCTGGTGGTGTATGCCTTCGAGATTCCGAAGCACTGTTCGATGTGGCCCGGGTGGATACCCGCTCCGTGAGTCGCGTTCGCCCTGCCGGTAATCGAGGAGGTGACGAAAGGGTAGGTCCCCTGGTCAATGTCGAGCATGATCCCCTGAGCACCCTCAAGAAGGACCCTCTCGCCCGCCCTCAGAGCCTTGTCCAGCATGGGGCCAGTGGGTCTGATTGCATCGGAGAACCTGCCCATGACCCAAGAAATCTCGGACTGGAGCTGTTCGGGGTCAATGGCCTGCTCGACCCCGACGGTAACCAGTTGCTTATTCATCCTCTCAGAGATGGATTGGATCGCCTCACTATCGTCTACGACGTGCGGGAGGTCGACGAAGCGGAGGCCCACTCGTTCCGTGCGATCACGATAGGCCGGACCTATGCCGCGACCGGTGGTGCCGACCAGCGAATCGGCCGAGTCGTAGAGTCTGTGAAACGGGAGGATAACTGCAGCGCGCTCGCTGATGAAGAGGCGTTGGCCCTCTGGTTTCTCCCCCGTTAGGGCATGCCAGCGCTCCAGTTCTTGATCGAGGACCCAAGGGTCCACGACTGTACCGCACCCGAGCACTAGCCTGCAATTGGAAGCGGTGATTCCTGAAGGCAGAAGATGGAGCTTGAGCGTGATGTCGCCGACCACGACGGTGTGGCCTGCATTGTTTCCCCCCTGAAACCGAACGGCCCAGTCCGAGTGGGCGGCGAGTTGGTCTATGGCCTTGCCCTTGCCCTCGTCCCCCCATTGGGCCCCGAGCACGACGTTGGCAGGCAACGTGTCCATTAACACGGCCCAAGGTGTTTGAATGCTTTGGCGAGATTCGGGTCGTTTGAGGTCCCAGTTGGTGGGAAGCGGTTATGAAGGGCCCTCAGGTCGGCGGTTCAGCATGGCACAGAGGCATCCGGAGGCGGAAGCGAGGCTTCTCAAGAAGTGGATTTGCATGCGCTGCTCGGCCACTCATCGTGGCTCAAAGCCCAAGTCCTGCCGCAAGTGCGGCTACACCGGCCTGAGGAAGAAGGCCGCTGAGAAGAGGTCGGTGTGAGCCGACTCCTGAATCGGTCCGTTCATGGCTGCATGTTCCGAGTGCCGAGATCAGTGGTGCTGTGTCCTCGGGAACATTGTCGAATGAGGGGGGATGCGAATAACACCCGAGGCCACCGATCTGCAGCAACTTAGTCTGGGATAGGTAAAAATCCGATACCGAAGCCAACTGCACCGTGGAAATCTACCTCGGGCTGGTTGGAATAATACTGGGGGCCTACCTATTCATGGAGGGTTATCTTCGCATTTTCAAGCTGTTCACCCTCATCGGGGCCGCGGGGGGGTACTACTTCGTAGGGTTATTTGAGCCCATACTTGTCGACCTGCTGCCAACACTTGCCGGGGACATGCGCCCAGCAGGTTTCGTTATTGGGGGGGTGGTGGCATACAACTTGGCTAGGATGGCCGAGGCTTCGATAGTAACCCTCGGCCCGCCGTTGGCCGTTGTCATGAGCTACGACTATCTGAGGGTGGAGAAGGATATCGACATGCTGGAATACGTTGAGAGGGTTCCCGAGTTTCCCAACATTTCCAGCGAGGCGTTGCAGGGCATGATATTTCTTATCACCACCTTCCTGACTACGGTCTTCAAGATGTACCTGTGGAGGATAGTGCCAGTCCTGATTTCAGCTGGAATCTCAGGCGTGCTATTGGTTACGGGGGCCAACGCGATCAGGACGAGGAGCCTTCCCGAGTCAGGCTATGACCTGGAGTTTGCAGCAATCGCGATAGTAACGGCTTGCAGTGCAGCAGCTCAGGGATATCACATCAAGAAGAAGGAAGATGAGGAAATCGACTCGGATCCGGAAATTGTCCGTCTTCGAAAGCAAGGAGAGGATGTTCGCGAGCAGCGGCGCCTAGAGGAGGAGTTCCCCCCCATCAGATGTCCTCGGTGCTCGGAGGAAGCCCCGCACGAGGTCATCAACAGGAAGTCCCTTGGAGACAAGTTGGAAGTGCTAGTGAAGTGCTTGTCGCAAAACCAGTTCGACGAGGTCTGCGAGCATGTCCACACCGTCCATGAGTTCATGAGCGACTGATTTCGTTTAGCATCGTCTCCAGAGCAGCCTGGATCTGCAGACAGAGGGTGCCGTAGTGCCCGGGCAGGTTCGGGTCATTGAATATCTCATCGAGAATGGATGCGGTCATTCCGAGCCTGACGTCCATGTCCTTGTTCTCGTTGAGCAGCCACTTCTCGACTGCGCCCTGGGACGAGGTGCGGATGTTGCGGGGAACCTGGCTGTCGTCTAGTTGTCCGAGCACTTGCGCAATCTGCTGTATGCGCAAATCCAAATCTGACACTGTGCCATCTCCAAGGCTGCCACCCTAGAGCCCTCCTTAAGCGCATCCCCAGAATCTGTCATCGTTCGCCGGACCACTTCACCCACGGCATGTTCGTTCTGTTGGACAGGCCCAGTCCCTCACCTTCAGAGCCCATGGCTATGATTCCGATCTCTGCACCATCCTCAACAATCTCGTCGAGAGCCCATCGCATGGCATCCCCCAGCCCGGAGCCATCGATGATTCGATCAGCGACGCGGTAGCTCAGCAGTGATTTCGTGATCGCCTCGCCAATTCCGGTCGCGCCCACCCCTACTCCCTCTTGCACCCAAAAGCCACAGCCAGGCAATGGGACGTCGCCCACCCTCCCCCTGGGACGGTAGCTGCATCCACCAGTGCTGGTGGCACAGGCAATCTCACCGGTCGCATCTCTAGCCACGACCCCGACCGTGTCACTGGCCCCCTCATGAGGGGGTCGGCCCTCGACGGTCGCCCTCTCGAAGCCCCTCTGGTCGGCCCACAACCTAGCCCCATCCCCAGCGAGGCCGTTGATGTCCTCATCGAGCAGATCGGCGGCAACCCTGATTGGGTTGGGCGTGTCGCTCATCGCGATAACGAAGCCCATCCGTCCGTCAGAGGTCTGGATGGACGCGTCCAGCAGGACCGACCCATCGGTTCGGAAAACGGATCCCGTGCCAGCGTTGAAGACGGGGTCGTCCTCGAGGATGACACAGGCCTCGACCGCGGCCTCGACCGCACTGCCACCTGCTTCTAGGATCTCCGCTGCCCTGCTGACAGCGGCCTCAATATTGGGGAGCCTGTGTGGGCCAGCCCCGGCACCTCCGTGAGCGACAACCGCCGGAACATGCATGCATCACACCCCCTCTGCCTGAGTCGATAGGCTCCCGCTCAAGTGAACTTTGAACTGTAGCAGAAGTGCTAGGCAGAAGACGATTCCAGCGACGCGGAAGCAGGTGTGGTATGTCCACAAGCCCGAGCCCTGGACTGTCTGAGACCAAAGATAGGCAGCAAATAGGGGCCCGATTATCCGAGCGAGCGCTCCCGACCCCTCCTGAGCCCCCATCACCATGCCCAACTCATGCCCGCCCGCCCTGGACTCGAATGTGAGTACTGAGGTCTGGGTTGGCGAGAATAATCCATTGCCAATGGCTATGCCCGCACAGGATCCGAAGATCACCCAACTAGCCTCGGTCGAGGCATAGGGGATGCTGGCAACCCCCAGCCCGGATGCTAGCGTTCCAACCAGCATCAGCTGATGCAGGTTGAAACGGTCGGTCAGAGGTCCAATCAGAACGCCTTGAATAATTACCCCAATGAGGCCGATGAAAGCAAAGATCCAGCCGTTGTCCATCTCACTCCACCCCAGTCCGTCACTCTCTGGCGACATCGATGTGAACAGGATGAACGTGCCGTGCATCATGGTGAATCCCAGCAGGAAGAGGAAGTGGATCACGACGAGGGTCGAGATGGTCGGCAGGCGCAGGACCGATGCGAGGCTGGTCACAATTCCCCCCAATCGAGCCAAGGGAGATGCATCCGAGTGGGTCCTCGACTCAGGCGGGAGGCTCTCGGGCAGTTGGGTGAATGCCAAGAAGAAAGCAATCAGGGACATCGTGCTGGAGAAGAGGCAGGGCAGGAGATAGGGGTACTGGGCCCAGAACGCTGTGTCAAAAACGCCACCAATGCCGCTTGCAGGGTCCGAGAGGACCCCTCCGATGAAGGGGCCGAACATGAATCCGAGGCCGAAGGCTGCCCCAATCATCCCCATCCTCCTCGCGACCATTTCCGGCTCGCTGATGTCACCGATGTAGGCTCGAGTCACGGCGATATTGCCGTTGCCGGCACCCGAGAGGAACCGGGCAATGATTGCCATGGCAAGGCTTCCAGAGAGCCCGAAGACCACGAAGAAGACCGTGTTTGAGAGCAGGCCGAACATCAGAATCGGGCGGCGGCCGATACGATCGCTCATGGAGCCGAGTATGGGGGTGAAAATGAACTGGGCGAGGGAGTACACAGCAATCACCACGCCGACCCACAAGTCGCGGCTTCCGATGTCTGTGATGCCTTCAGCGGTGGCTAGGTCCTGGACGAAGTAGGTAAGGAATGGAATCACTAGCGTGAGCCCCAGCATATCAATCAGGACCACGAGGAAGAGTATCCTCATTGGAGAGTTCTCGTTTCTTGGCATACGCCCCGGCGTGGCTGGACAATTGGGGCTATGAAGGATTGGGAGGCATCATGCGGATGGCTGCGTCTCCGTGCCAGAAGAGATGGTGTCGATGACATTGGCAAGCCTGTCAACGAGGCTGACCTTCTCCCCCTTGCCCACGAGCGCGTGCTCGAGGACCTCATCGAGGGAGTCGACTGTCAGGATCTCGACCTGCTCTTCGTACTTCTCGTCAATCAGAACATCATTCAGGTTGGATCTAGGGATGACGACCTTGCGAATTCCCGACTTTGCCGCAGCCTCAATCTTCGCTGAGACCCCACCGATTGGAAGGACCTCGCCTCGTACCGTCAAGGAGCCCGTCATAGCTAGATTCTGCTCTATTGGGATTCCCTCGAAGGCGCTGATGATGGCAGTGGCCATGGTGATGGAAGCGCTGTCGCCGTCAACGTTGTGAGTACCGGGAAACTGGACATGGAGGTCGTAGTCCTTGATGTCCTTGCCCGTGAGTTTCTTCACGACGGCGCTGATATTGGTCACGCTCTCCTTGGCGAGGTCGGACAGGCCTCCGGTCGCAATGACTTGGCCCGATCTGCCTTGGGTGGGCGTCACCATCGCTTCCACCGGCAGTACAACGCCCGAGTAATCGGACAACCCGGTATCGGCCCCTAGCACAGCAAGGCCATTGACCCGGCCAATTCTGTTGCCCCTGTTGACCAGCATGGCATATTCGGACTGGCGCTCTAGGTATCGATCCGCTACCTGCTGCTCGAGGGGTTTTGCGATCATTCGGGCCCTGGTGACGTGCTTGGATTGGGCCAGTGGGGCACCCTCTTCGGCAGCGAGGTCCCCGGCTATCCTGACAAGCCCACCCAACTCGCGCAGCCTGAGGGATAGTTTGCCCCTCCGGCCGCTTCTGCGTTGGGCCTCCTTCAGAATGAGGGCTATGGCACTCTTGTCGAAGTGCGGGATTGAATTGCCGGAACCCTTGGTTTTCTCGTTCCGGACCTCTTGGGCTATGAAGCGAATCAGACGGCGTCTGTTGCGCTCGGTGTCCTTCATGTCGGTGTTCACGTAGACCTCGTAGCCATAGCCGCGGATTCGACTTCGCAGGGCTGGGTGCATGTTCTGGACGCTGTCGAGGTTGCCGGCTGCTACTAGGATGAAGTCAGTGGGGACCGGTTCCGACTTGGTCAGTGCTCCCGAAGAGCGCTCGGAGCGGCCGCTTATTGCGAGTTCCTTCTCTTGCATGGCGACCAGCAGTGCCTGTTGTTCCTCCATTCTCAGCATTCGAATCTCGTCGATGTACAGCACGCCCTTGTGAGCACGATGCACAGCCCCGGGCTCAACCCGCTCATGAGCGGGGGTCGCCAGATCGGCACCTGACTGGAAGGGGTCGTGGCGAACGTCTCCGAGGAGGGCTCCTGCTAGATTACCAGTGGCATCGATGAAGGGGGGGTCGTCGCTCCTCTCGTGCTTGATTAGCAGCTTGGGAATGTTGGCCTCGTCGCCGGCGGTGAGCCGGGTGCGTAGGAAGAAGTAGCCGAAGACGAGGATGAAGGATCCGAAGATGAAGGTAAGGATCTCCCCCGTAGAAATTGTGGCTAGGAGAAGCGCGGCCCCAACTATGAGTGCGATGAACAGGAGAGTGCGGTTGGTTCGCTCGCGCTGCTGGCGCACGTGTGCCCTCCTCTCAGCGATGAGCCTAGAGCCGCGCCCCGCGGGAACGGTTCGGATCTTGGGCTCATTCTCGTCCTCGAGGTTGCGGTAGACGAGGATATCCTCCAACTGCTCTCGGGGTAGGAACTCCGTCATCGAGCGGGCGAGCATGGATTTGCCGGTTCCCGGCTCGCCGACCATGATCATGTGTCGGCGTTGCTCAGAGGCCTTCCTGACGACAATGGAGGCAGCCTCCTGACCAATTACTTGGTCGACCAGATTCTCGGGGATTGGGACCTCTTCGGTGGAAACGATATCGATGTCCCTCATCCAATCCTCGACAGGAGCCTCGCATAGTGGGTCCTTGTCCTCGGAAACGCCGAAAGCAGCACCGTCCTCCCAAGAATCCAATGGGTCGACGGGGGCCTCCTCAGGGTCGACGGAAGTCTTCTCATCGACTTGGCCTGCGAGCTTCTCATCAGCCACAATGCTCCCCCGGGGACTTTCCTGCCATTAGCACCTTCTTGAAGGTGCGTCTGCCGGGTCGGCGGTCAGAATTCACCGATTCTACTTCCTACTGAGGTATTCCTCACCGTAGTACTGCCATTGCTCGATGGTCCAGCCGAGTGGGAGCCCCTCTTCGGGAATCGGTGGGTGCACGGAGGCGGTGGGCTCTGGCTCTGGTTCTTCAGAAGATAGTTCAAAATCGCGCATTTCATGCCCGCCATAGGAGTCCTCCTTGCCGCCATAGCCACGATTCATTCGCCGGGACAGGTAGAGGCCCGCGAAAGCGCCCATCCCTATGAAGAGAATCACGACTGCAGAATAGCCCATCATTTTCAGCATGCTTGTCTCAGGCTCGGCAGTGGGCTCCCCGGCCAATTGGCTAGCATCGTCTTCAACGACCAGATCCTCCACATCGGGAGCACCCTGAATCGCTATAATTTTGATTAATTCTTTGGACGCCCGGTCCCAGCCATCAGAATCGACCGCCTCTACGTGCAGGGTGAAGTAATCGCCGACCGCAAGACCGTTACCACTTGTTGGCACTATTGAGAATGGTCCCAAGTCATTCGAGGTTCCTACCGAGTGGCAGATTCCCACGATGCTGTTGCAGACAGTCCACATCGTCTTGATCTCGGAGAGTTCCAACGATCCGACGTTCTGTATGGTCACCGTCGGCTCCGAGCCGACATAGGGGTCAACCAGAATGACCTCTAGATCTCCCGCCTGATCATCGGAATGCCATGTGAGGTCCTTTTCTTCGAGAACAGTGACGGTGATGTCAAACGTGTCCCATTCACCGTGTCGGTCTGCCACTGTGAGGGTTACGACATGGGTTCCCGGATCAGCCCATTCCATGTCGAGGATCCCATTCAGGTAGTCGTACTGCACCGCTCCCGGGGTGGAAGTGGTTGCAGAGAGCCAAACCTCGTCATCCGGATCGTCGATATCGGACATCAGGGAAGCAAGGTCAATGGAGGTCCTCTGATTGGCCTTCAGAGTCAACCCCCCGATTTCATCCAGGGAAATAGAGGGAGGATCGTTGACGTTGATAACAAAGAAGACGATAGTTGAGTCCGAGGATTTGGCTCCGTCATCGGCCCTGACGGTAATCTCCGCGATTCCGTATGAGTCCTCGTCGACAGTGGAGACGAATACGGCATGGCCGTTGATAGACGCCTGAACGAGGTCCTCATCGCTATTGGAGACAATGGTGAGGGTGAGTCCGGCGACGGAGGTCGGGTTGCCGTCATCGTCAGTATCGCTGAGGAACTCCGTCAGGCTGGCGCTCGCTGAGCCGCCCTCGAATAGGGGTTGCGTTGGAATCGGGGACCACCTAGGGGCCCCGTTCTCAATTACGTTGAACAGCAGCATTCCGTGATTGACGTCCTCTCCGTCGTCGATAGACACGTAGATCCCCTGAGTAATGGGGTTGCCCTGTGGGTCGGTCTCGATTGTGTCGAATTGTACGGAGACCTCGGAAGTGGCAGAGTTCCAGCCCTTGAACTCGGGGTCGATGCTGTCGATAACGAGCATAGAGAGAGGACTCTCCGCATCCCGAACGAGCCCCATGACCGAGATGCTCTCCAATGTATCGATCTTAACCGTGGGATGGCCGGCGAAACCAGGGTCGCTGCTGCCCAAGACCCTAGGCAGGGCATTTTGTAACTCGAAAGCCTCCTCGTTGACCAACCACTCGCTGTGCTGCCCAGCAGCGTCTTGCCACTGGATCCTGATGTCATAATGCCCAGAGGTCGCAGTGGGAGGGGTCTGCAGAGTGTGTACGTATACCGCGTTGCCCCCGGTGCCGACTAGTTCTGAGTCGGTGATCCAGCTGTCGCTCCAGTCGGTGGTGCCCGACTTGGCGTGCTGGAGCGTCGGTGACATCGTCGTCATGTCATCGACCAAGTCGTCGGGCAGGGCTATCGATTCGAACTGGACGGTGTCGCCCCTCTCGAAGGAAGTCGTCCCAACAGCGGAGGGATGTGCTGGAACGGGGGGCATGTCATGCAGTGCAACGGCATCTAGCAGATTATTGGTAGAGTTCCTGTCGCTGTCGAGATTGGTCAGCATGGCCCTGAAGGTAGTTACGCCGGACGAGGTCGTTGTCAGCTCAGAGGTATCGAACTCGAGGTCTAGGCTCTGGATCCCAGCTACACCGAGGTCCTCGATCGATTCGCCGTCGAGGTACACCTCGTCCGAGCCGCTAATCAGGTACACGCCGATTTCCCCCCCATCTGCATAGGGATCAACGCCGTTGTTCCTGATTTCCAAGCTGATGTCCAGGATGTCTCCGGGGGTGAAGCCCGGGAACTGGTTCTGGTTCTCCACCTCGAATTCAGTGATGCCGACATCGATGAGGGGGCCCATGTCCGGGTCTACTGCCGCATGGAACATGTTGTAGGAGGTATGGGGGCCGTCCATCAGGGCGAGCACTGGCCAGAAATTCTCCCACTGGGTGTATCCAGCTGCAGCCCTGACAGTGTTCAGCGGCACAACCCAGGAGCGTTCGGCGGTCGCATCCTTGAACAGAGTCTGCTGGGCGAAGCCGTCCTCGTGGTCGTTAAGCAGCCAGCCCCTCCAGTTGTGGTGGGGCCTGAAGCCGTTGTCGTAGGGATCCGCACCGATTCTCTCCGTGATAGCGCCATAGAGGAACACGTCGACGGAGGGGGAGGCCCCCGTGTAGGTGGACTCGAGAGTGATCGTGACCTCCTCGGTGGTGGAGTTCAGGGCTAATGATACCGCGAGCAGGAAATCTCCCGAATCACTGCTCATGCAACCTCCAGCCGAGAAATCAGCATCGTAGTAGTTAGAGCCTGATGCCCCGATCTTGTAGCAGGAACCGGTCTGCTGATCAGCGAAGGAAAAGGTCGGGTAGCCCGTCGAGCCCAACATCACGTGGTCGGTGCGGCCAATCGGGGAGTCGTCCGGCCAGCCGTCATCGCTCGACTCGAAGAACGAGACGAAGGTGAACTCATCCGGGTTGGATGACTTTAGGTTGGCGAGGGATGGGGAGGCACTGTCCATGCACGGCGGGCACCAGTGGGCACCGACGTACTCGCCGAATACAGTGTGGCCAGGACTGGTGGCGTAGAGGGGCATCTGAATCTGGTCCAGTTCTGCCCTCTCGGAAGGCCCTCCTTCACTGGCAAGCATCCCAGATAGTGGAGCCATGAGAAGCAGAATGAATGTCCATATCGCCGGTTGGGCAAGTAGTCTAACGACCGGAGGCATCGGCAACCCAGAAGGACGGACATGTATAGTCATGCTGTTCGCCCTTAAGGGCGAATTCAACGCACTGGGGTTAAGTGACTTGAAACGTACTCAGATGCCCCATTGTCCGTGAGCGAGCAAGGTGGGTGCGAATGGGTCGCACTGAGGGAGGATGACGGTCGGGCCTACTTGCTGCAGAGATCTCCTGGTGAGGTCAAGGTGAAGGGGCTTGGCAGATTCGACGCCAAGCAGCTCCTTGACGGCTACTGTATCGGAGACAGGATCACCGTCGGGCAGAAATCCCTGACCATCGTCGACCCCGCACTTCCAGAAGCCCGCCGGAACATGGCTCGCAGAGCACAGGTAATCGGTGCGAAGGATTCTGGGTTCCTCATCTCCTGGATGGGAATAGGAGTGGGCTCTAGAGTACTTGAGGGAGGTCATGGCTCAGCGGGCCTAGCCATGCATCTAGCCAATGTACTCGGCTCGGCAGGCACGCTAATCTCGGTCGAATCTAGACCCGAGCACGCAGAGGTCGGACGGGCAAATATGGAGCGCTTGGCAGAGGTGCTTCCCGAATTCCCAGACTGGCATCTCATCGAGGGGTTTTTGGCTGACATCGGCCATACCGTTACAGGCATCTGCGACTCACTCGACGCCGCCATCATTGACATAGCTGAGCCGTGGTGCGTCTTACCCGCCGTTGAGCCACTACTGCGAACTGGCGGAAGACTCGCCTGCTACTGCCCGACCACAGCTCAGCTCGAGCGGTCCTGGGAGTCTGCCCATGAGCAGGGCCTAGTCATCGAATGGGCGGGGGAGATAGTGGAGCGTCGGTGGGTGAAGGCAAGCAAAGGTGGAGTGAGGCCGGGCAACCAACCCATGGGGCATACGGCCTTCCTGCTCATTGCCGCAAAGGTTGCCCCTCACGAAGAAGAGTGAGTGCATTCCTCATGAGCCATATCAGCGACCTCAAGAAGAGGGCAGCCGATGTAAGGTGGACCTCAGTTACCGTGTTTAAGGAGTTCATGAGATTCAACATCACAGGCTGCTTCAACTCGGCATTCTCTTTCACTTTGTACCAGATCCTGTACTGGATCAATCTCTGGGACGCTCACACCGCCGTTTCAGCTTGGGTGGTGTCCAATGTCATCGGAAACATCGAAGCACACTACATGCACTACAAATTTACATTCAACTCAACCTTCGCATACTCTGCGAGTCTGAACAGGGCGTTCTGGTGCTACACCGCTCAACTCACAGTGACCACGATCTTGGAGTACGTCATGATAGAGAAATGGCTCATCAACCACTACATTGCATGGCTGATCAACACCTGCGTTTTCGGATTCCTCAACTTCGTACTCATTCGATGGCTGGCCTTCCCACCCGATCTCGACGAAGCATACCTCGAGCGATTGACGAATGCATAAGCCTCTGAGCCTGATAATACCATTCAAAACCCCGCGCCGACACGAAAGGGGGATGAGGGGCAGCAGCGGATGGGAGCCTACGGCTTACCGCTCCCACACCATCGGCCAAGTTGTGGCTGATGGGGCGGACATGATTGGCTCCGAGGTCACCGTGTCCGGCTACGCCGAGACAGTGCGGGGCAGGGGAGCAATTTGCTTCCTGATGCTTCGTGATGGCACCGGTAGGATCCAAGCCTTCCTGAAGCGAGACAACATGGATGAGTCGGCGTTCGCTACAATACAGTCGGCGACCCGCGAGTCGGCCATCCAAGTCACAGGGACCGTGGCCCAGAAGCGCCCGCCCAAACTCCGCGAGGGCGAACCCACGCCCCCGCCGGAGAACGAGATCAATGTGACGGCTGCTAGAGTCCTTACCGATGCTGCGGCCCCACTACCGGTAGGCGTGACCGACGACGTCCATGTGGGACTTGATGTCAGGCTGGACAACCGTCACCTCGACTTGAGACGTGGCCATGTGAACGCCATGTTCCAACTTCGTAGCAAGGTTCTCCAGTACGGACGCGACCACCTGATCTCCGAGGGCTTCCAGGAGATCAACACTCCGAAGATTATTGCTGCTGCAGCTGAGGGCGGCACCAACCTGTTCCCGATGAAGTACTTCGAGACTGATGCATACCTCTCGCAGAGCCCGCAGCTGTACAAGCAACTAGCGGTCCTCGGCGGGCTCGAGCGGGTGTTTGAGATTGGTCCGGCCTTCCGCGCCGAGAAGCACGATACCTACCGCCACCTCAACGAGTTCATCTCCTTCGATATCGAAGGTGCGTGGATGAACGACGAGGACGTGATGGGTGTGCAGGAGCGAATGATCCACCACATATGGAGCCAAGTTGCAGCCAACGATCAGGACCTCATCGATGTGATCAATGAATACCGTGCCGGCCAGGGCCAAGATCCCGTTTCTATCGAGGTTCCAAGTGTGCCGTTCCCGCGCATCCACTACTGTGACGCCATCGAGATCGTCAAGGCCGGCGGTGGTGAGATAGAGTGGGGTGACGACATCGAGAGCCATCACTGCGACATCATCGCCGCGCAGCACCCGGGATTCCACTTCATCCCTCGCTGGCCAATGACGATGAAGCCGTTCTACATCCATCACAAGGAAGGAGAGGGGGGTGCATCGGGCGGGCAACTCAGTCGGGGCTTCGACCTCAACTACGGGCGCGACGAGATGACTAGCGGCGGCCAACGCGAACACCGTGTTGACGTGCTTGAGCAGAATCTGCGCAACATGGGCCTCGATCCTGTCGATTTCACCTTCTATACAGACGGATTCCGCTATGGCGCCCCCCCTCACTCTGGTTGGGGACTTGGCGTGGCCCGCCTGCTCATGGTGCTCACGGGTGCGGGGAACGTTCGCGAGGTCGTGCTGTTCCCCCGTGACCGAAGCCGCGTGACCCCCTGAGAATTCCCCTGCAAAGGATTGATGCAGGGGCCCGGCTGTGTGGTCCCATGGCTCGGAAGGTCGCCGTTGTCCTCTCCGGGTGCGGCGTGTACGACGGAACTGAAATCCATGAAGCCGTACTGACGCTGCTAGCAATAGAGGAAGCGGGTGCCACATGGCACTGCTTCGCACCAGATATCGAGCAGATGCACGTCATCGACCACAGCCGTGGCACTGTTTCAGAGGGCGAAGCGAGGAGTGTGCTCGTTGAGAGTGCACGCATCGCTCGAGGCGATGTCAGCAACCTCGCTGATTACGACCCTTCGGACTACGATGCGCTAGTCTTCCCCGGTGGATTTGGTGGGGCGAAGAATCTCTCTGACTTCGCCGTTAACGGGGCAGAGGGAACCGTAAATTCCGATGTTGCTGCAGCTGTGGTAGCCACCCAGGCAGCGGGCAACCCATTGGGATTCATCTGCATCACGCCCGTAAGCGTAGGCGCCATGACCCTCGGAAGCAAGGGGGTGGCTCTGACTATCGGGACGGATGCGGGCACCGCAGAGGCAGTGGAGACCTGCGGGGCGACGCACGTGGACTGTCCGGTTGAGGAGGCCGTGATAGACCATGAGCACAAGGTGGTCAGCACCCCTGCATACATGCTCGGTCCCGGCGTGGCCGATGTGCGGAATGGAATCAAGCAGCTCGTCGATGACGTCGTCTCCCTGTGTGACTGAGAAGTGGAATGGGAGTGGTTTGGTTGAGGAGACGGCCTCGGGACCCTCAGTGTTCGGCGTAGTACTCGGTGACGGCATCCTCCAGCGCTCTCGCGACCGAGTGCTCATCTATGGACAGAGTCCTTCCATCCCGTCGCAGGGTTTCCCCATCGACGAAGACGTCGAGCACCCCTCCACCGGAGTAGATCAGGTTGGCGAGGAGGCGTCTACCGTCACGACCCCATGGTCGCATCCTGATGTCATCAAGATCCCACGTGACCCAATCAGTGGAGCCGTTGGTTGCAAGCTGCCACGTCTCGGTCGGATCGAGGATCCTAGCGTCCCAGTGGTCGTGACGCTGGACTAGGCTGGCGGCCTTGGCCTCGGCCCGCATGTCAAGGGCATTATTGCTCGCAGCACCGTCAGTGCCCAGGCGCACGTCGACGCCTGCCTGCCTCATCGCCGGATATGACATCGTGCCCCCGCACGCTAGCTTCTGGTTGCTGGTGGGGCAATGGACGGCGTGGGCTTGATGGCCGGCGAGGATGCGCATCTCCCTCTTGGTCACCCAACCGCAGTGTGCGCAAACCGTACCCTCCGTGAAGTAGTCGATCGAGTCGAGGTACTCAATCGGGTACATGCCGTGCTCGGCATGGCAGTCTGTGACCTCCTTCCTTGTCTCCGAGGTGTGGATGCTCAAGGTGCAGCCAGTATCTCGGGATATCTCGGAGGCCCTTTTCAGAGTCTCCTCAGAACAGGTGTAGACAGAGTGGGTGCCGATGCCGTAGTCGACCCTCTCCGGACTAGGAGAGCCCTCGGCAATAAGGCGTTCCATGGTGCTGAGGGCCTGTTCGGAACCCCTTGGGTATGAGGGCGTTGGGAATTCCGTGATGGGCCCGCAGACGATACCCCGAACTCCACTCTCGGCGAGTGTCTGGCCGACCACATCTGGATGGTAGTACATGTCGCATGCGAAGGTAGTGCCAGTGGCAATCATCTCTGCGGCAGCTGCCCTCGTGCCCACCTCGACGAACTCGGCGGTCAGGTTCCTCTCTATTGGGAAGATCGAGGTCTCGAGCCACTCCATCAGAGGGAGCGCCTCACCCATCGACTTGTTGAGCACCATGGAGAGGTGTGTGTGCCAGTTCTGGAAGGAACGGGTGACCAAGCGCATCGTGCCGTCGATGATCTCGACCACGTCCTCGTCACCCCTGCTGAGTGACATTGTCCCATCGGGATGGAGCAGGAAATCACCCTGCTGAACGGAGCCATCGTGGTCGATCAGCCGGGTTCCAGTGATGCGCCGGGTGCCCCCTTCCATGGCACGACACCGAGGACGTTGATACTGAATGTTTGTCCTACTCGCAGACGGCATTGAGCACGCTGATCATTTCACCGTCCGAATTCTTCATCCACGCCCTGATGACATCACCCGTGTTCATCGGTCCCACGCCCTTCGGAGTGCCCGTCCAAACAAAGTCACCAGGAGAGAGGTCGTACCACTCCCTCAAGTGCCTCATTATCGAGTCCACCGAGTGCACCATAAGTTCGGTGGACGCCTGCTGCTTGACCTCACCATTCAGCGAGAGGCCGATTTCGACTGCCCTGTCGTCCCAGGGCGACCAAGTGCCAAGTACTCCAGAACCCCGGAAGCCCTTGCCCTCGAGCCATGGCCAGCCCTTCTTCTTGGCAAGACCCTGTCGGGTTCTGTTGGTCGTGTCGATACCGACGCACATTTCCGAGGGTTCGAGATCATCCCCGAGTCGGGTCACCATCTCGACCTCGTAGTCGATGTGCTCCTCGGGAGCCAGCAAGGTGACGATATTGGTGCCGTCCTCGTCTGCCTCTATCATGGCGGAGGGGGGCATCAGAAAGAAACGCGGGTAGTCGGTGATGTCGCCGTATATCTCCTTGGCATGGCCGACGTAATTGCGGAAGACGGCCCACCCAACGCCCATGGCATCTCGAATGCGGACCTTGTGATTAGCGCATCGGCCACATCTTTCGCTCATCAGGTTGAAGACACGCCCCGGTGGGACAGATTCGATGGCAGAGAACCCGTACCACGTGCTCGGAGTCTCCAAAGACGCTACTGAAGCCGAAATCAAGCGAGCGTACCGCAAGATTGCTCGACAGTACCACCCCGACAGGAATCCTGACGATGCGGCGGCCGAGGAGCGCTTCAAGGCGATTCAGGCCGCCTACGAGGCTATCGGCACTGCCGAAGCTCGCAGTGAGCACGACCAGCGCGGGCGCATGGAGGAGATGTTCCGGGGCGGACGAGGTGGCTCGCCCTTCGGAGGGGGCTTCGGCGGGGTTGATCTGAGTGACATAATCTCCCAGTTCATGGGTGGGCGGGGTGCTGCCGCCTCTCCGGGTTTCGATGTCCGTTTCGAGCAGCAGCCCCCGCAGAGACCCCAGCCAGCCCAATCAGCGCATGGGGCCGACATTGAGGCTGGATTGGACATAACTCTGGAACAGGCTGTCAGTGGCACTGAGGTCAAATTCAGCCATCGTCGCATGAGGAGGTGCACCAAGTGCAGAGGGTCCAGCTTCGGAACCCCCAAGCGCTGCTCGACTTGCAATGGAACGGGGGTCCAGACCAAGGGTAGCACATTGACAGTCAAGGTCCCACCGGATGCCGAGCACGGGCAGTTAATGCGCCTCAAGGGAATGGGGCACGAACATCCCGAAGGGGAGTCGGGGGATCTGCTGATCACGCTCAGACTAGACGCCGAGGAGGGGCGACGCTGGGAGGATGGCAGGCTCATTCAGGAGGTGATTGTTCCAATCACCACTCTGCTCTTGGGTGGCAAGGTCAGAATCAGGACTCCCGCAGGGAAGAGGGTGCAGATCGAAGTGCCCGAGGGGACTCGCATCGGCGACCGTAGGAGGCTGCAGGGCCACGGTCACTCTGGAGGGCCACTCGACATCGAATTCACACTCGCCGAACCAGACAAGCTCAGCGAGTCCCAGCGAGATGCTCTTGAGAGCCTCAGGGACAGTGGTCTGTGAGCTTACACAACCTGTGAAATACTCCCTCGTTAGGAATCATGCTATGAGGGACTTCACCCATGTCGCGGACTTTCTGGTTCCGAGAAGCAGGCAGTCCCATTTCATCGTCCTCGTCATCTCCGTACTGATGCTTCCCGGGCTTTTGGCTACCTTCTCCCCCATAGACATCGAGTCATACAGCCTCGAGTCTCCGGAGCTTGATGCCAATGAGGTCCTGAGAGAGGAGTTCACGGCTGCGGGCAACTTGTGGGCCTTCGGAATTTTCGTTCGCGACTCCGAGCATTTTGGGGAGGCTGCCTCTGAAGCCCCTCTGATTGCCGACTACACGGGGAAAGGCGCAGGTCTCAGAGAGCCGGTCGGAGGAATCCTGAATCTCACCATTCTCAGGGAGATTGATGCCAAGGCAGCCATTATGCGGCAGCACGAGATTTCCGAGTTCTACCTCCCCCTTGCCTCTGAGATTACAGGCGTGCCGACCATCGGTGCCCTAGACCTCACCACAGACTTCAGAGCTTTCATGTCGGGTGTTTCGGTGCTCACAAACCCCAGGATAGACTCACAGACGCTAACGATGGCACCGGCCCCGACCAATTGGAGCGATTGCGGCGTCCTAGAGTGCCTTGCCTTCGATGACCCTGGGGTCACCCAAGCTCATATCGACCTGGCCGCTCATAGGATGGCGAGCCACAGCGACGGGGCCTTCCTGCGCTTCCTATCCAACGATCGTGCCTTCCTATCTGACCCGAGCAGCGTTGTCATCGGCCCTATAGGCGGACAGATGCAGGATGATGGGACGATTACCTCGGAGCAATGGGGCCCGGGACGCTGGTCCGCCTCGGCGGCGTGGCTCCTCGTGAACTTCGACAGGCACTCCATGCAGAACAACGGTTGGAGTTTCTCGTGGCTCAATTCCAGTTCTGAGTTCGGCTACGAGTGGGACGGGGTCAACCTCGACACCAGGCCCGTGCAGAATACTGTTGAGGGATGTCGTGAGAGTGCTGAGACGGGAGGAGATCCATGCTCGGTAGAATGGCTATACCTCGCTCTTGAGGAAGAGCTGAGGGCAAGCGACGACAGAGTAGTGACGTTGATGCTGGCGGAGAGCGTCAATGTCGAGATCAACCGTGAGTTGCTCTCAAGCGCCTACCTGCTGGCCATCATGACGGGAGTGGTAGTGCTCCTTCTGTGGTTCAGCCTGCGAAGGGCATCCGACGTCGGGATAGTGGGCGTTGGACTGCTGCTCTCGCTGCTGTGGATGCAGGGGCTGATAGGATGGGCCATGATTTTCGGCCAGAAATTTGCGTTGGAGATTATTTTTCGCTCTCAGTTCTCGAATCTCCTGCCCATCCTGGTTCTCGCACTCGGAATCGATGACAGTCTTCACGCACTTCACCGGTACAAGGAGGAGAGGCGTGCGGGAATGTCTCCGAAGCAGGCCGCTCACACATCGATCAGAAGGGTGGGTCGAGCTATCCTGCTGACATCATCGACCACAATCATGGCGTTCATGGCCAATATGACCTCCAGCATAGCGGCCCTGCGATCTTTCGGCATCGAGGCTGGTTTGGGGGTGCTCTCCGCATTCATACTCACCGGCCTGTGGGTGCCATTGGTCAGGCTAGACCTAGACCTCTGGATGGAATCCCGAGGCAAGTTGCGCGAAGAACGTGAGGGGCTCGTTCACATGATTCCCGAGTCCTGGCTCGCATCCGTGACTACGGGCTCGGCACGATTAGCCCCCTTGGTTGCAGCACTCGCCATCCTACTCACACTAATTGCAAGCCCCTTGATGCTCTCGCTCGAGGGAGACTTCCAGGTCGAGGACTTCCTCGAGGCAGACTCGGACCTCGCAGTCGGGATTGGTTTGGTCAACGAGCGGTTCAGTGACGAAGGAGAGCCTGGGTTCATTCTCGTGGAGGGTGACATGGCCAACCCGAAGGTGATTGTGGCCCTCGGCGAGTTGCGTAGCAATTTGAATTCCCACGGGCCCGACGACTCAGATCAGATTTCGCGCTTGCCCACGGGAGAGGTGGAGCTTCGGGCAATTGACGGAATATTGACTCTTGCCAAGGCGGCGATGGTGTGGAATATCGCCCCCTTCACAGAGGCCGGATGGGACCCGTCGGCAGATGACGGAGGATTGGGGTGCGACAAGGACCCTCTCGGACTTCCTTCGTTGGAAGACCGCGACTGCTTGTTGTTCCTCTACGGATTCGTCCTCACTCGAGGCGTGCCCGAGAGTGGCGGATACCCGCCCCTCCTACCGAGCATCACGGCGGAATTCATCCAATCTTCCGAGCCTCTCAACTTCGAACGACCTTGGCTGACTGAGTCGGGAGGAACCCCGCACTACCCCCGAGCCTCGCTTCGCTACGGTCTCTCGAGTCCAGAACAGTTTGCTCTCGTCGGGCCCGCGCTTGTGCAACTCGAGGGCGACATGTCCCCCCTCCAGAATCTCTCACGTTCCCCCCTCCGCGATCGTGGTGACGTCTCACAAGCCTATTCCGACGAGGATTATCCCATTACCTGGGCAATTCCCACTGGTGAGCCGGTAATACGCTTCGTAGCGGCCGACTCCATGCAAGACGAGATGCAAGACACCCTCCTGCTCGGGGTGGTCTTCTGCATGATCACGCTGTGGTGGGGATTTCGGGAGGAGGCCCCTGTCAGGCAGCGCTGGGAAGAGGGGATGGAGGCCCCCGTAACATATGCACTCAGAGTGGGCTCCCCCATGGCAGTGATGGCAGTAATCGTGTACTTCCTGCTCGGGCCCGATTTCTCTCTCGCCTTCGCAGGACTGGCATTAGTCCTCTCAGTGCTTTGGGGAACGGCCCCGTTTGCCATCGCTGCCGTCACCACGGGGCCTATTTTCATCGTAATCATCTGGCTCTATGCACTGGTCGCTCTAGCGGGATACGGGCTCAACATGGTCACTGTGGCCATCGCTGCCATGTCCCTTGGGGTAGGCATAGATTATGTGATTCACTTGATGGAGCGGTTCCGGGAGGAGCGTGAGAAGGGTGTCACGCCAATGGCATCCCTAGCAGCTGTTGGGAGTGCCTCAGGACTGGCCCTATTTGGCTCGGCCGTCTCCGACATAGCCGGCTTCATGGTGATCAACCAATCCGAAATGGGCTTCTTCTCCACTTTCGGCCTATTCTGCGCCTTAATGATCGGGCTCTCACTGCTAGCCAGCATGGTTCTGACACCCGCATTATTGGGAATTTTGCACAGAAGGACGCTCCACAATGGTTAATCCGAAGCGTAGGAGTGCCCAGGGACCGAAAATAAGTGGTATCTCGGGCCCCTCCGCCAAAACGGGGCGCATGACCGGCCGAGAGATTCTATCCACCCGCTCCTGCAGGAGCGTCGGCCCATCCGTTAGGTGCTGCGCTACGCCTCTCAGGGGACTTCGCGGCGCAGGCATCATCGAGGTGGATTCGCGGTCAGCAACGAGACCTGCGCTCATGATTTGGATTAGGTGAGAAGATGGATGACGAACTGCTCGATGACGGATTTCCATTCGCCGAAGGCGTGCTGGACGGACGGACTGCTCTGGTTTGCGGTGCCTCGAAGGGTATCGGACGCGCTAGCGCGCTGATGCTAGCCCGAGCTGGTGCACGCATCATCGCGTGTGCACGCTCGGAGGGCGGTCTTGACTCGCTGGTTACTGAGATGCACGGAGACGGACACGAGGCCCTCACACTCGACCTCGAGGATTTGGATGCGGTGCACGAGGCCGTCTCAAGAATTGGAGTCATCCACATACTGTTGAACAACTCGGGCGGCCCACCCGGTGGACCACTATTGGAGAACACGTTGGAAGAGTTCGAAGGGCCATTCCGTCGTCACCTGCACGCCGCCCACACGATCACACAAGCTCTGGTTCCCGGGATGGTGGCCGCTGGCACAGGGCGAATCGTGAATATCATCTCGACCTCGGTACGCGAGCCGATTGACAATATCGGGCTCTCTAACACACTGCGTGGGGCCATGGCCTCGTGGGCCAAGTCTCTATCGCGCGAGCTGCCCGCCTGCGTGACCATCAACAACATCATGCCCGGCTTCACCGACACGGGCCGGCTCGGCTCTCTGGCTGCCTCGATATCCGAGACCACCGGCAAGCCGGTCGAAGACGTGCGCGACGAATGGATGAGCAGCGTGCCCATCCAGCGGCTCATCGACCCGCTCGAAACTGCGGCGGCAGTCACGTGGCTATGCCTGCCGAGCAGCAGTGCTATCCGTGGCATCAGCCTAGCAGTCGACGGTGGACGGATGCGCTCAATCTGATTGGCGATGCACTTGGGTATGAATCCTGAATAGATCGCGATTCCAAGAGGTGCCTGGGCTTCTTCTCCCATGCGATGAACGCCCATATCAAGACGAGTGATGCAGCAAGAGTGAAAGTCCGCTCTTGGGCGAAGGAAGCCGCATGGCGCCCGTGGGCATCGTCGGTCTGGGGGCCTACGTGCCACCCAAGGTGATGACCAACGACGATTGGGCGGAGATTGTCGATACCAGCGATGAGTGGATAACTGCCAAGACCGGTATCAAGGAGCGTAGAATCGCCACAGACGACGACTGCACGAGTGACCTCGCTGTCATCGCCTGCGAGCAGGCCATGGAAGAAGCCGGCATCGGGCCCGGTGATGTGGACATGCTAATCCTCGCCACATCCTCGCCAGATGTGCCCCTCTCATCCACTGCTGGCATCACCCAGCACAAGCTCGGGTGCCACAAAGCATCCGCATTCGACATTAACGCAGTCTGTGCAGGCTGGGTCCATGCTCTCGACGTTGGAGCTCGTTTCGCTGGAACTACTGGCTACAACAACGTTCTGGTCGTGGGTTCCGAGGTCTACAGCCGCATCCTCAACTGGGGGGATCGTACCACCTGCGTCCTCTTCGGCGACGGTGCCGGGGCGGCCGTGCTGCAGGAGGTAGGCGAGAGCAGGGGCCTACTCGGAAGCTGGATGATGTCTGACGGAGGGGGCGCTGGTGTCATCGAGATACCCGCCGGGGGGGTTCGTACACCAATCCCCTCAGAGGGTTTTGACGAGGGGGACCAATACTTCCACATGGATGGGAGGGCGGTCTGGAGATTCGCAATCGAAGCCTTTCCCCAATCCGTTCGCGGAGTGCTGGAACGCGTGGGAAGGAATCTCTCGGAGGTCGACCTAGTCATCCCCCACCAAGCCAACCTGAGGATTATCGAAGCGGGGATGGCGGATCTCGGACTACCGATGGAGAAGGCGTTCACCAATCTGCAGAAGTACGGCAACACCGCCGGTGCCAGTGTCCCGATAGCACTTTGCGAGGCCCACGACGAGGGACTGGTCAAGCCGGGAGATCTGGTGGTCACAGCGGCGTTCGGGGGAGGGCTCGCATGGGGTGCCAACGCAATGATCTGGTAATCATCCCTCAGGGCAAGAACGATATCCGAAGTCGAACGAGATGGGCTGTGCAACCCCCACTAGACCTCTCGGACGGCCGACTGGGGAAGATCACGTACTCCTCGGCCAGCCCCTTTGAGATTCATCACATCCTGCGCAAGTTGGACGAGGCTGTAGAGCACCCCGTTTTCGGCTCGCTGCTCTTTCCCGAGAAACCCTCCAAGAGCCCGATGCCCTGCGTTGTCGCGGTTCATGGCAGCCTCAACTGGCGAGGCCATCATCACGAGCACATAGTGCGCTGGCTCGATGCGGGGATTTGCGTCTTCAGGGTCCACACCTTCGACTCACGACGAGTCTACTCAATCGTGGAGGATCAGATGCAGGTCACTCACGCCATGATGCTAGCCGACTGCTACCAGGCCCTGCGCATGCTGGCGACTCATCCGTCCATCGATGCTAGCAGGATAGGCTTGGCCGGATGGAGCCTAGGGGGAACTGTCGCACTCTACGGGGCTTGGGAGCCGATTGCCGAAGCGCTGTCCCCCGAAGGAGGGAGGTTCGCAGCGCACCTTTCCTTCTACCCGGCAGCCCACATGCGCACTGAGGTCCAGAGGTGGACGGACGAGCCAATCCTCGTTCTACACGGAAATGCGGACGACTGGGTGCCGCTGAAACTGCTGGAGGGGCTGGTCGAGGACATTCGGCCACATGGCGTCGATATCACCGTTCACACCTATGAGGGCGCCCAACACTCCTTCGACTCCATTGAGCCACTGGACTTCGAGCCTAGGGCTATCCGGCTGGATGATCACAGGACCGTGACCATAGACTCGAACGGGGACATGTGGGGGGAGCTAGAGCCAGGCGTCAGAATGCCTCTGAACGAGCCTGAAGACAGATTGGCCGCCTTCCAAGTCGTGGGAAACCTAGGAGTCCACAAGGGAGTGGACTGGGGTGCTCGCAAGCACTCGCTAGGTTATGGGACAGATTTCTTGCGTGAGAATCTCGCCACCTAGGGCGGGAGCGATTCATTCAACTTTGGAGACGTTGATCGCATTGGGGCCCTTGTCACTTTCACCGATCTCATAGTTCACAGAGTCACCCTCACGGATCGTTCCTGTTACCTGAGTCTTGTGAACGAAGAGGTCGTCTCCTTCCTCTTGCTCGATAAACCCGTATCCTTTGCTAAAATTGAACCACTTCACTGTTCCTTGCGGCATGGCCCTGCCGCCCGGCGAGCAATATTTGATGTTGTCCCTTCCAAACTCTCAGCCAACGGGTTCACCGCCCCCTCCCAAAAAGGCGAGTCGGCGTAGTCCGCCGGCCTCAATGAGGTATTCGACGACCTCCTTGGGAATGGTTGGATTGAGCACCGTACGCACCGCATCTTCATCCCCGATAGTGGACATCATGTGGGCGGTGGCCCTCACCCTCCATCCCTCGAAGCTCTCGCGCTGCTCGAGCTCGCTCATCATGACCTGCCACCCAGCGGACTCGTAGAGCTCTGCCGAGTAGATATCAGTGGTGAAGAAGATCCCCGCTTGGCCATGATATCGTTCGGCGTGAGAAACCCACATTGGGGGGTCTTCGATGTCAGGGATTGCTACGATATCTCCGACGATGCCATTAGGGCCCAACCAAGCCTCTAGCATCGAGATGCGCTCCTCGACAGTCCAGGGGTTCTCCATGGACTCCGGCCGGTTAGACGAGCCGATTGCGATGATGAGGGGGGACTCAGGGGTGTTAGAGGCACGCCATTGCTCGGCCGCCGCGATCATCAGGGCATGGCCCCTGTGGAGGGGTTGGAAGCGCCCTAAGACCACCACCCCTGGGCCAGGCGGGGCCTCGGGTGGCTCTGGATGCATTGCGAGGTCGGTCATGGCATGTCCCTCATCGTCTCTGCGATTGTCATTACGCCGAGATGCCACTCCTCGGGCTCGAGGTACTCGCGACCCACTAGGAGAGAAGTCCCCGCTCGCCTCGCTTGGTCCAATAGCACGTAGAGCGACTCGCTCAGGCTTCTGTGGGACTCCATGGTAGGTAGTATCCGAGGATCAAGGGAGGGTTCCATCGTCTCACCCAACCTCTCTCGGCGTGACATCCAATCCATGACCACGGACTCGGAGTAAGATGGCCTGTCGGTCCTTGTCAATGCGTCGGAGAACTCGTTCCAAAGAGCGGGGTGCAAGAATTCCTCTGCACTCGAGACTTCTCTGCCCAGGGCCGGTTCCACATATAGGAAAAGTCGGGCATCCCAGCAGCGCCATTGTGCCGACGAGCACCACCTAGCCAGAAGGAGGAGCATCTCGCACGAGGACTGCGCGCGTGGCTGCAGGCTGGAGGGCGTGAACCCCCCACTGTCGCCCAAGCCGTCCATAAGCTCCAGAAGATCACCTTCCAAATCGACTTCGAAGTCCCTGTGGAAGCGTGGATCGGGCTCCGGTCTGAGGAAGCGGAGGGACTGGGACTCCATCCCCTTGGCAATCTCCTCAATGGGCATCCCCAGCATGCGGGAGAACGCCGGTTGGTCCACTAGGTGGAGGATGACGTCTGCCACGATGCCCATGACTTGCCCGGGACGAAAGAACCCTCGCTCAGCAGAATCAGGTGCTCTCGCGCCACCGGATTCAAGAACAGATGGCTTGGCCAGACAACCAAGCACGGTGATGCTCGATAAGGGAGCCGAGGGATTGCATGGCGACTATTGAGGAGCAAATCAAGGCACTCGAGGAGGAGATCTCCAAGACGAAGTACAACAAGGCCACCCAGGGGCATATTGGGAAGCTCAAGGCCAAGATCGCCGCCCTCAGGCATCGTAAGGAGAAGGCGCAGGCTCACGCGAGGTCGAGCGGAGGCGGGCAGGGCTTCGAAGTGAAGAAGTCAGGGGATGCCTCGGTTGCCTTGGTAGGCTTCCCGAGCGTGGGCAAGTCAAGCCTGATCTCCCAGCTGACCGAGGTGGATTCTGATGCTGGTGACTTCGCCTTCACCACACTGACCTGCATTCCAGGCGTGATGGAACACCGTGGAGCTAAGATCCAGATACTAGACCTCCCCGGACTCATCAAGGGCGCTTCTGAGGGAAAAGGGAGGGGGCGAGAGATACTCAATGTCGTCCGAGGTTCGGACATGGTCCTGTACGTCATCGACCCGTTCCAGAGCTCCCACTTCGAAATTCTCGATCTCGAGCTTTGGAAGGCGGGAATGAGGCTGAACCAAAGGCCCCCACAGATATTCATCACCAGGACTAGGAGAGGGGGCATCGATGTGCGTTCAACTCTCGAGCAGACCAACTTGCTGGAGGAGGAGATTCAAGCGATAGTCAGGAGTTTCGGCATCGTCTCTGCCACTGTGACACTCAGAACCGACGTGACCGACGATCACATCGTCGACACGCTCGCTGGAAATCGTGTCTACAGCCGTTCAGTCATTGTCCTCAACAAGATCGACCTCGCCACCGACAATGACCTGACTCGTGCCCATGAGATGCTTCCTGAAGGCTGGCCGGTGCTCGATGTATCAGCCAAGACGGGAGAGGGGATAGAGAGAATGAAGGACTTCATTTTCGACAATCTGCACTTCATGTCCATCTTTCTCAAGCCTCAGGGTCAGGAGGCCGACCTCATTGAGCCACTTATCGTGAAGGACACATCGACCGTGCGTGATGTGTGTGCCAAGCTCCATCGCGACTTCCTGCGCAAGTTCCGCTACGCCCGGGTGAAAGGGCCAAGTGCCAAGTTCGACTGGCAGCGAGTCGGCCTCGACCACCTGTTGATGGATGGGGATCTGCTGACAGTAATCCTAAGGAAGTTATAGTGCCAATGCGATGTATTCACCAATAGGGGGCATATCCAGACTCATGGACGAGGGGGGCTTCGGGCTTTTGGAGAGCGCTGGGTGGCGTGGGTTGTCCCTTCACCTCCAGGACCGGGCTAAGCTGTACGTTGGCGTGTTCGTGCTTGGATTCGTGGCGGGCTACCCTGTTGCTGAGGTTCTCATCGAGTGGTTCCTCAGTGCGGAGGGTTTCATCCCCGATGGGGTCCAAGTGATCATCCTCCAGCCACTCGAGGTAATACTGCTGCAGCTCCGCATCGCCACGCAGATAGGCTTCGGACTGCTTGTTGCAACGCTGATACTGGATCTCGCATGGAATGGAAGAATGGTGCTGTCAAGGGCCAGCAGGTCTGTCTCAGAGGCAGTCGGGATCGCGAGGATCTTCGTGATCATCCTCGCAATAATCGTCCTAGGTGGGCTCGGGGCCGCTTACGCTCACACGGTGCTGATACCATTCCTGCTGCAATACCTCTCCGAGGACGCTGCAGCCTCTGGCCTGAAATCTACATGGCAGCTGCAATCGTGGATCGGCTTCATCACAGGCCTCTACTTCTCCTCGATTGTGGGATTCCAGATTCCCGTAGTAATTGTGGTTCTTCTGAGAGCGGGAGTGATGGAAAGGAGCGCAATCATCGAGAACAGGGGCTTCCTATGGTTCGCAGCACTCTTCCTAGGAGCGTTGATCTCTCCCCCGGACCCCATTTCCCTATTCCTCGTTGGAGGCCCAATGCTCGTGCTTCTGGAACTGGCTCTGGTTTACGACAGGGCATTCTCCAAGGACTGATCAACCCTCGAAATGATTGGCTAGGCGGGAATCATGGTCGATTTTTCAGACTCAAGAGCCCAGGCAAGTCAGCTACGCTGGGGATGATTACATCGCTGGGCAAGGCTTTCAACTGCTCAGAATCGTGGGCACCGCTCAGAACGCCCACTACAAGCCCGACCCCTGCGCTTCGGGCTGCTTCCAAATCGGCTCGAGTGTCCCCGAGCGCAACTACCCGAGAGGGGTTTCTGCAATCCAAACGTCGCATGGATTCGATAATCAGATCTGGGGCCGGTCTGCCCGTTGGAACCTGATCGCCGCATACCACCGCATCGACAGTACTCACCCAGCCCATCTGCTCAAGCAGTTGCATGGTGAGAATCGTTTCTAGTCCCGTGTTCAGAGCTATGCGAATTCCCCGCTCCCTCAGCCACAGGAAGGTGTCCTCCGAACCGGGAATAGCTTCAGCCACCCCGTTCCTGAGCATCCGTTGCAGTAGCATCTGGAAACTCTCGAAAACTGAGTCTCCCATACTTGTAGACGGGGGGCTAACATGCTTCTCGAGGAGAATAGAGATAGCCTCTCTTTTCGAGCGTCCTCGAATCTCAAGAATCTCCCACTCGGAGAGTATTATTCCGTGTTCTTGGAAAGCTCCAGCGAATGCCTCCGGTATCTGATTGCCGATTATTACCGTAGTCCCGACGAGGTCGAAAACCACCAGATCAAGCCGTTCGAGGAGAGTTCCTTCGGCGCCCATGTTCACTGTGGTCTACGTGAGCCCTGTACGCCCTCAAACTTCCGGGCTCGCTTCCTCGGCGAACTCTGAGATTGTCATCTGCTCTTCTGGGGCGAGGGATGCAGCCAACTCAGCGCTAGTCAAGCCCATCTTGTCTGCTTCCGCGCGGAACCATGCACGGACCTTCCTGAACTCGACCTCTGGACAGCCGAAGTACTCGGCGAACCTCCTCGTGGTAGTGAGTCGACGAGTCAGCCCGTCCCTTCTCCTGTCCACCAGCCCCATGTTGGCAAGATCGCGCACGTGGTCATAGGCACGCTGTCCGAGCATGTCCACTAGTTGTGATTGGGCCATTGGCTGGTGGTAGGCGATGAGGGCCGCAGCCGGCAGTAGGCGTTGCGGGATGTCCGCCCTGAAGGAACCGGGTAAGTGAGAGGAGAGTTCGGGCTTGACCTCTAGGATCCAGCGCCCGGAGACCTCGGTCAGGTGGAGTGCGCATTGCTCGCGCTCGCTGATCGACAACCTCAGGCTCGAGAGAGCCACATGGATTACTCCCTTTGGCTCTCCCAGCAGCTCGGAGAGCTCTTCCAATGACATCGAGCGCCCGGCACCGAATAGAATGGCCTCCAAGACGGTGGGCAAGTCGGGATCAGACAGCTTGCATCCCTCCGATGTCGGCCTTTGGGTGTAGTTGTTCGGTCAATGAGTCGAAGTCGGTCGAATCGTCCCAGAGATCCTTGAGGACGATCCTGCCGTTCTTTCCCTTCTCCTGCTTGAGACCGATGTACCCCCTATTAGTCAGGAATAGCGTCGACACTAGTGCTGTAACCTGGGCTTCCGCCCTCGCCTCATCCTCCCCAATCCCTGAATCTAGCGAGGCTTGGTTCAGTTCTTCGGCGACATCTTCCAGCCCCACTGTCAGATTATCCTCTATACGAGCCTTGAGCGCTTGCCACGTCCTTCTAAGGTCGCCCTCTAGATCCTCGACGTGTAGACTGCCGCTGAATCTCGCTCGAGCCTTCTTGTTCGCCTCGCGCCTCTCCTTTGCGATTTGTTCCCTAAGTCTCTGCTCCTCCGCTAGCCTACCTGCGTCCTGAAGCCCCAGAAGCAGCTCGCCCAGCGTTACTGGGCGACCCTCGTCTCGATGGATCCTGCCTTCGAAGATCGACGGTAGGACCTCATCGGCAGCACCTGTCAAAACCCCGACGGAGAAGTTGTAGTCAGCGTCGTCGAACTCCGCCTCCCAGCCACAATCGAAATCCCACGTGTCATCCTCCTCAAAGACGAGGGCGCGTTCCTGGCGCTCAATCAGAGTAGAAGCCTGATCTCGCAGGATCGACCATGCCATCCGGATCAGCATGCCGCATGAGGGCAGGTCTATGTTCTCAGCCCCTTGTATCCGCTCGTTGAACATCTCGATGAAGTTAGAGAGGTCGACGTCCCATGGATCCAGGTCGTTTGACTGGAACATCTGGAAAACGAGGGCGACCGACCTGTCGAATGGCTCGACGAGAAATTGGTGCTCTGCCTCCTCAAGTGTGGAGAGTTCCATCAGACGGTCTAGGAAGCGACTCGTCTCGAGGTCCGGCTCACCGTTCAGCAGTCGGGCTACGACATCGTCACGCATCTGCTCGCCGAAGATCATTCACAAGCCTCCTCCACCCCCATCCCCGTGGCATCGTCCTTGTCCTTCGCCTCGGGTTGGGCAATCTCGGCCTCGTCTCGTTCCTCTATGTCCTCGGAAACGTCCTCTGTGCGCTCGCGCAATGCTAGCAAGTCACCCTTCTCAGAGTCGGGGTCTGAAACTCCCTCCTCGGGAACTTCCACACCAGCCCGCTCGGCTAGGCCACCTATGCTCTTCGGGGTGGAAAGGGGCTCAGGCGTGCGCGGCATTTTCTCGGGAGATGGGAGCTCGGGCATTGCCTCTCGCTCGGCCTCGGCTGCTGCCCTTGCCTTCTCCTCAGCCTCAATCTCCTCGCTCAATTCGAGTGCTGCGGCTCTGTCGAAGTCCGTGATGCGCTGGCTGCGGCCGTCGCCGGCGTGGGTGATTCCGATGTGGTGGTCTGCGAGGGTCAGGCTGACTTTTCGCAGAGTGACCATGATGAACTGGGCCATCTGGCTGCGCATCCTGCAAAGTGTGGCAACGCGTTCAGAGTTGAATGGATCCAGGTTCTGGTCGACCTCGTCGAAGTAGTAGAACGGACTGGGCTCGTAATCCTGAATGGCGAAGATCATCGCCAGAGCGGCCATCGACTTCTCGCCACCCGACAGGCCGGTTCTCCGGGTGTTCTGGCTCTTGCCCGGAGGCACACAGGCCATCTCCAGGCCACCCTCGAAGGGGTTCTTCTTGTTCTCCAACTTGAGTGAGCCCTTCCCAGTGGGTTGGAGAATCTTGTAGACCCTGCTGAAGTTGTTGTTGACGTGCTCGAAGACCGTGAGCAGGCGAGTCTTGCGCTCGTTCTCGAGCTGGTCGGCTATGACGGCTAGCTGGTCGCGGCGCTCGCGGAGCAACTTGCCGTCTGAAATCAGATCTGTGATACGTTCGGCGGCAGTGTCGTACTGTTCGATAGCCAGCATGTTGACGTCCCCGAGAGCGCCGAGGCGGCGATCGAGCCCCTGCACGCTCCGCTCCGCCTCGGCGACTGTTGGCAGTGGCGCGTCGGCCGATGGAATCGAGATTCCCCCCGCCTCCAATTCGGCGGTTATCTCGTCCACGGCTTCGCGCTTCTGCTTGATTTGGGCACTCAGCTCGTCTATTCGGGCTGAGATTGTCTGCTGCTCCTGCGAGAGGCTATCGAGATGCGCTCGTAGGCTGGCGCGCTCCTCGACAATCTCATCGCGACGGTCATTTAGGAGCCTCTGCTCCTCGTCGAACTGGGAGGCCTGCGTCCTCAGATCGACTAGTTGCGACTCTGATTTCTTGACCGAGCCCCGGAGATCATCGATGGCCTTCTCGGCTTGGGATATGGAAGTCTGCTGAATGCCAATCTGTCGGGACAACTCCTTCACTCGTCCACCCAGCAGATCGAGTTGCTGCTTGCCGGTGACGATGGCTGCCTCAGAGATGATGCGAGTGCGCTCGGCCTCTGTACGTGTGGTCTCGGCCTCCCGCAGCATCTCGGAGAGGTGGTCCGGAGTGTGGCTCTGCAGCGCCTCGACGGCACCTATCCTAGTCTCTGAGGCCTGCTCTAAGTCGGAGCACGCTGACTCGCAATCGGCGGCAAGTTTGAGCTTCTCAGACTCACATGTCTCGAACTCCTTGGTAGCCACATTGATCTTGCCATATAGGTCATCGACGTTCTTCTGCGTGCGCTCCAAGTCCGCCTTCCAGTTCCTGAGGCGTACAGAGTGGTCATCGCCGTGGAGTTCGAGGATGCGGTCGCGCAGCAACTGTTGGTTTGCGCGTAGTTCCCTCAGTGCGGAGTCCACAGTTGAGAATACCAAATCGACCTCCTGAACCGATCTCTCTAGACGCTCTATGGCAGAACTGCCGGAGCCGGAGCCATCGAATCCCGGACGGTCCCTCTTGGAAGACGAGCCTCCCGTCATCGCTCCGGAGCTCTCGATGACCGAACCGTCCAGAGTGACCATGCGGACTCCGCCCATATTGTTGCGAGCGACGCTCATCGATTCGACGACGAGGGTGTTGCGTCCGACGTATCTTACTGCTGTCTCTATACTTGGGTCGAAATCCAGCAGATCGTGTACGAAGCCCACGACTCCGGGGTTGCGTGCTACCAGAAGGGTTCGTCCTTGGGGCCTAGAGACCGAGAGTTTGTTCAGAGGCAGGAAGGTAGCCCTTCCACCCCCATTCTTGCGCAGCCACTCGATGCACTTGGAGGCGACGTGGTCCGAAGACACGACAATGCTTCGCAGTCCACCACCGAAAGCGAAGGATAGGGCCTCCTCGTGTGCGGGGTCCTTTGGTGAGGCCAGCTCACCCAAGGTACCGAGGATGCCATGGATGTCGCCACTCTCCCTGAGCCTCGATAGCGCTGCGAGGGTTAGTGCTGAGCCTGGTCTGCTGGACCTTGTCTCCTGTCGGGCTCGTGCCTTTGCTAGGTCGCGCTCTGTATTCCGAAGTCTGGACTCTGCCCGATCTCTGTCCTCGACGAGGTTCCTCTCCTGCTTCTGCAGGCTGGTCAATTCCTTTGCGAGGGATTCCCTGTCCCCCTCAGGGTTGGCATCCCCTAGGTCCTCCCCAAGAAGATCCTGGTCGTCTCGCTCCAACTCTGCTGCCTCGAAGGCCTGCTCGAGATCAGCTAGATTCTCGGATGCAATCTGCGCCCTCTGCTCGGCCCTGTCAAACTCCAGCTGGACCTGTGCGTAGGACTCCCTTGCAGATTGCTCGGCTTCGGTAGCCTTTCCGAGTGCGCGGTTCAAGTCTCTGCCATGCTTGTCCCCCGATTGTATGGCCTTGCGCGCATCCTTCTCATCGGCAGCCGCCTTCTTCAGTGCGGTCTTCGAGTTCTTGACGGACTTCTTTGACTCCGAGAGGCTTTCCTCGGCCTCTAACCTGGCCTTCTCGGCACCCCCCCTCTCACGATCGAAAACCTCGAGCTCCTTGTTCGCGCGCTCGATGATCTGCTTGTGGTCGCCGATGCGGTCCCCGGCAGTTTCGAGTTCTATCTCACGCTCCCTGATCTGATCGAATATCTTCTTGGCATCACCTGCTAAGACGCTGTCCAGGTTCTTTGCCACCTGCACCAACTCGCTGTCGAACTCATCCAACCGCACGCTGCCCCCCTTCAGATCGGTGGCAAGCCCACTGGCGCGCTCGGCGTATCGAGAGCGTTCGTCTGTGAGCAGGCTGACGTCTTCCTGACGGTTCCTGTGCCTAGACTGCTCCAGCGTCAGCCTAGCGAGGTTCACCTCGGTCTTCAACTGCTTGTACTTGAGAGCCTGCTCTCGCTCCTTCTCCAGCTCCTTCAGGCGCTTCTTCTGATCTGCCTCGAAGATGTCAATTGTCTCGATATTGTTCTCGACATGCTTTCGCTGGGTGTTCGCCTTGCGAATCTCGTCGTCATACGCCGTAACCCCTGCGACCTGTTCGAGGACCCCTCGCCGTTTGTGCGGCGTCATCGTCGCGAGATTGGTGATATCACCCTGCTGAACGATGTTGTACCCATCTCCCCGCAGTCCAGCCTCGGACAGAATCCTGCGCATCTCGGTTGCCGAGCAGGTCTTGTCATTGATCTTGAATGAGGAGATGGGGTCTCCCTTGCGGTTGAGTCGAACGGAGCGAGTGAAGCAGACCTCGTCCGCATCGGCCCTTAACCTACGGCGGCCACCTGCCTCAGAGGTGTTGCTGAACACCAGGGTTGCGGACATGTGCCTTGCTGCCCTCCCCCTCTTTCCGCCATTGAATATGAGCTCGGTGACGTTCGAAGCCCTCAGAGACCTGGTCGACTTCGGTCCGAGGACGAACTGAATGGCATCGCCGCTGTTTGACTTGCCGCTTCCGTTGGGTCCCGTGATGGCAGTGAAGCCCTCTTCGAAAGGTATTGTAATCTCGCCTCCGAACGACTTGAAGTTCTCTAGTTCAATTCGTATAAGATGCATCCCCTCACCCTTATCGTCGATGAATAAACCACCGACAACATCGCCAGTCGTTCCATTTGAGGTTATGAACGTTGAGGCAGTCACTCGTTTCCAAAACCCATTCCAAGGGTTATTGGAAATCGCCGAGTGAGTGAGTGGATCTCCACTGAGGGGACTGTAGCGCATCACATGTTGCGACGGAACTTGCCGCCAGTCTCAAACAGGGCCTGGGTGACTTGGCCCACCGTGCAATGCTCGACGATTTCCATCATGACCTCGAACAGGTTGCCACCGTCACGGGCCACCTCTTTGAGCTTGGCAAGGCCGGTGGCCGCCTCATGCGCATGCGCCTCTTTGAAGGCCTTGTTGCGCTCGATCACCATGCGCTTCTCGGCCTCATCCGACCGCGTCACCTCGATGTCGAAGTCCTCTGCTGACATGACGCTTGTCTCAGGGTCGGTGAAGGTGTTGACTCCAACGATTGGAGTCTCCCCCGTATGCTTGCGGTGCTCGTACTCCATCCCCTCCTCCTGGATCCGGTTGCGTTGGTAGTTGACCTCCAGAGCGCCTAGAACCCCTCCACGTCGGTCCATGTCCTCGAAGATCCTCAGGACCCCCTCCTCAACGGAGTTCGTGAGCCACTCAGCGATGAACGAGCCCTGCAGCGAGTTCTCGTTGCGCAGCCACCCGTACTCCTTGGAGAGGATGAGTTGGATGGCAACGGCGTCGCGCACGGTCTCCTCGGTGGGGATGCCGAATGCCTCGTCGCGACTGTTGGTGTGCAGCGAGTTGGCATTGTCGGAAAGGGCATAGAGCGCTTGAAGTGTCGTTCGGTAGTCATTCCAAGTGAACTCCTGCGAGTGCAGCGAGCGGCCGCTCGACTGGATGTGGTACTTCAGCTTCTGGCCACGCTCACCGACATCGTAGAGATCGCGCATGGCGATGGCCCAGATTCGTCGGGCGACGCGCCCTATGACCGCGTACTCGGGGTCCATCCCGTTGGAGAAGAACCACGAGAAGTTGCGCAGGAACTTGTCGGGATCGAGTCCTCGCGCCTTGAACAGCTCGACGTAGGTCAACCCGTTTGATAGGGTGAGCGCGGCCTGTGAGATCGGATTGGCTCCGGCCTCATCGATGTGATAGCCGGATATCGAGACGAAGTAGTGGTTTCGGACATTGTTGTCCACATAGTACTCGGCGACGTCTGCCATCATCCTCAGGGCGGTGTCGAGGTTGAAGACCAGTGTGTTCTGCCCCATGGCCTCCTTCAATTGGTCCGCCTGGACCGTCCCTCTGACCATGCTCAGGGTCTTCGACTTAATCTCAGACAACTCAAGGTCGGTGGGGGGCTTGCCCTGCTCCCTCTCGAACTTCCTCGTCTGCTGGCGGATTGCCACCGTGAAGAAGGCGGCCAGATGCCACCAGTAATTGCCGTTGATAGTCTTCGAGACGCTCGTATTGGGTGCACACAGGTCGAAGCCCTCGAACAGGATGTCCATTTCGTCTACAGTGCTGATGCTGACGCCTGACTCGCAGACCTTGCCGAAGATGTCGAGCTGCTCGACCGGGTCGTGCCCGTACAGGCTGGGTGAGTCAAACGCCACAGAGAGCCGATTGAAGGGCTGCCCCTCTGAGAGGAACTTGTAGCGTCGATTGGTCCGCTCGGCACTACCCTCGCCAGCGAACATCCTGACAGGCAGCTCGTCCTCGCGCCGAAACGGGAATACACCACCGGTGAAGGGGAACACGCCGGGGACGTTCTCCCTCCTGATCCACCCTAGGCGGCCCCCCCAGTCTTCAGTATCGGGAAGTGCGACCCTCGGGATATCGAGGCCGGAGAGGGTCCTAGTGGTCGTCTCCACGGGGATTTCCTTCCCGCGGACGGTGTAGCTCGCAGTCCCAGAGCGGTATGTCTCGGCTAGGGCATCGAAGTCTGCGAGAGCCTGCCAAGCCGCATCGGGAACCTCTGACCGAATCTTCGCAGTATCCTCGTCGAGGTCGGTGGCAGCGTCTTCCTTACCGAGCTCGCGCATCCTCTCGGATGCGGCCTCCAGTTGCTGCACGAGCCTAGCCTTGGATGAGACCTCCTCGGACCGGGAGTGGTAGCCGCGAACCGCGGAAGCGACCTCAGCGAGGTAACCCTGCCGCCCAGAGGGGATCGGAGGGGAACGGAATGGGAGCCCGTCGGAGCCGAGTCTCGGTGGCGAGGCAGTGAAAGAAGAATGCAAGCGCTTGTTCAGGACGCCAGAGAGGCATCCCCATAGTTGATCTACACCGGCGTCGGCGAACTGGCTTGCGATTGTAGGAACTACTGGTAGGGCATCATCGTCGGCATCCCACTCCTCTCGGTTGCGCTTGTACTGCTTGCGTATCTCACTCAGAGCGTCCTCTGCGCCGGGCCTGTCGAACTTGTTGAGGACCACTATGTCTGCAGCATCCAGCATCTCCAGCTTCTCAAGCTGACTGGGTGCACCGTACTCCCGGGTGGTGACGTACATCGAGACGTCTGCGACCTCGGTGATCGCATCGTCACCTTGTCCGATGCCGCTTGTCTCTACGATAACTAGGTCGAATCCGACGGCTTTGCACACTTCGATTGCACGCCCTACGCAATCTGCGATTTCGCGTCCGCTATCCCTGCTCGCGAAGGAGCGCATGAAGAGATTCTTGTCGGTGAGGGAGTTCATCCTGATTCTATCACCGAGCAAGGCCCCCCCAGTTCGCTTGCGAGTCGGGTCAGTGGCCAGCAATGCCACTCTTTTTCCCGGATTGTCGCGTTGGATCCTGAGCATCATCTCGTCAATCAGGCTCGATTTACCGGCCCCTCCCGTGCCAGTCACACCCACTACTGGGCACACTGCGTCTGGCTTCGCGGAGCGTGCACGACCCAGAGCTGATGCGAAAGTAGGCTCATTTGCGTTCTCCGCGAGGGTGAGCAACCTTGAGGTGGCTCCGTGATCGGCTGCAGTGACCGGAGCGTCGATTGCACTGAATCGGCCCGCATCGAGCAGGTCGATGCGGCATGCCTCTTCCATGGCGTCTTGCACCATGCCCACTAGCCCCATCTCTCGACCGTCATCGGGAGAGTATATTCGGGCGATGCCCCCTTCTCTCAGGTGCTCGGTCTCGTGAGGCAGAATCGTCCCTCCACCGCCCCCGAACAGGAATACATGGCCGAAACCCGCTTCTTCGAGGGTCTCCTTGGTATGGGTGAACATCTCCACGGCCCCCCCCTGGTAGGAGGTGATGGCAATCGCATGGGCATCCTCCTGGATGGCCGCCCGTGCTACCTCCTCGGCACCCCTGTCATGACCAAGGTGGATGACTTCGCATCCTTGGCTCTGCAGGATCCGCCGGAAGATTCCTATCGCTGCATCGTGACCGTCGAAGATAGCAGCCGCGGTCACCACACGCAGTGGCATCGCGCCACCTGATGGCCCAGAGGAGGGTTCAGACGAGGGGTCCTCGGTACCACTCACCATGATTCTCCGACCCCACAGGCCCACAAGAATGCGTTGCCAGTGATTTTCTGGCTTTGGGGCATTTCCGGGATATAGTTCAAGACATACCGTGCCAACGCAATGAAAGCGGTGGCCGTATGAGGTGTCCGAGGGACCAGTGCACTCTAATCGAACCCGGCTCACCTCAATTGAGCCTATACGCGGACAACGGAATCCACTGCTGTGAGAAATGCCAAGGCATGCTGCTGGATGCTGAGGCCGCACAGTCCAGCATTGCGCGAGAAATCCTCAACCAGATGCATGAGGCCTTCACGGTCGAGGGCAACGAAGTCGCCCTGGATTGCCCGACCTGCGAGACCAAGATGCGGGTGAGGACAATAGTGTTCAGGAAGCCTGACGGCAGCGAGACCGAGCCAATAGAGCTCGACGGCTGTCCCTCATGCTCGTCATTCTGGTTCGATGCGGACGAGCTCCAGAGTCTGACCCCCTCGCTCGAGGTCACAGAAGAGGTCCCTGAGGTGGCTGGGGCGCTGGCAGTCCTGATTCAGATGCTGCTGCTCCTGCCCTACAGGATTTTCTGAGGAAGGGGATTGGTTGCAGTTCCCAGTGTGGATCAGCCTTGGTTCGGCATCCCTCCACCCACACTTCTTCTTCGAGGTGCTTGGATATCTAATTGGAATCTCACTCACCATCTGGATCTCATCGTCAGGCAGGGATACGGTCAGCCCCGAACAGCGTCACCCGCTCATCGTTGCGGGACTGGTGGGAGCCCTGATTGGGGCGAAGATTCTGGCATGGGCCCAGCACCCCCAAACGACGATACTGGCAATCACCGAGGAGCCGGTGCTGCTATTCGGCGGAAAGACAATTGTAGGCGGGCTGCTCGGCGGCATGGCGGGAATCGAGCTGGCCAAGAAGGCCCTCGGCATCGAGCAGAGGACGGGTGATGCTCTGGTTATCCCGCTGGCCGTTGGGATGAGCCTAGGCAGATTGGGTTGCTTCCTGTCGGGATTGGATGATGGGACCTATGGGATCGAAACCTCGCTGCCGTGGGGCGTCGACTTCGGCGATGGCATCTCAAGACACCCGACCCAGTTATACGAGATTGTGGCAATCTGGGCCGTTGTCCTTGGCATCAGATACCGAACGGACAAATCCCCTGCCCCATCGGGGTGGGGCTTCAGGGCGTACCTCATGAGCTACCTGGTATGGCGCCTCATAGTCGACTGGATCAAGCCTACCGACTGGGAGTTACTCTTCCTCTCGCCCATCCAGATCGCTTGCGTTCTCGGCCTTGCCTGGTACCTCACACTGGGTGTGATGTCCGAGGAGGAATGGGGGGCTCCGGGGGATGGTTGAAGCACATGCGGGCGATGGGGGAGTCGTTCGGGGGTGATGAAATGAGCGGGAAAGTTCGCGATTACCTATTCTACGATACAGCGACATCCGTCTGCTCGTCATGCCTGCGACGCGCTGAGGGCAAGGTCATCATCCGCGACGACTCGGTATTCATGGACAAGGCCTGTTTTACCTGCGGCAAGAGGGAGGAAGTTCTCCTAGCTGATGATGCGGAGTACTACAAGCGCTGTCGCGAGATCTACGTCAAGCCCAGCGAGATGCCAGATAAGTGGAATACCCCGATGAAGTACGGCTGCCCATACGACTGCGGCCTATGTCCCAGCCACGAGCAGCACTCGTGCCTGACGCTGATCGAGATTACCGACCACTGCAACCTGCGCTGCCCCGTCTGCTACGCCTCCTCGGGACCCGAGCGGCATCAGGACTACCGCTCCTTCGAGCACATCGTCCAGATGCTGGATGCTGTTGTGGAGAACGAGGGCAGGCCTGACGTAGTCCAGATCTCTGGGGGCGAGCCGACCATTCACCCTGACTTCTTCCGCATCCTCGACGAGGCGAAGTCGCGCCCGATTCGTCACCTCATGGTCAACACCAATGGCCTCAGAATCGCCAACGAGCCGGAGTTTGCCGCCCGTCTTGCCGACTACATGCCCGGGTTCGAGGTATACCTGCAGTTCGACAGCCTCGAGCGAGAGCCGCACATGCGCCTGCGCGGGGCGGACCTTCGCGAGATCAAGCAGCGTGCTCTCGAGAACCTGAACGCCAACGGGGTTTCGACCACTCTCGTGACCACCGTGAGCCGCGGTCTCAACGATGGGGAGATGGGGTCGCTGGTCGAGTTCGCCCTCTCGCAACCGTGCGTGCGTGGCATAACCTTCCAACCCATCCAGGAGGCGGGGCGCTCTGAGGACTACGAGGTTTCCGAGGAGCGGTTGACCCTCACCGAGGTTCGTCGCAGGGTAGGGGAGCAGTCGACCACCTTCATGGTCGACGACATGCTACCTGTGCCCTGCCACCCAGACAGCCTGTCCATGGCCTATGCGCTGAAGATCAACGATACCGTGATCCCGATCACCCGGTACATCGATGACGATACCCTGCTCGCTGGTCCGCGCTCGACCATCCAGTTCGAGAATGACCCCGCGATTCGCGAGGCGGTGCTCAAGCTGCTTTCCACTGGGCACTCGCCGCAGTCCGCCAGCCACTCGCTGGCCGAGCTCCTGTGCTGCCTGCCCGAGATCGTGGTACCCTCCCAGTTCGGCTACGAGAACGTCTTCCGCATCATCATCATGGACTTCATCGACGCCCACTCCTTCGACCTGCGCAGCATCAAGAAGACCTGCGTGCACATAGTGAGCCCGGACCTCCGGATCATCCCCTTCGACACCTACAACATGTTCTACCGTGGGGATCTCGAGCAGAACGTGCTAGAGCCGATTCGCCATGAGCTCGCCCTCGCGGGCATGGCCCTGCTCACCGAAGATGAGCGGAGGGTCGTTTCGATATCTATGCCAATGGCCCACATCGAGGAGGTGACAGAGTGAGCGAGGAGCAGGAGGATTCGGGCGGGGATGAGGACCTGTTCTCGAAGCTGGATGCCGACGGCGACGGGGTCGTGACGAGAGAGGAGTTCGAGGATGCGATGGGGCAGGGGCCGATGCTGTCGGGCGATGTGAGCACCATCCCCGTGGGTGACGCCTCGGCTCTTGGGGCCCAGGGCGATGACGGGTCGCTCGGTGGCATGTCGAACTCAGCCTGGTTCGCAACCGGGCTCGTAGGCGCGCCTGTCGTCATCATGGTGCTGTCCTTCTCTTTGACCGTGGCTGGCGATGCTACCTTCGAACCCATAGACGAGGTCTTTTACTTCCTCGGGGCGGCCATTTGGCCAGTCGGTGTAATCGCGGGTTCGGCTTGGGGCTTCGTCAGCGGGCATCAGTCCTTCGCATGGGGCCTATTGGCGTCAATCGTCGTCATACCGTTAGTGGTCTTGGGACTCCTTTTCGGCTTTTGCATGCTGATGATGGGCTCGGGTGGAAAGCTCTGAGGTGGTGTTGAGATGAGCGAGGAGCAGGGGGATTCGTGGTGGGAGGGCCAAGGCGAGGCCCCTGCAGAGGATTCGGGCGGGGGCGAGGACCTGTTCTCGAAGCTGGATGCCGACGGCGACGGGGTCGTGACGAGGGAGGAGTTCGAGGATGCGATGGGGCAGGGGCCGATTCTGTCGGGCGAGGTGAGCACCATCCCCGTGGGTGACGCCTCGGCTCTTGGGGCCCAGGGCGATGACGGGTCGGTCGGCGGCATGTCGAGTTCAGCATGGTTCGCCATCGGCCTGATAGGGGCGCCGATGGCGCTTGGGCTGGTGTCTTTAGTACTCATTGCCATCTCCGATTCACTCTACGAAGACGGTTGGTTCTCCGATAGGGATGACTCCCTGGAGATCGAAGGAACGGTACAATTTGGCGGTGAGGACTACACCGTTTTCCAAGCAGATTTCGACGGAATGCCAAGTGAACCCGATTGGTACAGCGTGAGGATCGAATGGAATGAAGACTACTCTCGTGATTTTGCTGACTGTTGGGCGGATGATGTCATGGAATGGGACTATGATCTCTCCGATGATGGCCAGAAGTGGACTTTGATGCATTGTGGAGGCGAATCCGATGGCGACGCTTACGTGCGCTTGGACGGGAGCACGGGAAACTTTGCCACGAAGAGGCCCGATACGCCAAATCTGGCATGGATAGACGGCGAGAGCTGGGGGCAAATGCAAGGGGGCGCGGATTTGTTAGGATTCCTCGGAGTGGCCATTTGGCCGGTCGGCCTCATCGCTGGCTCGGTCTGGGGCTTCACCAAGGGCCACACTTCGTTCGCCTACGGGATGCTCTCCTCGATGGTGGTCGCGCCTCTGGTGCTTTTCGGCCTGTGCGTGATTGTGTTCCTCGCGTTCGTCGCTGGCGGTTTCTGAGCGCCTCAAAGCCGGCCGCCCATCAGCAGCGCTGCGAATACGAACATCAGCACGCCCATGGCACCGTCTATCCTGTGGGCCTGTGAGCGCAGCCTCGAAACCCCGTCCCCACGAGTGAGGACAGTGGCCACGGTGACGTACCAGGTGCCATCTATGACTAACCCCATCAGCCCCATTCCCATGAGGGTCTGCAGCTGGATGTCGGCCTCGATTAAGGGGGCGTACAAGGCCAGCATCCAAGCCAGGATCTTGGGGTTCAGCAGAGCGATGAGGAACCCCTGGACGAAGCCGGCCCGGGAGGAGGGGGCGTGATCGTCATCTTCGGTCTGCCCGTAAGGCCCGGAGAGCGCATGCTTGAGGAACGTATACCCCAATACGAGCAGGATTGCAGTGCCGCCCCAATGCAGGATGGCTTCCGTGGACTCGTGCAGCGAGAGCACAGCGGCGATTCCAGCGGCCGCTGAGAAGGCGTAGATTCCGAAGCCGATGCCGTGGCCTATCCCCGTGGCTACGCCCTGGCTGCGCCCACCTGACATCGTATTGCGCAGAACCACAGCCAAGGAGGGCCCCGGGCTCATCGCTCCGAGCACGAACACAGCGGCCATAGCGACCCACGCCCCGGGTTCCATCGGAATCACCGAGCGTCAGGCGCCCGCGTACATGGCCTCGATCTCGTCGGCCCAGTTCTCGCGAATCTGGATCCTGCGGATCTTCAGGGTTGGGGTGAGCTCCCCGTGGTCGACGCTTAGGTCACGGGGCAGTATCGTGAACTTCTTCAGTTGCTCGGGGTTGGAGAACTGCCCGTTCAGGCGCTGGACCTCTGCGTCTACCTCTGCGTGGATCTCGGGGCTGTTGGTGTAATCCGATAGTTCCTTGCCAAACTCCCTGAGCTTGGTGATCTGCTCTGTTGGATCCTTGGGGACGGCAGCACCGTCCATGCCGTGCTTGTCTCGCAGGATGGCGCTCACATCGAGGGTGAACAGGGCGCTGCAGTACTTGCGGCCATCGCCTATCAGCATGCACTGTGAGACGAGGGGGATGGATTTCATCGTCTCCTCGATGACCAGTGGCGCGATATTCTTGCCTGCTGAGCTGATGTAGAGCTCCTTGAGACGACCGGTGACGAAGACGTAGCCATCGGCGTCGATCCGCCCCTGGTCGCCGGACTTCAGCCAGCCGTCCTCAGTCATAGTATCAGCAGTTGCCTCTGGGTTGTTGTAGTAGCCCTTCATCACGTGGCGGCCGTAGAACTGTATCTCACCCAGTCCGTCCCCGTCGGGATCCTCGATTCTTATCTGGGAGTCCTTGAACGTCTTCCCGACGCTGCCGATCTTCATGTTGCCAGAGTAGTTGATTGAGGCACCCGCAGTGGTCTCGGTCATACCGTAGCCCTCGTAGAGGGGGATGCCCAGGGTGTGGAACAGGCGCAGGATGTCCGGGTTGATCGGAGCGGCCCCGGTAATCGCGTAGACGCAGTTGGACATGCCGATCTTCGCCTTGACCTTGTCCTTGATCTTGTTCTTGATAACCGGGACCTTGATGAGAATGCCGGGGAGGCCGGACAGTCCACTCTTGAGGTTGGAGTAGACCTTCTCATAGATCCTCGGCACGCCGATGAACAGGTGGGGCTGGACCTCCTTGGCGTAGTCTATCGATTCAAGCGGCGAGTTCACTACCCTCATGTGCATGGCGTCGCGTATCCAGATGTGATTGTCGGCCACTTGGCCGAACACGTGGGCGCACGGCAGCCAAGAGACATAGCCGTCACCCTGGTTGAACTTCACGATCCTCGCTACGCACTCGAGCTCGAAGTCGAAGTTGTCGTGCGTGAGCTCGACACCCTTGGGATTGCCCGTTGTGCCCGAGGTGTAGATCAGGGAGGCGGTATCGTCGGGCTCAATGCTGTAGGTACGATCCATGACTTCCGAATCATCAATCTGGGAGCCGCTAGCGATGAACTCACTCCATGACATCGACTTGGGGTGATCCGGCATGTCCACGCCGTTCATCACCACGACATGCTCGACCTTGTCGAGCGATGAGAGCGCCTCATGGAGCCTGTTGGTGCACATCTTGTTCGGGTCACCGCCATCCATCGGATTGTGGCCAACGAATACTATCTTGGAGTCCGAGTTGCCGACCACCCACTCCACCTCCTCGGGAGAGCAGGTGTGATAGACGCCGACAGCAGCACCGTTGCACAAATTTGCAGCGGCGTAGGCAGCGTACCACTCCTTGCGGTTGTACGAATAGATGCTGAGCTTGTCGTTCTTCTCGAAGCCGAGACCAATCAGTGCCCTCGCGACCTCCACCGTATAATCCCTGAACTGGGACCAAGTGGAGGTGTCCCATTGCCCATCAGGGAGCTTGGAGGAAATGGCGGGCTCATCAGGGTATTTCTCCGCGTTGTAAATCAGGTATTGGGGCGTAGTCTTCGGTGACATGACGTAGTACACCACATGAACCGACTTAACTGTTCTCACACGAAAAAGGAGGTACTGAGACTAATGCTCAGGGCAATACCGAGAGGACGTTCGCCCGCCAGTCCGCGCCCCCGTTTCGGTTTGCCAGTGGCGATGCTGGAGAGGGGTGCCAGCACGAGGTGATTCTCGTCCCGAGGTCCTTGAGGGAGCGTGCCGCCCTCGACTCCGCGTATCTGCCAACGCCGATCACGGTCTCGACACCCATTGCCGCAACGACCTCCCTCAGATGCTGGTCGCAGCGTTCCATCAGGGCGGTGACGCTGGGGCCGCGAACCTTGTCGGGGGTGAGGTTGGTCGCCCTCGGTCCGGAGAACATCATGAGGGGGCAGTGATTGGCTAGGAAGACATGCTCGAAGATGGTCTCCGCGGTTCCGTAACGATGCTCGAGCAAGCCCCAAAGGCGGGTTCCCGAGACCTCCTCCTTTGGATGTCGCAGGCCATTCACCGGGCGCTTAGGATGCGGGGTGCTCGGCTGCCCCACCCCTATTCCCGTGATTCCCAAAAGATCGCGTACGACCGAGGTCGCAGCGAATGGGATGCCCATTTGCCCCATACCATGAGGGCCTGGGTTCATTCCTAGCAGCAGCGTTCGCGCGCCATGCCCGCCAGCCCTCCTAAGATATGCCTCGTGAACGTCCCATGCATATCCCAGAGGGTTGTATACGCAGTCCACAGCACTCTCGGCAACGAGGCCATCAGCCAGTGCCTCGGCATCGTCGCGGAGGGAGGCAGCGGCCCTCAGCAGCGCATCGACGACCATGGGACCCCTTCCTACTGCTTGACGTCAGCGACCTCTGCCCCTGCGATGGCTCTGAGATCCTCTGGGGCGATTGGGAACACGGTCTGGGCCGTGCCGCCCGCCCCCCAAACGAGGTCGTAATGCATCAGATCCTCGTCCATCAGCACAGTGACCGGCTTGGGGTGGCCGAAGGGCGGTACACCGCCAATCCGGTACCCCGTGCTCTCGAGAACATACTCAGGGGCGGCCATTCCTGGCTTGTAGCCAAGCACGCGCTTCAGCTTGCGCTTGCGCTCGACGCGATTGGCCCCCGAAGTGATGACTATGACCGCCCCCTCCTGGCCTTCGAACACGATCGACTTGGCGATGTGTGCGACATCGCATCCGAGTTGGTCGGCGGCGTCCTGGGAGGTCCTAGTCCCCTCGGCATAGCGCCTCGCCTGCGGCTCGTAGTCAATCTTGGCGCACTCGGCCAACCACAGCTCATGACCGTCCATGGTGGCCGACGAGCGTCGTCGGACTTATGGGTTCGGGAGTCAGTTCAAGTCTGCCTGGTGAGTGGCAGTATCATGGAGCGGCTTTTGGAAGGGGGCCAGGTAGAACGAACACTGCAGATGACGGTCACCTTGCTCGCACTCACCCCCATTGTGACTTACTTCCTCTGGGTGGCTGATGGCTGCGAGCCGTTCGTCCCCTTCATCTCCGATATGGACCTGCCAACGCGATCGGGCTTTACTTTCACCGTTGGGTACGCGCTCAGTGGCATCCTGCTTGCTACGATGGGGATCCAACTGGGTGTTCTCCGGGACCGTTGGATGATCTCGGCGGAGATGCCGCAGAACTGGGTCAATCTGAATCGCATCTCGGTGTTGGCCGCTGTAGCAACTGGAATCGGGCTGTTCTGGATCTCCTTCACCCCTTGGGACGAGCATCTCGGGCTTCATATTGCTCAAGCGAACGTCATCTTCTTCGGCAGCGTTATCTGGGCCTCCTGCGTCACTCTGGCGACATGGGGGATGTCTCAGGAGGAGGAGGCGTTCTCGGGTGTCCTCGCTCCCCGTGCAGCATTCTCAGTACTCGCAGTGATTGGCCTCCTCGGCATGATTGAGAGGGTGTTTCGTTACACCGGGCTTTCAAGCGACCTCTACGGACTGGAGGAGCGCCTGCAGACGCTGGACGGGTCTTGCATCTCGCTCAACGAGCCGTTGCTGAGCCAAGCAGCCGCTTTCGAGTGGCTTCTCGCAGTCTCCATGGTGCTAATCATCGCAACCTTCCTGCCCGAGGTGAGGCTGCTGACGGGGAATTCGGAAGAGGAAGAGTAGTTTTTCCACAGTGTAACGTTCATGACTCGGACAACCGCGCCGCGTGGCCATGCTGTGGTCCGTGGGCCCCTACGAGACCATGATGGTGGTCATACTCTCCCTAACCATCCCAGTGCAGCGCCTGCTGACGCGGGACGAGTCAGAGATGAGGCTGCCCCTACGAGGGCTTCCTGACGAAATCAGGGCGAAGGGGTACAAGTGGCACATCGCCATGTACGCCCTGATGTACCTTTTCAAGGCCTTCATCGACCAGCACAACGAGGCGATCAAGCCGAGAGTCGGCGGGTTCACCCACTTGGTCTACGGATTCGAGGGGGAGGTCACGCTGTGGGTGCAGGAAAGCTTCGAGAACGGGGTGCTGACGGACTTGCTCTCGTTCCACTACCTATTCGTCTACCTCTTCCTCATCTGGTTCAGCCCAATGTACTACATCCTGTGCAGGGACGAGGTGATGGCGGACAAAGCAGTCCTCAACTACGTCGTCATCTACGTCCTAGCGGTTCCATTCTACCTGTTCTTCAACGTCGAGGTCACCTCATCCTTCATCCCAGGCATGGACGCCCTGATGTACCACAACGAGTGGAACCTATTCTTCTTCACCGAAGTCGACCCACTCGACAACGGCGTTCCCAGCCTCCATGTGGGCTTACCAATCGGCCTGCTCATCGTCAACCGGCTTCACGTGCGCGAACTCGGAATCAGCATCAGTGAGTGGCGCCACAGGGAGTTCGACCTATTCGTGGCCGCCAACGTGCCAATCTACCTGTTCAGCATCCAGTACCTTGGGATTCACTGGTTGTTCGACCTCGTGCCCGGCCTTCTGCTAGCCGTGGTCTGCGCCGTCTTCAGCCATAGGATTCAGCCCATCCTCAGGGCTGTTCCCGATAGAGGCTGGACCCCCCTAGTCCCTGACAAGTCCGTCTCGATCGCGATCTCGGCCTTCGTTCTGGTTGGTGTTGCCCTACTCGCAGTGGTCGTCATCGACGGACCGGGGACGGATTCCGACGAGCCCACTATGAGGCTCGGACCGGGAGACGTCAACCTCGACGTGATAGAGATTCACAGCCTCTGGGACCCGGTATTGATCGAGGTCGATAACGTGGGGAGCGAGGCAGTCGAGGTCCTCGTGATCCACCGGGACCTTGTTCGTGAGCACGCGAGCGATGGTGCAATCGACTGGTCGGCACCTCTGGCAGGGGAATCGTTCAGCCTGAGCACCGGGGAATCCTGGCAGGGGGAGGTCGTGACCCCGTCTGTATTCGACGGGCACTACCTGCTGGTCAGCCATCAGGGAGGCTCGGGTGTCGGAGAGGTCAGGGTTACGATTGACTACGTGGACGACGCGTTGATCTGGTCGGCTCTGCTCTGCTCGATGCCATCCTTCGCGATCATGGGGTGGGTGCTGGGGGAGGCACGGCGTGGCTCACAGGAAGTAATGGGCGAAGAAGCCCCCTAGGAAGAGGCCCGAGGCAGCTCCCAGCCCAACCCAAAGCCCAATCCTGAATGCCGGGTAATCGTGCCTCCACAGGTATGTGGACTGCGAAAGCCAGGCCAGTATCACAACTACCATCCATGGGAAGAAGATGACCTGTGGCAGAACTCCCAGTAGGAGGGCAGTCACCGCACCGGCAATCAGCTCCCTGCGATTCCCGACCTCCTGGGGCGAGAAGTAGAGGAGGCTGGAGAGCAGTAGCAGGCAAACCATCGGAACGAGCAGGGAGTCCTTGCCCTCTGAGGTGGTGATGAATGACAGTGCCTCAATCTTGTACGATCTCATGGGAGAGCAGGCCATGACGAACCCAAGTGTGCTGGGGGCTGCGACGGGCCATAGGGGGGGTTCGTCCCACTTCACGCGTCTGCGGCGGAGAGACTCCCCCATCAACGCTACGAGAGGGATGGCGAGCAGTTCATGTGAGAGCAGGGATACGGGTAGGCGTGACCAAGGACGAGCCCTCAGGAGATTCCGTGGCCCCCGAGGAGAGTGTCCTGACCCCCGAGGAGAAGCGTGAGCAGATCATAGATAGCATCATTTCCGCTCCTGTGGATGCAGTGGAGAGGGTGTACGACGAGATCGGTGGCTCGATAGCCCACTCCGCTGGCGGTGCGCTCGGCGCTGCGGCAGGAGTCGCTGTGGGAGGGCCTGTTGGGGGAATCGTCGGAGCAGTCGTCGGCAAGAAGGCGGCTGGCAAGCTGACGAGCCAGGATGGTTCATTCATCGCCGAGGGAGGTCCCTCTGCAGTCGGTGCCTATCCCCACCTCCACCGAGTGGGCGATCTGTTATTCGTCAGTGGCATGGGCCCGCGCACCCCGGGGGACAATGAGATTCCAGGCGGTCCTGTGCGCGATGCCGAGGGCACCCCCCTAGACTACGACATTCATGCCCAGACCCACTCGGTCATCAACAACGTGCGAGTTATCCTCGAGGAGTACGGCTCGAGTCTGGACAGGGTCGTCGACGTGCTGGCCTGCCTAATCGACATGGAGCGTGACTTCCCGAGCTACAACGAGGTCTATGCCGAGTACTTCTCCGAGATACTGCCGGCACGAACCACCGTGGGGGTTGACTCTCTGCCCTCCCCCATCGCCATCGAGCTGAAGGTCGTAGCCAAGGCCTAATGCCGATTCAGATCGATTCGACATCAGCAGGTTCGCACCATGCCGGAGCGGCTATTGGGTTGCAGCGGCTGGGGGTTCCGTTAGGGATCTCGACCCAGTAATCGATACCGTCTACCGGGGCGGGGTAGTCAGTAGAGATGCTGTGAGCGCCAACGGCCAGTGCGGCCTCCATGCGCGTAGTGTCGTTGTCATCGGCCTCCTGGCCACCGCTGTCGGCGCGGCTGCGAACGATGTAGCCCTCCGTGACGAGCCGGGTGATTTCCTCGCCGTCGCCCACGGGATCCGTCAAGGAGAAGATCGCGGCCTCACCGCTGGTCTCGTCGGATAGAGTGAACATCAGCGCGCCGGAGAGGGCCGGGTGCTCCTGCAGGTACAGGTCGCGGGTCTCGCCCGAGGCGAGGAGCACGAACACAGCCTTTCCACGGCTCCCCTCTAGCAGCGGCCAGCCGTCGTTGAGCACCCCCTCCTTCAGAGTGGGCCACTCGCCACGCACGTCATCGGGTGCGATCGTCTTGTTGCGGGGCCAGAACTGAGCGATCTCCTGCTCGATGTCATCCAACAGCCCCGACAGCTCCAGCGTGGTGGTGACATCCGTGGCCTGCTCCGGCCAGTCCTTGGGCTCGATCCAGATGAATAGGGGGTGGTGGCCTTCGTTGGACTCCGACCAGCCGAGCAGAGTAGATAGGCACTCCTCGAATGTCGGGCAGGTGGTCCCCGAGTCGTATTGGTTGTGGTAGACGTACAACTGGCCACGCGGGTCCCACCAGACGTCTATCTCGAACTGCCGGACTCCGAGTTGGGAGCCCTGAACGTCCAACGGCTCGTGAGTGTACATGTACTCCCTGGTGGGCGAGACCAGTGGTTCGATGTGGTACGAGTTGTGGGTGCCCTTCATCTGGACGTGATTGAGCCTGAGGGGCTCCTTTGGATCGCCCTCCCCGAAGAGGCCGTCGCTGCCAGCAAACCCGAAGCAGCCCCCGAGTGGGGCTACCAGCATGAGCGAGGCGAGAAGCAGCGCGGCCTTCCTCATCTTCGGGATGGCAGTCGGGGGCGGGAGAATAACGATTCGGGGCGCCCGCCTCAGTGGTGGTGGCCGCCCGGGCCGTGCGCGTGGCCATGCGTGACCTCTTCTGCCGTAGCAGGGCGGATCTCTACGACCTCGACGCTGAAGCATAGCGTCTTGCCGGCCATCTGGTGGTTGAAGTCTATGGTGACTTCGTCTCCATCAATTGCAGAGACGGAGAATTGTATTGGGCCCTGCTCGCTGTGAGCGCCCATGGTCATTCCGACCTCCAGTTCCATGCCCTCTGGGAACTGGGACCTATCCATCTGCTGGACGGCGTCCTCGTCACGCTGGCCGTAGGCGTCGTCGGGAGTCAGCGTGAACTCGCGCTTCTCCCCCACGGTCGCACCCATCATCTCCTTCTCGAAGCCCGCGATCATGTTGCCGTGGCCCACTAGGAAGGCAAGAGGGGAGTCGCCCTCGCTGCTGTCGAAGACCTCCCCGTTCGGGAATGTACCGGTGTAGTGAACCGTCGTAACGGTGTCCTTTTCCACGATGTCGCTCATGGGCGCTCGCCCGCGCCCCACTATCTAACCTGTTGGGTCCGGGAGAACCTTCAACTGGATTGGTTGGGGCCGGCAAGTCATGACACCCCTAGGTCAGAAGGACCTTGTGGGTATCGTCCTCACCCCCATAGAGGTGGTTTCGGACACCCTAGAGCGCAAACTGGGCCTTTTCTCGGTCGTAATCATCTCGCTCTCCGCAATGATCGGGAGCGGTTTGTTCGTACTCCCGTCGCTGGCTTACGCCGAAGTCGGTGGTGGGGCCTGGTTGGCCTACGTGTTGGCTGCCTTGGTCGTGATACCTGGGGCACTCAGCAAGAGTGAGCTGGCCTCCGCGATGCCAACCTCGGGGGGCTCGTACGTATTCCTTGAGCGCATCTTCGGACCGTTGGTTGGCAGCATGACGGGAGTGGCACTTTGGGCATCATTCCTGCTAAAGGCCGCCTTCGCGCTCATAGGATTCTCGGCTTATCTGGCGGTGGTGCAAGCCGAGTTCGGTACCGAGTACACGGACATAGCTACGGCCCTCGGGATGTTGGTGATCATCTCGATAGTCAACATTCTGGGAATAAAGAAGGTCAAGGTGGTGCAGACCCCAATTGTGGCGATCTCCGTACTGATGCTCCTTGTCCTAACAGTCTGGTCGATTGTAAGCGGCGAAGCGGATTTCTCGAGAGCCACCCCGACACTGGACACGCAGGATGACTGGATGGCCATGGGGGAGACCGCTGCTCTGGTCCTAGTCTCGTACGCGGGCGTCACCAAGGTCGCTGCTATCGGCGGCGAGATCAAGGATCCGGGCAAGAACCTCCCCGAAGGCATAATGACGTCGCTTGTTATTGGGGTGGTCCTCTATGCAGTGATAGTGGCGACGATGATAGCGGTCATCCCGGAGGAGGGCTTCGTGGACGCGTCCGGCCACCCCATTGAGGATCCGGTCAGGGCCTTTGCTCAGGAGATCGCGGGCAATGACGCGGCGCTGCTGGCATCGATCGTTGCTATCCTGACGATGACGTCCATGTCCCTAGCAGGGATACTGGCAGCCTCGCGCTACCTCTTCGCGATGGCGAGGGACGGACTGCTGCCGGAGTCGCTGGAGGACGTGCACGGTAGGTTCGAAACACCCCACCTAGCGATAATCCTGACCGCCATCATGATGGCGGTCGCTTTGGTCACGATTGACGTCCACGCGGTAGCGGAATACGCGTCGGGTTTCCAGATAATGGCCTACGTAATGATGTGCCTCAGTGTGCTGGTCATCCGCAAGGCGATGCCCTCTCATGCCTGGTACCAGCCTGAGTACGACGCGCCACTGAGGCCATTCACACAGTTCTTCGGCATAGTCTCTGGTATCTCCCTGCTATGGTTGATGGGGACCGAGGCGGGTATCGGTGCAGTGACAGCAGCAATCGTAGGGTTCGCCATATTCCAGAGTTACGGGCGGAAGCACCACAACATCGAAATCACCCCTTGGGAGACTTTCAGGATCATGTTCACCAACCCAGACGCGGCCGAGCACAGGCGCCGTCTGGCAGCCTTCCATGCCGCAGACTTGGAGAGTACTAACCACCTGAACCTAAGAGAGTTTATCGGTGCCATGAGGGCTCTTGGCTACGACAAGCAGGACTTTTCGAAGCGTTCCCGCCCACTGCGTGACTATTTTCACGCTGCTGACGATGACGGTGATGGAATCATCGATATTGATGAATTCCTGTCCAAGGCCCAGGAGATCAATACCGGGGACTGAGGGCACAGGCGTGTGATTGAAGGCATCAATCGCACTCGGAGGCTCTCGGAGGGAGTAGTTTGGTTTCCAGTCGAGCGAGGAAGATTACCACCCAGACCCTCCTGAAGATGAAGCAGGCTGGCGAGAATATCGCCATGCTGACCTCATACGACTACTCGCTGGCGCGCATGGTCGATGGTGCGGGAATCGATGTCATCCTTGTTGGGGATTCCGCATCAAACGTCATGGCTGGAAACGAGACCACGCTCCCGATCACCCTCGACCAGATGATCTATCATGCCCAGTGCGTGGTGAATGGGGTCGAACGAGCCCTAGTGGTAGTCGACATGCCGTTCGGCACCTACCAAGGCGACTCGAAGACAGCACTCGACTCGGCGATTCGCATCATGAAGGAGTCAGGGGGCCACGCAGTGAAGCTCGAGGGCGGCTCCGAGGTCGCTGAGTCTGTCGAGAGGATTGTCAACGCGGGGATCCCCGTGATGGGGCACCTCGGCCTCACGCCGCAGTCGATATACAAGTTCGGGACCTACACCGTCCGGGCCAAGGAGGAAGGAGAGGCATCCAAGTTGATGGAGGACGCAAAGGTGCTCGAGGAGTCCGGTTGCTTCTCGATGGTCTTAGAGAAGATTCCCTCCGATCTGGCCAAGCATGCCAGCGAGTCCCTAGTCATCCCTACGATTGGCATCGGGGCCGGGCCCCATTGTGATGGCCAAGTCCTTGTTCTGCATGACATGCTCGGCATCACGAAGGACTTCTCCCCGCGCTTCCTGCGCCGCTACGCCGACGTCGGGCAGGTTGTGGGTGACGCAGTCAGTCACTTCGTCGAGGACGTCCGAAGTGGGGACTTCCCCAATGATGACGAGAGCTATTGAGAGTCGCCAGAGAGGCCCCCCAACCTTCAAGGACGCTCACGCGTGGGTGCGGTAAGACTACCATGAGCGAGTTGTGGGTAGAGCGCCATCGTCCCCGATCCGTTAGCGGAATCAAGGGTCAGAGAGCCGTGGTGGATCGCCTCAGGGCCTATGCTGAAGCGTGCACGTTCCCCCACCTGATGTTTGCCGGACCCCCTGGCACGGGCAAGACGACTGCTGCGCTCGCACTGGCTCGGGACGTATACGGGGAGGGCTATAGGAACAACCTGTTGGAGATGAATGCCAGCGACGAGCGCAAGCTCGAGTCCATCCGGACCAAGGTCAAGCAGTTCGCACGCACTGCACCGATGCCGGGCTCCACGTTCAAGGTCATCTTCCTAGACGAGGCTGATGCCCTGACTCCGGACGCCCAGGGCGCCCTAAGGAGGATCATGGAGCAGTACGCCGAGACCTGCAGATTCATCCTCTCGTGCAACTACTCCTCAAAGATCATCGAGGCGATCCAATCGCGCTGCGCTGTCTTCAGGTTCAGGCCACTCGATCAGGAGAAGGTCCTCGAGATGGTGACCGAAGTGGCACAGAAGGAGGACGTCGAGTTGGACGTCGAGGCGGCTGAGGCCATATCCCGCGTCAGCCTCGGCGACCTCAGGAAGGCAATCACCTCACTCCAAGTCGCAGCTTCACTGGACCGCCACGTGACAAGGGATCTGGTCTACGAGACCACCGCCACCGCCCCTCCCGAGGAACTGCACGGTTTCTTCCTCGCCTGCAAGGAGGATGGATTCCAGCCCGCTCGACGAAGGATGAGGGGGGTACTCGATCGCTTCGGCCTCGCCGGCACCGACCTCGTCAACCAGCTGCACCGAGAGCTGGGCGATGTCACCTTCCTGGATGAGGTCCAGAAGCTGGCGGTTACCGAGGCGATGGCAGAGACCGACTTCAGAATGGTCGAAGGTGGCGGAGAATCATTGCAACTGGATGCTATGGCCGCGCGAATCTGCACGCTGATAGGCAGTTAGGCGACCTGCGTGATCAGCAGCTTGTACTCGTTCGACCAGGTGTTCTGGCCTGTGCTCCATGGAGCCCCATCCTCAACCAGATCTATCTGAACGATGTACTCGCCCGGTCCGAGGCTACCCAAGTCCCACGCCATGCCGATGTCAAGTGGGTTCGGGGCGACCGAGGGGCCTAGGGGGTCGTTCGTCAGGGTGTTCTGCCGCAGACCCCTCTGCCATTCCTCGACGCTGTCGAAGAGCTCGGAAGGAGCGGCTTGGTCCCCAGCGAGTCCATCAGCCTGAACGATGGGGTCAGGCTGGCCCCGATGGGAAATGGTGAGATGCATGGTGGAGTTAGCGGCATCGACGTTGTCCCGTACTGCAAATCCGAGAACGACCGGGATGGAATCCTGGTTGATCTGGATGGAGTATGTGGAGTGCTTCAAGGTCGCCTGAGCTATGCCGTCCGTTGCCTCGATGTCGATTCCCCCTGCAAGGTGGGGGGCGGCTATGTCGGCCAGAGGGGGGTTGACCAGGGCGAAGGAGAGCGCTAGCCAGGTGAATAGATAGAGGAAGCAGGCTCGGAACCAGTTGCCCCTAGTATACAGGTCGTAGAAGCGAGCGGGGACCAGAGCGCGATGCAGCGGGGGGACAGTGGTCATCAGTAGGACCGGGAGCAGCCAAAGGATCTGTTGGGTGCCCTCCAGCGAGGGCATCAAGGAGTAGCGCATCAGCGTTGCGACGACCAGCCCGTAGACGATCATTAGCCACATCGAAATCGCGTCTGCCTTCTCCTTCTGTGCGTGGGAGGCTGGATCGAAGGGGTCGAGGGTGGTGCTGGGCTTGTCCTCCTTGGAACCGCCCGCTCGCTTCCTCTTGCCGGAGTAGGCGCTTGTCCTCAGAGCCGAGTCGACGTCAACCATGGCTCTCATCTGCGGCGGGCCCCCCCACCACATCAATTCTGCTGCGGCCACTGTCTACCCATCACCTATTACACCGGGTAATGCTCAAATGGGCATCGCGCCCGCCTCGGGACTATGCCGGGGTGGCGTAGTTGGTAGCGCGTCGGACTCATAGGGCAGCCGCAAGGCACGTTCGCGCCGAAGGCCCCCTTCGAGATGCCTGAGTCATCCGAAGGTCGCGGGTTCAAGTCCCGCTCCCGGCACCAATCAAACTCACTGCCTGCGACGCCCTGCGACCAAAATCGCAGCCCCCAGCATGGAGACCAGAACCATCGCCCCGGAGAATCCAGGAAGGCCAAACAGGCCGTCGTCTTCCTCTTCGACGGGTTCCGGATCCGGCCCCGTCTGAGCTGCTTGGGCGTTGTCGCCCACGCCGTTGCCGTCGGAGTCAGCGGTCTCCGAATCATCGTACGGGAAAGCGTCGGCGTTGTTGCCCACACCGTCGCCGTCGCTATCGACGAACTCATTCGGATTGCTGGGGAAGGCGTCGACATTGTCGCCCACGCCGTCGCCGTCGCTGTCCGCCCAGTCAAGCCTGTCTGAGGGGAAGGCGTCGGCGTTGTCGCCCACGCCGTCGCCGTCGGAGTCGTAGCGCTCTCTCGGGTCATCGGGGAATGCGTCGGAGTTGTCGCCCACGCCGTCGCGGTCCGAGTCACTGTTCTCCCCCGGGTTCAGCGGGAAATGGTCCATGGAGTCCGTGAAGCCATCATCATCGTCGTCGAGGTCGGCGTTGTTGCCCACGCCGTCTCCGTCAGTGTCTGCCCACTCGTCCTTGTTGTTTGGGAAGGCGTCGTCCTCGTCACCTACGCCGTCACCGTCGCTATCCGTGGTAACCAGTGGGTTCAGAGGCGCGTCATCGAGATCGTCGGGGGTGCCGTCGCCGTCGGTGTCGTCGTCGGCGTTGTCGCCGATGCCGTCGCCGTCGGTGTCGGTGGTCTCGTTGGCGTCGTCAGGGAACTCGTCCGAGTTGTCACCCATGCCGTCGCCGTCGGAGTCACTCCACTCGTCTGGATCGTCTGGGAAGTCGTCGTCGTCATCGTCGACCCCATCGCCGTCGTTGTCGAGGTCGTCGTCATCGTTCACGCCGTCGTCGTCGTCGTCGTCGTCGGCGTTGTTGCCTATTCCGTCGTCATCAGTGTCCAGCCACTCCTCCGAGTCCCATGGGAAAGCATCCGAGTTGTCACCGTAGCCATCGTCGTCTGAGTCGTACCACTCGGTCGGGTCATCGGGGAAGGAGTCAATCCCATCGTGGAAGCCATCGCCGTCCGAGTCCTGCATGCAGTCCCCAGTCAGGTTGTGATAGGTCGAGGCCACGGCCTCGCCCGTGTCCGAGTCGACCAGTCTCGCGTCTATCTCGACGTAGCAGGCGCTGTATCCAGTGTTGAAGGTGAGCGGACTGGTGTAACTCTCATCACCCCACGGGACAGAGACGTTCCAAGACATGTTCTCGTCGGCATAGCCGTCGATGACGACGTCGTACACCATCGTCCAGTTGCGGTGCCAACTCATGTTTTGACCCAGCATCAGGAACTCGAACGAGTAGTTGCCAAACTCGCTTGCCCAGTAGGTGGCATTTGTAGGCATGTCCCAACTGCCGTTCCAGTGGTCATACTGCTCGATCTTGATGTCGGGCTGGGTGCACTCTCCGGGCAGGTGGTGGTAGGTCGAATTGGCTAGGTCGCCGTCCTGATACAGGCTGACTTGGATCTCGACCTCGCACACGTAGCGGTCGGTCATGACGCTGAACAGAACCGAGTAATAGTCGTGGTATTCTACGCCGTAGATCACGGTGTCGTAGCCCTCAGCAGAAACATTGCCGGAGCCGTAGTCGTCCATCCACTCGTCGTGGTAGTGCTCGCCGTCGATCCAGACGTCCCACTCGATGGTCCAGTTGCTGTGGTGGCTCATGTTGCTGGCCGAGGCCCTGAACTCGAACTCGTAGATGCCGTACTCGTCCATCGACGAGGTGACATTGGCCGGCTCGATCCACCATGGGTAGTCCGAAGTCATCTGCTCGAGCCATAACTCGGGCTGGGTGCACTCTCCGGGCAGGTGGTGGTAGGTCGAATTGGCCAGGTCGCCGTCCTGATACAGGCTGACTTGGATCTCGACCTCGCACACGTAGCGGTCGGTCATGACGTAGAAGTACGCCTCCGCGCTCTCCTCCCACTCCGAGACGTTGTAGGACCCGGAGCCGTAGTCGTCCATCCACTCGTCGTGGTAGTGCTCGCCGTCGATCCAGACGTCCCACTCGATGGTCCAGTTGCTGTGGTGGCTCATGTTGCTGGCCGAGGCCCTGAACTCGAACTCGTAGATGCCGTACTCGTCCATCGACGAGGTGACGTTGGCCGGTTCCCCGTATCCGGTGAACCAGTCTGGCGGGTAGGCGTGAGGGTAGTGCTGCTCGAGCCAGAACTCGGGCTGGGTGCACTCTCCGGGCAGGTGGTGGTAGGTCGAATTGGCCAGGTCGCCGTCCTCCTCGTATAGGCTGACTTGGATCTCGACCTCGCACACGTAGCGGTCGGTCATGACGTAGAAGTACGCCTCCGCGCTCTCCTCCCACTCCGAGACGTTGTAGGACCCGGAGCCGTAGTCGTCCATCCACTCGTCGTGGTAGTGCTCGCCGTCGATCCAGACGTCCCACTCGATGGTGAAGTTCTGCCAGCTGAGGTTGCTGGCCGAGGCCCTGAACTCGAACTCGTAGATGCCGTACTCGTCCATCGACGAGGTGACGTTGGCCGGCTCGCCGTAGTCACCAGCATCTGGGTGCCATTGCAGCAGCTCGAGATTGGGTTCTGGGAGTACTTCGTCCCAGGTGATTTCGAAAGAGGGTGTCTCGTCGCCCGGTGCGACGGAGTAATGGGCCTCGTTGTTGGCGATTCCGAGTGGAGTGCTCGTGTTATCCCAGTGATGAGCGTAGACACTTTCGAGCTCGAAGTCCTCGTTTCCGTAGAAATACGAATCCACATAGAAGTCGAATGAGGGAGTGTCGTTATCGGCCAACGAGAAATAGGTGCTGAAGGCCAGCCCGTACATGTCCTCGTAGTGCAGCACCCACGTCATCTCCATCACGGGTAGGCCGAAACTGCTGGTCGGCAGACCAGTGAACGATGGACCGGTGAGCTCGCTCCAGTCCGGATCCTGCCCATTCAACTGGAACATCGGGGAGCCTTCGGAGTCATTCCCGTCAATCTCCGCCAGTGCCGCGTTCGACTCCGAGTAGTTCAGGTAGCCGTCACCGTCACCGAAGTACGCATCGAGCATCTCCCGAATCGACTCGTTGAGATCGACGACCCACGTCAGCTCCAAGGAGATGGCTTCATCGTCCCTGAACAGTTCCACACTCGACTCCAAGGCATCAGCGAACTGCATGAGGTCACCTTCGCATGGTGTATCGAGCCATGACCACCTATCTTCAACGGTGATCCATCCGAAGCTGGTGTTGGCGTCCAGATGGGCATCGACCTCGATGCCGCAGTACCAGAATGGGACACTTATGTTCCAAGTCTCCCAGCTGCCGCCGTCGGTCGCAATCCAAGATCTCGACTCATCGACTAGGGTAATGCCGTTCAATGACGCAGCCCACCAGAAGTGGTACTCGACGCCCATTTCCAGTTCGGTGAGGTTCCAGTGCATCTCGTGAGTGCCATCTGCCAGATAGCCAGGCTCCTCCACCCAGTTTCCACCGTCAAGCTCGTAGAGGGTCAGGTTGCCTGTGGGGGTGGTGTCCTCGCACGGGGCACCCAATGCGTGGTTGAAAGAGTCGAGCATCACGTAACTACCATCCAATAATGGCCCGGCTTCGAGTTCGGCGTGGAGGTCTACCCAGCACGCCCAGTCCGGAATCGATATGTTCCAATTTGCGCTCGAGTCAGACACGTTGGCTGCCGAGCCACTGCCTCCAAAGCTGGCCCCGCTGCTTCCGTATGCGTCCCAGAACCAGTAGACGCTGTAGTCTAAGTCCGGGTTGATGGGTTCGATCACCCAAGACATCTCGGTCTCGCCTCCAGTCAGGTTCTCCGGGTCGTCGTTCCAACTGCCGTCCTGCAGTGCGCTCAGCCAGAGCGCGTCGAACTCGCCGCTCTCGGTGCAGTTCAGGGCCAAGGAGCTCTCGTAGTAATTGATTTCGGTGTAGGGGTCGCTGGTATTGCCCGAGCCAACATCGACGCTCATCATCGCGTCGATTTGGACATAGCAGACGGAGTCATCGATGTCGAGATTCCAGTAGAAGGCCTCTGCATCGGACGTCGAGGTCCACTCCTCGTAGTCATAGAGGATGACGTAGTCGTTGTACCAAACCGCCCACTCCAAGGCGTAGTCGTAGCCTACTGCGAGATCGGTGAGGTTCCACATCAGGTAGTTTGTGCCGTTGGCAAGTTCGAAGGGCTCGTCGACCCAAGTGCCGCCCTGCTCCGCAGACATGTTTACATCTCCGCCAAGGCAGTTGGTGTCGAACTCGTGGAAGTAGTCGCCCACTTGGTAATTCGATCCGAGGGCGGTCTCCAGAAGCAGGTAGTACTCGACCTCAGCCCAGCAGTCCCACTGGCCAACAGAGATGTTGAACTCGTACGTGGGTGTGCTTGCCGGATCGAACCAGAGACTGCCATAGCCATAGCCGCTGGAGTTGCCGGGCACGCTCCAGTAGACGGCGACGTAGTACTGGATCCCGTCATCGAGGTCGTTGAAGTCCAGTCGCATCTGGTTGGTGCCAACATCCAACAACTCCGGGTCTTCGACCCAAGAGCCACCCTGGTAGGCGTCGATGCCTATCGGATCGAAGGTGCCGGATTCCGTGCAGTTGTACGAATACCCCTCATACACCCCGTCCATGTAGGTCCATTCGTAGCTCGAGGAATTGTTCCCGGAGGTCTCGGGGACCCAGACGTAGACTCGCCCCCATATCTCGGCGTCACAAGTCAGTGACTCATCGAGGTCGAGGGTCCAGTACACGGCTTCGTCATCGCTGGAGGCATTCCACTGCTGGTAGTCGTAGTCAGTCAGGTACCCGTTGCTGTATACGAACCACTCCAATGTGTACTCGAATCCGGTCTCCAGGGCGCTGAGATTCCACAGCATGTCGTTGGAGCCGTCGGTCAGGTTCTCGTGCCAGCCCCAAGCGCCGTCCCGGTATGACTCGAGATCCAGTTCGGCATCGACGCATGGTGAGACATCGAAGGAGTAGAACTGCGAGTCGACGTAGTTCATGGACTGGTTCCCGGAACTGTTCTCGATCTCGTACAGGTATGCGTAGATTGAGGCATGGCAGTCCCAGTGCGAGAGCTCGAGGGTCCAGTCGATGTGACTACCGTCAGCGGTGAAGGAACTGCTGTACTGGTCATAGATGGTCTGTGATGAGACGGTCCACTCGACATGGTAGTCCTCCCCCGGCACCAGGTTGGAGAGATTCCAACGCATCTCGTTGGCTCCGGTCCCGAGGGACTCGTCGGGGTATTGCCAGGAGCCGTTGGCATCCTGCTCCATCAGATCGAACAGCGAGTCGCACGGGCCGGTTAGGTCGAAGTGGTAGCTGCCCCACCAGTTCCATTCGTCGGTGGTGTTGGCCAACTGGACGTCTAGGTTGACGAAGCAGTCGGTCTCTAGCAGTGTGATGTTCCACCAGATTCCACTGGTGTCGTTGCTGACGTTGACGTACTCGCCGAACCAGCCCCCATAGCTGGAGTCCGTGTTCCAGTAGTACTCGACGTAGTACTGGGTCCCGGGTTCCATGTCGCTGAAGTCGAATAGCATCTGTGTCGTGCCGCCTTCGATGTGCTCTGCATCATGGGAGACGGTGCCGTTGTCGTGGTATGCATCGAGGCCGAAGGGCGGCTCGCACGGTCCATTCGGGTAGATGTGGAATGACTCGACCTGGTTCGTTCCCGATATCGGGGACTCGACGTACAGATACGCGTGGACGCTAATACTGCAAGTGAACTCGTCTATTGTGGCATTCCAGCTCACATCGCTGGATCCGCTGTTGGCGTACCACTGGTATTGCTCCTCGCCCCGCCAGTCACCGTTGATGTACTGGCTCCACTGCACCGAGTAGTTGTAACCGGTCGATAGGTTCGTCAAGGACCATTGGAACTGCGTTGTGCCGACCTCGATTTCCAGGTATTCGTATTGGTCCAGATCGACCCATGTCCCGTTGTTCTCGTACTGGAGCCCGAGGTCCCCGCCGTCCGCACATTCGGTTTCTGGGTAGATGTATTGGTAGCCGAAGGAGTGCCAGCCAGTGACCTCGCTCAGCACTTGGATGTTCATCCAGATGTCTGCGCCGCAGGAGAAATGGTCGGTCGTCAGATCCCAGTAGCCCCCCTCGAAGAGGTCGTTGAAGTCCGTGTCTGTGGTGTAGCCGCTGAATATGTGCTGGCCGTCGGCGTGGAAGTGGATGTGGTAGTTGTTCGTGGAGTTTTCCAGTGAGCTAATGTCCCAGAACATAGGGGTGGTGCCACTCTGTAGAGTGGTATTGTCATCCACTAGGAACCAATCCCCATTGGAGGCTAGATCGGCATACAGAGGTATGCGCATCTGGGCATCGCCCTCGGTGCCGTCGCACGGTCCGATGAGGTAGATCCCATGGTAGGCAACGGTGTCCCAGCCATCGGGAGTGCGTACGTAGAGCTCCAGGTAGACGTCGACGTCACACACGAAGCCCTCGATGGTCAGGTTGTCGTAGGCGGTCTCGTTCTCCGAGTCGGCGAACCAGTTTCTCGAGGAGAATACGTCGAGGTTGCCGTCGTAGTAGACCTTCATCTGGCGGTAGTACTCGAAGCCCTCCTCGAGCATCGAGGCATCGATCCGGGCGGGAGTGGTCCCCACGTCGAACGAGGTCGAGTTGGAAATCGGCGTCCACGAACCGTTCTGGAACAGGCTGAGTTCCATCGTCGCGTTCTGGGTTCCGTTGTATTGCACGTCTTGGCACGGTGCATCGAAGTCCCAATTCTCGCCGTCGATCCAGTACTCCCCTCCCCTGAAGTCCGGAACGTAGAGGTCGTAGTAGGCGTATGCGTAGCACGACCACATTGCCACATCGATATGCCACTCGATGGGGGAGCCGTTAGCGGTGAAGTGGAGGCTCTGCGACTGGCTGTCGTAGTTGTCGGAGGACCAGTGCCAGACGATCCGGTATTCCGTGCCGGACGACAGGTTGCTGGTATCCCACATCATCTGGTTGCTACCCGCATCGAGGAAGCCCGGGTCATGGGTCCAGTTCCCATCGACCTCGGTCAGCAGGGAGATTGGGTCCCGATTGGCGCATGTGCTGTTCTCGAGCCAGAAGCTATTGCCCCAGTAGTAGACCTCGTGCCAGTTCTCCCCCTCGGCTGATGAGTTGTCGAAAACCATCATCCTCGCCCAAATATACACCTCGCAAACCGTTGCATTGTCAATGGTCAGATTCCAGGAGACCATCTCGTTGCCCGAGGAATCAGGGTTCCACAATTGGTAGTCATAGAGGCTCACGCCTTCGTTGTTGAACTCGACGTACCACTCCAAGGCGTAGTCGTAGCCGACGGCTAGGCCAGTGAGGTTCCATCTTAGCTCGTTGGTGCCATTCGTAAGATCGGGCGAATCCCATTCGCCATGGTAGTCGTCCCAGGTCTCGAGATCAACGTCCCCGCCCTCAGTGCAGGGGGTGGGGTACTGCTCCCCGTAATCGCCCATCCAGTAGGTCCAACCGAGGACATTCTCCATCTCGAGGTAGTAGTTGATCTCGAGCCAGCAGGACCACTCGCCCGAGCTGGCGTTGAACATGTACTCAGTGGTATTGGCGGGGTCGAACCAGAAGCTCGTCCAGTCCCCACCCTCGCCATCGGCGTTCCATCCGACCTGGATGTAGTACTGGGTACCTGCGTCCAGGCCGCTGAAGTCGAGGCGGATCTGGGTGGTGCCATTGTCTAGCGAGTCCGGCCCAACTACCCAGGTGCCGTTCTGGAAGGCCGAGATGGTCACGAGGTCGAATTCGCCGTACTCGTCGCATTGGAAGTCGTACCACTCCCCCAGACCCTCAATGTGCTCCCAGCTCCCGTCAATCTGGACGTGGAGGCTGCCTTGGATTTCCAACTCGCAGGTGTCGAACTCATCAATCGTCAGGTTCCAGTAGATCAGAGAGTCCTCATCGGCAGTCAGGCTCCACTGGTGGTCGTAGTAGTCGGTGAGGGCCCCGTTCCTGTGAACGTTCCACATCAGGGTGTAGTTGTAGCCCGCGGGCATGGCCGTGATGTTCCAACGCATCTGTGTCGTCCCGTTGTCGAGGTCACCGGCCCAACCCCACTGGCCGTCCTGCTCGGACTCGAGGGACAATCCTAGGTCGTTGCAATCGGGGACGTCGAAGTGGTAGTAGCGCTCCATGACGTGATCCCAATTACCCCCCGTCGTGTTGTGCAGCCTGCCATAGACTTCGACCCAGCAGTCCCACTCGCCCACAGTGAGGTTCCACTGGAATGAGCTCCCGTTTGACCAGTTTGAGGTGAGGTACTCGTTGAAGTAACCGTTCCAACTGGTCTGGGTGGCCCAGTACCACTCGAAGTGGTAGTCGTTGCCGGCAGGAAGGTTGTCGAAGTTCCACGACATGTCGTTCGTGCCGATGCTCAGGTTGCCCGAGGCATCCCCTTCCACCACCTCTGGGTCCATCGCTCCATCTGCTCCATCCTCGTCCATCAGGAGATCGAAGGGCATGACACACGGGCCATCGATGTCGAATTGGTAATCGTGCATCCAGTCGTTGCTTCCGTTGGTGTTGCTATACAAGTCAACCGAGACTTCTGCCTTGCAGTCTTGGGTCTGCAGAGTGATGTTCCACCACAGGCCGCCTGAGTCGCTGTCATCCACGTCCACGTACTCGTAGTACCAGTCCTGCGACTCTGAGTCGGTGCTCCATTGGTAGCCAATGTAGTACGAGGTGTTGGCGCCCATGCCGCCGAAGTCGAAGTGCATCTGAGTGGTGCCCGCCGGAAGGGACACGACATTCTCGGACAGTGTTCCGTTGGCATGGTGCGCATCGAGGTCGAATGGTGCCTCACAGGGCGTGTCCAGATAGATGTAGAAGGACTCGATGTGGCGGTTGCCGCTAGTCGAGTCGACATAGAGGTAGGCGTAGACGCTGAGGTCGCAGGTGAGCTCGTCGATGGTGATGTTCCAGTACTCTCCGCTTATGTCGCTGGAAGCGAACCACTCCCGGGTTACGTAGCCCTGGGAGTCGTCGTCGACGTAGTATTGCCACTCAAGAGTGTAGTTGTAACCGTTCTCCAGACTCGAGAGGGACCAGTGCAACTGCGTGGTGCCAGGGCCTATCTCGGGGTTTTCGTACTGATCGTACTGCGACCAGTTCCCATCCGGCTCCTGGACCTCGAGGGATATGTCCCCGCCGTCAACGCATTCTGCGTCGGGGTAGAGATCGTTCTGAGAGAAGTAGTGCCATCCCGTTACATCGCTTATGGCTGCAATCTCGAGCCAGATGTCGAGGTCACAGTCAAACTGGTCAATCGTGAGGTTCCAATACCCGTTCTCGAACAGGCCGTTGCCATCCACCTCATCGGTGTAGCCGCCGTAGATGTGCTGCCCCCCTGCATGGAAGTGGAAGTAGTACCTGGTGTCGTCGTCGAGCACGGTCATGTCCCACAGCATCGGCGTTGTGCCGTTGGAGAAGTTCGTGTCGTCATCGACCGCCGTCCACGTTCCGTTGGAGGGGTGGTCAGCGTAGAGCGGCACGCGGAATACGGAATCCCCATCGGTGCCGTCGCACGGGCCGTCGAGCTCGAGGTCGAACTCCGAGGCTTGCTGCCATCCGGTGTCGTTGGTGTTGATGTGGACCTCGATTTGGATGTCGATATCGCACTCGTGCCCCTCGAAGGTCAGGTTCCAATACTCGGAATCCGAGTCGGAGTCGGCGAACCATGTATCGCTCTGGAAGACGTTCAGGTTACCGTCGTAGTAGGCCCTCACCTGGCTGTAGTACGGGAAGCCGTCCTCCAGGCCCGAGATGTTGAGCACGAACTGGGTGGCTCCCGCATCCAAGGCAGTGGAGTTGTTGACCTCGGACCATGTGCCATCCAACAGACCCTGCACCTCGATATCGGGCGGGTCGGCAGGGTCGTAGTCGGCATCGGAGCAGGGGGCGTCGATGTACAGGCTCTCGCTGCTCATCCAACTGTGGTCACCCTGGAAGGTCACGAAGTGGATGCTGTAGTAGAAGTAGACCTCGCAGGACCACGGCGCGACGCTGACGACGAAGTCGATGGTCGAGCCGTCTGCGACGAAGGTCAGGCTGTCCGAGCCGCTGTCGAAGTCCTCGGAGTTCCAGTTCCACGAGACGTGGTACTCCTGCCCGTCGGCGAGGTTGGATGTGTCCCAGCGGACGTCGGTGTCGCCCGACCCGATGTAGACGGGGTCCTGATCCCAAGTGCCGTTGACGTCCGCCCAGAGGCTCAATGGGCCGTAGTTCACGCTCTGGGCGCAACTGATGCCGTACGACCTGGACTGGGACTCGATATTCTCCCATATCACGTTGCCATACTCGTCTTCCCAGTCGTCGTTGACGTAGATGTATGCATAGATATGGACGTTGCAGGTCGTGGAGTTATCGACAGTCAGGTTCCAGGCGAACGACTCGTCGGCCGACCCGCCCGACCACTGGTGGTAGGCGTAGTCGGTCTTGTACCCGTTCCGCTCGACGTACCACTCGATGGTGTAGTTGTAACCGGTTGGGAGTGCGGTGATGTTCAGCGACATCGAGTTGGAGCCGTTCTCCAAGTCGTCGCCATCCGTCCAGATGTCGAGGGAGGGGTCGGAGCAGCCGGGGACGTCGAAGTGGTAGTCCTCCTCGTAAAGCTCGTCCCAGTTCCCGTCGGTGGTGTTGTAGATCCTCGCGGACACGTCGACGTAGCAGTCGAACTCGAAGACGTCGGTCTGCCAGTATATCCAGTGGTAGTATCCGGCGGACATGTTCGAGTCGTTCATGGTGAAGGACTCGGAGTACCAGCCGTTCCAGTCTGAGACCGAGCTCCAATGGTACTCGAAGTAGTACTCGTTGCCGTCGTCGAGGTTGGCGAACTGCCACAGCATGTCGTTGGCCCCGACGCTAAGGTTCTCGGAGGCGCTGTACGCGCCGCCGTCCCCGACGGTCAGCTCGAAGGGCAGCAGGCACGGGCCGTCGAGCTCGTGCTCGTAGTCGGCTATGTACTGGCTGTTCCCATTGGTGTAGTTGGACAGGGAGGTATGAATCTGCACCTTGCAGTCGGTCTCCTCGAGCGTGATGTTCCACCACAGCCCGCCACCGCTGCTGTCGAGCGTGACGTACTCGTAGTTCCAGCCCTGGGAGGCCGAGTCGGTGCTCCAGTGGTAGCCCATGTAGTAGGAGCCTGTGCCCATGCCAGCGAAGTCGAAGTACATCTGGGTGGTGCCTGGGTCCAGGGAGGTCACGTCCTCGGCAACCCCCGAATCGGCGTAGGCATCTATGCCGTACGGGGCCTGGCAGGGCTCGTCCGGGTACGTGTGGAGTGATTCCAGCTGCGTCCACCCGTAGATGCTGGAGTTCACGTTCAGGTATCCGTAGTAGTACAGGTCGCACTCGGTCTCGTCGACAGTCAGGTTCCAATCGAAGTCGTATTCCTCGGAAGCCGCAGTCCAGTTGTGCCAGTGGTATGCCCAGCCGCTGGACAGGCCTGAGTAGACCTGCCACTCGAGCCGGTACTCGTAGCCGGGGATCAGCACCGACATGTTCCACGACATCTGGTTGGCGCCGGGGTCGACGTGGCCCGGGTCCTCGACCCAGACACCGTCCTGGTAGGAATGGCCGGAGAGGTTGCCGCCGTCGGCGCACTCGGTACCGGGGTGGTGGTGCTCGTTGTCGAAGTAGTGCCATCCGGTGATATCGCTGATCGCGGCCACCCTGACGTACGGGTTGAGGTCGCAGACGAACTCGTCGATGGTGAGGTTCCAGTAGAACTCGTCGACGTCGGTGACGTAGTGGCTGGCCCCCTGGTTGACGCCGTTGTGGAAGTACACGTAGTATTCCTGGTCGGCGTTCAGGGAGTCGGTCACCCAGCGCATCTGAGTCGTGCCGTTGTCGAGCGTGATGCCCCCGTCGGCATCGCTCGCCCAAGCGCCGTTCTGGTAGGCCTGCAGGGCGAACTTGTCGTCCGGGTCACCGCCCGTGCCGTCGCACGGGCCGTCGAGCTCGAGGTCGAACTCCGAGGCTTGCTGCCATCCGGTGTCGTTGGTGTTGATGTGGACCTCGATTTGGATGTCGATATCGCACTCGTGCCCCTCGAAGGTCAGGTTCCAATACTCGGAATCCGAGTCGGAGTCGGCGAACCATGTATCGCTCTGGAAGACGTTCAGGTTACCGTCGTAGTAGGCCCTCACCTGGCTGTAGTACGGGAAGCCGTCCTCCAGGCCCGAGATGTTGAGCACGAACTGGGTGGCTCCCGCATCCAAGGCAGTGGAGTTGTTGACCTCGGACCATGTGCCATCCAACAGACCCTGCACCTCGATATCGGGCGGGTCGGCAGGGTCGTAGTCGGCATCGGAGCAGGGGGCGTCGATGTACAGGCTCTCGCTGCTCATCCAACTGTGGTCACCCTGGAAGGTCACGAAGTGGATGCTGTAGTAGAAGTAGACCTCGCAGGACCACGGCGCGACGCTGACGACGAAGTCGATGGTCGAGCCGTCTGCGACGAAGGTCAGGCTGTCCGAGCCGCTGTCGAAGTCCTCGGAGTTCCAGTTCCACGAGACGTGGTACTCCTGCCCGTCGGCGAGGTTGGATGTGTCCCAGCGGACGTCGGTGTCGCCCGACCCGATGTAGACGGGGTCCTGATCCCAAGTGCCGTTGACGTCCGCCCAGAGGCTCAATGGGCCGTAGTTCACGCTCTGGGCGCAACTGATGCCGTACGACCTGGACTGGGACTCGATATTCTCCCATATCACGTTGCCATACTCGTCTTCCCAGTCGTCGTTGACGTAGATGTATGCATAGATATGGACGTTGCAGGTCGTGGAGTTATCGACAGTCAGGTTCCAGGCGAACGACTCGTCGGCCGACCCGCCCGACCACTGGTGGTAGGCGTAGTCGGTCTTGTACCCGTTCCGCTCGACGTACCACTCGATGGTGTAGTTGTAACCGGTTGGGAGTGCGGTGATGTTCAGCGACATCGAGTTGGAGCCGTTCTCCAAGTCGTCGCCATCCGTCCAGATGTCGAGGGAGGGGTCGGAGCAGCCGGGGACGTCGAAGTGGTAGTCCTCCTCGTAAAGCTCGTCCCAGTTCCCGTCGGTGGTGTTGTAGATCCTCGCGGACACGTCGACGTAGCAGTCGAACTCGAAGACGTCGGTCTGCCAGTATATCCAGTGGTAGTATCCGGCGGACATGTTCGAGTCGTTCATGGTGAAGGACTCGGAGTACCAGCCGTTCCAGTCTGAGACCGAGCTCCAATGGTACTCGAAGTAGTACTCGTTGCCGTCGTCGAGGTTGGCGAACTGCCACAGCATGTCGTTGGCCCCGACGCTAAGGTTCTCGGAGGCGCTGTACGCGCCGCCGTCCCCGACGGTCAGCTCGAAGGGCAGCAGGCACGGGCCGTCGAGCTCGTGCTCGTAGTCGGCTATGTACTGGCTGTTCCCATTGGTGTAGTTGGACAGGGAGGTATGAATCTGCACCTTGCAGTCGGTCTCCTCGAGCGTGATGTTCCACCACAGCCCGCCACCGCTGCTGTCGAGCGTGACGTACTCGTAGTTCCAGCCCTGGGAGGCCGAGTCGGTGCTCCAGTGGTAGCCCATGTAGTAGGAGCCTGTGCCCATGCCAGCGAAGTCGAAGTACATCTGGGTGGTGCCTGGGTCCAGGGAGGTCACGTCCTCGGCAACCCCCGAATCGGCGTAGGCATCTATGCCGTACGGGGCCTGGCAGGGCTCGTCCGGGTACGTGTGGAGTGATTCCAGCTGCGTCCACCCGTAGATGCTGGAGTTCACGTTCAGGTATCCGTAGTAGTACAGGTCGCACTCGGTCTCGTCGACAGTCAGGTTCCAATCGAAGTCGTATTCCTCGGAAGCCGCAGTCCAGTTGTGCCAGTGGTATGCCCAGCCGCTGGACAGGCCTGAGTAGACCTGCCACTCGAGCCGGTACTCGTAGCCGGGGATCAGCACCGACATGTTCCACGACATCTGGTTGGCGCCGGGGTCGACGTGGCCCGGGTCCTCGACCCAGACACCGTCCTGGTAGGAATGGCCGGAGAGGTTGCCGCCGTCGGCGCACTCGGTACCGGGGTGGTGGTGCTCGTTGTCGAAGTAGTGCCATCCGGTGATATCGCTGATCGCGGCCACCCTGACGTACGGGTTGAGGTCGCAGACGAACTCGTCGATGGTGAGGTTCCAGTAGAACTCGTCGACGTCGGTGACGTAGTGGCTGGCCCCCTGGTTGACGCCGTTGTGGAAGTACACGTAGTATTCCTGGTCGGCGTTCAGGGAGTCGGTCACCCAGCGCATCTGAGTCGTGCCGTTGTCGAGCGTGATGCCCCCGTCGGCATCGCTCGCCCAAGCGCCGTTCTGGTAGGCCTGCAGGGCGAACTTGTCGTCCGGGTCACCGCCCGTGCCGTCGCACTCCCCGCCCATGTCCTCGATGTCGAGGTCGATGACGCTGGTCCAGTCCGTGGTGGATGTGTCGACGTACAGGTCGTAGCTTATGTCGAGCTCGCAGGCAGCCGCGTCGAGGTCCAGCACCCAATCCAGGCTCGCGTTGGCCCCGTCGGCGAACCAGTGGTCGGAGTGGAAGTAGTGCAGGCTTCCGTCGCGGTATGCCCTCAGCTCGCCATAGTAGGGGAACTGGTCCTGAAGGTCGGTCAGGCTCACTGACATCTGGATGTCTTGGCTGTCGAAAGCAGTGGAGTCGTTGACCGTGGACCAGTTGGAGCCGTCGAGCTGGGCCAGGACCTGTGCTGATGGGTCGATGGACCAGTTGTAGCTGACGTCCACGCATTCGGTGTCGATGTAGAAATCGGTCCCATCGACCCAGTAGTTGCTTGCGATCGGGGAGTACAGGTAGACGTAGAAGCTCACGTAGGCTTGGCAGCTCCACATATTGGTGCTGAGGGTCCAGTTGAATTGCTGGGAGCCGTCGGCGTCGAAGTTCTCGCTCTGCGAGTCCCCGCCGTCGTCAGTGCTCCAGCTCCAGTGGAGATTGTGATTGGAGCCGTCAATCAGGTTCGATGTGTCCCAGTACATCTCGGTGTCGCCGGTCGGCAGCCAGTCGGGATCGTTTACCCAAGTGCCGTTGACCTTGGCCCACAGGCTTGCGTGGTCGAAGAGCTGCTCGCTCTCGCAGGAGGGGGAGAAGCTCTGGTCGACGTAGTCGAACTCCATCCAGCCGCTCGAGTTGTCCCTCATGTAGAGCCTCGACCACAGGTAGACGCTGCAGACGCCCTGCTCATCGATCGTCAGGTTCCAGTAGATGCTGTCCTCGGTCGATGTCGCATTCCAAATAACGTGCTCGTGATCGACGTACTGGTCGTTGTTCTTGACGAACCACTCGAGGGCGTACTCGTAGCCCACGGCCAGCCCGGTGAGGTTCCACATCATCTGGTTCGTCCCATCATCGAGGTCCTCGGGGTCAGGGTCGTCGTCCCACTCGGTGCCGTCGTAGCGCTCCAGCTCGGCCTCGCTGTCGGAGATGCACGGGCCGTCGTAGTAATCGTAGAAGTGGCCCATGAACCAAGCCCCGGTGACTATCGAGTATACGTCCAGCCTGTAGTAGAGCGTCAAATCGCAGTCCCAGGGGCTCACATCGATGATAAGGTCGATCTCAGAGGTCTCCGAGGGGGTGAACGTGTGCCATTCGGAGTACCCCGCCCGGGTGGTGCTGATGCTGTAGTACAGGCGATGCTGCACATCCTGAGTTAGGTCGCTGAAGTCAAAGCGGATCGTGTTGTTGCCACTGGCGAGCTCGTCGTCCTCGGCCCATGTACCGTCGGCCTGCAGCCTGAGGGCGTCTACGGGGCGGAAGTCGGCACTGTCGGAGCAATCCGGGTGGAAGTAGTCGTTGAAGGTCTCGACCTGCTTCCAGTTGTCGGAGCCGACATCCACCAGCAGGCGCCCATAGACCCGGATGTCGCAGGTGACGTTCTCGTCGACATAGAGCCCCCACTCGATCTCCTTGCCCTCCCCCCATGAGCCCTGCTGGTAGTCGTATGAGACTATGTGGTCGTTCATCCACACCAGCCACTCGAAGGTGTAGGGGTACCCCGACTCCATGTCGCTGAGCGTCCACTTCAACTCGGAGGCGCCATTGTCGAGGGCGTAGTCAGGCGGGGTGTCGTCCCAGCCGTATGGCATGTTCACCGACAGAGAGATGTCCCCGCCGTCCACGCAGTCAGTCACTGGCAGGGAGAACGACTGATCCCTTATTCGGGAGTAGGAGTCGTTGGTGATCAGGTCGATCTCAGCGTACAGCCCGGCCGAGCATGCCCACTGCGATGCTGGCAGGTTGAACTCCAGGTTCTGGCCGGAGTAGGTGAACTGGGTATTGTTCCAACCCGACGAGTCGACATTGTTGCTGTAGTACCAGTTGAAGTAGTACTCCTGGCCATCTATCAGGTTGGATAGGTTCCACATCATCAGGTTGGAGCCTACTGTGATCGCCTCGGGTTCCTGCACCCACTCGCCGCCTTGGTAGGCAGCTAGGGTGAACGGCAGGATGCACGGCCCGTGCAGATCGAGGTCGTAGCTCTGAATGTGGTCGTTATTGCCCCAGTAGTCCACCTCGTAGAGGGCGATGTCGAGGTTGGCGGAGCAGTCGTCGTCCAGCATGGTGATATTCCAGTAGAGCCCATCGGTGCCGCTGCCGTCCACTTCGACGTAGTCGTAGACCCAGCCAGAGGAGTCCGAGGGGGTGCTCCATGAGTAGCCGATGTAGTAGTCGTCCTCGTGCAGATCGCTGAGGTCGAGCAGCATCTGCGTTGTGCCGTTGGAGAGCAGGTAGCCGTCCATGGTGTCCTGCCAGTCGCCCTCGGAGTCCTGGGCGAGGATCCCGAAGTAGGGGATGCAGGGCTCGTCGGCGTGGAAGCTGATGGATTCCGCCTCCTGGAAGTCCCCGTCGTAGAAGCCGGTGTCATGGTCGGGGATCTCGATGTACAGGTTGGCCCAGCCGTAGACGTAGCAGACGTGCTCGTCGATGGCCAGTGGGAACGGGAAGCTGGCCTCCTCACCGTAGGGAGTGAACTCAACCGTAGTGGCATGATAGGCATAGGCCTGATCCACCCTGACGTAGAAGACCAGTTTGTAGTTCTCACCAAAGTCCAGATCGGTCAGGTTCCATGCCAGCTGGTTGGAGCCAACGTCGACCTCCCAGCCGCTGTAGCCCTCGGACCACTCCCCGCTCGAGTCCTGCTTGCTGAAGGAGACCTCGCCGGCAGAGTCACACTGCGCGACATCGAACTTACTCCGAGAGTCCTGGTAATCGGCTATCCTATAGCCGTGGTGTGCAGGGGTCCGGTAGTCCAGGTATGCCCTGACGTGAGACTCGCAGGTCCAGTCGTACATGGTGAAGTTGAGGTGCAGGTCCTCGCCCGCGTAGTCGTTCGTGAAGTGCCTGTCGCGGCTGGACTCGTCGCCGAGGTAGAAGGTGTGGGAGTTGTACACGTTTCCGGTGCCCTCGCCCTCGAAGTAGGCGCTGACGTAGTACTCGACCCCCTCCTTCAGGTTGAGTTCCTCGGTCTCGAAGTAGACGTGGTTTTCACCCTGCTGCAAGGAGTCGGGGTTCTCCTCCCAGGTGTCGTCGGACTGGAGCGCGAACAGCCTGAACTGGTTCTCTTTGTGGTAGTAGCAGTCGTCCCCGCCCGCGTAGTCCAGGTATTCCTCCTGGTAGTCTATCCTCTGCCAGCCGCCGGGGTTGTCCACCCACAGCTCCGAGTAGACCCTGAGGTTGCAGATGTCGCCCTCGAGCTCGAAGGCCCACTCGCCGGTCACCGGCTCGTCGGAGT